>Ga0184625_10000625_pt1 | contig 13698 bp, 12 predicted proteins | sample PLM3_30_b1_FD_133151 | JGI IMG/M metagenome (GOLD analysis project Ga0184625, IMG submission 133151) | Groundwater sediment microbial communities from an aquifer in East River, Colorado, USA - PLM3_30_b1 | ecosystem: Environmental > Terrestrial > Soil > Riparian zone | place: USA: East River... | reverse complement strand
CTCGCTGACGGCGGACGGCACGGCCAAGTGGAACACCGACCCGCCGACGAACGGTCCCCACTTCGGCTTCGATGCGAGCGGGAACCTCGGGACGGTGGTCTGGGGCGCGTACAACGAGCCGCTCCAGCTGGCGCGCGTCGTCCACAATCTCGAGCACGGCGGCATCTACATCTTCTACGGCGACGAGGTCCCCGACTCCGTCGTCGACCAGCTCCGGGGGTTTTACGACGATCACAAGAACGGAACCCTGCTCGCGCCCTATCCCAAGCTCGGAAACAAGGTTGCCCTCGGCGCCTGGGTCTCCGAGGGCGGCGACGGGGCGAAGGGTTACCTGGCGAAGTGCTCTGCCTTCGACGAAGGCGCCTTCTCCTCGTTCTTCGAGGCGTTCCAGTTCAAAGGGCCGGAACGCTTCCCGTCGGGCTCGCTGCTCCCGGGCGACAACTAGCCTCGAGCTGGGATAGGGCCGATGCCTATCCGGCCGGTGGCGGTGCGCCTTCGACCCGGCTGTGGAGGGCCGTTGCGATCTCCTCGGCTTGCTGCTCGGTGACGGATCCGGGCGGGCCGTGAACATCGACCGTGTACACGAATGCGCCGTCACCGAAGAGCACCTGGTACGAGTCGAATGGCAGGTCGCCCTCCCGTCCGATGGCCTCGACGTCCTCCGCGCTCTGGGTCCGTCGAACGCCCAGTGCGCCCGGGATGCCGCCCACCTCGAACTCGCTGATCCGGACGGCGCACGTCTTCGGGCAGGGTTTCAGGCTGTCAGCGTGGAGCCATTCGAGCGCCTTCGCCGCTCCTTCTGCTGACTGCAGCTGAATGGCGGAAGAGAAGATGTGAGGCGATGTCATGCTGTGCGTCTCGCCGAAGAAGCGAGCGTCGGCGATCGCCTCCTGGAAGCCGGCCTCCCTGAAGACCTCGGTCATCGTCTCCTTGTCCGGATCGATAGCCAGTTCGCTCAGGGCGTCGATGAACTCATCGAAGTCGGCCGTCTGCTGCCCCTTCTCGATGGGATCGGGCTTCGATCCCGGTGCGTCCTCCTCCAGGACGACCCGTTGTGCCAGCGTCAGCGGCTCCTTGCTCTCGCCTCCCCCGCAGCCCGCGAGTGCGAGGACTGCCGACAATGCGAGGAGCGGCATCATGAGACGCACGGCGGGTCGAGTCTAGGGTGTGCGGCCGAGGTTCACAAGACCCCGGCTCGCCCCCGCGGACACCGCCTCGTACACTGGTTCGGGCCGGGGTGGCGGAACGGGTGAGACGCGCCTGCCTTAAAAGCAGGTGTCCCTTCGAGGGACGTGTGGGTTCGACTCCCACCCCCGGCATCGGGCGAAATATCGCAATCGGCGGACGGGTCGTCCGATCGCTCGCCCCCTGAGCAACGACCGTTTCGCCGCTGCAGGCGTCACGGCCGATCCATCGGCCACCACTCGATCCGCCGATACACTCCGCCGGCCGTGGCGAGCCCGCCGGAAGCGCTTGCCCATGCCCAGCTCGAGTGGGATACGCCGCTTTACCGCATGGCGGTCGCGCAGTTCGATCAGGCGGTCACGGTCGCGGACATTCCCGATGACATCGCCGAGCGGCTCCGATACCCCGAGCGCTCGACCATCGTCAGCATCCCGGTGCGCATGGACGACGGCCGACGGGTCGTGTTCCCCGGCTACCGCGTCCAGCACTCCAGCATCATGGGGCCGACGAAGGGCGGAATCCGCTACGACGCGGAGGTGACCCTCGGCGAATGCGCCGCGCTCGCAATGTGGATGACGTGGAAGTGCGCCCTCCTCCGCCTGCCGTACGGCGGGGCGAAAGGCGGCGTTCGCTGCGATCCGCGCACCTTCTCGCTCGGAGAGCTCGAGCGCCTGACGCGTCGGTTCACCTCCGAGCTGCTCCCGATCATCGGGCCACAGGAGGACATCCCCGCGCCGGACATGGCGACGAACGAGCAGACGATGGCGTGGATGATGGACACGTACTCGATGCAACGCGGCTATGCGGTGCCCGAGATCGTCACGGGAAAGCCGATCTCGATCGGCGGGTCGGTCTTCCGGCACGAGGCGACCGGCGCAGGCGTCGTCATGGTCGTCAGCCGCGCGTGTGACCGGTTGGCCTGGCCGCTCGACCAGCGGCGGTGCGTCGTCCAGGGCTTCGGCAATGTCGGCGGTATCGCCGCTCAGGAGCTATACGCGCGCGGTGCCACGGTCCTCGCGGTCTCGGACGTGTCGGGCGGCCTGTACGCGATGGACGGTCTCGACGTACCTCTGCTCACGGAATACGTGCGCCAGCACGGATCGCTCGAGGACTGCGACGCAGGCGTGCGTCTCACCAACGAGGAGCTGCTCGAGCTCGAGTGCGACGTCCTCGTCCTTGCCGCGCGCGAGGATCAGATCACCTCTGAGAACGCGCCCCGCATTCAGGCTCGGATGATCGCCGAGGGCGCGAACGGCCCGACGTCGCTCGAGGCCGACGGGATCCTCGCGGAGCGCGGGATCACAGTCCTGCCCGACATCCTCACGAATGCGGGCGGCGTCACCGTCTCGTACTTCGAGTGGGTGCAGGATCTGGGCCGTCTCTTCTGGACGCGCGACGAGATCCGCGCCAAGCTCTCAGCGAAGCTCTCCGACGCCTTCGACCGTGTCTGGGACCTGGCCGAGGCGCGAAGAGTCCCGCTTCGTACAAGCGCGCTCGTCTCCGGGGTCCGCGAGGTCTCGAACGCACTCGAAGCGAGGGGGATCTTTCCGTGAGCAACGCTCGCCTACAGGTCGCGTTCACGCGGGAAACCATGAGGTCGAGTCTTGCCCACATGCTGGGGGAACCTCCCGGTTCCCCCAGACCCCTTCCCCTGGTCCGCTTCGCGGACGAGGCGCTCCACGCCTTCAGCACACCCCTCCCGGCTCACGGCCTGGAGAACAGGCCGTGAGCGTCGTCCGCGACGCGATGGTCTCTCACCCGGGGCAGCTTCCGGCGGATGCATCCGCGCAGGCGGCCGGCGAGCTCCTGTCCAGGACGGAGGTGCGTGCGGTCTTCGTCACCGAGGACGAGCAGCTCGTGGGCGTCGTGACGCGAAAAACCCTCGTGCGCGAGGTCGTGGCGAAGGGGCGGGACCCCCGCAAGACCGCGCTCGGCGACATCGCCGAGCCTCCGCATCACACGATCGGGCCCGATGTCCCCCTCGAGGATGCGTTTCGCTTCCTCGAAGCCGAGGATGCCGAGCGCGTCCCGGTCGTGGACGAGCACCATCGCCTCGTCGGCGTCCTCTCTCGAAGCGTCCTCCAGCGGCGACTCGCCGAGGACGAGGAGGAAGAGGACGACGAGGAGCCGCTTCCACCGGCTGCGTAGTCCTCAGCAGCAGGTGTAGGCACCCGGGGGCGCGAGGCCCTCCTCGGGCTCTCCGAGCTCGGCTGCCGCGAGTGCGGCGCCGTGGAGGATGTCTCGCTCCGAGGCCTCGATCTCGTCGAGTCCGTACGTGTCGAGGATCTCACGCAGGATCGCGAGGCCGGCGACGATGACGGGTGCGCGCCCCGGCTCGATTCCCGGCACCTCGAGCCGCTCCGCGAGCGTCATGCCTGCGAGCCGGTCGAGCTGCTCCGCGACGGCGGCCCGCGCGATGCGGTGACCGTGCGTGCGCTCTGGGTCGTACTCGTCGAGGCCGAGATCGAGCGCGGCCAGGGTCGTGATCGTGCCGGCGACCCCGATCGCGCTCGTGGCGTTCGAGCCGGGGAGGAGCGCCCTCACCGCGGCGGCTGCCGCCACGAGCTCCTCCGGTGTCGGCGGGTCCGATACCAGGAAGCGCTCGGTGACGCGCACGCATCCGACGTCGATGCTCGTCGAGCTGGAGACCTCGCCACGCGTGCATGCCACCAGCTCCGTCGAGCCGCCGCCGATGTCCACGAGCAGGGTGTCGTCGAGCGCGGGCCGCCCGGCCGCGACCCCGCGGGCCATCATCGCCGCCTCGGCCGCGCCGTCCAGCAACCGCGTAGTGAAGCCGTAGCTCCACTCGATCTCGCCGAGGAACGCCTCGCCGTTCTCCGCGTCTCGCACGGCGCTCGTGGCGATGGCGAGCGTTCGATCGATCCCGTGTGATTCGATCTCCCGCCGGTAGTCCGAGAGGCAGTTGCGCACGCGCGCGATCGGAAGGGGGAGGAGGCGCCGGCGGCTGTCGACGCCCTCGCCCAGCCTCGTGATCGTGAGCCGCCTCTCGATCTCCGAGAGTTGTTCTCCCTCGACGTCGGCGATCAGGAGCCGGGTCGAGTTCGTCCCGAGGTCGACCGCTGCGACGCGGATCATCGCAGCGGCAGGAGCACCCGCAGCCAACGCGTTCGCCGCTGGGCTGCTTCGAGCGAGGCCAGGAGCACGTCGAGGCGAGCCCGCGAGACGCGAAGCCGTTCGAGCGCGGCGTCGAGCTCTTCGCTCGCCGTCTCGGCGTCGGCCAGCAGGCGCTCGGTCCGGGCCGCCCGCTCGTCGAACAGCGACAACTCGTCCGAAATCCTTCCGCCCGTGCCTTTCGCGTCGCGCCAGAGCGCGAGCGCGCGCACGGCCACGAAGACTGTCGCACCGACCACGAGCGCGAGACCCACGAGAAACGCGGCGAGGACCACTCTAGAGCGACCTCTTGAGCATCCCGAAGACCCCGCGCACGACCTCGCGCGTCAGCGCGCGGCCGCTGGAGGACTCGAGAAAGTCGCCGATCGCGTCCGCGCCGCCGCCGGTCGCCTCGGCCGCTTTCTTCGGGCGGGGACTCGGCTGCGGGCTCGGGGCTCCTGGAGCGGGTTGCTCGAGCCGCGTCGCGAGCATTTCACGCGCGCTCTGACTGTCGAGCCGCGTGCCGTACTTCGGATAGAGAGGCGAGCTCTTCGAGGCGCCTTCGACGTCGTCCGCGGGCCCCATTCGAGCGTGCGGCGGGCGCATTCGCGTATGGACGACCGGTGTCGGGACGCCCGACTCGGACAGGATCGTGACCGCGGCCTCGCCGGTACCGAGCTGGGTGAGCAGTTCCTCGAGGTCGTAGAAGTCCGACCTCGGATACGTCCGGACGCTCGCCCGGAGCGCCTTCGCGTCGTCGGGGGTGAACGCGCGCAGGGCGTGCTGCACGCGATTTCCGAGTTGGCCGAGGACGTCCGCCGGAATGTCCTTCGGCGTCTGTGTCACGAAGAAGACGCCGACTCCCTTCGAACGGATCAGGCGCACGGTCTGCGTGACGGACTCGACGAACGCCTTGCTCGCCCCCTCGAAGAGCAGATGCGCCTCGTCCAGGAAGAAGACGAGCTTCGGCTGATCCCGGTCGCCGACCTCGGGGAGCGTCTCGAAGAGCTCCGCGACGACCCACATGAGCACCGTCGACCAGAGTCTCGGCTTGTCCTGTACAGCGGGCAGCTCGAGGCAGGAGACGACCCCTCGCCCGTCGGGCGCTGTTCGCACGAGGTCGGCGATGTCGAGCTGAGGCTCGCCGAAGAACTCGGTGCCGCCTCCCTCCTCGAGGCCGACGAGCGAGCGGAGGAGGACCCCGACCGTCTGTGGCGAGAGTCCGCCGATGCCGCGAAGCTCGTCCTTACCAGCATCCGAGTCGAGGTAGGTCAAGAGCGCGCGAAGGTCGGAGAGGTCGAGCAGCGGCAGACCTTTCGAGTCGGCGTAGTGGAAGACGAGCGAGAGGCTCTGCTCCTGGGTCTGGTTCGACCCGAGCACCTTGGCGAGGAGCAACGGGCCGAAGTCGGAGACCGTGGCGCGCACGGGCACACCCGGGCCGATGCCGCCGAGGGAGAGGTACTCGACCGGGAAGCCCGCAGGCGTCCACTCGATCCCGAGCTCGTTCGCGCGCTTCTTCGCGGGACCGTCGTCCGACCCTGGTACCGCCAGTCCCGAGACGTCTCCCTTCACATCGGCGGCGAACACGGCGACACCCGCCGCGGAGAGCTGCTCCGCGATGACCTGCAGCGACCTCGTCTTGCCGGTTCCGGTCGCGCCGGCGATCAAACCGTGGCGGTTCATCATCCCGAGCGGAACCCGAACCCCCGCGCCCGGGACGAGGGCGCCGTCGAGAACGCCAACGCCGAGCTCCACGGCCCTACCGCGCGTGGTGTACGCCTCGGCGACTGCGACGCCGAAGTCCGTGGCGGTCTCCGTCTTCGCCATCGCGGGGCGATCGTATCAACGGAGATCTCGGATCCAGAACGAGCGTTTCTTGGATCCAATAACGGGGTAGAAGGCTGATGTGCCGCCCAGGAATAGCCAATTTGGGATCCAATCGAGTACACTCCGCACACAATCCGAGCTGGGAGGAAGGTCGATGAGCACGATCGGGACGAACGGCGCGGGCCGATGGGAAGGAATCGACCGGCCGTACTCGCACGCGGACGTCGAGCGGCTGCGAGGACGGTTCCGCATCGAACACACCCTCGCGAGGCTCGGTGCAGAGCAGCTCTGGCGGCTCCTTCACTCCGAGCCGTACGTCGCGGCGCTCGGTGCGCTTACAGGCGCCCAGGCCGTGCAGATGGTGAAGGCCGGCCTGAAGTCGATCTACCTCTCCGGCTGGCAGGTCGCGGCGGACGGCAACCTCGCTGGGCACACGTATCCCGATCAGAGCCTCTACCCCGCGAACAGCGCGCCGGCTCTCGTCAGGCGCATCAACAACGCACTGCTTCGCGCCGATCAGATCGACTCGGCGGAGTCGAAGAACGGGACGTACTGGCTTGCGCCGGTCGTGGCGGACGCCGAGGCCGGCTTCGGAGGCCCGCTGAACGCGTTCGAGCTGATGAAGGCGTTCATCGAGGCGGGGGCGGCGGGCGTTCACTTCGAGGACCAGCTCTCGTCGGAGAAGAAGTGCGGCCATCTCGGTGGGAAGGTGCTCGTTCCCACCTCCCAGTTCATCCGCACGCTGATCTCGGCCCGGCTGGCAGCAGACGTGCTCGACGTCCCGACGGTCCTCGTTGCGCGGACCGACGCGCTGTCCGCGACCCTGCTCACCAGCGACGTCGACGAGCGCGATCGCGAGTTCCTGACCGGCGAGCGCACGCCCGAAGGGTTCTTCTGGGTGAAGCCCGGCCTCGAGGCGCCGATCGCGCGCGGGCTCGCGTACGCGCCCTACGCCGACCTCCTCTGGTTCGAGACCTCGACTCCCGACCTCGAGGAGGCGGAGATGTTCGCCGCGGCGATCCATGAACGGTATCCCGGCAAGCTCCTCGCCTACAACTGCTCGCCGTCGTTCAACTGGAAGCGGCATCTGGACGAGCCGACGATCGCGTCGTTCCAGCAGGAGCTCGGACGAATGGGCTATCGCTTCCAGTTCGTGACGCTGGCCGGCTACCACGCTGTGTGTGCGTCGATGTTCGATCTCGCTGCCGGATACGCGCGGGAGGGCATGAGCGCCTACGTCAAGCTCCAGGAGTACGAGTTCGCGCTCGAGGAGCAGGGCTACACGGCCACGCGGCACCAGCGCGAGGTCGGCGCCGGCTACTTCGACGCCGTCCTCGAGACGGTCACCGGTGGCGAGAGCTCGACGCTCGCGCTCAAGGGCTCGACCGAGGAGGCGCAGTTCGAGGCGGCGCCCGTCGGGTGAGCACGGGCGCGCGAACGGCAGCCGTCCTCGCGCCCGACGAGGGCGGTGTCGTCACAAGCGAGGCGCTCGACCTCGTCGCGGAGCTCGAGCGGGAGTTCGAGAACCGGCGGCAGGAGCTGCTCAGGGCTCGCGCCGAGCGCCAGGTGCGAATCTCGGCGGGCGAGCTCCCCGACTTTCTCGAGGCCACCCGCTCGGTGCGCGCAAGCGACTGGCGTGTGGCCCCCGTACCTCGGGATCTTCAGGACCGCCGCGTGGAGATCACCGGGCCAGCGGGCGACCGGAAGATGGTGATCAACGCCTTCAACTCGGGCGCGCGAATCTACATGGCCGACTTCGAGGACGCGAACTCGCCCACCTGGGCGAACGTCGTCGGCGGCCAGCAGAACCTCACGGACGCGATCGAGCGGACGATCTCGGTCGAGACGCCGGACAAACGCTACGCGCTGAACGACGAGGTCGCGGTCCTCCTTGTCCGCCCGCGGGGATGGCACCTGCTCGAGCGGAACGTGGAGATCGACGGCCGCCCGGTCTCTGCGAGCCTTTTCGACTTCGGCGTCTACTTCCACCGCAACGTGGAGCGGCTCCTCGCGCGCGGCACGGGTCCCTACTTCTACCTCCCGAAGCTCGAGAGCCATCTCGAGGCGCGGCTCTGGAACGACGTCTTCTGCGCCGCGCAGGACTCGCTCGGCGTGCCGCGCGGCACGATCAAGGCCACGGTTCTGATCGAAACGATCCTCGCAGCGTTCGAGATGGAAGAGATCCTGTACGAGCTCCGCGAGCACTCAGGCGGGCTGAACGCGGGCCGCTGGGACTACATCTTCTCCGTGATCAAGAAGTTCCACGACCGCGACGACTTCGTGCTCCCCGATCGTGCGCAGGTGACGATGACGGTGCCGTTCATGCGCGCGTACACGGAGCTACTGGTGCGCACGTGCCACTCACGCGGAGCGCACGCGATCGGCGGCATGGCCGCCTTCATCCCGAGCCGGCGCGATCCCGAGGTGAACGAGATCGCCCTTGCGCGCGTGCGCGAGGACAAGCAGCGCGAGTCGGGCGACGGATTCGACGGTACGTGGGTCGCGCACCCGGATCTCGTCCCGACCGCGATGGCGGAGTTCGACGCTGTGCTCGGCGAGCGGCCGAACCAGCTAGAGCGGCTCCGCGAGGACGTGTCCGTCCAGGCGGCCGATCTCCTTGATGTCGCCGCCACGCCCGGCGAGATCACGGACGCCGGCGTGCGTGCGAACGTCTCGGTCGGGATCCGGTACATCGCCGCCTGGCTCTCGGGGGTTGGGGCGGCGGCCATCGACAACCTGATGGAGGACGCCGCGACCGCGGAGATCTCCCGCTCTCAGGTCTGGCAGTGGGTGCATCATGGACGGGTTGCGCGTGCGGACGTCGAGCGCGCGATCGCCGAGGTGTCCGCCGAGCTGCCCGACGAGTCGGTGTACACGGAGGCACGCAGCTTGTTCGAGCAGCTCGCCCTCGCGGAGGAATTCACGGAGTTCCTCACGCTTCCGGCCTACGAGCGGCTCCTGGAGCGCGGATAGATGTCAGACGGGACGAAGGCCGACGACATCGCCCTCGCGCTCGAGGAGTCCATCGTCTCCGGCGAGATCCCGCCGGGCAGCGTCCTTCGCCAGGAGCACTTGTCCGAGCAGTTCCAGGTCTCGAGGACGCCCGTGCGCGAGGCGCTGCGGCGGCTCGCGGCGCTCGGTCTCGTCACCTTCGAGCCGAACCGCGGCGTCCGCGTTCGCATGCTCTCGCGCGACGAGATCCGCGAGGCATTCCTGGTTCGCGCGGAGCTCGAGAGCCTTGCGACCGAGATCGCGACCTCGAAGATGGGGGACTCCGACCTCGCAGAGCTGAAGACCGCCGAGCGCCGCTTCAGCGAGCTCACGCGGGAGCTCGTGGAGACGAGCCATGCCGGCCGTCAGGACCTCGAGCTCGCGCGCGAGTGGCTGTTCGCGAACCACTCCTTCCACGACGTGATCTACGCGGCGGCCGACGTGCCGCTGATCGAGCGGATGGCGAAGGCGGCACGACGGACGTTTCTCGTGAAGCCGTTCTGGGCCACCGGAGCCGATCTCGACGAGCTTTTTCACCTGAACGACGGTCAGCACCGCGCGATTCGCGAGGCGATCGCAGCCCGCAGCCCCGAGGGCGCGCGCGTACTCGCGCGCGAGCACGTCCTCTCGTCGGGACGCCTGCTCGAGGCGATTCTCGACAAGGTCGCCGCGCAGGCGCGCGAGACGACCGCAATCGGGTCAAGCATCTAGCGCGCCAGCGTCACCTTCGAGAGTCCGCGCGGCTCGTCCGGGTCGAGGCCCTTGGTCCGCGCCAGCGCCCAGGCGAACAGCTGGCCCGGGACGACGGACAGGAGCGGCGAGAGCAGCTGCGTCGGGGGGCGGGGGACAGGGAGCACGAACTCGGCGCCGGGCACGCTCTCGGCGGCTGTCCCGCTCGCCACGACAGTCGCTCCCGCGTCGCGTGCGCGCGCGATGGCGTCGAGCACGGCCGGAAGCGTCGCGTCGTCGGAAGCGATCGCCCAGACCGGGAAGAGAGAGTCGAGGGCCGCGACAGGTCCGTGCGCGAGGTCCGTCGCCGTCAATGGTTCCGCGGCGACGCGGCACGTCTCGAGGAGCTTGAGAGCGATCTCGCGCGCTGTTGCAAACTCCGCTCCCCGCCCTACGACGAACATCCGGCCGGCGTACGCGAACGGAACCGCGACGGCCGTGATCCGGGTCGCGATTGTCGCGGTGAGCTCCGTCAGCTGCTCGGTCACGACGCGCAGCTCGCGTGCGAACCGCGACCCTTCGCCAGCCGCATACGCGGCGAGGAGACCGAGGGCAGCAACCTGGTTCGAGTACGTCTTCGTCGCGGCGACCGCGCGCTCGGGTCCTGCTCCGAGTGGGAGTACGGCGTCGGCGATAGACGCGAGCTCGGACTCCAGGTCGTTTGTCAGCGCGACGGTGAACGCGTTGCGCCGCTTGGCCTGGCGGAGGTACTCGACCACGTCGGGCGTGCGCCCCGACTGGGAGAGGGCGAGAGCGGTGCAGCCCGACATGTCGAGCTCGGCGCCGTAGTAGACCGTGAGCGAGATCGAGTCGCGAAGCGCGGTCCAGTGCGGCAGGAGCCCGAAGGCGTAGACGCCGTAGGACGCTGCGTTGTCGGACGAGCCGTGGCCGACCATTCGTACCGTGGTCGCGCGACGGGTGTGCATCTCGGCGGCGACACGCTCGAACTCCGGCTCGGCCTCGAGCAGGCGGAGGAGTGCGGAAGGCTGCTCACGAATCTCCGCGAGGAAGAGCGCGCCGGCGCCGTCCGCCGGCGAGCTCGCGGCTGCCTCAGCCGACGACACGGGCGCGGCCTGCGACGAGCACGCGGTCGATCTCCAGCTCGTCGTTCACGACGACGATGTCGGCCGGGAGGCCGACGCCGATCCTGCCTGCGGCCGGAAGCCGCAGGACGCGCGCGGGAACCTCGGTGGCGGCTCCGATCGCGTCCTCCAGCGCTGCGCCGAGGGCGCAGAGATTCCGCACGGCCTCGATCATGGTCAGCGTGCTGCCCGCGAGCGCGCCGCTCTCGCCTCGCGCGACTCCGTCGCTGATCTCGACGCGGAGCCCGCCGAGGGAGTACGCACCGTCCGTTAGACCGGCACCCGCCATGGCGTCCGTCGCGAGTGCCATACGCCCCTGCGCGGCGCGCCAGACCATCGCCGCCGTGATCGGAGCGACGTGGACTCCGTCGAGGATCACCTGCACGACGACGTCCGTGCGCGCAAGTGCGGCACCGGCGACTCCCGGATCTCGATGGTGGAACGCATGCATCGCGTTGAACAGGTGTGTGACGGTTCGGATGCCGAGGTCGAACGCCTCGTTCCCCTGATCGGCAGTAGCGTCGGAGTGACCGCATGAGACGACGATCTCGCGCCTCAGGAGAACCTCGATGAGGTCGTGTGCTCCGGGGAGCTCCGGCGCGAGCGTCACGAGCCGAACGGGCCCCGCATCGAGAAGTCGCTCGAGGTACTCGACGTCGGGATTGCAGCGATAGGCCGCCGGATGAAACCCGAGCTGCAGGGCCGAGATGAACGGCCCTTCGAGATGAACGCCCAGGATGCGGGGCCCGTCCGTGCGCGCAGGCACCTCGCGGAGGGCGGCGAGGAGCTGCTCTTCGGGAGCCGTGATGAAGGTCGGGAGGTACGCCGTGACGCCCGTCTCGAGCAGAGCGTCTCCTGCGCGCCGGTATCCGTCGGAATCGGCTTCGAGCAAGTCGACGCCGTGAAAGCCGTTGACCTGGAGGTCGACGAAGCCAGGTGCTGCGACCCCTTGGCCGTTCGGTGATGCCAGGCCGTAGCCCGCGACACGACCGTCGACGACATCGACGTCACCCGGGACGAGGTGGCCGTCGACGAGCGCGGCTTCGACTCCGAGCCTCACGCGGGCTCCTCGACGGCGAGGCTGACGACGCCGCCGGCATCGTCGAGCCTGGCACGGGCCGCATCCGCGTCGAGCCCGGCGAGGAGCGAGACGATCGCGACCTTGGCGTCGCCGTTCGCGGCCTCGAGCGCTTTCTCCACCTGCTCCGGCAGAGCGCCGGTTGCGGCGCGGACGATTCGCCTGACGCGCGCGCGAAGCTTCTCGTTCGTCGCGTTGACGTCCACCATGAGATTGCCGTAGGTCTTCCCCAGGCGGATCATCGAGAGAGTCGAGAGCGTGTTGAGGACGAGCTTCTGCGCCGTCCCGGCCTTCAGGCGCGTCGAGCCCGCCAGGAACTCCGGACCGACGACGACTGCGATCTCGTGGTCGGTCAGTTGCGCGAGCTCCGAGCCATGGACCGAGACGATGCAGGCGGTGAGCGCTCCCGCTTCCGAGGCGGCAGCGACCGCGCCGAGCACGTACGGCGTTCTCCCGCTGGCGCTCACCCCGACCACCGAGTCTTCCGGCCCGATGACCAGGTTCGAGAGGTCCCGCGCCCCGGCCTCGGGATCGTCTTCCGCAGCGTCTTGCTCGAGTGGCGCCGCGCGCTCGCCGCCGGCGACGAGCGCGACGACGGTTCCCGGGGCGGTCGAGAAGGTCGACTCGCATTCGGACGCGTCGAGCGCCGCGATGCGTCCCGACGAACCCGCGCCGACGTAGACGAGGCGGCCGCCGTCGCGCAGTTGCGCCGAGATCGCATCGACGGCGCCGGCGATCGCGGTCGCTGCGGCTGCGACGGCGTCGGGCACGGTGGAGTCGCCGGCGTTCATCAGCTCGACCAGCTCGATGGTCGGGCGCTTCTCGAATTCCGTCGCCGCGTTGCTCCCGGCCTCGGTCGCCAGACCGTCGAGGTCGCTTCGTGACCGCACCATCGGGCGAGTGTACGCCCCCGCCTACGGGTGGTCAATACCAATTACGTGAGAATGTGGTATCGGTATAGCCTCGTCCCATGGCAGCGATCGAGCTCGAACACGTCACGAAGGTCTTCTCCGGAGGCGTCGTCGCCGTCGACGACGTCTCGCTGCGAGTCGAGGACGGCGAGTTCATGGTGCTCGTCGGCCCGTCGGGATGCGGGAAGTCCACGTTGCTTCGCGCCATCGCCGGTCTGGAAGACATCACGAGCGGCGCGATATCGATCGGCGGAAGGGACGTCACCGACCTCGCGCCTCGGCACCGTGACATCGCGATGGTCTTCCAGAGCTACGCGCTCTATCCGCACATGAGCGTGCGTGAGAACCTCGGATACGGCCTCAAGGTGCGCCGAACGTCGAAGGCCGAGGTCAAGCGACGTGTCGACGAGGTGGCGACGCTGCTCGGGCTGGACGAGCTGCTCGAGCGCAAGCCCGCGCAGCTCTCGGGCGGACAGCGTCAACGTGTCGCGATGGGGCGGGCGATTGTACGGGAGCCGCAGGCTTTCCTCATGGACGAGCCGCTGTCGAACCTCGACGCGAAGCTCCGCGTCGGCATGCGGGCGTCCCTCGCCCAGTTGCACCAGGCACTCGGTGTGACCACGGTGTACGTGACACACGACCAGGTCGAGGCGATGACGCTGGGTCAGCGGGTCGCGGTGATGCGAGACGGGCGGATCCTGCAGGTCGATGCGCCTCAGCACCTGTACGAGCAGCCTCGGGACCTGTTCGTCGCCGGGTTCATCGGATCGCCGGCGATGAATCT
>Ga0184625_10000624_pt1 | contig 13699 bp, 15 predicted proteins | sample PLM3_30_b1_FD_133151 | JGI IMG/M metagenome (GOLD analysis project Ga0184625, IMG submission 133151) | Groundwater sediment microbial communities from an aquifer in East River, Colorado, USA - PLM3_30_b1 | ecosystem: Environmental > Terrestrial > Soil > Riparian zone | place: USA: East River... | reverse complement strand
CGTCGGACTTGGAGCTCTTTGCGTTAGCAGACTGGGCCGACAGGGCTGAGGGCTGAGAGTTGAGAGCCGACGCGAGCAGCACACAACCGAGAGCGCGGAACCACGAGCTGGAACCGGAACAGGAACCGGAACCCATCACCACTGTTATCTCTTATCCCGCGGCAGAAACTCCCGCTGTTTCGGACCCACGTAAATCTGGCGGGGACGGGCGATCTTCTGCTCGGGATCGCGGAGCATCTCTTCCCACTGCGCGAACCACCCAGCCGTCCGGGGAATCGCGAAGAGCACCGGGAAAAAGTCCTTCGGAAAGCCCATGGCCTGATAGATGAGCCCCGAATAGAAATCGACGTTGGGGTAGAGCTTGCGAGTGATGAAGTATTCGTCCTGCAGCGCAATCCGCTCGAGCTCGAGCGCAATCTCCAGCAGCGGGTTCTTGCCCGTGACTTCAAACACCTCGTCGGCGATCCGCTTGATGATCTTCGCTCTCGGATCGTACGATTTGTACACCCGGTGGCCGAAGCCCATGAGGCGGCCATCGCCTCCCTTGACCCGCGAGATGAACGCAGGCACGTTCTTGATCGTGCCGATTTCCTCGAGCATGCGCAGCACCGCTTCGTTGGCGCCGCCATGTAGGGGACCCCACAGCGCCGCGGCCGCCCCCGCGATCGACGAATACGGATCGACGTGCGAGCTGCCAATCACGCGCATCGCCGTGGTGCTGCAGTTCTGCTCGTGATCGGCGTGCAGGATGAACAGCACGTCGAGCGCGCGCTCGAGGACGGGGTTCGGCCGGTATTTCAGCTCGGTCATCTTGAACAACATGTTCAGGAAGTTGCCGGTGAAGCTCAGGTCGTTGTCCGGGTAGACGTAGTTGCGCCCGATGCTGTGGCGGTAGGCATAGCCCGCGATGCTCGCGACTTTCGCGATCAGCCGCAGGCACTGCTTGTTGCGCGCATCCTGGTCGAACACGAGCTTGGCGTCGCGATACAGCGTCGAGAGGGCGCCGACGGTGCTGATGAAGATGCCCATCGGATGGGCGTCGTACTGGAACCCCTCCATCAGCTTCTTGACGTTCTCGTGCAGCAGTGTGTGCTGCGTGATGGCGTCATCCCAGCCTTGCAGCTGTTTCTCGGTCGGCAGCTCGCCGAAAATAATCAGATACGCGACCTCGAGATAGTTGCAGTGCTCGGCCAGTTGCTCGATGGGATAGCCGCGATACTGAAGGACGCCTTTGTCGCCGTCGATGTAGGTGATGGCACTTCGACAGGCCGCGGTGTTCAGAAATGCGGGGTCGTAAGTCATCAACCCGGTGTCGTCGGCCCCAGCCTTGATCTGCTTGAGATCGGTGGCTCGAATCGCACCTTCTTTGATGGAGACTTCGTATTGCTTGCCGGTGCGGTTGTCGGTAATTGTCAGCGTATCCATGTTTTGTCGCGGGGGCCCCTCGCTCCGCTCCGCCTGCTGCTTAGCGGTCTGCGTCTTGTTCGCTGTCTGACTCATCCTTCACAGCCTCGGCCGGAACGCGGTACTGCCCGTCGATCCAACGCGCAAGGTCCTGGAGCTTGCAGCGTTCGCTGCAGAAGGGTATCCAGGGAGCCTCAGCGGGTTCGCGCCGGCAAAAGACGCATGTGCTGGCGGGCACGGACTCATTCTACTGTAGCTCGTCAGGCGGTAGGTGGCAGGTGGTAGGCGGTTGGTGGTAGGCGTAAGTCGTACGTTGTAGCTGGTAGCAAAAGCTCTTCCTACCGCCCACAACCTACCACCTACAGCCTAGGAGAGTCCGCCGAATGGTGGCGCACATCGCGGCCCGATACCATGAAGATGACGTCTTCGGCCACATTGGTCGCGTGATCGCCGATGCGCTCGAGATGACGGGAAATCAGGATCAGGTCGAGGGCAGGCTCGATCGTGCCAGGGTCCTGGAGCATGTAGGTCAACAGCTCGCGGAACACCTGCGTCTTCAGCGAATCGAGCACGTCGTCTTCGTCGAGCACGCGCTGCGCCAGCTGCATGTCGCCGCGCACGTAGGAATCGAGCGCATCCCTGAGCATGCTCTGTGCCGTCGTCGCCATGCGCGGGATGTCGATGAGCTTTTTCACTGGCGGATGCGACGCATATCGCCGGCCTGCCTCGGCGATGTTCACGGCCATGTCGCCGACGCGCTCGAGATCGCTGTTGATTTTGATCGCCGCCATGACTGCGCGCAGGTCGGCCGCCATCGGCGAATGCAGCGCCAGCAGTTTGAGGCACAGATCGTCGATTTCGATGTGGAGCTCGTTCAGCGGCATGTCGCCGTTGAGCACCTCGTCGATCAGGTCGCCGTCGCGTTCGACCAAACCCTGCATAGCCGTGCGGACCCGCTCTTCCGCGAGCCCGCCCATGGCGAGCAGCCGCTCCTTCAGCGCGCTGAGCTCCTGCTGGAAATGATGGCGTTCCATTAGCCGAATCGTCCCGTGATGTAATCTTCCGTCAGTTTTTCTTTGGGCGTCGTGAAAATTTGATCGGTGCGCCCGAACTCGACGAGCTTGCCCAACCAGAAAAATGCAGTGTAATCGGACACGCGCGCCGCCTGCTGCATGTTGTGCGTGACGATGACGATGGTGTAGTCCTTTTTCAGGTCGTAGATGAGCTCTTCGATGCGCTGCGTGGCAATCGGGTCCAGTGCCGAGGCGGGCTCGTCCATCAGCAGGATTTCCGGCCGAACCGCCAGTGCGCGAGCGATGCAGAGACGCTGCTGTTGCCCCCCGGACAACGCCAACGCAGACTCATGGAGTCGATCCTTCACTTCGTCCCAGAGCGCGGCGTGCTGGAGGCTTTGCTCCACCCGCTGAGCCAGGTCTGCGCGATCCTTCGCCATCCCGTTGATGCGGATGCCGTAGGCGACGTTCTCGAAAATCGATTTCGGGAAGGGGTTCGACTTCTGGAACACCATGCCCACGCGCCGCCGGAGATCGACGACGTCGGTGCCGCCGCGGTAAATGTCCGCGTCGTCTATCAGGACCTTACCATCCGCCCGCGTACCCGCGATGATGTCGTTCATGCGGTTCAGCGTGCGGAGGAACGTGCTCTTGCCGCAGCCAGACGGCCCGATGAAGGCCGACACCTGATTGGCGTGCAGACTGATGGAGATGTCATGCAGCACACGGGTATCGCCGTAGTAGAAGTTGAGGCGCTCGACCCGGATTTTGAGGGGGGTTTCCTTGACCTCCGACGGACGGGAGGCCGCTCTGGTTACCTGCGGGGCGGTTGTCAGCGAGTCGGCCACGTCAGCCAATACTTTATCGTGCGTGTGTTACCGCCGTGTTAACACGGCCGACCTGAAGGTCGGCCCTACGAGGATCGGGGGCCGACGGTATTCGTAGGGCCGACCTTCAAGTCGGCAATGGCGGCTACGTTGGCTGGATGGGTGGCTGGCCCGGCAGGTTATCTGTCGTGATGTCCGAATTCGACAGGAAGGCCTGCACCTGCCGGCGAAGGTCGTCCTGGATGACGTCGACGGGCCTGCGGGCGTCCAGCACGCGAAAGCCAAATTCGTCGGTCATCGAGGTGTATTCGCGCAACAGCTTGTTTTGGTACGACCGGAAACTATCGTAAATGTCGTCGCCCCCCTTGAGGTCCATGCCCGATTCCCAGAAGTCCATACCTCTGGCCGAGAGGACCCGGCGGATCAGCGTGTCGACGTCGATCTTGAGATAGAACACGAGATGCGGCGCGATGGCGAAGCCGTACAGACTGCGCAGCCACGCTCGATCGACGCCCCGGACACCGGCGCGCGCCAGCGCCGAAAAGATGTAGCGATCTGAAAGCACGACGAATCCGGCCTTGAGCGCGGGGATGATTTCTTTTTCGAGACGATCCGCGAAGTCAGTGGCATAGAGCAGCACGAAGGTCAGCTTGTTGAGCGTGTTGCTCGACTTCGCCAGCTCGATCGTCGGCTGCATCAGCGCCGAGCGCGTCCAGCCAGTCTCCACGACGCCGTAGCCTTGCACTTCGAGCCATTCGCGCAGCAGCGCGATCTGGGTGCTGCGACCCACGCCGTCGGTGCCTTCAACCGCGATGATTTTCCCAGGGTAATGGTCGATGGGCACGTACGGCAGGCCATGGCCGTAGTAGCGGCCCGGTTGCATGCCGCCGTTGGCGCCAAACTCTGGCATGTGTTCGCGGCTTTCCGACCTGCGCTCCTGCCCCTCTGCCCTGGGCTCTTTGCCCTCCGTCTTTTCCGGCGTCATAGATTCACCGCCTCGAGCTGCGGTTTCTCCAACTGTCGCGACACCAGGTTCCTCACGATCTGCTGCTGGTCGGTAATCGCGAGGGACGCGTCGATCACGCTCAACTCGAATTCCGTCACGAGTCGATCGTATTCCTCGAGCACCTTCCCCTGAAAGAGGCGGAAGCTTTCCTGGGCGTTGATGCTCCAGCCCATGTCCATCCCGGCTTCGTAGAATTTCAGTTTCACGCGGCGCGCCATCAGGCGATCGAGGGAGACGTCGATCGGCACGCGAAAGTACAGGGACAGATCCGGCCTCACGGCGAAGCTGTACAGATCGCGCACCCAGGCGCGATCCACGCCGCGCGCGACGTCGCGCGCGAAGGCGGTGTAGGCGTAGCGATCGGCGATCACGATCATGCCGGCCTTGAGCGGCGGCACGATGTTGTAGAGCAGGCGGTCGGCGAAGTCAGTGGCGTGTAGCAAACTGAAGGTCGTCGGCGTCAGGGAATTCTTTCTTTTTCCCATTTTCGTCGCCGCCTTCACCAGGGCCGAGGAATTCCACTCGGTCACGAACACGCGCAGGCCGGCGGCGCTCAGCCACTTGGCCAGAAGCGCCAGCTGCGTCGTCTTTCCCGACCCGTCGATTCCTTCGACCACGAACAGTTTCCCCGGGTACTCGTGCGGCGTGCTCAGGTTGTTCAGCATAAGAAGCCCTGCCGGCGCTCAAGCGAATGGGTTTCCCCAGGGCTCGCGCGAGCGGCGCTATCTGACGATGGGCGGCCCAGAGCTCGAGCTCGGCGTCGCCGGTTGTGCGGATTTTGACCAGGTATTCGTCGCCGCGATCGTGCATCTCGATGCCGGTGACCGCCTGTGCGTGGCTGCGGTCGAGCGTTTCGGCAAGCCGGAGGATCGCGGAGAGCGTGCTCACCGCCTTGCGCTTCTTCGCGCTCAGCGCGCCGAAGTCGCTGTGGGATTTCTTCGGCGCGGACTTGCGGTGATACCGCGCCACGAGCGCGATGATCTCGGCTTCGGCCGGCTCGAAGCCGCGCAGATCGCCGTTCTTGATCAGGTAGTACGAGTGCTTGTGATGGCGCGGATAGCTGATGTGCGTGCCGATGTCGTGCAGCAGCGCCGCAAACTCCAGCCACTCACGCTCGCGGTCCGTCAGCACGTGCGCGCTGCGCGTCTGGTCGAAGATCGACAAACACAGCCGCGCCACCTGGTTGGCGTGCTCGGGCCAGTAGCTGCACCGCTCTGCCAGCTCGATGACGCTTCGGCGCCGCACGTCCGGGTATTCGCCGGCCTGCGCGATGTGCCGCCGGTTGCGCTGGATGTAGTCGAGCACCAGCCCTTCGCGCAGCGCCAAATCGCACAGCGTAATCTCACTCGCCCCAAGCCGCTGCAGCACTCTGTCGATCAGCACCGCGCCGGACACAATCAGGTCGGCGCGCCGCGGATCGAGTCCCGGCATTTTCATGCGTTCGCTGATGCTGCGCTCGACGAGGTCTTTTCGAAGCCGGTGAATCTGCTTCGCCGGTACGCGCAGGTTGCGGATCTCGTCGCTCACACGCCGTCGATCCGCGGACGCGACCGTGCCGACACTCAGAATCGTCCCGGACGTGCCGATCACCCGGTCGAACCCGGCGCTTTTGATGTCGCGCAGGTATTTCGAGAGCTCGCCGTCGATATGCCGCACGAGCTTGCGCTCGTCGCGTCCCGACAGCGGGTCGGTGCGGACGAACCGCTCGGTGAGCCGAATGACGCCGAGTTTGAAGCTTTTTGCGACACGCAATGCCGTGCCTACACCGTGGGTGATCTCGACGCTGCCGCCGCCGATGTCCACGACCACGGCCGACGCGCCGGCAACATCCACGCCGTAGACCGCCGCCAGGTGAATGAGCCGCGCTTCTTCGGTTCCGGAGATAACCTGAGGTTTGATTCCGGTTTCCTGTTCAACGGCGGCCAGAAATTCACCGCCGTTTTCGGCTTCACGCACCGCGCTGGTCGCCGCGGCGAGGATCTCTTCTACCTGGTGGGACTCCGCTAACCGCCGGAAACGCGAAAACGCCTGCAGGGCGGCGGCCATAGCCTCGGCCGTCAGCGCTTTGCCGTCGAGCCCGCCGGAGCCGAGGCGGACCATCTCTTTTTCGCGGTCGATGACTTCGAATGATAGATCGGGGCGGATACGCACCACGATCATGTGAATCGAATTCGTACCGCAGTCGATCGCAGCTATCCGCATCTATTTGATGGGAAAAGAGTTGTCGCTGTCATACAGACTTCCTATAATGGAGGCGACAGATTCGGACGGCGCCGCACACTGGCCCCCGCATCCTAGCATGAACACATCAACTCCCCGTGACAGGCTGTGGCGAAAACGGCTCAACGAGCTGAGCGCCGTGTGGCCCGACTTCGTGAGCGGCCAGATCGCCGGTCTCCACAAAACGCGCGTCGCATCGCGGCGTATCCGCGAAGCGCTGCCGATCGTGGCGGCGTCGGCGTCGCCCGCGAAGGTCAAGAAGCTCAACCGGAAAATGCGCGCGCTGACGCGATCGCTCGGACCGATCCGCGAGCTCGATGTCGAGCTCGCGCTGTTGGAAGACAAGTCGAAAACCGAAGGAGTCTCTGGCCGCGCGATCGAGATGGTGCGGCGCGAAGTGGCGGCACGGCGTCAGGCGCTGCGTCAGGAGCTCGTGGACAATGCACCGGTCACCGATTTGAAAAAGCTGCTCAAGAAGCTGGAGCGGGTCGCGACGGCCGGCAGGAACGGGAAGACGAGCAAGACAGGGAAGAAGGCAATAAGCAAAGACAAGAAGGGCAGAGATCGGAAGCGCACGGAGCAGAGGGCCGACAGCGCCCTGGAAACGCAGTGGCGCGGGGTGCTGGCCACACGCTTGATGCGCCGCGCGAAGAGCCTCGGCTCAGCGCTCGAAGAGGCCGGCCCGGTGTACGTCCCCGAACGGCTTCATGAAGTACGCATCGCGACGAAGAAGCTGCGCTACGCGCTGGAGATTGCGGGCGACGCCGGCGTCACCGTTGCAACGCCGTTGGTGAAGGTGCTGAAGCGCCACCAGGAGCGGCTCGGCCATCTCCACGACCTGCAGATGCTGCTGAAACATGTACGCCAAACCGAGGCATCCCCCACGGTCGGATCGCGAGTCAACGACCTTACGGCGTACGCCGACGTCCTCGATCGCGAGTGCCGAAGGCTGCACGCCGATTTCGTCGAGCACCGCGCCGAGGTCTCCACGGTCGTGAAGGGCGTGCGACATCAGATCGTGCCTGCCCTCACGACGCCATTGCGGCGGCAGGCGCATGTCGCCGGGCCGCGCGCGCCGTCCCTCCGTCCGCGCCGCGCCCGATAAAATGCAGACGCAGCAATTCGAGCTGTATTTGATTCGCCACGGGGTGGCGGCCGAGCGTGGCGAGAACTATCCGGACGACACGAAGCGCCCGCTCACCAACGAAGGCGTCCAGAAGCTGCGCAAGGAAGCGCGGGCGCTGATCGAGCTGGACATCACCTTTGACGTCATTCTGACCAGCCCGCTGGTGCGCACCCGACAGACCGCCGAGGTCATTGCGTCGGTCTTTCGCAATGCACCGCCAATCGTGAACATGCCGTCGCTGGCGCCCGGCGGAGCGCACAACGCCATCATCGAAGAGCTGTCAAAGCAGCATCGGCGTCACCAGATCGCCATCGTTGGTCACGAGCCCGGCATCGGCGAGCTCGCCGGCCGTCTGATCGGGTTGCGGCGGCCGCTCGAGTTCAAGAAGGGCTCGATGTGCCGGATCGACGTCGCCGCGCTTCCACCGGCCGGGCCCGGTCATCTGCGCTGGTTTCTCACGCCGCGCATTCTGCGCAAAATCGCCAAATAGGACTACACCACAGTCCCAGCCGCTATCCGGCCGCCTTTCGGCACGATGATGATGCCGGACCGGATGTGATAGCCGTCGCCATCCGCGTGCTGCACTCGGCCTTCGTTCAGCAGCCGTGCCCCGTCGCCAATCGACGCGTTCTTGTCGATGATGACGCGATCGAGCATGACATCGCGCCCGATGCCCAACGCCTGCGACGAACCGGAATCGTACATATCGGCGCCGAGCAGGACCGAGCGGGTGATCCGTGTGCCTCGCAGGATATGACTGCGGATGCCGATGACCGATTGCTCGATCGAGCATTCTTCGAGGAAGCATCCCTCGGCGACGATCGACTCGCGCACCGTGCACGATCGCATATGCGACGGAGGCAGAAAGCGCTCGTGGGTGTAGGTCGGCCTCCACGGATCGTAGAACTTGAACGGCGCGTGCGGCTCGGTGAGCATGATGTTCGCTTCGTAGAACGACTCGACGGTGCCGACATCGGCCCAGTAGCCGTCGTGCATGAACGCGCGGACGCGATGCGTGCTGAGCGCTGACGGGATGATCTCGCGGCCGAAATCGGTGACCGTGGTGTTCTCCAACAGGTCGAACAGTACTTCGCGCGAGAACACGTAGATGCCCATCGACGCGACGAACGGCTTGTTGGGATCGGTGTCGCCGCGGAACAATGCGTTCGGCGGTACGCTGGCCCCGATCGCGGCCAGCCGCTCGGCATCCGGCTTTTCTTCGAACCCCACAATTTGTCCTTCGCGATCGAAACGGAAGATGCCCATCCCGGGCGCGTCGTGCGGCGTCACCGGCAGCGCGGCGACGGTGATGTCGGCGTCGCCGTCGACGTGGGCTTCGAGCAGCCGTCCGTAGTCCATCCGGTAGAGATGATCGCCCGCGAGGATCAGGTAGTAGTCGGCGGCAAAACGCCTGAAATGGCGCGCCGCCTGGCGCACCGCGTCGGCGGTCCCCTGAAACCAGCTCGAGCTGTCGGGAGTCTGCTCGGCCGCGATGATCTCGACGAAGCCGTGCGAGAACGGGTCCATGCGATAGGTCTGGGCGACGTGATGGTTCAGCGACATCGAGTTGAACTGCGTCAGCACGAAAATCCGCCGCAGATCGGCGTGCAGGCAGTTGCTGATCGGCACATCGATGAGACGGTACTTGCCGCCGATCGGCACCGCCGGCTTCGAGCGCTGTTGGGTGAGTGGAAAAAGCCGGGAACCCTGTCCGCCGCCCAGGATGATCGCAAGCACGTCGTCCATGTCACTCCATGATGCCCATCAGGATGAGCACGAGCTCAAAAATGAGGATGCCGACGATGGTCATCTCGAGCACCTCGCCGCGCACCATGCTGAGGTGCTCGACCGAGAAGCGGTAGATATCGTCGAGGGTCTTCAGCTTCTCGCTGACGCTCAACTTCCACCGGCCGAGGTCGAGCCTGGCGCCGACGAGCGAGAACAGGCGCGCCGCATACACATCGCCGACGATCTTCAGCGCGTTTTCCGTCCGATCGGTCAGCTCGTTCACGTCGATGAAGAGCGCGTGCACCTGGCGCGCCGCGCGCGCGTAATGCCGGCCGAGGAACGCGTCGTACCAGCGCGCCTCCTTCTGCACGTTCGCGTAAATGCTCGCCATCGCGTTGTCGAGCAGCTCGTCGTAATAGCGGAATTGCAGAAGCTGGGAGTTGGCGAACTCGATAATCTCGAGCGCCGCGTCTGCGCCGGCGGGAGTATCGTACACGAACGCCGCGTTCCACGTCGGAATCACGAGGTCGTTGGCGAGATACGAGATCCGATGTCGCAGGATCTCATCGCGTTCCTGGCGGCTCAACGTCGCCCGCTCGCCCCGCAGCACCGATGCGATGACGTCGCCGTGGTGCTCGACAAGTTCGTCGGCCGAGTGCGGCTCGCTCAGCTCGTTGATGGCGAACACCAGGTAGTCCTCGGTCAGCGTGCTCTGTCGCGCATCCGTGACCGCCGGCTTCAGACGGCCGGCCACCTTGAGGCACGCCTTTTCGGCCTGCCGTTCGAGCACCTCATTTTCGACGAGATGATCGGACGCGTCCGCCAGGTCGGCCCATCTGCCGTGAAACTCGCGCGTCAGCCGCAGCGAGATGATGCCGTAGTCGAACACTTTGACGCCGACGCGAAATCCGTCGATCGACGGAACGTCGACGCCGGCGCCGTCGAACAGCAGCGGCGGCTGCTGATATCGGACGTAGGCGGGTGTCGCGGGCTTGGGGGCGAACTTCGCGCGCACGCTGCTGCTGATGATGGATGCCGCGGCAGGCAAATCAATCGCTTCGGCGACGTCGAACAGATAAATTGCGGCAATCTGTCCATGCAGCATTTCCATGGACAGCAGAATACATTGGCAGATTGCAGGATTGGTAGATTGTGAGATGGTTGGCGGATTAGTTGTCCAGTGAGTTGGGTTCCTCCACGAATCTGTAGCCCATGCCGATGACCGTTTCAATTTGCCGGCCGGCGTGGCCGAGCTTGCCGCGCAACCGGCCCACGTGCCCGTCGACCGATCGCGTTTCGACCTGACGGTCGAGTCCCCACACACGTTCGAGCAGCCTGTCTCGCGAAAGCACGCGGTTGCGGTTCTCGACGAGGAAGCGCAGCAGCTCGAACTCGCGTTTGGTCAGCCTGATTTGCGTCCCTGACACGCGTACCGACACGGCATCGAAGTCGATCGCCAAAGGTCCTCGCTGGTATCCGGAATTCTGCTCGGACACCGTATGCGGCGGCCGCCGCAGGACCGCGCGCACACGCGCCACAAGCTCTCTCAGGCTGAATGGCTTGGTGACGTAGTCATCTGCGCCCAAGTCGAGTCCGTTGACGCGATCGGTTTCACTGGTGCGCGCCGTCACCATGATGATCGGGATAGTGGCGCTTGACGCGCGCCCGCGGAGCAGCCGGCACACTTCCAACCCGTCGATGAACGGCAGATTCAAATCGAGGAGGATGAGGCCAGGCGGTTCCTCCATGACGGACTTGAGCGCGGCAGCACCGGTAGCCACCATCTCGACGTCCAATTCTCCGCCCCGCTCCAGGGCGTGCTTCATCAGCCCTGCGATATCCGGCTCGTCCTCGACGATCAGAACTTTGGTTTTGCTCAGTTTGTCCATCGCTACGGACATTAAGACGGAGGTGTTACTCCCCGATTGCCTGCCTGTTAATTCTGAGTAAAGCCACTGAGGCAGCCGGCTTGTAGCGATATTGAACAGTCCGTGAGGCGCTTTGCGGGGCTATCTACATCGTCGACCGCACCCCGGCAGTGGCGCGCTTTTCGCAACGTCCAGCGTCAAGTTCGTACGGAGGTGTGAATGATCTTTTCCAAGCGTCTGCGAAGCCAGGAACATACGAAGGAATTCGTCGTCGACGAGGCGGACGACCGTGGCTGGGAAGTTCGCGAGGAAGAAGATCACCGCATCGTCAAGCGGACGTGGATGCGCGATTGGCACCGGGTGGAAAACGCGATGATGCGGTTTGGCCTGGAGGCGACGCAGCTTCAGCGCGCGGGTTGGGTGGAAGTCTCCAACACGGTCTGAATCGGGACGCCTGGCGCCAGCGCCTTCGTCACCGGGGTCTTGTCGGCAATCTCGAGCAGCTTGGCTTGCTGCTCCGCATCCATCTGTTCACCTATCGTAATTGTCCGCTCGATGTGCATCGGCGCGTCTCCCTCTTTCACGAGGCGGAGCTTGATGCCGATAGCGCCGAGTTGCCATTCCTTGCGATCGGCGTACATCCGCAGAGTGATGGCCGTGCACGCGCCTAGGGAGCTCAGCATGAGGTCGAACGGCGCGGCGCCCGTGTTCGTGCCACCGCGCCGCTCCGGCTCGTCCGACGCGAGCTGGTGCCCATTTGCCGTCGTGATGCGCTGCGCGTAGCCGCCCTCGCTGCTCACCGTCGTATTCGCCAGAATCATCGTCGCCATAGGTGCACTATTATGTTTCGAAAGCCGCGAGCGGCGCGGGGCATAGGGCCCTCCGCAAGCGAGCGGCGTGGAGCGGGGCGGAGGGGCCCCGCGACTAACAATGTTTAACCCAAGAAAAGCCATGATGGTCGAGCGCGAGAAGGCGTTGCGTGGACGGGTAGCAAAGATGCCGGTGACCGACAGGCATGCGATTCATGGGACGCCGATGGACGACGCATTTGCCGGCAAGGAGATGGCGCTGTTCGGCATGGGTTGCTTCTGGGGCGCCGAGAAAGGCTTCTGGCTGCTGCCCGGCGTGCACTCGACGTCGGTGGGATACGCCGGCGGCTATACGCCGAATGCGAGCTACGAAGAGGTGTGCTCAGGCCAGACCGGGCACACGGAAGTGGTGCGCGTCGTATTCGATCCGTCGGTGACGTCGTATGACGCGATGTTGAAGCAGTTCTGGGAAGGGCACGATCCGACGCAAGGCATGAAGCAGGGCGCCGACGTCGGCACCCAGTATCGTTCGGCGATTTATTATTACAACGACGCGCAGCGCCGTGCAGCCGAGCAATCGCGCGATGCCTATCAGCAAAGATTGATGTTGGCAGGATTTGGGCCGATCACGACCGAGATCGCGCCCGCACCGGAGTACTACTTCGCCGAGGATTACCACCAGCAGTACCTCGCCAAAAATCCGCGCGGCTACTGCGGCCACGGAGGCACCGGCGTCAGTTGCCCGATCGGTGTCACGACGGCGTCATAGCGTCGTAGCTTGAGATACGGAAGCTAGCTGCCGGTATTCATGCGCTCGAGCCGACGCGTTGCCCATCGCGCCAGGAGCGAGCAGGTGAGCACGATGCTGACCAGCACCAGCGCACCCGCCCACGCCTGCCGGTGCCAGTCCTCGTAGGGCGAGCTCGCATACGTGAAGATCTGCACCGTTAGTGATGCCGTCGGCTGCAGTGGATTGGTATTCCAGAATCGATTGTTGAACGACGTGAACAGCAGCGGCGCCGTTTCGCCGGCGATGCGCGCCAGCGCAAGAATGACGCCGGTGATGATGCCTGGTAACGCCGCTGGAAGCACGACGGAGAACGTCGCGCGTGCCCGCGTGGCGCCCAGCGCTAGTGCGCCTTCGCGCAGCGTCTGCGGCACGAGGCGCAGCAGTTCTTCGGTGGTGCGCGCGATAATCGGAATCATCATCACGCCAAGAGCGACGCTGCCGGCGAGCATCGAGAACTGTCGCATCTGCAGCACGACGATGCCGTAGACGAACACGCCGATGACGATCGACGGCACGCCGTTCAGCGTGTCCGCCGCGAATCGGACCGCCGACGCGAACCTCGTGCCCGCGTATTCCGACATATACACGCCGCTGACGATGCCCACGGGAATCGCGAAGACCGCCCCGAGACCCGACAGCATCAGCGTACCGACGATGGCGTTTGCCATGCCGCCGCCGGACTCGCCGACCGGCTTCGGCAGCTGCGTGAAAAAGTCCCAGTTCAGCGACCCGGCGCCCCTGGTGACGACGAAGAACAGAATGAATCCGAGCGGGACCAGCGCGATGATCACCGACAGCAGACACAAGGTGACCGCGATTGTCGAGATGATGCGGCGGCGGACGTTACGTGTCATGCCGCGCTTCCGAGCGCCGCCGGCTCGGCCCGTCGCTTAGCCTTCGCGATCGTG
>Ga0184625_10000623_pt1 | contig 13699 bp, 11 predicted proteins | sample PLM3_30_b1_FD_133151 | JGI IMG/M metagenome (GOLD analysis project Ga0184625, IMG submission 133151) | Groundwater sediment microbial communities from an aquifer in East River, Colorado, USA - PLM3_30_b1 | ecosystem: Environmental > Terrestrial > Soil > Riparian zone | place: USA: East River... | reverse complement strand
GGGTCGTCCATGAAACGGCCGGCCCCACGTACCAAGGCATCATCCTCGACGCGCGGCGCATGTTTCGTACTGGTGGGGCTTGTGGTCATGGAGGGGATCCAGCAATCGGTCTATGGGGTCTTGTTTATAGCCGAAAGGGCAGGCCGCAACAGGGGCTTGCGTCCACGCGCGGGCTGCGGCACTCAGGCCCTCCTGCCGCACCTGCGGCATCTTTTGGGTGATGCAATGAGCGAAGTGCGAACGATCGATACACATACGCATGTCTTGACCGAGGAGACCGCGGCGCTGCTGCGCAAGGAAGCTCCAAAAGTACCGGTGACAATCACGCCTATCGACGCGGCGTCGGCGACGCTCGACGTCGGCGGCGTCGCCTACAAGCCCTACCCCCGCGGCGGCTTCGATATTGCGCACCGCTTGCGCGACATGGACGAGGCCGGCGTTGACATGCACGTGCTGTCCGCCACGCCGCAGACCTATCTTTACAACCAGGAAGCTTCGCTTGGCGCCGCTACCGCCGCGATCCAGAATGATCAGATCGCGAAACTGGTCAAAGAAAATCCGCAGCGCTTCATGGGCATTGCAACACTGCCAATGCAGGCGCCGGAGAAGGCGGCTGGCGAGCTCAGGCGCGCGGTGACCAAGCTCGGCCTCCGTGGCACCATGATCGCTTCCAACATCATGGGAAAAAATCTCGACGATCCGAGCTTCGAGCCGCTGTGGGCGACTGCTGAGGATCTCGGTGCATTTGTGTTTGTGCACCCGAACAATGTTGCCGGGGCGGACCGCATGAAGTCCTATTACCTCAACAATCTCATTGGAAATCCGCTCGACACGACTATTGGCGCCGCCTGTCTTTATTTCGGCGGCGTCCTCGACCGGCATCCCCGGCTGACCGTTGTGCTCGCTCACGGCGGCGGCTTCACGCCATATCAAGCAGCCCGCTGGGAGCACGGTTGGCAGGTGCGGCCCGAGCCGAAAAAGAATATCGCCAAACAACCCACGAACATCGCCAGGCGCTTCTACTACGACACCATTCTGCATTCAGCGCCTGTGCTCGAATTCATGATCGGCCATGTTGGCGCCGACCGCGTGATGCTTGGCAGCGATTATCCCTACGACATGGGAATGATGGACTGCGTGAAACATGTGCGGTCATTGAATATTGCAGACGCGGACAAGGCGACAATTCTGGGAGGGCGTGCTGCGACTCTCCTGGCGGCAAAATCATGAACGTCCAGACCACCAAACCCGTTCGGATTCCAACGACAGCCGTTACCGGGCTGATCATCGACGTGCTGGGCAAGGCCGGAGTGCCGGACAGCGACGCTGCTAAAATTGCCGAGCTTATGCTGGAGGCCGATCTGGTCGGCGCCGACGCGCATGGGGTATTTCGATTGCCGCAATACTGGCAACGATTGAAGCTCGGATCGACCAATCCACGCCCGAATATCTCCGTCAACCGGACGGCACCGGCAACCGCACTTGTCGACGGCGACAACGGCATGGGGCACCTCGTTGTGGCGCGCGCGGCAGAGACCGCCATAACGCTCGCGCGTGAATGCGGTGTTGCATGGGTTGGCTGCCGTATGTCGGGCCATGCCGGTGCTGCCGGGGTCTATGCCGCATTGCCGCTTGCCGCCGACATGGTCGGCCTCTATTCCGCGGTGGCCAACGCCAATCACATGCCGCTCGCGGGCGGCGCCGAGCCTGTGCTCGGGACCAATCCCCTGGCGATTGCGATTCCGGCCGGCAAGGAAGCACCGGTTGTTCTCGATATCGCCACCTCGATCGTCTCCTATGGCACGATCAAGAACCACCGCTTGCAGAACAAACCGCTGCATGGCGACTGGATGATAGATCCAAAAACCGGCGAGGCAGTCACTGATCCGCACAAGAGCGCGGAGGCGCTGCTTCTTCCGATGGCCGGCTACAAGGGGGCAGGGCTTGCGCTCACTCTCGGGCTGCTCGCCGGCACGCTCAACGGGGCGTTGTTCGGTCGCGACTGTGTCGATTTCAATGCCGAGCCGGACAAGGTCACCAATACGGGACAATTCGTGGTGGCGCTCGATCCCAGCCGCTTCCAGCCGCTCGATCAATTCAAGTCCGAAGTCGATCGACACATCCGCGAACTGCGCAACACGAAGGCACTTCCCGGTCAAAGCGTGCGGTTACCAGGCGAGCAGCGGGCGCGGCGTCGTGCCGACCGCTGGCGAGATGGAATACCGCTTGCGCCCGAATTACTGGCGCAGCTGGATAAGTTGGCAGCCGAATTGTCGCTCAAACCGCTGCGCGAGCGCGCTTAGGGCCGCATCGCCAAATCACATAACGGCCTTATTGTGGTGTTCTGCAACGGATCGAATAATCGCAATTCATTTCGCAGCAGCTCGCTCTCGGTCAGCGCGAGACACATGCACGGGGTTTCTCGAATCCAAAACGATGAAACTGATCGAAAAGAAAAATGTTTTGCGGTGGTTCACGGGAAAGTTGGCGCATATCAGCTGCCTTCTGGCCCTCGGCGGCATGGTTTCCGTCGTACCTATGACCGGCGTGTCGAGTGAAAATACGCTCGATCGAATTCAAGCCGGTTCGTGGGTTGTTGCCTCGATGTATTGGGAAGACAAACTGGTTTCGACCGGCAAGGCCTTCAATCCGATCGGATGGCACGCGGCGCACAAAACCTTGCCAATCGGCACATTGATCCGGGTCTCAAATCCCAAGAACCACCGCTCGATCAATGTGACGATCAATGATCGCGGCCCCTTTGTCGCGAACCGAGACCTGGATCAAAGTCTCGGTGCCGGCGCATTGTTGGGCCTTCAAGGGCTGGGCACCGTCTATTTGGAAGTTTTGTCGATCCCGCCGATAAAAAACATGCGAAGGCCGGTTGTGGAAAGTTTGTTTGCGGTGAACGATACCAATGCCAGCTGCATGGGCATTTCCGCCTGCTAAATGCCGCGGTTTTTGCCTCCTAGGAGCGGGGCGGCGGTTCCATAGGCGGAATCGGCCCATCCGAAATGCGAATGCGGTGAAATCGCCGCCAAAAACGGTGGAACTTAGTTCCGCCGTTAACCTAAAAAGGTAAACGAGATTTAAGGATTACCTCCAATTTGTTAACCTTTATCCCTAAGGGGCGGGGCGACAGATTGCGTTCAGTGCGGCGCTTGAGTTGCCGCCATCGCTTGCCGGTCGGCTTGTGGCGCAACCGCGAAATCCCGCCGCAACGCATCCAGTTCAGTCTCGGCCCGTCTGCCTGCGGCGGATCTAACGCGGGCTCGCGGTGCTGTTGCAAAGAAGGAGCGGCTGGGTGACGGCAGGGATCTTGCTCAGTAGCCAAACGCGCGGCGATCGGGTCGAGCTCAGCGCCGCTGGATCGTGGACGGCCGAATATGCCGGTGCGATCGAGCCGCAAGTCGAGGCTGCTACGCGTGACGTGACGGCACGCAGCATCGCCATCAACATTTCTCGCGTCGACTATCTCGACACCTACGGTGCGTGGCTCATCGAGCGCACAATGCGGATCTGGACGAGCCAGGGCCGCGACGCACGCATTGTCGGGCTGCGCGAAGACTACCGCGGCCTGTTCGATAAAGTTCACGCCGGGACGCAGACGCTGTCGCCGCCGCCGGCCAGACGCAACAGCATCATGGCAACGCTGGAAAGCGTCGGTAGGACCATGGCATCGGTGGGTGCCGATCTTGTCCTGCTGGCGCAGATGCTCGGCTTACTGCTCGTCGCGATCAAGCGCGTCGCATTACGGCCGACGACCTTCCGTTTCACATCGATGATCCACCAGCTTGAGCGTGTCGGCTGGCGGGCGGTGCCGATCGTCCTGCTGATCACTGTTTTGATCGGCGCCATTCTCGCGCAACAGGGCATTTTCCATTTCCGCAAATTCGGAGCGGATATCTACGTGATCGACATGGTCGGCGTGCTCGTGCTGCGTGAGGTCGGCGTGCTGATCGTTTGCATCATGGTGGCCGGACGTTCCGGCAGCTCCTATACGGCCGAATTGGGAGCCATGCGCATGCGCGAGGAAGTCGATGCGCTGCGTACCATGGGATTCGATCCGGTAGAGGTTCTTATCCTCCCGCGCATTCTCGCGTTGGTGATTGCGGTGCCGATTCTTACATTCCTTGGCTCGATGGCGGCACTTTATGGCGGAGGGCTGGTGGCCTGGCTTTACGGCGGCATTCAGCCCGAAGTTTTTCTGACGCGCCTGCGTGAGGCGGTTACGAGCACCACATTTGAGGTCGGAATGATCAAGGCGCCTTTCATGGCGCTGGTGATCGGTATTGTCGCCTGCGTCGAAGGGCTGCAGGTGCAGGGCAGCGCCGAGTCGCTCGGCGAGAAAACCACCAATTCGGTGGTCAAATCCATTTTTCTCGTCATCGTGCTCGACGGTGTTTTCGCCATGTTTTTCGCCTCAATCGGGATGTGACATGGCAAACGATTCCGTCATTGAGGTGCGCGATCTGGTCGTCGATTTAAAAGGCCACCGGATTCTCAATGGTGTTACGCTCGATGTCTATCGCGGCGAAATTCTGGGCTTCGTCGGCGCTTCGGGCGCGGGCAAGTCAGTTCTCACCCGCACGATTCTCGGTCTGCTGCCGAAGCAGCAGGGGCGGATCGACGTCTTCGGCGTCAACCTCGACGAGGCAGGCGAGATGCAGCGTCAGGAGATCGAGCGCCGCTGGGGCATCCTGTTCCAGCAGGGCGCGCTGTTCTCCTCACTGACCGTCGGCGAAAACGTCGAATTTCCGATCCGCGAATATCTCGATGTTTCGGATCGCCTGATGACCGAAATCGCCATCACCAAGCTGGAAATGGTCGGGTTGAAGCCGGATGTATACCGAAAATACCCCTCGGAACTCTCAGGCGGCATGATCAAGCGTGTGGCGCTTGCGCGGGCATTGGCGCTCGACCCTGAAATTCTCTTTCTGGACGAGCCAACTTCGGGCCTCGACCCGATAAGTGCCGGTGATTTCGACCAATTGATCCTGACCTTACAACAAGTTTCGTCGATGGCGGTTTTTATGGTAACCCATGACCTCGACAGCTTGCATACGATCTGCGACCGGATTGCCGTTCTTGGCGACGGCAAGATCATCGAAGCCGGCAACATGGATACGATGCTGGCATCGCAGCATCCATGGCTAAAGGCCTATTTCCACGGCGTGCGCGCCAGGGCGGGCCTGCAAGCTGCGGCCAGGAACTAACGGAGTGAAGTGATGGAGAGGAAGGCGAACTACGCACTGATCGGGTTCTTCACTTTCGCCGTGGTCGCAGGCGCATTTGGCTTCATCTTCTGGCTGCATCATTCCTCCGGAAAGAAGCAGGCTGTCGCATACCGGGTGATCTTCGACAGTTCTGTGTCGGGGCTGCAGGTCGGCGGCAACGTTCTGTTCAACGGTATTCGCGTTGGCGAGGTCACCAGCCTTAGGCTCGATCCCGACAAGCCCAATCAGGTCATCGCCCAGTTGGCGGTCAACAAAGCGACGCCAATTCGTTCCGACACCCGCGTTGGTCTTGAATTTGCCGGTCTGACCGGCGTTGCCGCCGTGTCGCTCAAAGGCGTCTCGGCGAACACGCCCCTCATTGAGAGAGAGGAAGGCGAGCCGCCGACCTTGAAGGCCGATCCGAGCGCCAGCCAGGACATGATGCAGGCTGCCCGCGATGTGTTGAACAAGGCCGAAGAGGTCATCGCGGCCAACCAGGAAGCGCTGCATCAGGCCATTGCGGATATCGCGACGTTCAGCGCTTCGCTCGCGCGCAACGCCGACAGCGTCGATTCGATCGTGAGCGACGCCAAGGCAACGATGAGCAACGCTAAGGAAGCAACGGCATCAGCCCGCTCGCTGATCGACAACCTTGACAAGCGCACGGACGACATCACGATTGGCATCAACAGGATGACCGCAACCGCGACGCGGCAAATAGATTCGGCCGGCCGAGCGATCACCGACCTTGCGCATAATCCGCAGCGCTTCCTTTTCGGAGGCAGCAGCAGCTCTGCTGCGCCGGCTCCGGCGCCTGCGGCGGCAGCACCGCCGCGCCCGGCGGCGGCAACACCGCGCAGGCAGCAGTCGCAGCAATAGCGTTAGGTCAGGCGGCAGCTCGCACTTCGTCGGGATCGAGCGGGAGTTTTACCGGCTGCTTGCGCTTGGCCGACAGGTCGAGAGCTTTCGTCAGCATTAGGTTGCGGTGCGCTTCTTCCACGGTGGCTGCCGCGGTAGGCAAGCCCAGCGCCACGCGGTTGAGCCATGAATCGGTTTCTTCCGCCATCGGTCCGCGCAGTTCGCCGAGCGCCATATCACCGGGCGGATAGCTGCCCATGAAGTCAACGAGCCGGCTGGTGTCCGGGTTGTAGCCCTCCGATTGCGGCTTGGAGACCGCAAGCACGATGTCGCGGTGCGTATCGTCGATCGTGAGCACCCCGGTGGTTCCGACGATGCCGACTTCGAGCGAGTACACCGCCGCCGGCCAGGTCACCGGCAACGCCCAGGACATGTTGAGGTGATAAATGGTGCCGTCGGAGAAATTGATCATCCCCGCGGTCCCGTCGATGCCCTTGTAGGAAGGGCCCAGCACCTTATCGACCGAACGCGCATAGCACTCCACCGCGGTTTTGCCTTCCAGGCACCACATGCAGATGTCGAGCGCGTGCGTGCCGGAAATGACCATCGGTGAGATCGTCGCCGGATCGTCGGTGCGCTTGTAGTTGTCGATTGCGACCAGACGATTCATGAAGGCGCGCGAGGTCACCATCGTCACATCGCCGAGCGCGCCCGTGCGGCATTTCTCCTTCGCTGCGAGCCAGCGACGGCGGAAGCGCTGGGTGTAGCCGACGACGGCATCCAGTTTGGCCGCCTTGATTGCCTTCAGGACGCGCTCGGATTCCGCGAGGTTGGTGGCGAGCGGTTTTTCGATCAGCATCGGTATGCCGCGTTCGATTGCCGCCATGATCGGGTCAACGTGCAGGTGCTCGTCCGTGCAAATGATCGCGGCGGTCACTTCCGGCCGTTTGAGCAATTCGACGTGACTTTGCGTGACAAAATCCGCGCCGATCTTGGGGCCCACTTCGCCGGCGCGGTTGGGGTTCTTTTCGGCAAGCCCGATCCACTGCACGGCCGGATGACGTGACGCCACCTCGCCGCGGAACAATCCGACGCGCCCGCCGCCAATAATTGCAAGGCCGACACCCTTCGCAGAATTCCTCATTGGTTCACCCCTGCGCGGATCTTCTGCTTGAACTCGGCGATGGCCGAAATCGTTTCGTTGGTCAGCGGCAGATCCACCGGCTCGTTTCGATCGGCGGAAAGGTCTGCGGCGCTGTAGGTTTCCATCACGCGGCGCGCACTTTCCGGCGTCACCATCACCGGCGTATCGCGGATGCAGGCCTCCAGGAAATGGATCGTCTCAGGCCCCATGCCGCCGGCAAAGACATTATCGACCCACTCGCCCGGCATGGTGGACATCGGGAACTGCTGCCCATCCTTTTGCGTGTTGAGCCAGTTGTCGCGTTGGGTGTCGTCAAGAAACAGCGAGCCTTCGGTGCCGGTGATCTCGATCCAGGTCGCACAATAATTCGGATAGCTCGGCGGCAGGTTCCAGCCGCCGCCGATCATCACGGCGACGCCGTTGTCCATCGTAACGGTCGTGAACATCACGTCGTGGGAGCCGTTGATGGGCTCCATGTAGCCATAAGCGCCTTGCGAGTAGACCCGTATGGGCTTTGCCGGCTCCAGCAGCCAGAGCACGAAGTCGAGATCGTGCGTCGATTCCATGACGACAGGAGAAAGCCGAACGCGGCTGGCGATCTTCTTACCGAGGCTGCGCGAAAGATGGCGGCTCACCAGCACGGACACCACCTTGCCGAGCGTGCCGTCAACGATCTTTTTCTTTGCGTAGGCAATTTTCGGGTTGAAACGCTGCGAATAGCCGATGGTGAATTTAAGGTTGTTCCGCTTTGCGAGCAGGATCAGCTCATCGGCCTCCCACAACTCCAATGCGATCGGCTTTTCCAGCATCACGTTCTTGCCGGATCTGAGGCAGTCGCGACAGATCGGGTAGTGGTTCGATTCCGGCGTCGTGGAGACATAGACGACCGATATATTGGGATTCTTTATGATGTCGTTGTAGTCGAGCGTCGCCGTCGCGGGTTTATAGAGTGCTTTAACCTCGGCCAGACGGTCTGGCTTGATCTCACACAGGTGCAATTTGTCTACCAGTGCCGTTCGCGCCAGCGTATCCGCCCGCGTCCCTCCGACCCACCCGACACCTATCACCGCGGCTTCAACCGTTTTCACCAGACTTCTTCCTTCCGTTTCTTATGATGCTTGCGACCGGCCGGCCGCGCGGGCGGCAGACTAGCCCACGTGTTTCGCGACCGAAAGGGCCGCGGGATTTTCAGCGTACGAAAGCAGCCCGCGTGACACCGAAGACCTGCGCCGTGAATTGCGGGTAGACCTCGGCCAACTGCGGCGCAACGACCTCGCGCATGAGCCGGAGGGTCTCGGATGTCGGTGCCGGCGTTTCCGGCACTAAGTCCGGCCTCTCGAAATCGAATCCTGTGTTTTCGATAATCTCCTCGATCGTATGGCCCGGGTGCACGCTCGCCAGGGTGAAGCACCCGTTTGAAAAGCTGAAGAGACAACGATTGGTCACCAACGCGATCGGTCCGCCCGGACGATAGACGCCTGCCTCGCTGGTGCCGGGCGCGCTGATGAAATCGACCTTCGGCACCAGCGTGCGACGCGAATGCTCGGTGCGGAAAAGGATCACCTTCGGAACGACGTAATAGAGATAGGCGGACCCGAACGACCCGGGAAAGCGCACCTTTGGATGCCCGTAGTCGCCAATGCTCACCAGATTGACATTGCCGCGGCCATCGATTTGTCCGCCCGAGAGGAAGAAGACATCGATGCGGCCCTGTCCCGCGCAGTCGAACAATTCGCGTGCGCCGTCGGTGAAGAAATTGTGTTTTCGGCTTTGCAGCAGGGAAACGTATGGACGGCCACTGCCGCGTTCGCGCGCCAGCAGCGCCGCCGTTGCCGGAATCGGAGAGGCATTGCCAACGGCCACATGGCGAACGCTCCCGATCAGTCGCGCGATTACGTCGGCGAGCAACTCCTCATCGCGAAAACCTTGCTCACGCGGCGCGTCGCTCATACACGTACCGTTCAAGATAATCGGCGAAACCATCCGGTGTCGCAGCCATACGGGCGTACTCGGAAAGATGTTCGGCGTCGGTCGCATAAAAATCCGGCAACCCGAGCGGCCAAGCGCCACGTTCGGCTACCACGACGGCTTCAACGTAAAAACCGGGCAGCGTGCCGGCGGCCAGCGTGGGGTCATCAAGCAAATTTCCGTCATGGATCCTTTCCACGGTCGCGATGGTCTTATCTGCAGCGTGCGCCATGGTTGCCAGTTCTCGCTGGCGTCCAATCCAGACATTGCCGAAGCGGTCGGCCATCGGCGCGTGGATCAGCGCTACGTCCGGCTTGATCGCCGGCAGCAGCACGATCTGATCCTTGTCGCCAAACGGACTATCAATCACCTTCCAATCGTCGCGATACTTCAGCAGATCGGATCCGATCAGCCCGCGCAGCGGCATGAAAGGCACGCCTTTTTCGGAAGCCTGTAGCGCCGCATGCAAAGCCGGGCAGGTCGCATCCTTAAGTTTGATCGTGCCTGATGTGACTGCCGCGCTAAATCGTGGCGCCGGGCCGAACTCGCCGAGGCTCACTGCACTCGTCTCCAACGTCTCGATGCAGCCGGCTCCGATCAGCAGGTCGGCCTGCAGGCTTGACGTTGGCAGGGCGACAAGGTGCAGTCGCCGCACGCCGCGTTTTATCAGCGCGCGCGTTGCGGCCATCGGCACGCCGGAAGTTTCGCGCGGCACGACCAGCATGCAGCCGTCACCGATCGGCGCGATCGCATCTTCGATTGATTTCGCCGGTTGAAACATGGTGGCCAGATAGTTGCGCGGCATCGACGCGACTGTCACTTTTCCCATTGTTGCCCTTGCAACGTCCACTGGATTTTGCGACTTGGATTGGATGGCTCTTACTCTTCAGGACAAATTCCGGGCCAGGCGTTTTGCGATCACCGCGGAAGTGACGCCGCCAGTGTCGGTGGATCGTGCGGAACTGCTGGCCAAAGCCCTGCCATTGAAGGGCCTTGTCGATGCCGTGAACATCACCGACGGGGCCGGCGCGCGGCCTCATCTCGGCGCCGTCACCGCCGCCACTTTGCTTGTGGAGCAGGGCATCGAGCCAATTCTGCAGCTTACTTGCCGGGACCGGAACCGGATCGCAATTCAGAGCGATCTCCTCAGCGCCGCCGCTTCCGGTATTCGCAACCTCCTGATGCTGCGCGGCGACGATCCGAGCGCCGGCGATCAGCCGGATGCGAAGCCGGTATTCGACCTCGACCCGCGTTCGCTACTCGCCACCGCGCGGCGGCTCCGCGACGCCGGCGAATTGCCTACGGGGCGCAAGGTCAGCGGCCGCATCGATTTTTTTCTCGGCAGCGCCGACAACCCGATCGATCCGCCCCCGGGCTGGCAGCCCACCGGGTTGCAGGCCAAGGTCGCCGCCGGGGCGCAATTCGTGCAGACGCAATTCTGCATGGATGCCGGGGTGGCCCGCCGCTACATGGCGCGCCTCGCCGACTGCGGCGTGACCGACCAACTGTCCGTTCTGATCGGGATCGTGCCGTTGCGCTCCGCCAAATCGGCGCGCTGGATCAAGGAGAAGCTGTTTGGCTCGGTGATCCCCGACGCGCTTATCGGGCGGATGGAGCGCGCGAGCGACCCGGCAGCGGAAGGCCACCGCATCTGCATCGAGATGGTGCACGAGCTGACGGACGTGCCGCATGTTGCGGGCGTCCACATCATGGCACCCAACAATGATGCGGCGGTGCCGGAGATCATCAGGGCGGCGCGCGACAGCATCAAGCGCCTGGCGCCGGTTTAGACCGCAGGCATTTCTCCCTCTCCCAACAAAGGGAGAGGGTCATCTTCAACCAGCCTTACGACAGAGCCGACTTCACCCGATCCGGCGAGAACGGCACGCGGCGAATGCGCACGCCGGTCGCGTCGAATATGGCGTTGGCGATCGCCGCGGCCACCGGCCGTATCGACGGCTCGCCCGCGCCGGTTGGCGCAATTTCCGGATGGTTGATCAGGACGACATTAACCTCGGCCGGCGTTTCGGTGATATCGAGGATCGGATAAGTGAGCCAATCCACGCTGGTCACCGCCTTGCGATCGAAGGTGACTTCCTCCCACAGCGTGCGGCTCACGCCCTGCACGATGTTGCCTTCGATGCATTTCACCAGCCCGTCCGGATTGATGATCTGGCCGCAGTCGTGCGCCACCGTGAACTTGCGCGCCCAGATCTTTCCGGTCGAGCGGTCGATATCGACTTCCGCAACGATCGCGACACGCGTGCCGTTGCGCTGCGAATAGGCAATGCCGCGGCCGGACACCTTGTTGCCGCTCTGGTCGCGGCGCGGTGAAGGTCGCGTCTGCCAACTCGCTTTTTCCGCCGCCGCCTTGATCACAGCTATGTCGCGCGGTTCCTTGACGTGCCGCAACCGGAATTCGATCGGGTCGGCATTCACTGCGGCAGCCACTTCGTCGATGAAGGATTCGCTGGCAAAATGGATCTGCGGACCGACCGGGTCGCGCAAATGCGCACTTCGCAAGGGTGACGAGCGATCGAGAAGCGGGGGGATCGTTTCCCAGGCCATGCGCTTGTTGTCAAAGGCATAGGATTCGGCCGGCACGCCAAACCCGTCGCCCGATTTCAACGCAACGCCCAGCGTTTGCCCCGCCAGCGTGTCATGCGGCTTGCCGCCGTTGGTATTGACGTCGAGGCGCGAGAAGCCCTTGCTGGTGAACTCATAGGCAGTGACTTTGCCTGCCGCATCGATCGCGGCCCTGGCCTTGTGGATCGAAGCGGGGCCCTTCGGATCCCAGCCGGTGCCCTGTTCGCGCATATATTGCAGGCGTACCGGCTTTCCGACCGCCTTGGCGAGAACGGCCGCATCCATGGCGCAGTCGTCGGCGTCGTTGCGGCCGTATGAGCCTGGGCCGGTGGTATGTATTACCCGCACCTTGTCGGGCGGCAGGTCGAGCGTGAGCGCAAGCCCGTCCTGCACAAAGTGGGATTTCTGCGTACCGCTCCAGCAGGTGACCTGACCGTCCTTGATCTGGACCAGCGCACAGGCCGGACCCATGCTGGCGTGCGACTGGAACGGCCATTCGTATTCCGCCTCGACCACTTTCGCAGCGGTCTTGAAGGCGTCGTCGATATTTCCGTTCTCCTTGTCGACGCTGCGCTTGCGCACACTCGCCTTGCGGATGTGATCGTAGAGCGAAGCTTGCTCCGGGAACGGCGGCTCGACCTGGGACCACTCGACCTTGAGCTTTTGCGCAGCCTGGATCGCGTCCCATTCCTTGTCCGCAACCACTCCCAGGAAGCCTTTGTCCCAGACCACCTTGGCGCCGGGGATCTCCTTGATCGAGCTCTCGTCGATTTTGACCGGCAGTGCGCCGGCGACGGCTGGGCGGATCATGCGCCCATGCACCATGCCCGGCACCTTGATATCGGTCACGAAGTCCTCTTGCGCGAAGACCTTCGGCGCCACGTCTTCGCGTTTGATCGGCTGGCCGACGATCTTGTGCTCGCTGGGATTTTTCGGCTGTGCTTTGCCGGGTGCGTAGAGCGGGTTGCCGTATTGCTTGTTCCAGTCGAGCTGAACGTTGAAATATTTCCCGCCGATCATCTGCGCGTAGGAAATACGCTTCGTCGCGTCGCCGCTGGCGCTCACGACGCCATCGTTGACCTTGAGTTGATCGGCCGGTGTTGACAGCAGCCCGGCGGCCATCTCGACCAGCACGCGGCGCGCTTCCGCCGCTGCCATCCGCATTTGTTTGCCGCCATTTTGAACGCCGGTCGAACCGGAGGCGCCGCCCTGGTTCACCGATGTGGCAGTGTCGCCCATGATGACGTTGACACGTTTGAACGGAACGTCGAGCTCTTCGGCTACCATCTGCGCGATGGCAACGCGCAGTCCATGACCCATGTCCATTTTGCCGAAGAAAGCCGACACGCTGCCGTCGGCGTTGACTGCGATATAAGACGACAGTTGGTCGGGCGTGAGCGGCGGCTTTGCGCCTTGCGCATACGCAGCCTGGAGCGACAGCATGGTGTCGAGTGAAACGGCAGCGCCAATCGAAACGACGAGCGCGCCGCCGCCGAGCAAAACCGAGCGGCGGGTGAAAGCTGAGGTTTGTTCGAATTTTGTCATGACACCCTCCCTCAACTCATCGTCTCGGCGGCACGCTTGACCGCCTTCAAGATGCTGATGTGTGTGCCGCAACGGCACTTGAGCCCGGAGAGCGCGTCCTTGATCTCGGCTTCCGTCGGCTTCTTCTTGTCACGTAAAAATGCCGCCGCGGTCATCAGCCAGCCGTTGATGCAGTAGCCGCATTGCGGCACCTGCTCCTCGATGTAGGCCGTCTGCAACGGGTGTGGTTTGTCAGGTGTGCCGAGTCCTGCAAGCGTCGTGACCTTGGCGTCGCCGACCGCCGACATGGTTGTGACGCAGGAGCGTGCCGGTTGGCCATCCAGATGCACGGTGCAAGCGCCGCACTGCGCCAGCCCACAGCCAAAATGAGGATTGTTGAGCC
>Ga0184625_10000622_pt1 | contig 13705 bp, 11 predicted proteins | sample PLM3_30_b1_FD_133151 | JGI IMG/M metagenome (GOLD analysis project Ga0184625, IMG submission 133151) | Groundwater sediment microbial communities from an aquifer in East River, Colorado, USA - PLM3_30_b1 | ecosystem: Environmental > Terrestrial > Soil > Riparian zone | place: USA: East River... | reverse complement strand
CCGGTCCGAGCCGCGTATCGAATCCCCCGGCGCGGAGAATGTCGCCAGCAAAGGCAGCGAAATTGGGCCCGATAAACTCGGGCTGTGCGATCTCGGCTTTTTCGGCAGCGGACATGCGCCAGCCTGCTGCCGAGCGCGGCAACAGCGGCAGGAGCCAGTCCGGCGGAGGCGATGCCTCATAATCTGGGATGACGGGTCCGCCGTAGAATTCGCCGCTGGTCCTGCCCGCCGCACCGCGGGCGTATGCCACGAGCGTGTTGTTTTCGAACTGCACGTCGTCGTCGGTGAAAACCGCGAGCGATTCGCCGACTTCCGGCAACACTCGGTTGAGCGCCAGGCTCTTGTTCGGCGGTTCGCTGTAGCGGTAGGCGAATCCGTGCTCGCGCGGGAATTCGGCCACGACTCGATCGAGTCCAGTGCGAGGGCCGTTTTCCGCGACGATCGTGCCGCTGTAGCCCGCTGGCTTGTCGCACGCCGCCAGCGAGCCGAGTGTCCGCCGGAGCAGTTCCGGCTGGCCGCAGGCCGCGATCACGACGTACACGCGGGGGGTCAAGCTCAAGCTCCCATCGAATGCGTCCGGTCGTTCTTACGCCGCCGCTCGCCGCTGGCTCTGATCGCGGCCACAGAGCGCTGCCCAGAGTCCAGCCTGGTCGTCCAACCGCAAGCGAATCTGATGGGGCCATCCGCAATTGCCGCGGGGCGACAGCACAATCTGTGCGTCGGCCGCGGCGGAAGCATTTTCGCTCTGGACTGCCAGCACGCGGCAATCGGCGTGGCCGCTGAATTTTCCGCTGCCCGGTGTGACCAGCAATTCCAAGTCCGTACTCTCCCGTGGATTAGCGATCGGCTTCCAGCCGTGACTGGTAACCAGCCGCTCGACCGTTGCGTCGCCAGCGGATTGGCCGACGATTCGCACCGTCAAGTCGCCCGGCCGCCGCTCGTAATAGCCTCGCAGGCAACGCGTCAGCCGGATCGGCCGCTGCAAGTAGCCGACGTTGTCGCCCTGTTTCCATTCCTGAGGCCGGCTCGGCGCGGGGGGATGCCAGAGGTGATAGACCCGCGTACGGTGCAACACCGACCGCAGGCGAATTCCGGCCGAGCGGAACCGCCGACCCAGGTCGTCGTCTTCGCAGCCCCAACCGCGGTAGTTCTCGTCGAATCCGTTCACGCGGAGCAGGTCTTCGCGCGAGAGAAAGAAGTCGGTGCTGCGAAAGGCCGGCTTCGTCGGATGGCGGATGAAGCGATAGAGCAGTGATTTGTAGTGCATGCGGCGAAGTTTGCGCAGCTCCAGCGACGGCGCCCAAGACGTGAACAGTCCCGAGCTGACGGTTTCCGTCTGGACATACTGCGACAAGCCGGGGCCGAAACGCACGCAGTAACCGCAATTAACCGCCCCGCTCTGCCAGAAGCGGAAGTGTTGTTCGATGTGATCGGGAGGCAGCAGGCAGTCGCCGTCGCAAAACAGCAGGCAGGGGGCGGTGCTATGGCGCACCCCCTCGTTGCGGCAACGGGCGGCCTGAAAGCCGTCGTGTGGATGCGTGAGAAAACGAACGGGGTGGGGCGAGCGGGCGGCGAAGTCGGCCACGATCTGCGGCGTTTCGTCGGTGGAACCGTCGTCGCAAACGAAGATTTCCAACCGCCGGTTGGTTTGCTGCCAGGTGATCGATTCCAGCGCCAAGCGCAGGTGCCAGGGCTTCTGGTAGGAAGTCAGGATCAGCGCCAATTCCGGCCCGTGCATCGAACGGTCCCGCAGCGAGTTTGGCTGGCATGGTCCTGGCGATCTTCGCCAGCCCCACCATGGGCGGGGATCGTATTTTTGTTGACAATCCCCGTCAACGTGAGTTTTGACCGGGAAACCATCCACCGCCAAAATGCAGACTCAGGGTCTTAATTGGCAAGTGCGATTCTGCTAGATTATGCTGAAGTTTTGATTGAATGGTCGTGGTAGTGCCGGGGGGGGAATAGGAGTCAACATGGCGGTCCGATCTGGGAGAATTGTCCGTGCATTCACGTTGGTTGAGTTGTTGGTGGTAATTGCAATTATCGGCGTGTTGGTGGCGTTGCTGTTGCCGGCGGTGCAAGCTGCCCGCGAATCGGCCAGGCGCATGCAGTGCCAGAACCACCTCAAGCAGATCGGCTTGGCGTTTCAAAACCATCACGACACGCTCAACCACCTTCCCACGGGCGGTTGGGGCTGGAGCTATGTCGGCGATCCCGACGGGGGATTTGCCGAAAACCAGCCGGGCGGATGGACGTACAACATTTTGCCGTTCATCGAGTACCAGAACCTGCGGAGCATCGGCACAGGTGGGGCCGGTCCGTTGAAGCTGGCGGAGTTGAAGCGTCTGGTGGAGACGCCGATCAAGTTTTACAACTGCCCTTCGCGGCGGCCGGCGGCGCTCTATCCGATTCTCACTGCAAATCAACCGGTGAACGCGGCACAGCCCGTGCTGATGGGCGCCAAGTGCGACTATGGCGTCAATGCGGGCAACCAATTGGCGGATGAGCGCGACGCGGGCAGCACGACGGCGACGGTCATCGCCGACTTCACCTACAACGGCATCTGCTTCGTCCGCAGTAAGATTCGAATGGCGGAAATTACGGACGGCACATCGAATACCATCCTCGTCGGCGAAAAGCATCTGGCCATTCAAAAATACCGGACCGGCGACGATCTTTCGGACAACGAGAACCTGTATGTCGGGTTCGACAACGATCACTTTCGCACGACCAACAACACCAAGACGGGCAACGTGAGCGACATCCGCTTTCCGCCGCGAGTCGATTCGCGAACGGCCGACTTGCGTTGCTATGGCAGCGCTCACCCCGGGGGCTTCAATGCCGTGCTGTGTGACGGATCGGTGCGAAACATCCGGTACGTGATCGACGAGGCCACGTTTTTGGGATTGGGGCATCGCGGCGACGGCCAGACGCTCGGTGATTTCTAAGCGGGAGCGCCCGCGCTTCTTGCCCTTTACACATCGTGCGGAATTGCAAGGCGACCTGTTCGTAGGGTAAGATCGAAGACTTGGTTTGGGGGTAGGAACACTACACGGGGCCAACCGTCCCGTATCGTCGGACGGCTTGGAATAGTGCCTTCGCTGACATGGGGGTGTCGCATGCGAAATGGTTTCAAAGGCTCGCGCTGCGCGTTTACGCTCGTTGAGCTGCTCGTGGTGATCGCGATCATCGGCGTATTGGTCGCGCTGCTGCTGCCCGCGGTGCAAGCGGCTCGTGAGGCTTCGCGCCGAATGAGTTGCCAGAACAACCTGAAACAGTTTGGCCTCGCGTTCCACAACCATTCCGACCAGATCGGACACCTTCCCACCGGCGGCCGCGGTTGGAGCTGGGTGGGAGATCCCGACTTGGGTTTCGGAGTTGATCAGCCAGGCGGGTGGACGTTCAGCATCCTGCCATTTTGCGAGGCGAAGAACATTTACGACATCGCCGCCGGCAAAGTCGGCCAACCCAAGAAAGATGACCTCACGCGGATGGTGAATACTCCCATCAAATTCTATTATTGTCCCTCGCGGCGGAAGCCAGGCGTCTATCCCATACCCAACAACCCAGTGTTCTTTAACTTCGAGCCGGTCGATAAGGGCGCTAAGATCGACTACGCCGCCAATGCCGGCGACCAGCCCTCGCCGAATGACGATCAAAACGGCGATGGGGGCAGCAATATCAACAGCCCTCCAGCGATCCCCGCGCCGTTTCGGTTCACGGGTGTGGTTTACCAACGCAGCCGAGTGCGATTGTCAGAAATCACCGACGGAACCTCGAACACCGTGATGGTCGGCGAGAAACATCTCGCGGTCACCCGCTACATCACGGGAACGGACGGAGCGGACAACGAGAACGTCTATGTGGGCTTTGATAACGACACGACCCGCGGAATGAGCAACGTCAAAACCGGCGCCGTGGGCGACATTCGCTTTCCTCCCCGGGCGGACTCGCGTACGGTGGACCTCCGCACGTTCGGCAGCGCGCATCCGAGCGGCTTCAACGTGGTTTTGTGCGACGGATCCGTGCGGGTCATCAATTACTCAATCGACGAAACTACCTACATGCGATTGGGGCATCGGGCGGACGGCCTGCCGCTCGGAAGCTTCTGATCGTCGATTCGACCTTGCCGCCAGCCGACCGGACTGTGCCCAGCGTCGCGTCGCTCGGGGTAGCGGTGTGCAAACCGTTCGGTCATAATTGCTTTACCGGTTTGGTCTAGCCAATCCGGACCCTGCCATCCGCACCCCAGAGCCGACGCTGGGCGTGCTCCCGCCTGCCATTTCCTGCTGTGAGGACGCCACGATGGTGCGTGCCTGCGCCCGAGTATCGGTTGCGTTGTCGCTGCTCGCGGGATGGTTCGTCTCACCGGTCGGCGCCGCTGCCGGCGGGTTCGTTGTTCTACCGACGCAGGTCGCCCTGCAGGGCAATTTCGCCCGCGTGCAGCTGCTGGCGGTCGGCTGTGCATCGGGCGAGCAGCCGAATGAGCGCAGCCCAGACCGCACCGCAGAGACTCGCTTTCGCTCGTCCGACGAGTCGATCGTGCAAGTCACGGCGGCGGGGCAGCTCGTGGCGGTCAGCAATGGCTCGGCCACGGTCACCGCAGTATTGGGTGCGGATTCTGTTGAGATCCCCGTCACGGTCAGCGGCGTTACGGCGGCTCCGGCTGTGCGCTTTTCGGAACAAATCACACCCATCCTCACCAAGGCCGGCTGCGCGATGGCGGCTTGCCACGCGGCCCAGCACGGGCAGGGCGGGTTCAAGCTCTCAGTCTTTGCGTCGGAGCCCGATAAGGATCGGCTGGCGATGGTCCGCGATGCCCAGCAGCGGCGGGCCGATTTTGTGGAGCCGGAGCGGAGCCTGCTATTGCTCAAGCCGACGATGCAAACCCCGCACGGCGGCGGCAAGCGGCTCGAAAAGGGCTCGGTCGATTACCAGATCTTGCTGGCGTGGCTCAAGTCCGGCGCACCCGGCCCGCAAAAGGGCGAGGATCGAGCTACGAAGCTGAGCGTCACGCCGCCGCATCGCGTCGGGCAAAAGGGGCTGACGCAACAGTTGCGCGTCGAAGCGGAGTATGCCAGCGGCGTCGCGCGCGACGTGACGGCCTGGGCTCGGTTTGACTCGCTCGACGACGGCGTGGTCGGCGTCAGCTCCACGGGCCTGGTCAATGCGGTGGGACAAGGGCAAGCGCCGATCATGGTCCGCTTCGAGGGCTTGGCCACCACTTCGCTGTTCGTGATTCCGTATCCGGACAAAGTGGAGCTGGCCGGCTGGCAGAACCACAACTTCATCGACGAGCATGCGGCTGGCAAGTTCCGCGAGCTGGGGATCGAGCCTTCGCGGCTGTGCGACGACGCGACCTTCGTGCGGCGGGCGTTTCTCGACGCCATCGGCACGCAGCCGAGCGTGGAAGAGACCAAGGCCTTTCTCGCCGATCCCGACCCAATCAAGCGCGACAAGCTCATCGATCGGCTGCTGTGCCTGAAGCCGGGGAACGCCACAGAGGGCATTCCCTACAGCGCCGCCGAGGGCGCCTACAACGACGCTTACGCCGCCTGGTGGGCGCTGCGCTGGTCGGACCTGCTGCGGAACAACTCGCAGGACCTGGGCGAGCAGGGTATGTGGGCGATGCACAACTGGATTCGCGAGTCGCTGCGGACGAACAAGCCGTTCGACAAGTTCGTCCGCGAGCTGATCACCGCCCGCGGCTCGATCTATACGACCGGGCCGGCCAATTACTACCGCGTCCACAAAGACGCGCCGATGCTGGCCGAGGCGACGGCTCAGCTCTTCCTCGGCGTGCGGATCGAGTGCGCCAAGTGCCACCACCATCCGTTCGAGAAGTACAGCCAGGACGATTACTACGGTCTGGCCGCGTTTTTCGCCCGCACCGGCACCAAGAACAGCGAAGAGTTCGGCCTGTTCGGCCGCGAGCAGGCGGTGATCGTCCGCGATACGGGCGACGTGCGGCATCCGCGTACGAACCAGGTCGTCGGCCCCAAGCCGCTGGATGGCCCGGCCGCCGATCATCCGCTCGACCGCCGCATTCCGCTCGCCGATTGGCTGACCGCCAAGGACAACGCCTATTTCGCCAAGAGCGTAGTCAATCGCTACATCGGCTATCTGCTCGGCCGCGGGCTGGTCGATCCGGTCGATGATCTTCGCTCCACGAACCCGCCCACGAACCCGCCGCTCATGGACGCTCTGGCCAAACACTTCACGGACAGCGGCTGCGACTTGAAGCAGCTCATCCGCGCGATCATGACCAGCCGGCTCTATCAGCTCGATTCGCAACCGACACAAGCTAACGCGGGCGACACAAAGTTCTACAGCCATTTTCAAGTCAAGCGGCTGCCGGCCGAGGCCCTGATCGACGCCATCGACCGCGTCACGCAGATGCAGACCAAATACCGCAACCTGCCGCTGGGCACGCGGGCGATCGAGCTGCCCGACGCCGAGTATCCCGACTATTTCCTCAACACGTTCGCCAAGCCGAAGCGGGTGAGCGTCTGCGAATGCGAGCGAGCGCCCGACCCGAGCCTGGCCCAGGCCCTGCACACGCTCAACGGCGACGTGCTGGCCCTCAAGCTCCGCGACGCCCAAAGCCGCCCCACGCGCCTGAACGCCGCCGGCTTGCCGCCCGATGAGATCATCGCCGAGCTGTACCTCGCCGCCCTCTCCCGTCTGCCCAGCGAGGCCGAGCTCACCACCAGCCGCGAGCTGCTCTCGGAAGCCAAGAGCCCCGGCGAATACTACCAGGATTTGCTGTGGGCACTGATGAACTCGAAGCAGTTCTTGTTTGTGCGGTAATTTCTCTCCTCGGCCTATAATTGATAACGCCATCAATGGGAGAAATCCATGAAAGCCGAAGAGTTTGAGAATCGATTGCGGGAGTTGGTCAGGCGCGAACCGTTTGAGCCGTTCGTCGTCGTCGTCAACGACGGACGATCGATCTATGTCGACGAGCCAGCGGTGGCATTTGGCGGAGGACGGGCAGGGTTTATTGGGCCGGATGAATTCGTCGAGTTCTTTGACTGCGAGAACGTCGTCGCCTTTCAGCCGGCAACCCGGGAAACTGCCCCATGACTTTGTTCGGCTTCGCCCAAGCGCTGCGGTCCTTTGCTCGGCGCAGGCCTTTCTTGGCATACCGCATTGAGTTCACAAGCGGTGCACTGATTCGGGTTTCGCATCCAGAGGCGGTCCGGATGCGCGGCAGCGTTGTTATTCACGTTGCCCCGACCGGCAAGCAGCGCTTGTTCGACTTCACGAGTGTGTGTCAGTTCCTGGACGAAGAAGATTTGACGATTCCCTAGCCACAACCCTCAGTCGAGACATGAATCCGTGAGATACAAAATTCAAAGATCGCTGGCCGGCTCTGCCGCTCTGATCTACTTGTGTCCGGCCGTCGTCTTGTGTCTCGTCAATCCCTGCGGAGCCCAAACCGCGTATCCGATGCTGATGAGCCTGCGGCCCGTCGCGGTGCAGGTTGGGCAGACGGCGGAGGTGGAGGTTAAGTCGCGGTATTCGATGTTCGGTGCTTATCAGGTGCTGGTGAGCGGTGACGGTGTGGCGGGGGAGGTCGCGCCACTGGAGAACAAACAGGACGATCCGGCGAAGAAGCCGAACATCGAGAAGTTGAAGGTGAAATTCACCGCGGCAGCCGATGCGCTGCCGGGTGTACGAGATATTCGATTGGCGACACCGCAGGGCGTGAGCACCGTCGGGCAGCTCGTCGTCGTCAGCGATCCGTTGATCGTTGAAAGCGGAAAAAACAACGATACGCCGCCGCAGGCGCAGCAAGTCGCACTGCCGGCGGCGATCTGCGGGGCGATCGAGAAGAACGAGGACGTGGATTTCTTCCGCTTGCAGGCGGCGGCGGGCCAGTCGGTGGCGTTTCTCGTCCGCTGCGCGCGGCTGGAGGACCGCATCCACGATCTCCAGACGCACGCCGATCCGATCATCACGCTCCGCACGGCTGCCGGCGCGACGTTGGCCGCCAGCGACAACACCTCGTATCACGCCGATCCCGTCCTGGCTTACAAGTTCGAGCAGGCCGGCGAGTACCTGCTCGAAATCCGCGACGTGCGGTATCAGGGCAACCAGTATTGGGAATACTGCATCGAAGCCGGCAGCCGGCCGCTCGTCGAGCTGACCTATCCGCTCGCGGTCCAAGCGGGAGTGGGCGCACAACTTGAGCCGCTGGGCTGGCTCATGCCTTCGGGCGCCAAAGTTGCGTTTCCGCCGCCCAAGCGGCTGGGGCAGGGGCTGTCTCCGCTGTCATTGGCCGGCGAGCCGACGAATCCGGTACCGCTGATCGTCGCGGACCAGCCCCTTGCGGCGGAATCGGAGGCAGCCAACGATACTGCCGATGCGGCTCAGCAAGTCGTGGCACCAGCGGGCATCAACGGCCGAATCGTCCGCGAGGGCGACGTGGATTGCTTCGCGTTCGAGGCCAAGAAGGGCGAGGCGTTTTCGCTGGAAGTCGTAGCCCGTCGCGCCCGCTCGGCGCTTGACTCGCACCTGAGAGTGCTAGATTCCAAGGGAAAGCAGCTCGTTTTGAACGACGACCTGCGGCTGGGCAAACGCGGTTCGGCCGACTCGTGGATCGAGAATTGGACCGCGCCGGCCGACGGCCGCTATGTGGCCGAGGTCCGCGACGTGAACCTGCGGGGAGGGACCGACTTTCCCTATTTCCTCAAGATCGAGCGAAGCCAGCCCTATTTCGAGCTGTACCTCGACACCGACAAGACGCAGCTTGGCCCCGGCGGCTACGGCGCGATCTTCGTTCGCGTCGAGCGGAAGAACGGCTTCACCGGCGAGGTGCAGCTCGACATCGAGGGCGTGCCGCCCTGCTGCATGAATGCCTATTGCGGCCGGATTCTCGAAGGCAAAGGCCAGGACGGCTGCATCGTCCTGGAGGCTGCGTCGGACGCAGCGCCCTCCGTCGCGGAAGTCGTCGTCACCGGCCGCGGCAAACACCAGCTGCCCAGCGGGGAGATGTTGGAGCTGACGGCGACAGCGGTGCCTTATCAAGAGACCTATCAACCCGGTGGCGGACGCGGCCATTGGCCAGTCGAGATGCACACGGTCGCCGTCACCGAATCGGCCGACATCCGCGGCATCACGCTCAGCACCTACGACGTCTCCCTCAAGCCGGGCGAATCGCAAAAAATCGAAGTCACGATCGACCGCAGCCCCGGCTTCACGGCCAACGTCACGCTGGACATGCTGATGCGGCACCTGAACTCGACGTTTGCCAATACGCTACCGCTTGGCGTCACCTTGAACGACAAAGACGCCAAGTCGCTGCTGGCCGGCAGCGCCACGCAGGGCTACCTGACACTGACAGCCGCCAAGGACGCGACCCCGGTCGAGAAGCAACAAGCCGTCGTCGTAGCCCACGTGGCGTTGAACTTCGTCATGAAGTGGAGTTACGCGAGTCGGCCCGTGACGGTTTCCGTGGCGCCGAAGTAGTTTGGCATTGGAGCGTAATGGGACTAACGAGACGAATGGGACCAATGATCCCATTTGTCGCATTCGTCCCATAAGTCCCATTGCCGTCCAACAGGCTACCGCGTCCCCACAAAAAACAGCCGCGGAAACGGCAATAGCGTCACGTCATGTTTCGCCGGATATTCGGCCAGCAGCCTTACGCCGACTTCGCTGAGAAACTCCTTGGCCGCGGCTTCATCGAGCAACTGCAAGAACGGCCGCAGCGCCGAACCCTTGAACCACTCCAGCACCGGGTTCTCGCCGCGGAGCACGTGGTAGTACGTCGTTTGCCAGGCGTTGACTGCGAAGCCCAGCTCGATCAGCCGGTGAACGTACCAGGCCAGCGGCTGCACCGAATCGCGCGGCACACCGGCGCTCGCCAGCTTTGCTGCCCACCGCGGCTCCCCGGCGACCGCGTCGATGGCCGCGTGCGCCGGCATGTGGAAAAAGTCGGGCAATTGCACCGCCAGCGTACCGCCCGGAGCGACCATCGCGGCCAGCCGCGGCAGTAGCCGGTCGTGCTGGCGGACCCACTGCAGGGCCGCATTGCTCAGGATCAAATCCACCGGTTGCGGCGGCGACCATGTTTCTACGTCGGCTAGCTCGAACTCCAAACGTCCGGGAATCGCCAATGGCCTGGCCTGGGCGAGCATATTGGCCGAGTTGTCCATTCCCAACACGCGGGCCTTTGGCCAGCGGTCGGCGGCGGCGCGGGGCAGGTTGCCCGGCCCGCAGCCCAGATCGACGATTGTCGCCGGTTGCTCGCAGCGCACCTGCGCCAGCAGATCGAAGAACGGCCGCGAGCGCTCGTCGGCGAATTTGAGGTATTGATCGGCGTCCCACATCATTACACGGGCCGGCCAGAGGCCCGCCCCACGCGACTAGCGGTCGATTTCGCCCATCACGATGTCGAGCGAGCCGACGATGGCCGGGACGTCGGCGATCAGGCAGCCGCGGCAGAGCTCGTGGGTGACCGAGAGGTTGCAGAAGCAGGAGCTGCGGGCGCGGGCCCGCCAGGGGATCGAGCTGCCGTCGCTGACGACGTAGAAGCCCATCTGGCCGCGGGGGCACTCGGTTTCGAGGTAGGCCTCGCCCTTGGGTAGCTTGGCGGTGAGCTTGATCGGCTCACCCCACGGGCCGGTCGCGGCAGCGTATCGCTCGATAGCCTGCCGCACTAGATCGACCGCCTGCACGACCTCCAGCATCCGCACGTAGAACCGGTGCCAACAGTCGCCGAGCACGGCCTCTTTCGGCACCGGCGGATAACTGTGGTCCTTCGGATAGTGCCCATTTTTCTCGACGATGACCTCGAAGGCGTAGCCGTCGTACATCTCGGTGTACCGCTCTTCGCCGTCGCGCCGCAGGTCGTAGTCGATGCCGCTGCCGCGGAGCACGGGCCCGGTGCAGCCGTAATCGAGGGCCATCTGTGGCGAGAGGTAGCCGATGTTCGCCGTCCGCTTGACGAAGATGGCGTTCGTGGTGAGCAGGGCGTGATATTCCTGGATCACCGGCTCGAACTGATCGAGAAACGCCGAGCATTTTTGCAGCCAGCCGCGGGGCAGGTCGGCCGTCGCACCGCCGGGCGTCAGGTAGCTGTAAGTCAGCCGCGCGCCGCAGGCTTCCTCGAACAGGTCGAGGATTCTCTCCCGCTCGCGGAAGGCATAGAGAAACGGGCTGAACGTGCCCAGGTCCAGGCCATACGCCCCCATGCCCACCAGGTGGCTGGCGATCCGCTGCATCTCGGCGATGATCACGCGGAGGTGCCGGGCCTTGTCGGGAAGCTGGTGATTCAGCAGCTTCTCGACGCACAGCGCCCAACCCAGATTCATGCTCATCCCGGCCAGATAGTCCATCCGGTCGGTGTAGGGAATCCACTGCCGCGGCGTCAGGTTCTCGCCGATCTTCTCGGCGCAGCGGTGCAGATAGCCGATGTGCGGCTCAGTCTGCGAGACGACCTCGCCATCGGTCCGCAGCACCAACCGCAGCACGCCGTGTGTGCTGGGATGCTGCGGCCCCATGTTGACGAGCATCTCATCGGTGCGAACGTCGAATTCGACTATGCGGGGGTCGTCGAGGGCAGTTGCCATTGTCAATTGTCTCAGTTAGCGGCCTCTAATGCCGTGGTACTCCAGCGGCATTTCGTAGTCCCTCCGCAGCGGATGCCCTACCCAGTCTTCGGGACAGAGAATTCTACGCAGATCGGGATGTTCGACAAAGTTCACGCCCGATAAGTCGAAGACTTCCCGCTCGTGCCAGTTAGCGCCGGGCCAGATATGACTCACCGTGGGCACTTCGGGCAGCTCGCCTTCCTGGTCGTTCTTCCACCGCGGCAGGATCACCTTCACCACGAGCGAATGCTTCTTCGTCACGCTCGACAAGTGATAGACTACTTCCAGGTGCGGCGGAAACGCGGCTTTGGCAGCCTTCTTCGGGTCGGGCTCGAAGTAATCGACGCCCGAAATGCAGTTGAGCAGCTCGAAGCTGAGGTCCGGCTCGGTCTTGAGATACTTGCAGACTTCGACGAGACCGTCCGGCATGACTTCGATCCAGGGATCGATCGCCTGGGCGTTCACTCCGGAGATCTTGTCGCCGAACTTCTTCTTGAGGCGGTCGAGCAGGTTGGGTGCGGCCATGATTGGCAGATAACAGGTTTCACGTAGCTGAATTCGCCAGAATTCGGCCCATCACAATGCATCCGAACTCTGGCGAGTTCGGCTACGATTCTGTCCGCCGTATCAAGCGGATAGCGCCGCGGCTTCTTGTTCCAGCGGGTCGTCGCTGCCGGGCGGCGACGGGCCGGCGGCGCGGTGCTGGGTGACGACGGCGCGGACCCAGTCGAGGTCGCCCCGGCGCCAGACATAGGCAAAGCCGATGAGCAGCACGGCGAAAAAGGCCGCGATATCGACGATCGTCACCCAGGCCAACTGCCGAGCGCCGGCGTGAATTACCGCCTCCGAGCGGGCCAGGTCGTCGGTCGTGGTCACTTCCGCTTGCAGCGATAGTGGAACTTTCGTGGGCGGAGTCGGGTTGCGGACGCCCAGCTCTTGATACAGGTACTTTGCCGGGTCCGTTAGCACGATGGACCCACCCGGCGCCCGCTGCACCACTTCAAACCGCGGGTCCATCAGGTTCGTCGATTTGCCGAACACCGCGGCCCAGGGAAAGAAGAACGCCACTTCCACGTCGAAGATGATAAACAGCAAGGCGACCACGTAAAACCGCAAGTCGAACTGCACGAAGCTGCTGCCGATCGTCGGCTCGCCGCACTCATAGATTTCGAGCTTCTCCGGGTGCGGATCGTGCGGGCGCAGGAACTTGCCCACCAGCAAGTTGGCGAACAGGAACACGATCCCGACCAGCGCGAACAGCGCCAGATACGCCACCACACCAAACGACGAGGCAATCGCAGGCGACATAGACGTAAGTTGGCCGGGGTAATGGCCTTGTGAACAATTTCACAAACAATCGGTTGATTGTAAGCTTTAGGGGCTGGGCGACAAGCGGGCCGCGGCCCAAATCGCCAGCCGCTCGCGGAAGATCTTGGCGTTATGGCGGATATCGACGGGCAGGCTTGGATGCACCAGGAAATCCGCGATTTCGGCCGTATGAGGGTGCTGTTTGCCAAGGTCCCTTAGCTCGGCCAACAGTTGGCGCTCGTCCGCTTTGGAGGTCGGTCGATTGTCCGGCCAGGGCTCAGCGATGATCACTGGCCGCTGCTGGCCCGGCGGGCCAACGCCGACGAGTGCCGACCGATAGACGCGGGGATGCTGGTTGAAGATGGCCTCGCAGGGGATCGTGAACAGCGTGCCACGCGGCGTGATGACGCGGTGCGACTTGCGCCCGCAGAACCAGAAGCGCTCGGTGGTGGGGCAGACATTCTTGTCTGTCGAAGTGGTTGACACGGCAGACAAGAATGTCTGCCCCACTTCCAACCACCCCACGTCGCCCATGCGGTGCCAGAACGTCTCGCCGTCCCGAATCTTGTGGAGCGGATTGCAGTCGGTCCGCGTGACGTACTCGGTGGTCACAACTGGCCCGCGCACAATCAGCTCACCGATCTCGCCAGGGGGCAACTCTTCGGCTTCGGCGAGCGTCGCAATCGGGCCGTCGGTAATGCGAATCACCTTCCACTCAATCCCGGGAAAGCGGCGGCCGACGCACGTGCCCGCGCCGGCGGCGCTCCGGAGCACGGTCTCGGCTAGCACCTCGGTGG
>Ga0184625_10000621_pt1 | contig 13723 bp, 9 predicted proteins | sample PLM3_30_b1_FD_133151 | JGI IMG/M metagenome (GOLD analysis project Ga0184625, IMG submission 133151) | Groundwater sediment microbial communities from an aquifer in East River, Colorado, USA - PLM3_30_b1 | ecosystem: Environmental > Terrestrial > Soil > Riparian zone | place: USA: East River... | reverse complement strand
ATCGTGCCAGCTAGAGGAGTTTTCATTTTCAACCCACACTCTGCCCACGTCATTGAAAGCAAGCAGTCCAAATGTAATGGGGCATAGGAAGGTTTTGAGCTCCGTCATTTTCCAGCGAAGTTCGAGGTTGTTGTAGGCGCTGGTGGCACCGGCAAAACGATGCAGTCTGAATCCCCGCAGGTTTTCCCGGAATCCGAGGTAATTGGCCTGGGCGTATTGGTAATCGCCAATGTTGTGATTAAATCCAAACCTGGTGGCCAAAACAAGGTGATCCCTGGAAAGAAAATCCGAATACAGAGAAACTGTTGAACTTAACTGGGTCAGGTTTCCGGCCGATCCATCCAAATTAACGAGTGAACGTACGGTTGTATTTATATCTGCCCCACGTGTTGGCATCATTGCATTATTTTTCGTGGTCACATTAAACTGCAGTTCTCCCCCAGCGTAGAGAAAGGATTGATGAAGCTGTTCCTTATCATTTATATTGTGATCGAGAGTGGTGATGAGCCTTCCCTCATTCTCCTTTTGCTTTAATTGAAAATATTGAAGTGTTGGCCCATACCTGAAGTCGATCCAGGGATTTAGCCGTGTACGTGCAAGAACAGATAGATTAGCAAATTCATACCGGGCCCTGTAGTATTGGATGCTATTTGATTTATCATAAACAGATTCGTTGCCGAGGCCAAAGAAATTGGTTCGGGCGGTTGGTTTGTAATATTCTGCCCGAATCAGCAGATCGCTATTCCCAAACACTTTTATGAGATCGGCATTGTATCTAAATAGCCAAGAGTTTAGTGCAAGTTCGTGCCCCAAAGTGAAATCATGTCGGGCAGCATAAGGCTCCTTGCGAAAGCCATGTTTGACGATCTTATACCTTGCGCCAACGTAAATGCCACCGTCGAATCCGCACTCAGAGTAAATACTAAATCCAGATTTATCAAACATGTATCCGAGGCGCTTGAATTCATTGCTCATGGGATCTGCCGAGATCCTGTTCTTTACATCATGACTTCCGGTGATGGTATTGTCTTCAACATTCACATCATATACCCAAATCTTCCCATCGTTCGCATTGTTCAAGATCTTGTCACCGCCTGGTCCACCAATGATACGGACCTTAATTCCTGACTTTCCGCCATCCATTTGAAAGAGGTCATTTCCTTCAAGGCCATAGAGGCGGATTTCTTTAGTATCGTTGGGGTCAAACACGCGTTCATAAATCCCATTACCTAGCTTGTCTGTAACCGTTAGCAACATTTTCCCATCACTTTCATTAAGAATTCTAAATGATTCGTCTTCATTTGAACCCACTATTGAAACTACTTCAGCAAGATGACGATAGTACTTCATCATGTCTGCCAGGAAAAACTTTCTCTTTTTCTTCAACGATTTTACAATTTTTGAAACTGCATATGGTTGAATCTCGGCCGGCTGTTGTTGCAGGGCCGATTTGATTACAGAGTCGGTCATGGAAGCAAGGAAAGAATCAATTGCAGATCGCCATTGGCTCTCGTTCAAAGAATTCAGAAAGAAATTATCAAAATTTATTGCGGGGCGATTAAAGGTCACCTGGTCTTTTGCATTGGCTCTGAACCCTTGAATTTCGGGAATGGGTCCTTTAGCGATTTTTGGTATCAACCCCTGGTTCGTAAAGAATACCTGATCACCATCTTTTGGAATAACGTAAAAAGTAGAAGTTCCATTCGAATCCAGGGAGGCCCAATTCCATTGGCCTTCGTGCCTGTCGAAATCCATCACAAAATTGTCCAGCAACCTTGCTCGCAGCACAGCCATTTGATCCACTTTGTTCCGATTGGTTGCCTGCAATTTCAAAATCAATTCTTCCGTGTCTAAGGTTTCAATTTTTTCTTTTGTACGAAAAGCTTCCGGGAGATTACCCGATGGTTTGGATTCTTCCATCAGCACCAGGGAATTCTTGTATTTGGCCCGGAATTCACCCAGAGCGGGATCATCACCAAGGAAGACAATTTTCCTGGACAAATAGGGTACTCCTGCTGCTGTTGCAAATACGGCAACGGACAAACCGCCATAGGGATAGGATGCAGAAATTCCATCAGTTACTATCTTTTCTGCCAAGGAGTTTTTTAATTCATCGGGAATGGCTTTCTCGGGGTACTTCCTGATAGAACGGAGGGAGTATTCATTTCCATCCTTATCTTCTATCTTGAGCGACCTGGTTTGCTTTCCACCACCTTCTTTTGTAGGTTTCAATTGTGCAGTGGAGAGATAAAGAACAGGCACGTTTACAGGTGTTGTCCATTCCTTTCGGTAATTTTTCCCAAGCATCATTTTCTTGAAACCATTCCCTTCCAGTTCAGGATTGGCAGCTACAGTTACCCGGGATGGACGAGTTGCAGATGAATCAGCCGCAATGACTATTGGTCGGGCCTCCATGGCTTTGCTGCCATTCCCTTGCTGTGCCCAGCACGGAATAGCAAGTGTCATCAATAAAATGAGCTGTAAAGCCCTTCGGTAAATCTGAAACATATGCATTGCCCCAATCATTGAAAGCTGATTAGCAGTATAGATAACAAGATTGTGCCAAAGCCTCTTCCGGTGCGGGACATGGCTGAGGCTGTATATTGAAATGGGATATGGCAGGAGGATGCGTGATTGTTGAGCAATTGAAGAGTGAATTCTCGCCATTTCTATCCCTCATCGGGCAACAGTTTCTACATTTCTGAAGGATTCATATTCTTTCTCCCGCTTTGATTCATTCGGTACATTAGTTGAAATACTAGTTGTGAAACATTACCAGGTATCTACTGGGCGGTGCTAACAACAACATATTAAAAATACAGCCCGTCTCAAATCTGCTACCAGGTTAATAATAGAGAGGTCAGGTAAACATCTGATCTCTTTTCTTTGGTACTAAAAATAGAATCCCAGATTATAAGGTAGAAATCTAGAAAAAAAAATCCCGCACAGGCGGGATTAAGTTGATTCGGCTTATCAAAAATTAGTTAAGTGAGATGGTGCCGAGGGTCAGTGTTGAATAACCGCCAACCTTCCATTTAATTCCAGAATAAATCATTTCATTTTTGTATACAGAATAAGACCTGGTTGGTGAAAAGCGAAACTCTCGCCCATTGTTATCAGCAATTATCTTTTTGATTGTGCTTCCATCCCGATTAAATTTGACAGCAATTAAACTGGTATTATTTACTTTTTTTCCCTCTAAGACAATGCCGTCTATATTGGCTTGCGGGTCAAGGCAATTGCTTTCCGGACGATCATGAAAGAATACATGCAGGTTTTCGCTTTTATCGAGCATCGAAGTTGTACCTGTGTAAATCCAATCAGCAGCTTCTAATTGGCTCTTTTGAATTTGCCTAACCCATTCTGCTTTATTGTCTGGAGTTGTTTTTACCACGTACACATTGCCTGCCCAATAATTTCCTCCCCGCGGTCGCCCTGTAGTTCGGTCATAGAAATAGTCTACATGCCTCGCCTCTAAAAGAAAATAGTGCGAAAGATCTTTAAGAATATACGATGAAATGAACCATGTATTGGTCGGCACTGGCATGTTGAACGTAGACTGACTAAGATTTTCGATCTTTCTTTGGTCAACATTGTATTCACCAGAAACTAATGAGGTATATCCATCTTTGTCATTCGTCGCTAAAAATGCTGTGAATGAAAATCCAGATTTGATGGCAGTCCAACTGAATTGTGAGAGATATCCAGTTGGTAAGCCTTCGAGCAGGTTAACACTCATATTTCCGTCTTTATCAAATTCAAGAACGGAGTATTTTAAACGTGTATTGTCTTTTTTTCCAGGTCTATTATTGAGGGCAGCTATTCCAATTGCTGATCCGCTGTTAGACAATAAAAGTGAAGTAAATGAAATATCATACATCTTGGAGGATAAGTCTCCTTGTAAACGATGAACTACTTTCATGTTTTTATCCATTACCAAAGCTCTGAGAAATCCTTTTTTCTCATAATTGGTAAATGAGATGTAGCAATAGGCGCTATCCGGAGAATAACTGGTTAAAACATTAGAATAAGAGGACGGCAATTCGAAGAGGTCTTCTGGCAGTTCCTTAGCAGATCCATTCGTTGTATTCAGTTCATATCCGAAAAGCTTTTGCTTTTTGTCGGTAGCAAAGATGTACAGTCGACCATTCATTACTAGTCCTGCTTCATATTTCAATCCATTCATTGCTGTTATTTCCTTTTCATACAATTGGTTCATGGAACGATCATAGACATTGAGCTTTGCATGGCGGTCATCTCTATCATAGCTGAACAGTCCATGTGGGGATGCATAAATAATATCAACGTATTTTTCTTCCATAGCAAAGATCTTGTGCAGGTAATCTTTTAAAATCGTTTTGGATTCTGTGACGCTGTAGTTCTGGGCTGTGGAAATATTCGCTTGAAAGAGGCCAATCACTAACAGATTGATTAAAATCAATTGTTTTTTCCTAAGCACGATTTAGTTTAAGGAGTAAGTTTTTCGATAATCATTTATAACGGCAGCCAAATGTCTTTATTATCTTGCATCTATGCAGCTAATTGCTTCAGAACTTATACATTTTTATCGCTCGTTAAGGATAGAGTGTGAATTGCCCGATGGAATTGAACTACTGTACCCACAGGCTAACGAGGCGGTGATGCACACTGTTTCTGTTTTCCTTAATCAATACTATGCTGATCAACATCCACGTCAATTGCTTTTTGGAATCAATCCCGGTAGGTTTGGAGCAGGAACAACGGGGATCAATTTTACGGGTCCGAAGCAATTGAAAGAAATCCTTGCAATTGATCACCCATTTGGAAATAAAACAGAACTATCCGCAGAGTTTATTTATGAAGTGATTGGGCAGTATGGCGGTCCAAAAAAATTCTATGGTGATTTTTTTCTTTCTTCCATTTCTCCTTTGGGATTCACCAGGAATGGAAAGAACCTGAATTATTATGACGATAAGAAGTTAATGGAAGCGCTGGAGCCATTTATTATTAAGAGTATCGCTCAACAATTACGAATATTCCGTCCGCTGCAGATATGTATCTGTATAGGAGGAGAGAAAAATTTCAAGTATTTCCTCGCCCTTAATCAAAAGCTGCAATTCTTTAAAGAAATCATCCCGCTTCCCCATCCAAGATTTATCATGCAATACCGGCGGAAACAAAAAGAGCATTTCCTGTTGCAATATTTGTCGGCTTTAGGACAACTTAGACAGTAAAAACCCTTTATATTTGTTATTCCAACACTTCGCATATGAAAATGCCCGTGTCGCCTATCTGCTAAGATAGGCCTTCTTCGCAGCCTCACTCCAATGGTCACGCACGCGTGATTTTCATTATTCATTTCTTTAATTAGCTTCTAAAATGTCGAATGACACTATTTATACGAACAGGATTTCGTACATCTTTAACCTCATCAAAAGAGCGATAAAAGGAGAACAACAGGATTATACAGTGGGAAGTATCCGAAGAGCAGTTTTCATGTTGGCCATCCCCATGATCCTGGAGATGGTTATGGAAAGCATCTTTGCCTTGGTTGACTTGTATTTTGTGGGTCATCTGGAGAGAAGCAGTCATGCCATACAAACAGTTGGACTAACCGAATCAGTGCTTACTATCATTTATTCCCTTGCTATAGGAATAAGCATGGCAGCAACGGCCATGGTGGCAAGGCGGATCGGAGAAAAAAACCCGGAAGGTGCAGCCAATGCTGGTGTGCAGTCCCTGATAATATCCCTTACTGTTACTATTACCATCAGCACATTTGGTTTAATTTATGCTGATGACATTCTCCGATTGATGGGTGCTGAGTCCGAAACTATCAAATTAGGAACTCCCTACACACGGATAATGATGGGAAGCAGCATTGTGATTATGCTGTTGTTTCTCATCAACGGAATTTTCAGGGGAGCCGGTGATGCATCCATGGCCATGAAGAGCCTTTTTGTGGCTAACATTTGTAATATCATCTTGTGCCCAACCCTGATCTATGGGATTGGGCCAATTCCTGCATTCGGACTTACAGGAGCCGCAATGGCCACCGCTATCGGCCGGAGCATTGGGGTTTGTTATCAATTATATCATTTGTTTGAAGGCAAGTCGATTATCAAATTCAAGAAGAAACATTTGAAACCGGACTGGCCAGTAATCAGATCATTAATTGGTATTGCCTCACCAGGAACATTTCAATTTATCATTGGCTCCTGCAGTTGGATATTCCTTGCCCAATTAGTGGCCACAACGGGAAAGGATGCAGCATCTGCCGGGTATCAAACAGCCATCAGGGTCGTGATATTTTTTATTCTTCCAGCATGGGGAATGAGCAACGCTGCCGCAACCCTGGTTGGGCAGAACCTGGGAGCAAAGCAACCGGAGAGAGCGGAGTTGTCAGTAAAACGCACAGCAAAATACAGCGCCATTTTCATGGGAGTTGTTTCGCTATTGTTTCTGTTTGGAGCAGAGACGATCATTTCATTTTTCACGAAGGAGAAGGCAGTGGTGGATTACGCCGTTGATGCATTGAGAATTATCAGCACTGGATATATTTTTTACGGGATCGGGATGGTCATGATCAATGCCTTTAATGGAGCGGGAGATACCTGGACCCCAACCTGGATCAGTCTCTTCGGATTCTGGGTAATACAAATACCACTTGCCTACTTGCTGGCAAAGTATTTTGAGTTGGGTCCTTTGGGTGTTTTCATCGCTATTCCTGTTGCAGAAACAGTGATCACCATTACTTCTTATATATTATTTAGAAGAGGGAAGTGGAAGTTGGTGAAGATATAGTACAGAGACACTTCTCGAAATTCGTTAGATCATCAGGAAAATGTAATTGTTGGCTCCGGAGTACAAAGTACAAAGATGGCCCCTGAGATTCGATTTTTGCTCATTTGAGGGAAGCTCCTTTTGAGTGGCTGCAACACTTTTATTCGGATATATCAACCATTGGGGACAGTCTTTGTACTTTGTACTCTACTATGAGTATTTTGTATTTTGAAAAGTCTTTTCAAGTATCCAGCAACCGTCTTTGTACTTATATCAGTACATTAGTTCCATGAACAGAATTCCAGCCAGTATCATCCGCCAGGTATTATTGCTAACAGGCATAATACTACTTGGTGTTTTACTTTTCCGGGAACTGAAATTCTTTATTCCTGCCTTGCTGGGTGCATACACGCTATATTCATTGCTTCGCAAATATTTCATGATTCTCACAGGAAAACATAAATGGAAAAAAGGAGCCACGGCTGCTTTCCTCATGTTATTGTCTTTCCTCATTATTCTACTTCCCATCATGTTTCTTGTTAGCATGATGAGTACAAAAGTTGCGTATGCCATTGAGCATTCAGGAGAAATATTGAGGAGAATTCAAACTCTTGTACGGGGGTATGAGCAACAATGGGGATTTGAGGTCCTTACAGACGCCAACATTGCGAAAGCAACTAACTGGGCAGCCACACGACTTCCTGCCATTCTCAATGCCACATTAAACACGCTCACCACTATAGTGATCATGTATTTTGTTTTGTACTTCATGTTGGTGAGCGGAAGAAAAATGGAAACCGGGCTTTACAATTGGATGCCTGTGAAAGAAGAAAATGTATTGCTCATCAGGAAGGATCTGAACAACATGGTTATTTCAAATGCAGTGGGTATTCCCGTGATAGCGTTATTGCAGGGCCTCGTAGGGCTATTGGGTTATATCATAATTGGTGTTGATCAACCTGTATTCTGGTTTGCCATCACTGCTATTACTGCATTACTTCCAGTAGTTGGTGCCGCATTAGCTTATGTACCGCTGAGCCTGCTTTTATTCGCGGGTGGTGATACCTGGAGAGGGGTGGCTGTGCTGGTGTATGGATTTGCCGTAATCGGGTTGGTAGATAATGTATTCCGATTTTGGTTCAACAAAAAGTTTGGCGATATTCACCCCCTAATTACCGTTTTTGGGGTAATTATTGGGGTGAGTGTTTTTGGCTTCATAGGTATTATCTTTGGCCCGATCCTAATTTCATTATTCCTTCTCCTAGTAAGAATCTACTCTAGCGAATACGGGAGCCGAGTCCAAAAAATGGATGATATCGGCACTTCTTAACGCATTGTTATGGATGCACTTATACTAACAAAATTTTAGGGGTTTCACACAATAAAAAACCTCGTTTTTTCGGACATTTGCATCTCGTTTTCCAATACTATTTTTTAATCGTTACCCGTTATTGAAGACGGATGTAAAAAACCAAGTTGCAAGCATGCGAATATTAAGCAGAGCCATTTCATCAATTAGCCTGGTTTTATTGTTAATGATTGGGCAGGTCATATACGCAGCAAATGCGAATAAGACAGTTGCGGCCCCAGTGATTACTTATAAGATCGCATCCTCTGGAGAAAACGCTCTGGAGATTGAATCAAGCATGTTATACGATGAGATGAGTCTTGGAGAGGTTGGCCTGGCAAAGAAGGCATTTGCATATGCCTACAGAGGGTACAAGAATTTGCTGAATCGTGGTTTGATTTCTAAACAAAATATTATTTCGGTTATAGATTTCAGTCAGTCCTCACGCAGCAAGAGGCTTTATATCCTTGATGTTGAGAACAAGGTGATCCTGATGAATACATTCGTTGCTCATGGCCGCAATTCCGGAAAAGAGTTTGCTACCACATTCTCAAATTCTATATCTTCTTTGAAAAGCAGCCTTGGTTTCTTCGTTACCGGGGAAACTTATTATGGGGAGCATGGATTGTCGTTAAGAATTGATGGAATGGAAAAGGGAATCAACGACAATGCAGGAAGAAGGGCGGTAGTGATTCATGGAGCTGAATATCTTGGAGACAGATATCTTGATGGCAATACTTTTAGCGGTCGCAGTTGGGGATGCCCTGCCGTGCCTTCGCAACAGAGTAGCCAGATCATCGATATGATTAAGGATGGAACAGTAATCTTCATTTACCATCCTTCACAAAAGTATCTGAGCAAGTCCCGCATCTTGAACGGCTGACGGGGCACCAAATGCTCAGATGGTTTGAAGGTGAAAAAGTCCCAATTTAGGTTCGTACCCTATGATTGGGCTTTTCTTTTTTAGTGAACTTTCAGCTCAACGTGCAATAGGCAACAGGCAATTGGCAACTCACTAAATCGATGCTGCTTCAAATTTGTTAGTTCTTTTTTTATCACAAAGAGATTTTTTGATGCAAAAATTTGTCAGGAAGAGTGAAACCCCCTTTTTTAGATGGGTACCCTTTTTTAGATAGATCATTATCGGCCTAATCCAAAAAAGGCCACAAACGGCGGGAAAAATCTTCGATCTTTCTAGAGTATTTGCCTTAGTCATAATCTAAATCGAAATGAGATCGTCTCGGATGGCCGAAGGCCATCCCTTTGTGGTCTTTTGACGACTGGAAATATGGTCGCTTAACGAAAAGTAAGGATTGTTCCACCGAGGGTATTCTCGGCCTTCCTGCTGAAAGGTCCATCTACCACTTCCTTTGTGTTTAAGAATTTTGGGGCTGCTATATAATTAGCGACTACCACATGGGTTGCCAATTGCCTATTGCCTGTTGCCAGTTTCGGAGCGAAATCCTCATCGAAGATCAGTTACGTTTCACTGTAGACTCATTTAAGATTTTCTTTATCACATTAGCCATCTTCTCCCCCTTCTCCTGTATCTGTTGTTCAGTCCACAACAAACTAATGGAAGTGGAAATGCACCTGCTCATGATAGCATCACTGGGAGTGAAATCTTTGTTCGCGTTTTCTATCAATGACTGTTTAAGCTCAGGAGCAAAAGCGTTCAGAGATGCTGATTCCTTAAGGTGATCCCATTTGCGGATGTAATGCCAATTATTATCATACCAATAGAAGTTGCCGCCGAGGATATTCTGGGCCTTCATTTCTGCAACCACTGCCCTGGTGATCTCTTCCGTTGGGAGGAACCAGCTGATGAAAGTGCAACTGTCCCCTGCGGGATCAGGAATAGTGCGGAATGTTATTTCCGGTATTTGAGCGAGAATCTTCTTTAGTGCTTCATGGTTTTTCTTTTGGATGTCCAGGAATTTCTTCAGCTTCCTGATTTGCGCCAATCCAACTGCTGCATGTAATTCCGAGATCCTGAAATTGTATCCAAGATAGGGATGCAGATCAGCCCCGCGATCGGCACCTAAATGATCGTGGCCGTGATCGGAATATTCATCAGATCTTTTGTATACTGATTCATTGTTGGTCATTACAACGCCGCCTTCACCACAGGTAATTGTCTTCACAAAATCGAATGAAAACGTTCCTGCATCTCCAATTGTTCCAACATATTTCCCTTTATAAGATGCGCCAATGCTCTGGCAGGCGTCCTCCAATAAAATAAAGTCATGCTCATTGCAAATGTCTTGCAATGCCTCAAGGTTGGCCATGGCTCCGCACATATGAACTGGCATTATGCATTTGGTCTTATGCGTTATGGCAGAACGAACTGCTTCGGGATCCAGCGTAAGCGATTCATCAATATCAACCAGCACCGGGATGGCGCCCACACTTAAGACGGCCTCAAAACTTGCCACAAACGTGAAGCTTGGCATTATGATCTCATCCCCCGCCCCAATGCCCAGTGCAGCCATGGCAGTGGTGAGCGCCGAAGTACCACTGGAAGTGAGTTGAGCGTACCTGGCACCAAAAGTTTCACAAATTGCTTTTTCGAGTTCCTTCGACTTCCAGATTCCCTTACGCGGTCCGTCAAATCCATACCGCATTAGGATCCCTGTTTCCAAAACATCATTTACTTCTTTGCGTTCTTCTGCACCCCATAATTCGAAACCTGGCATAGAGAGATTTTTAGGTGAAGGTCAAAGGTAAGGAGACAAGGGACAAGATGTATGGCATAAGGCGCAATACTCGACATGCTATTTACCACCAAGACACGAAATATTGAAGAAACAAATGAAGAAAAGTCGTAAAGCTTAAGAATACAGAAAAAACATTCTGGATAGAACGCTATAAGGCCACAAAGACTGTAGACCCGCCGAAGGCGGGTCGTTTGTGGTCTTGTGAGAACTTCAACAATTTTAGGTTTTAAATATGGGAAGCACTTCGGAATTTAGTGACCAAATAAATTCTTTGTGACTTAGTGGTAAAAAAAGAAGTAGGTAGAGCAAGAGGTATGTTCCATCGCAAGTCCTAATTCTTCAACGTAGTAGATTCGTCAGGTTTCAGAAATTCCAGTGCACTCTCATTATTATTTCTGTCCACGCAGCTCACCGCAAATTTCATTTCCATGAATTCAAAAGGAAGGGTGATCCTTGCCTGGAGATTTGATGGCACAATTTTGTAAATGTATGGCAGGGCATCTCCCATATCGTTGTAGATGAAAGTATATAACACAAAAGCCTTGATGCGGGAGATGGAATCATTTGATGACAATTCTAATTCAATTGAATTGAGATATTCACTAGAAGCAATAAGCTTCACAGAAGGTTTAGCCGGTTTGGAAGAATCGATCCATTCCATGGGCGGGATGAGAGCAGGACGCTGGTAATAATTATTCTGCAGGCTATCATTCCAACCGTTGGGGTTTTTGATGAATGATTTACTGCTGAAATAAATTGCTCCCTGCACATTGGACGCCTCACGCAAAGCCTGAATCTGCCTGGGTAAGAGCGAAGGATCCTTCCAGGCCGCGTTACTTCCTGCCCGGTACAAACCCAATCCAATATAGCAGTGCCTCCCGTAAGTATGTTTGTTCCACCAATCCAATAAAACGCCATAGGGCGCATTGGGCTGGGTGAATTCCCAATACAATTGGGGCGCTACATAATCTATCCAGCCATTCTTTAACCACAACAATATATCAGCATACAGGTCATCGTAATTTGTTTGTCCAGCCCTGGTATCGCTTCCTTCCGGATCCTTTTCTTTATTTCTCCATACGCCGAAAGGCGAGATTCCAAATTTGCAATGTTTGTTTTCCTCTTTGATGGCTTTTCCTAATTGGACGATGATGGAATCCACGTTGCTTCTTCTCCAGTCGTCCTTACTCAAACCATTTCCGTAAAGTGCATAACTATTGGAATCGGGGAATTCCTTTCCTGCAATGCGGTAAGGGTAGAAATAGTCATCGAAATGAATGGCATCAATATCATACCTGCTCACAATATCCCGGATCACCCTCACCACAAATTCCTGTGCTTGTTTATTTCCCGGATCGAAGTAGCGCGTATTGCCATAAGTGAGGAACCATTCAGGATGTATCCTCGTGATATGCGTGGGAGCGATCGAAGATTTATGAAGAGAGAATTCTGCTCTGTAAGGATTGCACCACGCATGAAATTCCAGTCCTCTCTTATGCGCTTCCTCAATCATGAATTGAAGGGGATCATAATAGGGCATGGGCGGTTTGCCCTGTTTGCCCGTGAGCCATTCGCTCCAAGGTTCATATTGAGATGGATACATGGCGTCTGTGGCCGGACGGATCTGAACGATCACTGCGTTCAGGCCATTGCGCTGATGCATATCGAGTAACCTGAGGTATTCTACTTTTTGACTGTCTGTGCTGAGTTCTTTCTTTGAAGGCCAGTCAATATTGTCAACCGTTGCAATCCAGGCCGCACGGAATTCGTGTTTGGACTGACCAAAACCAAGACTGGTTTGCAGGGAGCAAACCAAGAATAAGAGGACTGTTTTTCTCATCTAAGGAATTATACTGAGTTACGGATTTTATCAAGCAGGCCATTCAACTGCCTTGCTTCTAATTCATCTATACTTTGAAGGATTCCGTCGAGGTCGGGTTGCATTTCATCTAATTTCTCCAATAATTTTAACCCCTTCTCACTGATAGTCACATCCACTAATCTTCGATCTGACTTGCAAATCACTTTCTTGGTCAATCCTTTTTTGATTAATCGGTCAACGATCCGGCTGGTATCACTCATCTTATCCAACATTCGCTGGCGGATCTGCAAGGTAGATAACGGCTGACCTGCCCCTCTTAATATGCGTAGGATGTTAAACTGCTGAGGGGTAAGGTCTGCTTTCTCAAAAAAAAGTTTCATTCTTTCCATCATCCAGTTGTGCGTGTAGATCAGGTTGACCATCACCTTCTGGAATTCGGTGTTGAATTTTCTCTGGGAAATATCTTTTTCAATGCTCATAGCAGTGCATGGCTTATTTGTAAAAGTAGTAGTTCTTTTCTAGTCTAGCGGCTACTGCCATTCAGCAACTTAAAAATAGTGAATAAGTGGTGCGATTCGTGAAGCAGGAAGAATTCAATCCATTTTGGAACGGTCAGCTCCCCGTAAACCGAGTGTCTTCCCTTTCTCCTGAAGCCAGCTTCAGATAAAGTAGTGATGTGATTTGAAATTAAAAACCGGTGCGTGAAAAGGAATTCATTCAATTGATGGAGATCCATTTCGCAACATTCACTGAATCTTGGATCGTTTTCTGCCACATACCTTTCAAATAAAGGTGATTCTTCCTTTTCAATCCGTTTCAGCCGATCAAGGAAGCCTGGCTGGTAAGCCGCCAGGTGGGCAATGTTTTCAAAGGGACTCCATTTTCCAGTGTCAGGCCGCATCCTCAACTCCTCTTCACTAAGGCCTTTGATCATCTCAATAATGGTTTCGTGTTGGTGTTTGAGTCGCGATTGTTGGGATGAGGATAACATGAAGTTGCTGGTTACTTGGTACTGGTTACTGGTTACTGGTTACTGGTTACTGGTTACTGGTTACTAGTTACTGGTTACTGGTT
>Ga0184625_10000620_pt1 | contig 13737 bp, 5 predicted proteins | sample PLM3_30_b1_FD_133151 | JGI IMG/M metagenome (GOLD analysis project Ga0184625, IMG submission 133151) | Groundwater sediment microbial communities from an aquifer in East River, Colorado, USA - PLM3_30_b1 | ecosystem: Environmental > Terrestrial > Soil > Riparian zone | place: USA: East River... | reverse complement strand
CCAATAGTTTCATACCAGGTTGGGTTTTATAATTTCAATGTAACTCTTCCCGCTTCAGCATCTGGTTATATAATTTCGTATGCACGCTGTTGCAGAGTAGCCGGTATTACAAATATTACACCTCCTTCTTCGAATTTTGGTGTAACATATGCAGGTGAGATACCCGGCAACTTATTAGAGCCAACAGGGCCTGCAAATAGCAGCGCAAAATTTCTGGGTATAGATACAGTGATCATCTGTGCAGGTTATCCGTTTACATACAACTTTGGCGCTACTGATTCAGATGGCGATATTCTTACTTATACATTTTGTGAAGGATATACAAATACCGGAGGCACAGTTCCAAATCCGCCAGCGCCTCCTCCATATAATCCTCTTAATTATAATTCCCCATATAGTGCAGGGTCTCCCATGGGAAGTGGTGTTACGATCAATGCTTCAAATGGGATGATAACAGGCATTGCTCCCTCAGCAGGTATCTATGTTGTGACTGTTTGCGTAAAAGAATGGCGTAATGGTGAGCTTCTTGCCACGCAGCGAAAAGATCTTCAAATTAAAGTGGCTGATTGTGATGTAGCAACAGTAACACTTGAGCCCGGTGGTTATATTAATTGTACTGATCTAACCATGTCATTCAATAATCTTTCACCAAGTGCACTTATCAATAATTATTTCTGGGATTTTGGAGACCTGGCAACACTTGCAGACACTTCACGCCTGGCTGTGCCAACCTATACTTACCCGGATACAGGGATCTATACTGTTAAAGTAGTTGCTAATAGAAATCAACCCTGTTCTGATTCAACTACGGCACAGGTGAAAGTATATCCCGGCTTCTTTCCGGATTTCAATGTTACCGGTATGTGTATGAATGTACCGATCCAATTCACTGACCAAACGACGGCGGCCTATGGCAATGTTAATTTCTGGCGATATGATTTTGGGGTCGCTAGTATTTCAAGTGATACCTCGCGACAGCGAAATCCCCAGTTCACATACGCAAATGTCGGAAGTTATACTGCTGAATTTATTGTAGGCAGTACTAAAGGCTGTCGCGATACTATTTATAAAACGGTAACTGTTATCGATAAGCCCCCGATCCTGATGGCATTTCGTGATACACTTATTTGTAATGTCGATACGGTACAGTTAAATGCAACTGGAAGCGGCGCAATTTCCTGGACACCGAATTACAATATTCTTAATTCAACTTCGGTAATACCATCGGTGTTTCCAAAAACAACAACTGTCTATACTGTAGAGTTTAATGATAACGGTTGTCGCAATACTGATTCGGTAAGAGTAAGAGTTATCACTCGTGTCAATCTTACTGTGAGTAATGATACTTCTATTTGTGCCAATGATCCTGTACAGCTTTCTGCAAATACCGATGGATTGCAGTATGCATGGTCCCCGGATCCAACACTAAGTAATCCCAATATTTTAAACCCGATCGCTACTCCTGCTGCAACGACGACATATCAGATCACATCAAAGATCGGTGGCTGTATTGCAACTGAAAATGTAGTTGTAACTGTTATACCAAAACCAACAGTAAATGCAGGTAACGATGTTGATATTTGTTACAATTCAACTACGCAATTAAATGCGCAAACGAATGGAACAGCGTTTACATGGTCCAATGCATCGAGTTTAAGTGATGCAAGTGTGCTAAACCCAGTTGCCTCTCCAAAAGTCACTACTTCGTATGTATTAACAGCGACTGATATTTCTTCCGGCTGTCCAAAACCCTCTTATGATACGGTCACGGTGACTGTATTGCCGAAAGTAAATGCATTCGCAGGAAATGATACTGTGATAATTGCTAATCTTCCGTTGCAATTAAAAGCTACTGGCGGTGTTAATTATCAATGGTCGCCTGCAACTGGATTAAACAATCCAAACATACCAGGGCCAATAGCCATGCTGGATGGTAACCCGGAATATGTAACCTACCTCGTTACAGTTACTGACCGGGCAGGATGTTTTGATACGGCAAGTATTACGATCAGGGTTTATAAAACAGGACCTGAAATTTTTGTACCAACTGGATTTACTCCCAATGGTGATGGCCGAAATGATGTCTTCCGGCCGATCTATGTTGGAATGAAAACAATAGATTTTTTCCAGGTATATAATCGCTGGGGAGCTTTGATTTATAGCCATAACCGGGATGATGGGCAAGGTTGGGATGGAACAGTTAAAGGCCTTAAACAAAACTCGGGCATGTTTATCTGGATGGTAAGAGCAACTGATATCATTGGGAATGTTCATTTCAAAAAAGGCACAGTGATGATAATGAGGTAACGATTGAATTACCCTGAAATAATTCTACAAAAAGTACCAATAGAATTATCTTACTTTATCGTCCTTTTATAAAATCCTCAAAAACTAGAAGGGTAAACTGCTTACCGACTGTTGATCAACCAGTCCGGTTTGAAATAGAATAAGAATACGTTGAATATGATAAAGAGATATGTTATAAGTTTCTTTTTAGTATTCTTTTTTATATTCTCCGCTAATGCAAGCCACATTTCAGGAGGTGAAGTTTATTATACTTTAATAAGCCAGACAGGAAATAATTACACCTATGCAATTACCTTAAAACTACTCAGGGATGCGACTCCCGGTGGGCCACAATTAGAACCAGCGCAGATAATAGCCATTTATGAGAAGGGAACCAATACTCTTATTCGGTTCGATACAGTTGTTAAATCGTATTTTGGAACGATCACACTTACAAGTCCTGGCAGTTGTTTAATTAACCCGCCACAGGTGAAATATGATATTGCTTTATACGAAATAACTGTAACATTACCCGGGACAGCAAATGGTTATATTATAACTTCTCAGCGATGTTGCCGTGTAACAGGGATCAATAATATTCTTGGTTCCGGATCAGCCAGTGCTACATATACAGCAGAAATTCCCGGTAATTCTATACTTGCTAATAGCCCTGCCAATAATAGTGCTCATTTTTTAGGAATAGATACAGTTATCATCTGCGGAGGATATCCATTTACTTACAATTTCGGAGCTGAAGATGTGGATAGTGATAGCCTGGTTTACAGTTTTTGTGATGCATATAATGGATCCTCTTCCAACATACCCCTTCCCCCACCTTATACTTCATTAGCTTATGCTTCGCCGTTTAGTGGAAATATTCCATTGGGAAATGCTGTTACAATTGATCGAAACTCAGGCATCATCACCGGTAATGCACCGGCAGCCGGAACTTATGTAGTGACCGTTTGTGTCGAGGAGTGGAGAAATGGTCAGTTGATCGCCACGCAGCGAAAAGACCTACAGGTAAAAGTGGCTGATTGTGATTTTGCAGCAGTATCTCTCGAACCGGGTGGCTATATAAACTGCTCCAACTACAATTTTGCATTCAGTAACCTGACTCCAAGTGCTGCTAACAGTTCTTATTTCTGGGATTTTGGTGTTACGAATAGCTTAGCAGACACATCTATTGCTTCCTCCCCTTCATTCATATATCCCGATACAGGTGTATATAATTTAAAAGTAATAGTGAATCGTTATCAGCCATGTGCTGATACTGCAGCGGCTATTGTAAAAGTGTTTCCTGGTTTTTCCCCGGATTTTAGTTTTACAGGATCTTGTATTTTTTCACCGCTCCTATTCAACGACCTGACGACAACAGCCTATGGTTCTATAAATTATTGGCGGTGGGATTTTGGCATCATTCCTTCGAATAATGATACTTCCTCGCAACAAAATCCACAATTCTTTTATGGCTCTCCGGGCAACTATGATGTTCACTTTATTGTCGCCAACAGCAAAGGTTGCAGGGATACAGTAATTAAAACAGTCACTACGATTGATAAACCCCCACTTAGTCTTTCCTTCCATGATACACTGATCTGCAGTATTGATACACTCCGACTCCAGGCTACAGGTACTGGTGTATTCAGTTGGACACCGGGCTATAGTATCATTGAGTCATCGTCTTCGACGCCATTGGTATTTCCTAAAACAACAACGTTGTACAATATTGTGTTGAATGATAATGGTTGCATTAACCAGGATTCAGTACGGGTAAGAGTGGTAGATCTCGTTACAATTAATGCTGGCAATGATACCACCATTTGTGTCAATGATAATGTGCAACTAAATGCTTCTACAAATGGATTGCATTACAATTGGAGTCCTTCCCCCACATTGAACAACCTGGATATCCTAAACCCTTTAGCGATCCCATCAACTACTACTACCTACATGATCACTTCTGTAATTGGCGGATGCACTGCAACTGATGATATTACTGTGAAAGTGATGCCACGCCCTTTTGTAAACGTAAGTAATGATACCGCTATTTGTTCCGGCTCGTCAATACAAATAAATACACAAAGCAACGGAACAAATTTTAGCTGGACACCGGCAACTTCGCTCAGTAATGGGTTTGTTTTAAATCCGGTAGCCTCCCCTTTAGTTACTACTCAATATATAATTACTGCAACTGATAATATTTCGGGGTGTCCAAAACCTTCTTATGATTCAATATTAATAACAGTATTCCCAAATGTAAATCCCCGTACTGGCCGTGATACAATAATATTTGCCGGCCAGCATCTACAATTATTCGCTACAGGTGGTACAACTTATTTATGGACTCCTGCTACAGGGTTAAGCAATCCCACTATTCCGGATCCGACTATTTTACTTTATGGAAATTCCGATTCGATCTTCTACACTGTATCAGTAACTAATCAATATGGCTGTACTGATACGGCGGGTATTGTCGTGAAAGTATATAAAACCAATCCTGATATTTTCGTTCCAACAGGTTTTACTCCAAATGGTGACGGTCGAAACGATGTTTTCCGGCCGACTTATGTTGGAATGAAAACGATCGATTATTTCCAGGTGTACAATCGCTGGGGAGCTTTACTTTATAGCCATAACCTGAATAATGGGCAAGGCTGGGATGGAACAATTAAAGGTGTTAAACAAAACGCAGGTACATTTATCTGGATGGTAAGGGCAACTGATATCATTGGGAATGTTCACTTCAAAAAGGGAACTGTATTGCTTATCAGGTAAATTGAAGTATTAAAATTAATCGTTAAAAGATAATTTTTTCTGACCTATTTCGTTTACAAAAAGCTGCCTTCTAAAGGCAGCTTTTTTGTATCTTCACCCAGCGTATATAATTCAATCCCAATGCGAAAACCCGGGTTAATACTCTTTATTTTTTTCCTTTTTTGCCAGGAAGCGAACGCAAATCATATAACAGGTGGTGAAATGTATTATACGCTTACCAGCCAGAACGGGAATCAATATACTTATCATGTTACCCTGAAATTATATAGAGATTGTTTTTCCACAGGAGCGCCACTTGACATGACTGCTGCAATAGCAATTTTTAACCGATCGAGTAATTCACTAGTATGGTCAGATAATGCCATTCCCAGGTCGCAAATAGTACAGTTACAAATAAGTGCGCCTAATCCCTGTATAACTAATCCACCACAGGTATGCTACCAGGTAGGATACTATGAATTCGATGTGACTTTGCCAGGAATTGCAAGCGGATATTTGATAAGCTATCAGCGCTGCTGTAGAATAGTGGGTATAAATAACTTAATAAATTCTTCTACCGTGGGGGCTACCTACACGGCTGAGATACCTGGCAATTCGAGCGTAGCAAGTGGACCAGCAAATAACAGCGCAAAATTTGCAGGACAGGATACAGTAATAACATGTGCTTCGAAAGATTTTTCATACAATTTTGGCGCTATCGACCCTGATGCATCGGATAATTTGACCTATTCATTTTGCAATGCTTACCCAGGTGGGACATCGACCTCACCTGCCCCTGCCCCACCCTCCACGCCTCCTTATATAAGTGTACCCTACTCATCAGGATATAGCGCAAGTACTCCACTCGGATTATCAGTCAACATTGATCCCACTACAGGGCTTTTAACCGGGACAGCGCCAACAGCAGGCATTTATGTGGTAACAGTTTGCGTAAATGAGATCCGTAATGGTTTCACGATAGCTACACAGCGAAAAGATCTCCAAATTAAAGTGGCAGATTGTGATTTTGTAGCAGCGCAACTACCACTGTCCGCAGTATTCTGTGATGATTTCAATGTTGGCTTTGCAAATCAAACTCCCACTTCTCTTATTTATTCCTGGCATTGGGATTTTGGTATCAATAGCACTTTAAATGATACTTCGAATATTGAAGCACCATCATTCATTTATCCTGATACCGGAATTTATACCATAAAACTTGTTGTAAATCGTGGTGACCCATGTTCTGATTCTGCAACAATGCAAATAGCGCTTTATCCCGGTTTCTTTCCGGATTTTGTTTCGTCGGGAATTTGTGTAACTAAACCAACATCATTTACAGATGTTACTACCACAGCTTATGGAATAGTAAGCGCATGGCGATGGGACTTTGGAGAACTAACGGTTAACAATGACACGTCACGATTGCAAAATCCTGTTTATAGCTATCCAGCTGTTGGCGTAAAGGATGTGCACTTAATAGTTCAAAGCAGCAAGGGGTGTATTGATACGGTAACAAAAGCAATTACAATTATTGATAAACCTCCCATTACATTACCATTCCGCGATACGCTTATCTGCAATATTGATACGCTTCAATTATCAGCAGCTGGTTCGGGAGTATTTTCATGGACCCCAAATTATAATATTATCCTGGCAAATACAGCCAATCCTCTTGTCTACCCAAAAACTACTACCTGGTATAAGGTTTTATTGGATGATAATGGATGTGTAAATACCGATTCGATAAGGATAAGAGTAACGGACAGGGTAACATTGATAGTAAGACCAGATACTACTTATTGCGAAGGTGACGGTGTGCAATTATATGCCACGACAAATGGCTTACAATTTTCATGGACGCCTAATTTAGGTCTCAACGATCCGAATATTATTAATCCTATTGCCAACCCGCCTTCAACAACTACTTACCAACTTACAGCAAAAGTGGGAAAATGTTCTTCTTCTGATGATGTAACCCTTTTCCCGGTCCCTTATCCATTAGCAAATGCGGGACCTGACATATCAATATGCTATAATGCTTCAGTACAATTAAATGCCAGTGTTGTTGCCAGTAGTTATTTCTGGCGACCGCAAGGTTCATTAAGTGATCCGAATATTCTTAATCCCATTGCACATCCGGCATCTACGACGAAATATATTTTAACCGCAACTGATGTTTTAGGATGTCCTAAGCCGAGTTACGATACAGTAGTTGTTACCGTGCTTCCGAAAGTAAAAGCATTTGCCGGCAAAGACACCATGATAGTTTTCGGCCAACCATTACAATTAAATGCAAGCGGCGGCGAAAATTATTCGTGGACACCGTCTGATTATTTAAATAATACTTCTATTTCAAATCCAGTCGCTAAGATCAATAGCCCTATTGACAGTATTCGCTATAAAGTTTTTGTAACAGATGCCCTGGGCTGCCTTGATTCGGCAACTATTCTTGTTAAGATCTTCCGAACTAATCCGCAAATATTCGTTCCTACTGGTTTCACTCCAAATGGCGATGGCAGGAATGATGTTTTAAAACCTATTGCAGTAGGTATTGAACGAATTGAATACTTCAAAGTTTTCAATCGGTGGGGACAACTTGTTTTTAGTACAACTGTAAATGGACATGGATGGAATGGAGAGATCGGTGGCAAACCACAAACTACAAATACTTATGTATGGCTGGTACAAGCTGTTGATTACACCGGTAAGCCAGTTTTTCAAAAAGGAACAGCTACACTTATCCGTTAAATTTTAGATTGCAGATTGCACCTGCCCGACTAACTTAAATATATTTTTTGTGGTCAGGCGGGGATTTTAGATTTGCTTTGTATTAGCAGAAGGATCTGACATAGATCCGGAATCTAAATTTTGAAATCAAAAATTACTATGTCTAAAATTGTTTTTATTACCGGCGCATCATCAGGTTTTGGAAAAGCATGTGCCGAAAAATTTGCTTGTCATGGTTATGATGTAATTATTAATGGACGGCGTGAAGACAGGCTTCTTGAATTAAAAGCATTTCTTGAAAAAAAATACAACACAGCAATTCTTGTTTCAGCTTTTGATGTGCGGAACAGGAAGGATGTTTTTGAAGCCATAAAGAATATTCCCGATGAATGGCAGCATGTAGACATCTTAATAAATAATGCAGGTCTCGCACTTGGCAGAGATTATTTTGATGAAGGAGATATTGATGACTGGGAAACGATGATCGATACGAATTTGAAAGGTTTACTTTATTCAACAAAAGCATTGATGCCATTTATTAAGAAAAGTTCCTCTCCTCATATTATTAATCTTGGTTCCGTGGCGAAAGAGGTTTATGAAAAAGGAAATGTTTACTGTGCTACCAAAGCGGCAGTTGATATTCTTTCTGAATCGATGAGAGTCGATCTTTTAAGACATGGAATTAAAGTCACAGCAATACATCCCGGCGCGGCAGAGACAGAGTTTTCTCTTGTTCGGTTTAAAGGTGATGAAGACACTGCAAAAAAAATTTATGATGGTCTTACGCCACTTACTGCAGAAGACGTTGCTGACGTTATCTATTACTGTACCACCCTGCCTCCTCATGTTTGTATTAATGATCTTGTGCTGACCTGCACACGGCAGGCTAATGCAGTCTATTTTTATCGCCAATAGTTTGACCACAATCAACATTTTTTTCAGTGAGTTAAATCGTTTTCGTAGGTTTACGATGCTGGGCTCCACCCCCTTCGTTATATACTAATTGTTTTTACCCGATCCGACTTTTTAAACTTACGTAATAGACCCTGGAATTTGTACCCGGATCTGAATATTGTTAAGTAAAAATTTAAAACACAGCGTAACAGAATCTATTTTTATGAGGTTATCATTTCAATACCTGTTAAGAACCCTTATGAAAAAGCCCTACCTGGTTTTGTTTACACTAATGTTGAGCATTCTCTCAGCCAATTCACAAGAAGTGATCAAAATACAATCATGCAGTGATAAGTTGATCGCTCACCAGGTTGACAGTCTCAAAAAATTATATTCCGATGATGGCTTTATGCTGTTAAAAGAGGCTTCAATCACCATGGAAAGTGAATTTGAAATGCCGGTGATCGTTCCACTGAACCAGGGAAGTCTTTACCAATTTGTTTTTATCGGTGATTATACCAGCCGCCTTTATGAAGTTCGTATGTTCGACTGGAGTGAAAAGCAAGTTGTCTTTAAACAAAATCATTGGGGTGATGTTGATGGCAATGTAATTTCTTACGAATACCAACCCCGCTTCTCCGAATTTCATATGATGAAACCTGTACAGGTTAACAAGCAAAAGAAAAAGAATCTTTGCGGTTATGTAATGATGTTTAAGAAAGTGAAATAAACCACGATTTTCATGATTGAAAGGATCAATGAGGAAATTATGGGTGTGACATCCTGCTATTGATCATTCTCTTGAATTGCAAACTTGACGTTCCAAAGTTTATAAGTAATCCGATCTCTATTCCTCCCGCTTCAAGATAATTTTTTGCCTGAGCGATATTCAAATCAGATAATTCTGTCGCGGCTTTTATTTCAACTGGAACTTCTTTCTCAACTAAAAAGTCAACTCTTCGTATTCCGACTTGTTCACCTTTATAATAAATCTTAATCTCAAATTCATCTTCAAAATAAACATTCTGCAATTTAAATTCAATTATAATAGCTCTGTGGTAAATATATTCGGGATATCCTGGACCAAGTTTACGATGAACCTCCATTGCACAAGCAATTATTTTATATGTGATCTCCTCATGCTTCATCCCAACTCTTTAATAAAAAAAGAAATGTTCAGCAATAAGTAGTTTACCATATTTCCTCATCAATCCTTTCCATCCTGAAAATCCTGGTTTATTGCGCTAACGAAATCGTTATCTGCGCACCTGCCCTTGTATTTGTGATCGGTGCTGAGGTAGCGATCTTTGGAATGGTCCTTTGCTGCTGGAAGTATAATGTTGCTCTTATACGGCTGTTAACAACATAGTCAATAGTAGGGTTAATATTAATTACTTTTTGTCCGGCTGTACCAAATGCTGCATCCTGATCGAGCTTACTATTAGCAGTTGCATCGTCACGTAAGCTGAAATCAAGCTTGAATGTAACATCATTATCCAGCTTCATTTTGCCGATCTTTTTAATTAGCGGCATTCCTCTTACTGTCCAATCAGCACCTATGGTTAATTCTGTAGAACGATTCTCAGCCAATTGATAATCGATAAGACTCAAACTTAATTGTCTTGATTTACGGTACTCCATTCTTGCGGTCAGCCTGTTTGTAAATGTCATATCAAGTGAAAACAATGGGCTGAACTCTTCCGCGATCGTTATATTCGGAACAAAGAAATAAGGAATATAGCTTTTAGTTAAAGGATCAACAAAGGAAGGGAATCCATAATGGAAAGGATCCTGGAAGAATAAAGCTGAATTATAGCTATTCATACTTAAGGTGCTACGGTATCCATGACGTATCATGATATTCGTAAATACTTTTTCAAGACCTTTTATATTAGTTGCATTATAGGTAATATTCCAATTTGGTTTCGCTTTTAACCCGCTGAAAGGATTTGCACTGGTCTTTGGATTTGAGTTTTTGATCAAGGAGATACTTAAAGGATCTTTATTTGTATAGGCAGAAATAAATGCAGGGATAATTACATCTTGCGCATACCGGCCATAACCCTGGTAATAACCATCGGCTCCTGGTGTTGGGTTTGGACCATTATATGGATTTGCTTCACCAAGTTTCTTTGAAAGGAATATCCTGTTTTCCTCAAACTGCTTGAATGTTCCTGAAACAACATTCGGATCAAATTTTTTGAATAATGTCTGGAAAGAAATGTAACTGATGCTGAAACTACCAAGTGAATAAGGATTCAATCGCTTAAATCCTTCTGTGAGAAAAGCACTGGTATCTTTAAATAATTCAGAATAGTTTTTGGAAAATGTTTTATCCATATTAACATCGATCGTAAGATTTCTAACAGGTGTGACCAATGCCGAAAGATTTAAACGTTGATCATAACGTTGCTGTATTAATGAATTGAAACGCGGGTCTTTTGTTAACACTCCTTCCAGCCCTTTCTGGTTTATCCAATTTGTATCAGGCTGATAACCGAAAATAAAATCAAAGCCCGGTTGCATGCTTTTCCAGTTCTGTCCTAAAAATTTTGTACTATCAAGATAACCGGGTAACGATGTTCCCGAAGTTTCCGTGTGTTGAATTCCCACTCTCTTTATTGAAGTAAGCACTTTTGCAACACCTTTTACTACTCCATTTACTTCTGGTAAAGAATTTTGTCTTTGTAATCTTCTTGCTTTTCTTTCTTCTTTGCGTTTGAGTTTCCTGAGTTTTCTTGCCTCTTTTTTTGAAAGTGAATCCGTTTTTACAGTTTTCTTTGGTGCCTGGTTATTTACAGCATTATTTTTCTGTTGGGCGTTTGGTGGTGCAGTAGAATAAACTGCCCTTAAAAATCTTGACTTGTTATAAAGCTGTTCAAAATTCAGATCAGCATTTAAATTCCTGGTTTGTCCATTCACAATTGTATTACCAAGATCTTTTGCAAGCAGCGATGCAGTGACCCAATCGTATTCTGCTCTATAGCTTGCCCTGAGAGACGTCCAATCAATAGCAGGGAATTTAATTGTCGGGAAATTATAAGTAAATGTTGCATCCTGGTGGAAATGGGTATTTCTTCCTCCGTCAAAGAAATTTTTTCTTACGGTATCTTTTTTCTCTTTAGTATTGATCCGGCCATACGGTTCATCTACTCTTGAATTATTAATAGCGTTATAATCAAGACTTACAGATTTTGTCAGATCCCAGCGAAGAATAAAGTAACGATCGACAGTGAAAAATTTATCGTAGCTCTCAGGAATTTTATACGGACCGCCTCCTACATTCTTTGGCTGTAACGCACCAAATTGCCTGAACACATCTGCTTTAAAAGAAACTTGCGAAGGGCTGTAATTAAGGTTGAAATCTTTTATAAACGCCAGCCATTTCGAATTTGATTTTATTAAGCTTTTAAATGGCTCGAAATATTTTGGCTGAGGTGCATAATTATAACTGATAGCGCCACGGGTTCTTTTCACTTCATCATAATCGATCAATGGATTTTTCTTCGTGATCTTGGTATAAGAATAATTAAAATCAAAATTCGAAATATCCCAGAAGCGTGGTTTCTTATTATTTAGTTTTAATTTTTTTACATTGGTAAGTGTAATTGTTTTGATCGTTGTTTCATCCACCGAGTTTCTTTTTATCGAATCCTGTTGTTCTTTTGGACTGGCTTTTAATTTGTCTTTGAGTTTTATATCCAGGTCATAAGGATCATATTCGGGAGTGGCGCTATTATGACTAATGCCAGTATAGATCGGTATCTGCATTCCAAATTTCCGGGGCAATAATTTTCCTGCATCAATATTAGCATTTATATCAAATTGTGAATAGTCCTCCCGGCTGCGTTCATTTACTTTTTGCTCCAATGTTCCGAAACCGGCGCTTCTTGCACCAACAGACGCACTTATGTTGAAGAGGTCAGCACCAATGATATCCAATCTCCCGATAGCGGCCCAACCGCCTTTCTCATCAAGATGTGAAAGCCGCATTTCATTATACCATATTTCAGCATATATTGGTTCAAGCTTTACATTTTCAAGGCCCATAAAAATGCCTCTGACCTCGCCAAGATTTGGATTCCCGATAATTGCAAATTTTCTATCCCCAATCATTTCACTATAGTATTGTGCCGGCGAGGTTTGCCGGTTCCTTCTCGTTTTTAATCGAACGAGTTCCTGCAGGTCAAGAGCAAGATTATTAGCTTCAGGCCAGATGCCAAGTGAATCTGTGGTTCCCCATGGTGTTATTTTTAATGGCACCCTTATTTCATAATAATTGCTTACAAAATCATTTCCAATACGGATCACTGCATTCACATCATTATCCTTCAATGTATTCAGGTAAACTTCTTCATAATGAATAAACATATCAAGCTTACCGTACTGGCGAAGGTCAAAATTCATGGTTTTGAATACACCTCTTGTTTGCTTTTCAGTTAAAGCATTGAACTTAAGACTTAATGATTGTTCATTTAATAATAAAGGAACATTGTTGTTGCTGAGTTGTTGTTGCCTTTCAATACCGGGCGGTTGTCTGTAAGGTATAGGTTGCCGTTGATCATTCTCTTCCACGTTTACAGCCAATACATCCACTTTTACAGGATCATTAGCTGGCAATGTTTTGAAAATACCAGTTGTATCTATTTCATAAGAAAACCGGCGCCATTGATTACGTATCAATTCAAGTTTTGCAAAACGGCAAACAACCGTATCCGCGAAACCAGTAAGGAACATGCGAATAAAACGGATCGATTTAAAATCCGGAATATTTCCTATTTTATCCTGGTACTTGTTCACTGGTATCCGGAATAAGTACCAGTTCTCTCTTCTTGTAGTTCCGTTTACCAGTTTAACGTCCACTTCTCTTTTATCAGTGATAAATTCATTACCTACCGTCATGAATGGCTTCAGTTCAACTCTGTATGAAAAATACTCCTCCACCTCATTCAATGTATTATCACGATTTAATTCTTCCTGGTCAGGGTAAAGTGTAAATGCGTTAACGTACTCTGTATTGTTATCTGAGATAGGTGAATTACCGTGTGGATTATTTACTTCTTTATACCT
>Ga0184625_10000618_pt1 | contig 13746 bp, 9 predicted proteins | sample PLM3_30_b1_FD_133151 | JGI IMG/M metagenome (GOLD analysis project Ga0184625, IMG submission 133151) | Groundwater sediment microbial communities from an aquifer in East River, Colorado, USA - PLM3_30_b1 | ecosystem: Environmental > Terrestrial > Soil > Riparian zone | place: USA: East River... | reverse complement strand
GCAAAAAAAGATTCAAGCTTTCGGCCATTACTTCCGAGGATCCTTATTTCAAGGCCCAGATTGAACCTCTCATGGAGGAGGATGCGCCAAAAAGCCAGGATTTTGCGGCTTATGTATCCAACATTAAAGACCTGGCTGCCCAAATCATCCAGCTTTCTCCTAATATTCCCTCAGAAGCTTCAATTATCCTAAAGAATATTGAGAATCCCTCTTTTCTGATTCATTTCATTTCAAGCAACCTGAATACTGAATTGAATGAAAAACAGAAGCTGCTGGAGTTGAATCATGTTCAGGCAAGAGCAGATTTGCTGATGCAACTATTACAGCGTGAATTGCAGTTTGCTGAACTGAAGAATAAGGTCACGAACAAGACGAAGATGGAATTGGATAAGCAGCAACGGGAATACTTTCTTCAGCAGCAGATGAAAAGCATTCGTGAAGAATTGGGAGGAGATAGCAACGAGCGGGAAATAAAAGAGATGCAGAAAAAGGCAGAAGCCAAAAAATGGCCACTGGCTGCCAAAGAATTATTTCAAAAAGGAGTGGAAAGGCTTGAGAGAATGCATCCCAGTACCCCAGACTATTCCGTTGTGTTTAACCACCTGGATCTACTTCTTGAGCTGCCCTGGCATTCCTATACCGATGATTTTTACGATTTGAGAAAAGCAAAGAAAGTTCTTGATCATGATCATTATGGAATGGATAAAGTGAAAGAGAGAATTCTTGAATACCTGGCAGTGTTGAAATTGAAGGGTGATATGAAAAGCCCGATCCTGTGCTTTGTAGGTCCTCCGGGAATTGGCAAGACCTCACTCGGGAAAAGCATAGCTAATGCCATCGGGAGAAAATATGTGCGGATCAGCCTGGGTGGATTGCACGATGAAAGTGAGGTACGCGGACACCGCAAAACCTATATCGGCGCCATGCCCGGACGAATTATTCAGTCACTTCGCAAAATAAAATCTTCCAATCCCGTGATCATACTCGATGAGGTTGATAAGGTGGGAAAAGATTTTCGGGGTGATCCCAGTAACGCATTGCTGGAGGTATTGGATCCGGAACAGAACAATACTTTCTACGACAATTATCTTGAATTGGAATACGACTTAAGCAAGGTCTTATTCATCGCAACTGCAAATGATATCAATAATATTCAACCCGCTCTCAGGGACCGGCTGGAAATCATCGATCTTAGTGGATATGCCGTGGAAGAAAAAACGGAAATAGCAAAACGTCACCTGATCCCCAAGCAAAAAGATGCCCACGGTTTAAAGGAATTGAAATTTAAGATAGGAGACAAGGTGCTGGAGAAAATAATCCAGGACTATACCAGGGAAAGTGGCGTTAGGGAGTTGGACCGCCAATTGGCCTCTATAATGCGATACGAGGCCAAGGAGTATGCCATGAAGGGTAAGATGAAATCTCTTCTTACCAGTGTTGAAGTGGAGAAAATCCTGGGTAAACCCCGCTACAGTAACGAGCTCTACAAGGTGGCAAACCTGGCTGGGGTGGCTGTTGGCCTTGCCTGGACATATGTAGGTGGGGATATCCTGTTTGTAGAAGCCTCCCTAAGCGATGGGAAAGGCGACCTCAAGCTTACCGGTAATCTTGGCAACGTGATGAAAGAGAGCGCTTCAACCGCATTTACTTATTTGCAATCCAACTCCAGGAAGCTTCATATTGGCCCAAAACTTTTTGAGAATAAGATGTTGCATGTACATGTTCCTGAAGGAGCAGTCCCAAAAGATGGACCGAGCGCGGGCGTAACCATGTTGACCGCCATTGCTTCAGCCTTTACTGGAAAAAAAGTGAGGCCATACCTGGCCATGACAGGCGAAATCACCCTCAGGGGACAGGTTCTGCCCGTGGGAGGAATTAAGGAAAAAATATTGGCTGCCAAACGAGCAGGGCTCAAAGAGGTGATCCTTTGCTGGCAGAATGAGAAGGACATAGAAGATATTGACTCCACTTATATAAAGGGCTTGAAATTCCATTATGTCAAGACCATGCAGCAGGTGCTGGACCTGGCTTTGTCTTAGTATTGTCAGGATTAATGTTTTAACATTCCTTCAATAAACTTAGCAGCGTTTTTGCTGTTATTTAGTTGTCAGAAATTTTTCATGTTGGTTGTTTTAAGGGTTAAAGATGTTCCCCCGTTTCCACGGGGGAATCGTTTTTTTGGAAAGCGAATGAACGCTAATGAAGAGCCCGAATGAACGCTAATAAAGAACGTGAATCAGCTGGCTATTGCAGATTGCGTATTGAGTACTAGATTGCTTCATAAACCATTTTCCTGAAACAGTCTACTTATATTTTGCTTTGCGGACTTTGTATGGTGAGCTTGGAGCCTGCATTAGGACAGGTTTTGGGAGGAGCTTCTACCTATAACTTTTTAAAGTTGCCATCCACTCCACAGCTCAGCGCGCTTGGAGGAATTAATATTTCCAATCGCACCAATGATGTAGGACTTAGCATGTGGAACCCGGCTCTCTTGAGGGAAGACATGAACGGCCAATGGCATGCATCTTTCAATTCAATGTATGCCGGTATTAAAAATCTTGCATTGATTGGAGGATACTCGGTTGAGAAATGGAAAACAAACCTTGGGTTTGGTATAAGCTACCTGGATTATGGTAATTTGGAAGCAACAGATCCTTCCGGGAACCTCATGGGAAATTTTCATCCGAAGGATTTTTTGGTCCGGCTTTCCGTCTCGCGTGCATATGAGTCCCGCTGGCAATGCGGTTTTGCTCTAAGTTTTATTCAATCTTCTTATGGACAGTATCAATCAAATGCTCTTGCCATTGATGCCGGAGGTGTATACTATGATAGCCTTCATCACCTGCAGGCTTCACTGGTATTAAAGAATATGGGCGCACAATTGAAAACTTTTGTTCCTGGAAATGTTGAACAACTTCCATTTGATATGCAGATAGGATTGTCCAAACGGTTGAGTAAGGCCCCGATTCAGTTTTCAGTTACTGCTCATCACCTCCATCAATTCAATCTTATGTATAATGATACTGCGGGCGCACCTGATGGTGGAAAAGTATCCGATGTTTCTTTTTTCAATAAGCTGTTTCAACATTTTGTTTTTGCTGCCCAGTTTTATATTGAAGAAAAGATTGAGATTTCCGCAGGGTACAACATCCTGCGGAGAACTGAACTCCGGATTGATGATACAACCAATGGCTTAACCGGGTTTTCAACCGGGCTAGGATATACAGGCAAAAAACTTCAGTTGAGATATGCCCGTTCCTGGTATCAAAACAATACTGCTTATAACCAGTTTGGCATTAATGTACTGCTCTTTTAAATGAATACACTTACTGATTGTAATAGGTTAATCTTTGTACAGGCCAGAGACTGATCCAAATTAACTTAGTTGATTCAGCTTTTTTGTAGGTTAGCGCAAACTGGAAATGATAAAGCTTATTATAGCAGACGATCATAACAGGGTGCGACAAGCATGGGTCTTTATCCTGAGTCGGAATCCTGAGATCGAGATCATTGCGGAATGCACGAATGGAAAAGAGGTCATTCACGCAGTGAAAAAATATTGTCCTGATGTTGTGCTGATGGATATTAATATGGAGCCCATGAATGGGATTGAAGCAGCCCAAATCATTTCAAAATCCTGCGCCAAAACAAAAATAATCGGCATGTCTGTACACGCAGAAATAGCCTATGTAAATAAGATGCTTGAGGTAGGGGCTGTTGGTTATGTCACTAAGAATTCCTCCAGCGATGAAATGATAAAAGCCATCAAGCATGTAACTACAGGAAGAAAATATCTCTGCGACGAAATCAGGGAATTATTTAAAAGCAATTGACAAATCAATCCGCCATCATTTTCTCTTCCTTAAAAGCTTCCCTGGGTTGAAGGCCCAAGATGGAGAACATAACGTTGTCTTCTTCGAAAGATGGATTAGGTGTAGTCAGCAATTTATCCCCGGCGAAAATTGAGTTGGCCCCAGCCAGGAAACAAAGAGCCTGTTCAGCTACCTCCATTTCCGTTCTTCCTGCGCTCAACCTCACCATTGCCTTAGGCATGAGTATTCTTGCAGTGGCTATCATTCTTACCAGGTCCCACGCATCTACTTTAGGCTGGTTTTGGAGCGGTGTGCCTTTTATCCTGACGAGTGCATTTACCGGAACACTTTCTGGATGCTCAGGCAAACTGCTTAGGGTATGAAGCATTTTAATTCTGTCTTCATGCGTTTCTCCCAGGCCAATAATGCCACCGCAACAAACACTGATGCCTGCCTCTCTTACGTGTTCAATGGTCTGCAGTCGATCATTGTAGGTTCTGGTTGAAATGATCTCGCCATAATATTCAGAAGAAGTATCCAGGTTATGATTGTATGCATACAACCCGGCTTCTGCCAGTTTGGAAGCCTGTTCCTGGTTGAGCATTCCCAACGTGCAGCATACTTCCATTCCCAGTTCATTAACTCCTTTCACCATCTCTAACACCCTGTCAAAATCTTTGTTCGATCGAACTTCTCTCCAGGCTGCGCCCATGCAAAATCTTGTAGACCCTGCTTCTTTTGCTTTCCTGGCATAGGAGAGCACTTCATCTTTTTGCATCAGGGCCTGTACGGTTACATCAGTTTGATACCTGGCCGCCTGGGGGCAATAGGCGCAATCTTCGGGACAGCCACCAGTTTTTATCGAAAGCAGGGTGCACACCTGCACTTCTGCAGTTTGGTTAAACTTGCGATGAACAGTTGCAGCCTCATAGATCAACTCCAGTAAAGGCTTATTATATACCTCCTGAACTTCTTCCAATGTCCAATCATTCCTGCAGCCAGCATTCATATTAGTCTGTTTTAAGGGCAAACCTAAGGGAAAATGAAGAATCACCTGCTAACGGTAGTGCAGAAAAATGGATGTGTCCCGCAGCAAGGGTAGTTTCTTGTCAAAAAAAGCATTGAAAACAAACCGGAATGTGTTCACATTACTGACGCTATCCTTCACCTGGAAATATTTCTCGTTCGAAAAATAGAATGCATTGAAGTTGTCGAATTGCAAGAGTTGCTTTTCCGGTTGATTAAAACGAAATCCATGATCGCCCTGTATAATAATGACGGTTGGTCGTTTCTTCCTTTGAATAATAGAATCCACCATGCCTGCAATCACCAGGTTAGTATATTTTACCTGGGCTATGTAGCCACTCCTATATTCTTCCCAAGTAAGAGGAATTGATTTTGTCTGGTACCGGTTTCCAACAGAATCAAAAGAATAAGGACCATGAGGAAGCACGAAGTGACTGTACACAAATTTTGGTTGTGACTCAGGAGTCCGGATTGTCTTCATGGTATTCTCAATCGTACGCAGGAGGTGGCGGTCCTTTGCGTCAATATATGCACGTTGGCTAAAGCTCCTGCCACCCAAATTAAGTTTGCGCCTGATCAGCCACCCAATATCCGTGTCTGCCTTCCAGAACATATTATGCCTGGCATAAACCTGGTGAATCTCCCAGAGATCATAGGGAGGAATGGAGGATGGAAAACCGTTCAGATTAAAAATGCTATGGTTGACCACCTTGTATCCTTCTTTAGCCAGAACAGGGAACAATTCCGACTGGTATACTGTTGCAACGCCTGGGAGGTAATCCTTTATAAAGAAAGGTTGGTCACTCTTAAGGCCCGGTAGATAATCCAGATTAAATACGCTTCCTATTGAAAATGGAGTGAGATTATAATTACTCTTTGAATTAGGGGTGACATAAAATCCTCTCAGGGAAAGAAAATGATCCAGCGGGTTTTCGAATCCGAATTCAGATTTCAAGACATCTGAAGAAGTATAACCGTCGAACAGCAAATAATAAATGTCTGGTTTGTTGCAGTTGGAACAAGGTTGATAGTCCCTTGAGAATTTTTTTTGCAGGTCCCCGAGGTCGGTCTTATTTTCCCTGGGACTTACAAGGAACGTAATGCATTCCCAGGCAATAAGTATAAAGAAGAGGGAATTTAAATAAAGAAAGAGTTGTCGGAATCTCGATTTTGATTTCCTGATTATGATGAAGAAGAAGAATAGAAGCAGGAAAAGTAGCGGCAATAGAAAGCTGTAGGAACTAAAAAAACCGGGTTTGTTGAAGTGTAGATAGTCTTTAAGGTCGCAGAAATAATAGAACACCAGCAGGAAGCCAAAGCCGAAAATGGAGGCTTTCGCCAGTTCTCTAAAGAACAGGAGAGAAACCAGGAATACCATCAAGGCAGCGATGACAAGCTGGATAATTTCAAAATAGACAAATCGATAATTAATGAGATAACGGTATTCGTTTTCAATATGCAGAAACAGGAAGATGGGAAGCAGAAAGAAGAAGAAGGGGATGCGCTCCAATAGTTGTCCTGTTTTTTTCATATTACTGGTAAAAATTCCATTGATTAATTAATCTATAATTCCATAATTGCCTTCAATTCTTTTTCATCTTATAAATTCTTCGTGTTGATCCCGGCACCTCGGTGCTCTCCATTACTCTAAAAAACTTTTGGAAAGCATTCTCAAAATGCTGCCGGTTATAGTGAGGAAATATATCCTTCCTCCCCCTCAATAATTGCTGGACCTCCTCATCCTCTTTTGAAACGAATTCTATAACCAGGCAATTGCTGAAACTCGAAAGAAATTCTGCCAGGTGATCAAATGGGACATTTTTCCCGATACAGAGGTGATGCACGATGGCAAGTGCAAGGCAGAGTTGGAACTGCATTCTTTCATGAAATGCCTTTCGTTCGCGGTTGCTGAATCCCCCATTGCCTGGTGGATTAGCCAGGTCGATGCACAGGGGAAGGATGTTGAGCCCTTTGCTCCTGCTATCAATATATAAGTGGGAAATTGAATTTGCGTTGGCATCTACTGCAACGATAATTGAACCCTTGCCGGCAACGATATTGGAGAATAATCCCTGGTTGCACCCAAGGTCCATTATACTGGTGTACTCCTCCTGTTTAACCAGGTCACTTACGATCTTTTCTTTGCTGGCCAAATAGTCCCTGCTGAGGATCTCTTCTTCATAATAGTGATCCCAAATGGAATCATTTTTGGCAGAAGGCCGAAGTGATTGAATGATGTTTTGCAGGTGTTCTATAATGCTCAAGAGTTTGGTCCTGGAAAAACTGATCTTCTTTTGCTGGTTCCCTTGCGAAACGGAGGCTGGAAGGAAAACATGCAGCCAGTTGCCGAGCTTCAATCTTGCTTTTGCAGGGAGTAAGCCCGATACAATTTTTGCAGGAATCCCTTCGGGATAGGCTGCAAAAATGCGGTGAACCTCCATTGAAGTATATTTTGCTGCCAGCAATGGATATAAAAAGCATTCACAAAACTGCCGGTAGGCTATCCAGGGATGATGTTCATCATATATCTCAAATGATAGCGTATCAATATGGACAGGTTTGCCAGAAAGAAACTGGATGTTATAGGGATTGGCATCCTTCAGGACCATACCGTGATCAATAGCAGCTTTCATAATTTCAAGGGTAAGGAGTGCTGCATCCTGCAATTGTTCGAAACACCATTCATATGGATAGCTAATGAAGGGAATGTATTGAGGAAGGATTATTTTATATCGATTTTCTGCTTCAGAGGTACTCAGTTCAGTTTCAGTATGCGGGATAAGCCAGTTCTTTTCTGAAAGAAAGGCATATAACCCAGAACGCATCAATAGATCATAATCCCCTGCATAGGAAGAGTTGACCTGCCGGTACAGTTTACCTGCTTCTTCAAATACAAAACCCGATGGATCGCGAAAGGAAGAAGGATGCTGCTGGTAGGTGGGCATTATTCTTTCTTCTTGGTTGAAGGATTCGGTTTTGAGCGTGTAAAAAAGGATTTGATCTTCCACCAGATATTCTTGAAAAAGAATAATCCGCCCAATACCGCCGCTATAATCATCTGCACCAGGTAGCTGCCGCTGCCCGGATCGATGTATAAAAGAAACCATGAAATCATCAGAGGTAATTCAGATTTGTCTTCGGCGTTAAAGTTAATAAAGTTTCGTACATCAATTGAATGGTCTGCTCTACGTCATCCTTGTGAAGCATCTCTACGGTGGTATGCATATATCGAAGAGGAATTGAGATCAGCACCGAAGGGCATCCATCATTAGCATAGGCAAATGAGTCGGTGTCTGTTCCTGTGCTTCGCGAGACCGTTCGCATCTGCACAGGGATTTTCTTCTTGACAGAAACCTCCTGCACAAGGTGGAGCAATTTGTTATGTACTGCCGGACCGTAGGCAAGTGAAGGCCCTTTTCCACAGGCAATATCTCCTTCAATGATCTTATTCACCATGGGCGTGGTAGTATCATGCGTTACATCGGTAATGATGGCAATATTAGGTCTTATTCTACGGGCGATCATCTCTGCACCGCGGAGACCGATTTCTTCCTGAACAGCATTCACTACATAAAGAGCATAGGGCAATTTCACTTTATTCTTATGGAGCATCCGGGCAACTTCTGCGATCATGAATCCGCCGATTCGGTTGTCGAATGCACGACCGATGAGGTAGTCGTTTGCCAATTCATCATATCCTTCCTGGTAGGTTACCACTGAACCAACGTGTACGCCGAGGTCTTCCACTTCTTTCCTGTTTCGCGCGCCACAGTCAAGGAAGAGGTTATCCACTTTGGGCTGTGGTTCCTTGGTTTCTGTACTGGCAATGCGGGTATGAATAGCCGGCCAGCCAAAAACTGCTTTCACCATTCCCTTTCTTCCCATCACCAATACTCTCTGGCCCGGTGCAATCTGGTGATCAACGCCTCCATTTCTTTTCAGGTAGAGTAGCCCTTCAGGGGTGATGTAGTTCACAAACCAACTTATCTCATCCGCATGGGCTTCAATAACAACCTTGAAAGTTGCTTTTGGATTGATCACTCCCACAGCTGTTCCATAAGGATCTACAAAATGTGATTGTACATAGGGTTTGAGGTACTCAAGCCATAACTTCTGTCCGCTGCTTTCAAATCCAACAGGGGAGGGGTTATTGATGTATTTGCGTAAGAATTCAAACGAATCGTCGGTAAGGAATCTTTTTGGTCTTTGCTTTGCAACTTTAGCCATGATATGAATTTAAAGCGGCAAAAGTAGTGAAAGTAGGGCAGTGAATGGTGAGTGATGAGTGGTGAGTAGGGAAGTGATCGATGATCTGTCATAAGTAATCAGCCCCTCTTACCCCAACCGCCTGAGCCCGAGCCTGCTGCTTTGCAATTCACTATTCACCACTCACTATTCACCACTCACTACTCACCACTCGCTAAAACCGGAGGAGGAAGGTGAACAGCGCAGAAAACATCATCATTCCATCCAGCACAAAATAGTAGAGGTAGTCAGAAAAATTTCGTTTAGCCTTCCCGAAAAGCAGGAGCACAATGAATCCGGGAATAAGCAGGGAAAGGAGAGTTGCCAGGTTAAAATGATAAAAATACAAGGCAAACGTGCTGAGGAAAAAAATAATAATTGAACAGTAAAAAAGAATGTTGATCCCTCTTTCGTCCAGGAAAGTAATCAAACTGCGGATGCCTTCTCTTTTATCATTTTCCCGGTCCCGATAGTCAAACAATATGCAAATGGCATAGATGAAGGAGAACCTGCTGATGCAAAAAATGGAGCCAGCCCCTGTACCAGGTCCCTCGTGCAATATAATAGGTAGAAGGGTTGACACATACATCCAAACGAAGGCAAGAAAAAGGGTTTTCCCATAGGCGACTTTTTTTATAAGGTTGAACAGACTGAAAGGCAGTTTAGGAGCGGAATAGAGAAAGGTGAGCACCACTGGCAACAACATCCAGAACCAGAAATGAATGAAGGAGAAGAAAAACCAGGCAGAGCCTAAGAGACCGAGGAGGAAGAATAGAATATTGAATTTTCTATGGCGCCTGGTCCAGGCGGCCCTTTCTGTTTCTCCAACTGCAAAAGGGGTGAGATACCAGTGAAAATTGTAGCTACAAATGGTGGAGCAAAAAACAAAACCAAGGTAATTGATATGATCATACTTCAATTGCAATAGCTGATTTGTCTGCAATACCATCACCACTGCACAGAGTGATATGAACAAACTACTAAAGAGGAAAAAGTCAAAAGCTTTTTTTAGCATGGGGGCAAAGGTACAAGGGGCAAGGCACAAGGCACAAGGAAGGTCCAAGTAGGAAGGAAGAATAAGAAAGAAAGCCAAGACTAAGGATAAACCCTATTAAATTCTTTATCTTCTCTATCTTCTGAATTCTGACTTCTGAATTCTAACGAATGACCACGATAGGACCCGTAGTTACCGTATCACTGAGGTTATTTCCCTTATCCTTAAGCACAAATTTTATCATTAAAGTATCGGGTTCAGGATGCGGTGGGTTACCTGTATTTGGAGGATTTTGTGCCGATATCAGGTAATTCTGGTAGTCCATCTGAACCTTGATCACTCCCTGGTTATTCTTTGGAAAATCGGGAACTTGTAATTTGAAGGAATCCCTGAGGGTAGGTACCTGGAGCTGGTTAATTCTGAACTTCCTTACATATAAAGTATCGTTTACATCGCCTTCTTTGTCAGTAAAGTCAAATTCAACAATGTAAGCTGCATTGATGGGGATAAGATTTCCGTTTTCAGACTTGAATTTCAGGGTGGGTTTGGTCTGGAATTTATCTTTGTTGCAGGCAGCAGCAATCATCACCATAGTAAGACCAATCAATATACCTTTCTTCATAAATTCAATGATTGAGGCAAATTTAGTTTCCAATACGAAGAAACTTCACCAACCGTTTGTGAAATGGAAGATAAAATTTTTTCAGTTACCGACCGGAATTTTGAGGCAGTTGCTATTGAGATCTTTCATTTCCAATACCAGACAAACAAGGTATACCGGTCATGGGTAGATACACTTGGCATTGATCCCGTGACTATTGACACCACTGGGAAGATACCTTTCTTACCGATCAGCTTTTTCAAAACGCATAAGGTAGTGTCCACTAGTTTCGATCCAGTCGCCGTATTTGAAAGCAGTGGAACAACGGGAAGTGTAAGTAGCAAGCATTACCTGAAAAGCCTGGACCTTTATCAAAAGAGCTTCCTCCTGGGCTTTGAATATTTCTATGGGAAACCTGATCAATATGCAATACTTGGCCTTTTACCTTCCTATCTCGAACGCGAAAACTCTTCCCTGATTGTGATGGTGGACAGCCTGATCAAAAAAAGTAAGCATCCGTACAGTGGATTTTACCTGAATGAACACGAAAAGTTGGAGAAAACACTGCTTCATTTATCCAGGCATGAACAACCGGTCATTTTGATAGGTGTCACTTTTGCGCTGCTTGATTTTGCAGAGAATCGACAATTGAAACTTCAACACACGAATGTTATTGAAACTGGCGGAATGAAAGGCAGGAGAGATGAACTTACCCGTACAGAAGTGCACCACATCCTGAAGAAAAAGCTGGGCGTGCCCCTGGTTCAATCCGAATATGGAATGACGGAATTATTATCCCAGGCCTACGCCAAAAAAGATGGCGTATTTCAAACCTCGCCCTGGATGAAAATCATGCTCAGGGATGAAGAGGATCCGCTTTCGCTAAAACAATCTGATTCTGGAAAACCAACAAGGGGAGTCCTGAATATAATTGATCTGGCCAACCTGTATTCCTGTTCCTTTATTGCCTCCGACGATCTCGGGACAATTTCCACAGAAGGATTTACCGTTGATGGCAGGCTCGATCAAAGCGAACTGCGTGGTTGTAGCCTTCTCTCCATTTGAAATACATCTTGAGTCCTTTGTTGGCCATTATCCACTGCCAATTGTCTTGTTTTGTCCTGCAACTTAGCGCCTTGTGGTCCGTGGTCCGTTGTCCATGGTATATGAATTGCAACTTTAAGTAGTACATCAATCAAGAATGTGCGGAATCAAGCCAGGGCCTGAGGTTGTGGGCAGATTGAAGTGAAAACCGATAAATAGTGGGTGGCCTGGGGACGATTTTCCACAATAACTAATCTTAATGTGAATGAAATTGGGAATATGCCGGAAGCAACACAACCTCATAACTCGTGGTATCATTTACGAAAGGTATTGCGGTTATTCACAAAAGTGGTAATTGGTGTCCTCCTGTTCATCATTCTTGTTTTCATCCTCATTCAAACACCTCCCGTTCAAAATCTGGCACGAAAGAAGATCCAGGCCTACCTGGAAAAAAAACTTGACACGAAAGTTTCCATAGGCAAATTATATATCGGCCTTCCGGATATCATTTCCCTGCAGGATGTGTACATAGAGGACCGGGCAAAGGATACCTTGATTGCGGGGAAGCGGTTGAAAGTAAATATTGATCTATTTCGTTTATTCAGCAACGTGATAGAGATAGAAGACCTGCAATTGGAAGGAATCACCGTCAAGATCAGGCGTGAACTCCCGGATACCACTTACAATTTTCAATTCATTGTGGATGCGTTTACCCCTGCAGAGCGAAAGCAGGTGAATACAAATGACAGTTCGGTGATGCAGGTGGACATCAGTTCAATTTTGCTCAATAAGGTCCACGTTATATACAAAGACGTGGTGAGTGGAAGCGATATGGATATTGACATTAATCACTTCACTTCCCAGATCGACAAATTCGATCCATATAAATTTATTTTCAGCATACCCGAAACCCAGCTGAATGGTGTAAAGGCAAGGATTTACCAAACAAAACCAATTGTTAGTGCTGTAAATGCGGAATCGAAAGATTTGAGCCAGGCAGCAGAGCCAATTACGCTCGACCTGCAATTCAAAAACGTTTCATTGCAAAATATTGATCTCGATTACCGAAATGATGTTTCATCTTTTTACAACACCATCAAGATCGGATCTCTTCAACTGGAAGCTAACAAGATTGATCTTCCCCATCGATTGATTGATCTGAAGAGCCTAGTAATCGACAAAACAAATACCACCCTCAGGTTGGGCAATGATCCGGAAGCGAAGAAGATTGTGGAGCAAGTGAAGCAGGATGTGAACAGCCAGGCACAGATGGATTGGAAGGTGAAGATTACGAGTTTGCAATTGAATCAAAGCGATCTCCAATTTGACGATGACAATAAGCAAAGACAACCAGCAGGAATGGACTATGCCCATCTTCTTGCCAGGGATATAAACCTTCAGGCCAATCATATTCTATACAATAAGGATTCTGTCTTGCTCTCCATTTCAAAGGGAAGCCTGAAAGAAAAAAGCGGGTTTCTTCTGAGCCGCCTCGAGGGAAATATATTGTATTCCGGGAACGAAACTTATCTCAGGAATTTCATTTTGGAAACGCCAGGTACATCCATCAAAAGGAATGTGATGTTGAACTATCCTTCATTAGAAAAGGTTGCAAAAGATCCTGCTTTCCTGAAAATGAATATTGACCTCCAGCATGCAAAAGTGCAGGTGAAGGACATCCTGGTATTTGCTCCACAGTTACGCACCCAACCCGCCTTCAGGAACGTGAATGATACCTGGTTTCTCAACGGACGTGTTAGTGGAAACCTGGGAAACCTTAAGATTGAAACACTACAGGCGAGTGGCTTAACCAACACAAGGCTGGATGTTAGTGGAACCCTGGTAGGGTTAATGAATCCAAACAATGCCAGGGGAGAATTGACCATTAAAGAATTTACTACCACAAAGAATGACGTCCTGGTTTTTGTTTCACCCGAAATTTTCCCCAGGAATATCACCTTGCCCGAGCGTTTGAATATCACCGGGCCGGTTTCGGGGAATATAGAGGACATAAGTCCAAACCT
>Ga0184625_10000617_pt1 | contig 13748 bp, 8 predicted proteins | sample PLM3_30_b1_FD_133151 | JGI IMG/M metagenome (GOLD analysis project Ga0184625, IMG submission 133151) | Groundwater sediment microbial communities from an aquifer in East River, Colorado, USA - PLM3_30_b1 | ecosystem: Environmental > Terrestrial > Soil > Riparian zone | place: USA: East River... | reverse complement strand
TCATCGGCCTGTTATGCCGCGGACACGTGCTGTTGCACGGCGTGCCGGGGCTGGGCAAGACGCTGATGGCCCGCACGCTGGCCCGCACGCTGGACATGGAGTTCCGCCGCGTCCAGTTCACGCCCGACCTGATGCCCGCCGACATCACCGGCACCGACGTGATGGAAGAGGACCAGGCGACGGGCAAGCACCGCGTCTCGTTCATTCAAGGGCCGGTCTTCACCAACTTCCTCTTGGCCGACGAAATCAACCGCACGCCGCCCAAAACGCAGGCGGCCCTCTTGCAGGCGATGCAGGAGAGCGAAGTCTCCGTTGGCCGCGAAACGTACAAGCTCAAGCCGCCGTTCTTCGTCGTCGCCACGCAAAACCCGATCGAGATGGAGGGCACCTACCCGCTGCCCGAAGCTCAGCTCGACCGCTTCATGTTCAACGTCCGGGTCAAGTATCCGACCGTCGATGAAGAAGTGCAGATCATCAAGGGCACGACCAGCACGCTCACGGCCCACGCCGACAAGTGCCTGGGCGCCGACGAGGTGCTGCGGCTGCAAGAGCTGGTCCGCGGCGTGCCGATCGCCGAGGCCGTCGTCCGCTATACGGCTCGCTTCGTGGCTTCGACGCGGCCCGGCTCGACCGGCTCCGGCGCCAAGGGCCTGGACGCCGTCCACAAGTACCTGTCGTACGGGGCCAGCCCCCGGGCCTCGCAATACCTGGTCCTGGGCGCCAAGGCCCGCGCGATCCTGGCCGGCAAGTACCACGTCGATTTCGCCGACATCCAGGCCGTCGCCGCCCCGGTCCTGCGGCACCGCCTCGTGCTCAATTTCCACGCCCGCGCCGACAACCTCGACGCCGACACGCTGGTCGAGCGGCTGCTGAAGCTCGTGCCCGTCGAGGAGAACTAAGCTGTGCGCTGGGGCTATTCCATCGCGATGTTCGTGCTGACCGCGGCTTATGCGCTCGCGGCACACGCCGACGAGCGCACCGACCGCGTCCGCGCGGAATTGCTGGAGCAAATGCGAGCGCTGGCCGCCCAAACCAAAGTGTCATTCCAGGACGGTAAAAAATCGGCGGAGCTGCTGAAGTCGCCAGTCTTTCGCTACGACGATCAGCCGCGGCGGTTCATCGACGCCACGATGTGGATGTGGACGGTCCAAGGGCGTCCCGTCGCGTTTCAGAAGATCGAGGCCGTCGAGTATGGCGATACGCAAGCGCCCTTGCCGTTGTGGCAGTATTGCTTCGCGTCCCTGTCGCCCGCCCTCGTCAACGTGGAGTGGCCGGGCGACCGCCGTTTTCGAGCCCAGGAAGCCGGAATCGAGATTCGGCCGCTCGCGGGCGCGCCGTCGCCGGCCACAGGCAGCCTGCAGCGCAAGCGGCAGGGTCGCGATCTGGCCCGCAAATTCTCCGGCCGCATCGTCACCAGCCCGAAGGCCAACACGCGGCAAGAGATGCGGCTGCTGACGACGCCGCTGGCGGAATTCGACGATCCGCACTCCCAGGAGTATCAAGGAGCCGTCTTCGGGTTCTCGACCAATGGCACCAACCCAGATGCGCTGCTGCTCTTGGAAATCGACAGCGCAGGAAAAAACAGCCCAGCCCAGTGGCACTTCGCTCCGGTGCGGATGACCTGTTGCGAGGTGCGGCTGGCGTACGGGGACACCGAAGTCTGGCGGGTCGATTGGGTGAATGGCACCGAGGCCCCGTTTCCAACCTGGACTTTTTTTTCCACGACTCGGGTGTCCCTGACCGCGGAGGCGCCACGATGATTGGCCGGCGATTCCAACTCGCTGCCGCTGTGTCAGGCGTGCTCGTGCTGGCCGCGGGTCTTGCTGCCCAAGAGCCGCGGCAAGGAGTGCGGGCGGAACTCCTCACCCAGATGCGCGCGCTCGCCGAGCAGACGAAGGTGACCTACGAAAGCGGGACTCGCCAGCCGAAGCTCGCCGAGCAACCGGTCTTTCGCTACGACGACCAGCCGCGGCGGTTCATCGACGCGACGGTCTGGGCCTGGATCGACGGCGGACGGCCGGTCGCCTTTCAGAAGGTCGAAGCGTCGATCGACGACGTGACGGGCATGGCCAAGTGGGGCTATTGCTTCGCGTCGCTATCAGAAAATCGGATCGCCGCCGAGTGGGAGCATGGCCAGAAGTTTCGCGCGACCGAAGCGGGCGTGGACTTCCGACTGATGCCGAACGCTCCGCCAGTTGCCGACCGCAACACGGCCAGGAAGCGTCAGGCGCGGGACTTGGCCCGCGAGTTTTCCGCGCGAATCCTGCTCAATCCGCGGACCAATAGCACCGAAGAGATGCGGCTCTTGGCGACTCCCATCCACAAGTACGAGGATTCTGCGGGCGAATATCTGGGCGCTGCGTTTGGATACTCGACGAGCGGCCGCAACCCGGACCTCTTGATCCTGATCGAGGCCCGGGAATCCGAGGGCAAGCTCGGCTGGTGCTATGCTCCCGTCCGCATGACCATCGGTGGCGTCACGATCAAGCTGCACGAGCGGACGGTGTGGGACGTACCGTTCATCGAGCCCAAGCCCCAAGACTTCCCGACCTGGACCTTCTTCTATCGGCCCCGCACGCCGGTCGCCGGGGAGGGACAGCCGTGACCATGCTAAGACTCGCTATGGGCTGCCTCGCGGTTTGGCTTGCTGTTTTGCAGGGTGCCCTCGCCCAAACCGAGCAGCCGGAGACTCCACCGGAAGACAAAGCCCTGCGCGAGAAATGGCAGCAGGTTTATCAGAAGATCGCCGGCTCGATCGAGATGCGGCGCGGCGCGGCGGAGCTGACGCTCGAAAAAGCGCCGCTCCTCTTTTACACGAACCCCGTGCGGATGAATCAGCAGCACGGCTCGATCTTTCTCTGGACGCAGAATGGCCGCCCCGCCGTCTTCGGCAGCATCTGGTCGGCGGTCAATCGCAACGATGCGAGCGTCCGCTTTGTGACTCACGAGTTTCATTCGCTCGTGGATACTCCCGACGTCTCCGCCGGCAAGACCGGGGCGACGGTCTGGAGCAGCGGCGAAGCGGGGATCGCCTGGCAGCCGCTGGCCGATGCGCCGGCTCCCGGAGCGACTCGCACCGCGCGGCTTGTGCAGCTGCGGCAGCTTGCTCGCAAGCTGAGCGCTCGCATCACGGCCGAAGAAGCCGGCGACCTGCGGCTGCTGACGAACCCTCTCTACCGCTATCCCGAGCAGACAGCCGGTGCGCTCGACGGTGGGCTGTTTGCCTATTGTCTCGCCACCGACCCCGAATTGATCGTGCTGATCGAAGCCGACACCTCCGCCAAGACGCCGGCTTACCGCGCCGCCTTTGCCCGCTTCGGTAACCTGGCGATGGAAGTCAACGACGGTGACAAACTCATCTGGACCTGCGACCGCGGCACGCCGGGCCGCTCCGCCGGCAAGTACTACCTCCGCTGGCGGGCCGAAGAGATGCCCGCCAATCCCTGAACCCCAAAAACTGAACCCTGAACCCCGAACCCTGAACCCTCCTTTGCCCGACCCTCGCCAACTCGCCGATCCCGCCTTCTTCTCGCGGCTCGAAAACCTCGAGCTGCGGGCCCGCGGCATCGTCGAAGGGTTCATGCACGGCTTGCACCGCAGCCCGTTCGTCGGCTTCTCGGTCGAGTTCGCCTCGCATCGCGAATACGCGCAGGGAGACGACCTGCGGCACGTGAACTGGAAATTGTTCGCCCGGACGAATCGCCTCTACGTGAAGCAATTCGACGCCGAGACGAACATGAACCTGTACCTGCTGCTCGACGTGAGCAGCTCGATGGACTGCCGCAGCAAGGGCATCAGCAAGCTCGAATACGGCGCGGCCCTGGCCGCGGCGCTGGCGCACCTGGCGCTGAAGCAGCACGATGCGGTCGGCCTGATCCTGCTGGCGGACGAGGTGGTGGCCCACCTGCCGCCGCGGGCCCGGCCGCACCAGCTGCAGGAAATCCTGCGGATCATCCACAACACCAAGCCGCGCCAGACCGCGAGCACCGCCCGTGCCTTTCAGCAGGCCGCCGAGTTGTGTACGCACCGCGGCATTGTCGTGATCCTCAGCGACCTGTTCGACGATCTGGACGCCCTGATGCAAGGCATCGAGCGGCTGCGGTTCGCCCAGCACGAGGTGGTCGTGTTCCACCTCTGGGACCCCTGGGAGCGCGACCTGCCGCTGGAGGGCCACTGCAAATTCCACGACCTGGAGACGGGCGAAGTCCTCGTCACCCAGGCCGAAGGCATCCGCGCCGGATATCTGGCCGCCGTCAATGCCTGGCGGAGCGAGCTGGAAGCCCACTGCCGCAACCGCGCGGTCGATCGCGTCGAGCTGAAAACCGACGACCCGCTGGATCAAGCCTTATTGGATTACCTCGTGCGGAGAGCCAAGTCGCTCTGAACCCTGAACCCTGACCTCTGAACCCTGAAATGTCCTTCCTCCAGATCGGCTTCCTCGGTGCCCTCGCGGCCCTGGCGATTCCGATCGTCATCCATCTCGTCTTTCGCCAGCGGTCGAAGCGAGTCGATCTGGGGACGCTCCGTTTCTTGCGGGTCGTGCTGCAGCAGAACGCCCGGCGGCGGCGCGTGATGCGGTGGCTCTTGCTGTCGCTGCGGCTGGCGTGCGTCGCGCTGTTGGCCGTGCTCTTTGCTCGTCCCTACTGGCTGGCGTTCCGCCCAGCGGGCGAGAAACAGACCGTCGCCATCTTGATTGACCGCTCGGCTACGATGGATGTGAAGACCGACGGCCAGCGGCTGATAGAGCGGGCCGTCGCCTCGGCCCGGGACATCGTCACCGGCGCCGGCAGCAACACGCGTTTCGAGATCGCGTTCTTCGACCACGCCGTTCGCCCCGTGGCGGAAGCGAATGCTGAATCGGTCAAGCGCGGCCAGCGCGACTTATCCTCGTCTGAGCTGATCGCCAGCCTCAAAGCCCCTGAAGCGTGCGCCGGCGGGACCGATTATGGGGTGGCAATCGACTGGGCTCGCGACGTGCTCGCCAAGTCGCCCGCGGGACCGCGGCAACTGCACATCTTCACCGACCTGCAGCAGAGCGGCCTGGCTTGGAGCGAGGTCGATACGTTGCCCGACGACGTGGTCACGCACTTGCACGACCTGGGCCGCTCGGCCGTCAACAACATCGCCGTCACCGAAGCCCGCCCCGAGCGGACCTGGCTTCGCCCGCAGGAGCAGACTGCGATTCACGTCACCGTCCACAATGGCGGCCTGTTCCAGGTCGAAAAAGTGCCGGTCACGCTCACGCTGACCAGCGGCAGCCGCAAGATCGAGTTGAACGAACAGATCAAGCTCCTGGCGCCCGCTGCGGTCGAGTCGCTGCGGTTCGACCTGCCGCCCCTGGCCGAGGGAACCTGGCAGGGCGTGGTCGCGACGCCGAGCGAAGACGACCTGCCGCTCGATAACCAACGGCACGTGGCCCTAGTCGCTTCGCCGCCCTACCAGGTGCTGCTGGTCGATGGCCGCTCGGCTGCATCGCCGGTCCTGGCCGCGACCTATTTTTTGGAAACGTCGCTGCGGCTGGCTCCGCCCGGTGAGATTGATGTCACGAGCTTGTTTCAGCCGCGATCGATCCCGCTCGAAGACGGCCTGCCCGCGCTCGACAAGTATCAGGTGGTGGTGCTGGCCGACGTGGGCGAAATCGACCGCGGCGATGCGGTGAAGCTGGCGCGGTTCGTCGAGGCCGGCGGCGGCCTCCTGGTCTTTGGCGGCGAAAATGTCACGGGGCCGCGCACGGCTGCTCTGGCCGCGGCCGGCCTGACGGCGGGCAGCGTCGGCGCGGTCGTCAACGCCTCGGACCTGCCGATGCGCCTCGGCACGTGGGACGCCAAGCATCCGATCTTCGCCGCCTTCAGCGATCCGCAGCTCGGCGACCTGGCCCGGCTGTCGTTCGCGGCCTGCACGCAGCTAACGCCGGCGGCCGACTGCCAGGTGCTGGCCAAGTTCCGCGACGGCAAGCCGGCGGTGGTCGAGCGCCGCCGCGGCAAGGGGTCGATCGTGTGGTTCGCTTCGAGCTGCGATCAGCAGTGGAGCGATTGGACCCGCAGCCGGCTGTACTTGCCGCTGATGTACCAGCTTCTGGGACACCAGACGGGCTACCTGGCCGGCGGCCCGGTGCGGAGCAGCGTGCTGGAGGGCACGGTCGAGCTGCCGGCCGATACCCAGCCCGGAGTGCTAGCCTGCGAGGGCTACGCCTTGGTCGTCAACACCAGCCCGCGCGAGTCGGAAGTCGAGCGCTGCAGGGCCGACGATTTCGTAAATCGATTTGGACTGAAGCTCGCCAGCCAGACGGCTGCACCCAAGGCGGCAGCGCTGGCGCAGCCGCAACAGGCCTCGATGGGCGCCGAGCTGATCGACAGCGAGTTCTGGCCCTGGATCGCGCTGGCCCTGCTGGGTTCGTTGCTGGTGGAAGGGCTCGTCGCCAACCGCACAGCCGCGTGAATGAGTACAGCCGTAGCCGAATTCGCCAGAATTCGGTGAATTCAAAATGCCAACCGAACTCTGGCGAGTTCGGCTACCAATCAAATCCGAGTCCCCGCCATGTCCACCGCGCCGCATTTTGTCGAGCGTTTCGACCGCATCTGGGTGCAGGCCCGCCGCGTGCAATTGTCGCAGGCGATCTGCTGGGGCGTGCTCAGCGCCCTGGCCGGCATCGCCTTGCTGGCGGCGCTCGATTATTGGCTGGAGCTGTCCCGCCCGTTGCGGCTGACGGCGATCGGCTTCATCGCCGCGAGCTCCGTAGCCGTGTCGATCGTCCTGATCGTGATGTCGATCCGCCGCTGGCGGCGGAACGCGACGGCCGCGACGATCGAGCACGTCTTCCCGCAGCTCGGCCAGCGGATTCGCACAACCGTGCAATACGGCGAGTTGAACAGCAAGCAGATCGAAGCCTCGGGAGTCGCCGGCACGCTCGTCGATGCGCTCGAATCCGATACCGTCAGGCTCGCACAGCCCCTGCCGTTGGACGCCGTGATTCCCTGGAAGTCGCTGGCAATGGCGTCGCTGCTCGCGGCCGTCGTCGGGCTGGCGCTGGCGGGCGCTTCGGCGCTCAACTGGGAATGGCGGGCCGCCGCGCGGCGGGCCCCGGCCGGCGGAGAGGCCTACACGAAGCTCACCGTCGCGCCGGGCAACGCCTCGGTGATGGAAGGTCAATCCTTGATGATCGATGTCAGCGTCGCGGGCCGCCGCGGCGAGCGCCTGGAATTCCTTTCCCGCCGCACCGATGAGGAGGGCGCCGAGTGGCGGCTGGAGACGCTGAGCATCGACGACGCCGAAAAAACGGGAGAGCAGCAGTGGAAATACTCGATCCCGCTCGACCGGATCCGCCACCCGCTCGAATATCGCGTGGCTGCCGGCTCGGCCAAGAGCGAAACCTATCAAGTCGCCGTCCGTTTCCCGCTCAAGATCGTGCGGATTCAGGCGGCTGTGCAGCCGCCGGCTTATACGCGCCTGCCCGAGGCGATCGTCGAAGGCTCTAACCTGGCGGCGCTGGTCGGCTCGCAGGCCAAGCTGGAGATCGAACTCGACCGGGCGCCGGCCACCGCGTGGCTGGAGCTGCAGGCCCTACCGATGCGCGGTCAGCCCGTTGCGGCCCCCGAAAAGATCCCGCTGACGATCGACGGCGCAAAGCTCACTGCCAGCTTGCAAATCGTCGGCGACCGCACGTTCCAAGTCTTCGCCAAATCGGCCGACGACATGGAGCTGCCCGAGAACAAGCACCGGATTCGCGCTCGGCAGGATGAGCCGCCGCAGGTCTGGTTCGAGAGTCCCAACGAAGCCCTCGAGGTCCACTCGCTGGCGGAAATCCTGATGCGGATTCGCGTCAGCGACGACTTCGGCCTGTCGCGGGTCGGCATCATGTTCGAGGTCAACAACGAAGAGGAGTATCCGCTGCTGGCCAAGGATTTCCTGGCGGCGGCCGAGGAGTTGGAGAAGACGGGCACGCTCTCGCCGACGACGCGGGCCACGCTGGAAGAGATGCTGCCGCTGGAGCACTTCCAGCTCACGCAGCGCGACAGCGTCATGTACTACGCTTTCGCCGAGGACATCTTGCCGACCGGGGCTCAGCGAACCGAGACCGATCTGCGGTTCATCGACATTCGCCCCTTCAAGCGAACGTATCGCGCCCCGCAAGAGGGACAGCCCGGCGAGAACATGGGCCGCCAATCACGGCTGAAATCGCTCGAAGAGCTGATCGCCCGCCAGCGGCACGCCCTGAACCGGGCCATTGGGCTGGCGCGGAAGTTCAAGGCCAGCGGCCAGGCCGACCTGGCCGGCACCGACTCGCTGATCAAGTTCCAGTCCGAGCTGGCCAAGTTCACGCGCGAGCTGGCCGAAGGGCTGGCCGCCCGCGGCGTCGATGACGTGGAGATGCTCAACCAGGCCGAGAACGCGATGCTGCTGGCCGCCGACTCGCTGGCGGCCGGGGCCTACGAGGCGGCCGAAGGGCAGATGCGCGACGCGGTCAAGAACCTGATCGACGCCCGCGACCGGATTCAGGTCCAGATCAGCCGCAACCGCAACCGGCAGCAGCTCCAAGCGCTCCGCAGCTTTGACCGGACGCAGCAGCAGAAGATCCGCAAGCCCAAGAGCGACGAGGAAGCCGCCCGGCAAATCGCCCAGCAGCTGGAACAGCTGGCCAACGACGAGGACTTCGTCTATGCCACGCTGGCTGGCCTGCTCGACCCGGATCAAAAGCCGATGGCGGACCAGCCGCCGATGCCGATGGCCAATCCGGCGCAGGGCGCGGGCGGATCAGAAAAACCAATGCCGATGCCAATGCCAATGCCGGGCTCTGCGCCTGGCTCATCGCCGATGCCCGGCGAAACGCAGCCAATGCCGGCCGAGGGCGCGGCAGATGCTCCGCCGAAGACGGCGATGACCCGCGACGAGCTAGAGGACAAGCAGCTCGATATTGCCGCGTCGGCCCGCGAAATCGAAAAGGCACTGGCCCGCTTGCCCAAGGCGACCGACCTTGCCAAGCAGCGGATGACGGCGACGGCCAAGGCCGCCGAGGACGCTGCCGAGGAAATCGGCGCTGGCCAACTCAAGGACGCGCGGGCCACCGCCTGCGTCGCCCGCGAGCAGCTCCGCGAATTGGCCCAGCAGGTCAAGGCGCTGCTGGCCGAGGAGCAGGCCGAGCGAATCGCCGCCGCGCAGCAAATGGCCGCCAATCTCGCGCGAATGCAAGAGGACTTCGTCGATCGGCTGGCCAATCCCGGCGAAGGCGGTGGACTGCAAAACCCAGAGCAGCGGCCGATGGACAACGAGCCGCGGCCGGGCATCGGCAAGGAGCCGTCCAAGAAACCCGACGACAAGCAGCCGGGGCTGGGCGCGGCAGCCGAGAAGATCGCCGAGAAGGCCAAGACCCTGGTCGATGTGCTCGGCGCCGCGACCAAGACGGATCGGCCGGAAGACGTTCCCGCGGCCGAGAAGGTGGGAGCCATGATGTCCGCGCTCGACCTGCCCTCGGTCACCGAGCGGCTGAAGAATCTGCCTGGCCAGATTCAAGGCGACAAGAAGGAAGACGCCCGGGCCACGGCCGGCGACGGGGCCGAGAAAATGGAAGCCGCGGCCGAGCAGCTCGCCGGCTTGCACCGCTCGATCGTGGCCCCGCGGGTCGAGGCCCTGGCGAAGCTGGAGCGTCAGCTCGTGCAGCTCGACCAGCAGCTCGATCAGCTCGAGTCCGATTCGCGGATCACGGCCTGGCACCTTGACGCTCAGGAGCTGTTGGACCAGCTCGACGACAAGGGAGTTTCGCAAGAGGCCCGCGACCAGCTCCAGGAAGAAATGAAGAAGGCGGGCTGGGGGCCCGACGCGCGCGGCCGCTGGAAGTGGAACCGCCTCGACGGCGGCAACTACTCAGCCCCGGCCACTTACCGGCCGCTGCTCAACCGCCTGGCAACCGACATTCGCCGCCAGATGCAAGAGATGCTGCTCGGCGAAATGCAATCGACGGGCGACGAGCCGATCCCGCCGCAGTACGAGGGGTTCGTGGATCGGTATTACAAGGTGCTGGCCACGGAAGGGCGGGGGTCGGGAGCCAGGCAACAGGGGACGGGGAACGGGGGACAGAAGAAGTGACAGGCCTTCTCTTCGCGTTTGCACTTGTCGCTCAAACGCCGGCGGATAAGCCGCCGGCGACGCCCGCGGCGTATTTGCGGCGGGAGTATCGGGCGGACGCAGAGAAATATGCGTTCTTCGCCGATGCCGAGCGCAAGCAGCCGCTGAAGCTGGTCGAGCAACCGGTGATGACGTGGGCGAATGACGACGACTGGTCGGGCGACGTGTTCCTGTGGGCGCGGGACGGCTTGCCGTCTGTCATTGGCTGCCCGCTCTCCGGACCGGGCGGCGAGACGAACCGGAATATGTACCACGAGTTTCACCTGCTCGATTCGAAACCAATTGTTTCCGCCGAGTTGCAGACGCGGCGCACGTGGCAGCCGGCCGAAGGGCTGAAGCGGCTGCCAATCCTCGACCAGAAGCCAGCCGCCGCCAATCCCCCCGGCCGTCTGCTGCAGATGCGGCAGATCGCCAAGAGCTTTACGGCGCACATGGAAGCCGACGGGCAATGGGAGCTGCGGCTCTTGCCGCAGCCATTGTTTCGATATGGCGAGGAGGCAGGCGAAGTAATCGACGGGGCAATCTTCACCTGGGTCTGGAGCAAGGGGACGGATCCCGAGCTGATGATGCTGGTGGAGCTGCGGCCCAGCCGCCGCGGCGCGACGTGGTACTATGCGCCGGTGCGGTTCTCGAACCGCGCCTTGTGGCTCAAATACGAAAACCTGGAGGTCTGGCGGGCCGAGTCACACCAGGAGCCGAATGGCGCGGCGACCACGCAGATGTACACGACGGCCTACGCGCGATTCTTTCCCCGAGAGGCGGCCGCTAACGAGCCGAAGCCCGAATAGTCATGCTGCTGGCCGAAGCCACATCCCGATTTCTGCCGCCGCTCTCGCCGCTGACGCTGCTGGGCATCGTCGGTGCTGCGCTCGTCGTCTTGCTGGCAGCGCGGTGGCTGTTGGGTCCGGCCAACGAGGTGGCCCGGCGGGGGAGCCTGTGGGCGCTCCGCGGCATCATTCTCGCGCTCGTCGCGCTCGTGCTCTTCAACCCAGTCCGCGTCACGGAAACGCCCGGCCCCCATCAGCGCCCCGAGATCTTCTACCTGCTCGACACGTCGGCCAGCATGCAAATGGGCGCCCCGCGCTCGCGGTGGGATGAATCGCTGGCCCTGCTCAAGGGCGCGCAGCAGCTCGTGCCCGAAACGAGCGCCGAAGTGAAGGCGTTCCGCTTCGGCCAGCGGCTGGCCGCCGTCGATCCGGCGGCGCAGCTCGGCCTGACGAAGCTGCTGGCGGATGGCGGCATGACGATCACGCCGGCTTCGCTGCAAACGGGTGAAAAAGGCAAGGACGTCAAGCCGATTTTGCCGACCGACGGCGATACGCGGCTGCTGGCGGCCCTGCGTCAGATCAGCAGCCGTTTCGGCCGCGTGCCGCCGCAGGGAGTCGTGATCGTCTCCGACGGCCGGGCCCACGACGAGGTGGGCTTGGAGCAGCTCGCGGCACAGTTCGCGAAGCTCAAGGTGCCGCTGCACGTCGCCCCGATCGGCGACCTGAGCAAGGGCGGCGACATCGCCGTGTCGGCCGTCGTCGCTCCGCCGCGGGCCCGCAAGTTCACGGAAGTCGATGTGCAGGTCTTCGTCCGCAGCTTCGGCTACGACGGCAAGCGCAGCGAAGTCCAACTGCTGGAGCTGCTCGAAGACGGCCAGGTCGGCCGCAAGCTCTGCCCGCCGCTGCCGATCACGCTGCAATCGGGATTTCAATCGGTCAGCCTTTCGTTCCGCACCGAGCTCAACACGCGGAAGCTCCGCGTGGCGATTCCCGCGCTGGCCGACGAAGTGACGGCCGCCAACAACCAGATCGATGCCGAGATGCAGATCGAGCGGACGAAGATCCGCGTGCTGTACGTCGAGGGCAGCAATCAACCGCTGACGCAGGTCCGTGTGGGCGACCGTTACCAGATTCGTGGGGCGTTCAGCGACCTGAAAGCGGCCCTCACCGAGGACGAGGACATCGAGTGCGTCGTGCTGGCCGCGCAGCCGGGCGGCCTGGTGCGGGTCGCGGAGTACGCCGCGGCCGACGGCGTCCGCGGGTTCCCGACGACGGTCGCGGAGCTGTCGGCGTTCGACGCGATGATCCTCAGCAACGTTGCGGCCGAGGCGTTCACCGAGAAGCAGCTCGACTGGATCGATCAGTGGATCGGCCAGCGGGGCGGCGGCCTGTGCATGCTCGGCGGCGAGAACAGCTTCGCCTCCGGCGGCTGGCGCGAGTCGAAGCTGGCCCCACTGCTGCCGGTCGAGATGGCTCCCGGCGGCTTCGACTGGATCGGCGGCGAGCCGGTCAAGATTGCAGCCGCCCTGCCGCCCTCGCCGCACGCCCTGTGGACGATCGTCGCCGACGAGCAGCAAAACCGGCAGATCGTCGCGACGTTCCCGCAGGTGCTGGGCGTCAATCGCTGGCTCGGAGCGCGGCCCAATCTGACCAGCGTGCTGGCGACCACTTCGGTCAGCGGCACGCCCGCTGCGCCCGCGCCGGCCAACCAGCCGCTGAGCCTGCAGTCGCTGGGCAACATCCTGCAAGGTGCATTTCAGTCCAAGCCGCAGGCCGCGCCACAAGCCGCGCCGCCGGCCGGGCCGGCCAGCGACCTGCCGGCGGTCGTCGCGGGGCGATATGGCCGTGGGCGGACTCTGGCGGTGGCGATCCCGCTGACCTCGCCCAATGCCGACGAGCTGGTGCAGAAATGGGGCAGCACGGACAACCGCTATTACGCCAAGTTCTGCCGCAACCTGGTCAACTGGCTGACCGAGAGCTCGATGATCGGCCGCCGCCGCCTGGTGGCCACGACCGACAAGCGGTTCTACCGGCCGGGCGAGACGATCTCGATCCAGGCGGCGACCTACGACGAAAGCGCGGCGCCGACCAAGAACTACACCGTGAAGGCGATGGTCGAGCCGCACACCGCGCCGGGCGAGCCGGAGCCGGAAGAGTCGCCGCTGAAGTGGCCCAGCGGCCTGACGCGGCCCAGCAAGGAGACCGGCCCGCTGGTGGTGTGGGGCGAGGAGTTCGACCTGGCCCTCGGCGGGGCCGACAAACCATTGCACCAGATCCAGCTACCCTTGGCCGACGTGCTGGCCAGCGGGGCCAGCAGCCAGTCGCTGCGCGTCGAGCTGACCGCCTACGAAGATCGCACGCAGGTCGATAGCACGTCGCTGGACATCCAGATTCTGCACGATCCGTTCGAACAGCAGAATCCATTTCCCAATCACGAGCTGCTCGCGAAGCTGGCTGCCGCCTCGGGCGGCAAGGTGATCCGTTCGCCGGCGGACCTGGCCGCGATCCTTCGCGACGTGCCGCTCGACGTCGGCCCGCCGATCGTCCGCCGCACGCCGCTGTGGAGCACCTGGTGGCTGTGGGGCATGATCATCGGCCTGCTCTCCGTCGAATGGATCTGGCGGCGCAGTCTGGGACTGGCCTAACCCTCCCGTGGGGCGGGCCTCTGGCCTGCCCAATCAAATCTTGGAGACGCGGATGATGCTCGCCTTCACCCGATCTGCGCTGCTCCTGGGATTCCTCTGCGGCATTGCCAACGCAGTTGCTGCCCAAGAGACAGACGCGCCCACCGAGGCCGAACGCGCCGCGCGCCTCAAGGAAGCCGAGGCGCACATCGCCGGCTTGAAGATGGTCCTCGCCGGT
>Ga0184625_10000615_pt1 | contig 13760 bp, 8 predicted proteins | sample PLM3_30_b1_FD_133151 | JGI IMG/M metagenome (GOLD analysis project Ga0184625, IMG submission 133151) | Groundwater sediment microbial communities from an aquifer in East River, Colorado, USA - PLM3_30_b1 | ecosystem: Environmental > Terrestrial > Soil > Riparian zone | place: USA: East River... | reverse complement strand
GCCGATGCCTTCCTAGCCGGGGCTTTCTTGGCCGCCGACTTCTTAGCCGGGGCCTTCTTCGCCGCAGCCTTCTTGGCTGAGGGCTTGGTCTCCGCCGCCTTCCTGGCAGCGCGGTTCTGCTCGACGCTGCGTCGCAGTGCCTCCATCAGGTCGACCACTTCCCCACGGTCGGCCTGCTCTTCGCCTTCCTCGCCGAAGGTGGCGGCCGTGTCGACGGCATCCCCCTTCTCCAGCTTGGCGGCGATCAGCTGTCGCAATTGATCTTGGTACTCATCGCTGAACTTGTCGGGGGTGAAGTCGGCGGCCATGTTGTCGATCAGTGACGACGCCATCTTGAGCTCCTGAGGCGAGACCCCTACGTCCTCCTTGAGGATCGAGAAATCAGCCTCCCGCACCTCGTCATCCCACAGCAGTGACTGCAGCATCAGCACCTTTCCGCGGGACCGCAGCGCTCCAAGCCGGGTCTTCTGCCGGAGCGAAAACTGCACCACCGCTGTCCGATCAGTCTCTTCCAGGGCGCGCCGAAGGAGAGCGTACGCCTTGCCGGCTGGCTTCTCCGGCTCCAAGAAGTAGCTGCGATCGAACATGATCGGATCGATTTGCTCCGATGGCACGAACTCCACGACCTCGATCTCCTTGCTGCGCTCCTCCGGCAGCGACTTGAGGTCGTCTTCGGTCAGGACCACAGTGGTCTTGCCGTCCGCGTACGCCTTGTCGATGTGGGCGTACTCGACCACCTTGCCGCACACCTCACACCGCCGTTCGTAGCGGATCCGTCCGCCATCGGCATCGTGTACCTGATGGAGGCCGACGTCGTGGTCCTCGGTCGCGGCGTAGAGCTTGATCGGCACATTCACCAGGCCGAATGTGATGGCTCCCTTCCACAGGGCTCTCATGCCCTGGTACTACCCACTCCGACTGATCGGAATCCGCCGGCCGGGAGTTTTGCCGCCCAGATTGAGAAGTCGATACTGGCTCTATGGGCAAGACGTCGCGTGACCAGGTGGTGACCATCGAGGGTCGGACGATCAAGCTCAGCAACCTCGACAAGGTGCTCTATCCCCAGACGCAGACCACCAAGGCCGATGTTTTGTCCTACTACGCGCAAATCGGGCCAACGATGTTGCCGCATCTGCGTGATCGGCCGGCGACGCGGAAACGTTGGCCTGACGGCGTCGGCGAAGTGAAGGGAAAGCGGCCGACCGTCTTCTTCAACAAGGATCTGGTCGCAGGCACCCCGGATTGGGTAGAGCGCCGGACGATCGCGCACAGAGATCACGACAACGACTATCCGGTGATCAATGATCTTGCGACTCTTGCCTGGCTGGCGCAGCTGGCCGCCCTCGAAATTCATGTGCCGCAGTGGCGTTTCGGGCGGGACGGGAAGCCTCAAAATCCTGACCGGTTGGTCCTTGATCTTGATCCCGGTGCTGGCGTGAGCCTGGCGCAGTGCGCCTGGACTGCGATGCTCGTACGGGACATCCTGCGCGACATCGGGCACGATCCGGTACCAGTCACCAGCGGAAGTAAGGGCATCCATCTGTACGCGCCGCTGGATCGCTCGCAGACCTCGGAGCAGGCCACCGAGGTGGCGCGTGAACTCGCGCTCGCGCTGGAGTCTGATCATCCTGACCTCGTGATCAGCAGCATGAAACGCTCGGAGCGGGACGGCAAGGTGTTCATCGACTGGAGTCAGAACAACGGCGCCAAGACCACCGTTTCGCCCTACTCGCTGCGCGGCAGGGAGCGGCCCTGGGTTGCCGCGCCGCGGACCTGGGATGAACTGGAAGATCCGGATCTGCGGCAGCTTGAGTACGAAGAAGTGATCACAAGAGTGGCCGATCTTGGTGACCTACTCGCCCCACTGGCTCCGGCCGGCCGGGATCGGCTCGCTACATACCGCAGCATGCGCGATCCAGCGAAGACACCAGAGCCGGTGCCCGGAGGGCCCCCGGATGGGCAGCGAGACGGCTTCAGATTCGTCATCCAGGAACACCATGCCCGCCGGCTGCACTACGACGTTCGGCTGGAACACGACGGTGTGCTGGCCAGCTGGGCAGTGCCCAAGGCACCGCCCACCGACCCGAAGATCAACCACCTCGCGGTGCGGACCGAAGATCATCCGATGGAGTACCTCACCTTCCACGGGAGCATCCCCAAGGGTCAGTACGGCGCGGGCGCGATGCGAATTTGGGACACCGGCACCTATCGCCTGCACAAGTGGCGTGAGGGCAAAGAAGTTATCGTCACGCTCTTCGGCCAGCCGGATGGCGGACTTGGCGGGGTGCGCAAGTTCGCCCTGATCCACACCGGCAGTGGAGATTCGCAGCCGGAGAAGAACTGGCTGATGCACCTGATGGACACCGATCCCGAAGACCTGGCAGCGCGCGGTGATCATGTCGAAGAGCGAGGTTCCGTTGAAGAAGCCGATTTTCCCGAGCAGGTAGAGCCCATGCTGGCGACCCTGACCGACGCCGCCCACTTTGGCGATGAGTCCGGCTGGGCATTCGAGATGAAATGGGACGGCGTCCGCGCCGTTGCCTATCTAGCCGCCGAGCGTGTCAAGCTGCTCAGCCGAAAGGGCCGTGACGACACCAAGGCCTATTTCGACGTTGCCGACGAGCTCCCCAAGATCAACGTCAAGACGGCGATCTTGGACGGTGAGGTGGTGGTGACTGATGCTGCCGGACGACCCAACTTCGGCCTGCTGCAGCATCGGATCAACCTCACCAAGCCGGCTGACATCGAGCGCACTGCCAAGACCTACCCGGCACAGTTGATGCTCTTCGACATCCTCGAGTTGAACGGCCAGTCATTGATCAAGAAGACGTACCAGGAACGCCGAGAGATCCTGGAAAACCTGATACCCCCGGAGCCCGGATCACGGATCCAGGCACCACCGATTTTCGAGGGCGATCTGCGGGCGGCATTGGAGACAGCTGATCAACTTCGACTCGAGGGTGTGGTCGCCAAACGCCGTAACTCGATCTACCAGCCGGGACGACGTACACACACCTGGCTCAAGATCAAACTACACCGTGCCCAGGAGGTTGTGATCGGTGGCTGGCGAGAGGGTCAGGGCCGCCGTGGCGGCGGAGTCGGCTCGCTGCTGATGGGACTGCCGACCGAGGCCGGCCTGCACTACGTAGGCCGTGTCGGATCGGGGTTCAACGACCGCCAGCTCGACGACATCCAGGCCAAGCTGGAGAAGCTGATGCGCAAGACCTCGCCGTTCATCGACGTGCCGCGGGAGGACGCTCGGGACGCGCATTGGGTCACGCCGTCTCTGGTTGGCGAGGTGACGTACGGCGAGCTCACGGAGCCAGGGCGGCTACGCCACCCGGTCTGGCGTGGACTGCGGCCGGACAAGTCGCCTGATGAGGTGGTCTGGGAGCGTCCGCCCGAAACCTGACGGCCCGACCGACGGACCCTTTTAATGACCGGGTCCTTCCAAGGCGGTGATGGCCTTGTGGATGTGGGCAGCCCGGGTCTTGGGAGTACGGGCCGTCACGACGTCGAGGATGACGGCGTATTGGTTCGTTTTGCTGAGCGATTCGAAGGCCGAAGCCGCCACAGGGCTCGCCGCCAGGGCGGCGGCAAGATCGGGCGGGACAGTGGCCTCCTTCTGAGACTCGTACGCGGCGTCCCAACGTCCGTCGGCCTTGGCAGCCTCCACCTCGGCGAGGCCGGGCGGTCGCATCCGCCCCATGGCCATGAGCTCCTCGACCTTGCGCACGTTCACCTGCGACCAGCGGCTCCGTGGCCGGCGCGGGACGTATTTCTGCAGGTAGTACGTCTCGTCCAGCGCCTTGCGCTGGCCGGAGATCCAGCCATAACACAAGCCGACGTCAACCGCCTCGTCATCGGTCAGCGACCCGACGCCGGAACCCTTCTTCGCGATCTTGAGCCATACTCCAGCGCTCCGGGCTACATGTTCCGCCAGCCATGCCTCGAACTCGGCGGCGTCGCGAAATGCGATCACCTCGGCCGCGTCTGCTTCGGGTTTACGTGCCATGAGCGGACACTAACGATGCCCTTGTCAGGCGACGGAGCCGGAGGACCCCAGCAACGTTGAGTGCGACGACCCAGACGAGCACGACAACGCCGCCTTGAGCCCAGTGTTGCGCATTCATGTGGCCGGATAGCAGATTCCCCACCGAGGCGAAGGGAGTGAACCATGCCTGCAGCGCGTGCAGCCCAGGAACAGCGCCGCTCACGATCCATAGTCCGAGAGGCACCACGACATCTGCGACGATCGCGGCAGCGCTTGACCTCAGGAGCAGGCCGAAACCCGCTCCGCACAGCTGCGCGATGAGCTGCACGAGCATGCTGCCGAAAATGATCATGCCGGCCCCTTCCCATGGCCCTTCGGCTGTCGTAGGTGGCAGGCTGGTCGCGAGAACGCTCAGCACTATCCCGTAGCCCGCAGCACCAATGGCGATGATCACGCTGGCGAACAGCTTTGCGGCGACGGTGCGGCTAATCGGGACGATCAGCGCGAGGGTCCGTGACAAGGCCCGGGGGCCGAAGTCTCGAGTCATCAACAAGACACTGACCAAGGGCAGCGGCAAGGAAATCGTGCTCTGGACATAGAACGACGTTAGGCCGAAGGTTCGGTCCTGACGGGGAGCCGTGAAGGCCACGATCAGAGCGCTCAGCAGCCCCAGGACGGCGGCCGCAATGAGCAGCCACCGCCCGGCCCGAGGACTGGCGGCCTTGCCCAGCTCGACCCACGTCGCCTCTGGCAAGTCCAGTCGTCCAACGCGGGACGTCAGATGGGACTCCTGGCCCGGCCGGGTCATGTGCCGAGGTCATTGGATCGAAAGCCGGCTGGTCGGCCTGACATGATCATCATTCCTCAACGATCCCCGCAAGCTGGAGGCCACGGTGCGCCGCCAGCCGCTCGGCTTCAATCTCCAACTGGCTGCGGATCCGCTTCGAAACGGCGGTCCAGAGGGATAGGCGGAGCGTGAACGTGCGGCTGGTCGCCTTTGGTCGCCAGGTGCCGACAATGTCTGTGCCATGGAGCACAGCTCCGGGCCGGCCGAGAATCGGCCAGAGCTCCTTGTGCCTACTGACATCGGGCACGATCAAATCTCGATCCTTCCCCTGTAGGAAGAGATCGAACCCGCCAAGCAGCCGCAGCAGTTCTTGATCTTGCTCGATGTCGCCTACCTCGCCCAGCGCCCAAGCCTGCCGGCCAGCAACGGGGACTTCCTCCGCATCCTCAGGCCAGTGCGCCTTGATCTCGGCGACCGGCGAATCGAGGAACGCGGCGACGTCGTTGGGTGTGGCTGGGCCGAGGAACCTGAGGTAATTGCGAATCGGTTGCAGCGACTTCGGCGCGGCCAGTGGGTCCGGAGCAGGTCCAGGCGTACGTCTCGACCAGCCCGGAATGCGACGCAGCACAGGTGGTGAGGTGCCGGGCTCCAGCTCAAGCCCGGCGTAGAGGGCACCAATGCGGAAAGGCACTTCCCATGAATGTGTCGCTTTGCAGGCCCTGCAGTACCGGAGGTAGGGAGGATCCAGGAGCGCCGTGAGTTGGGTGGACACTTCGCCCTTGTCCAATGTCCGGGTTACCACGTGGCGCATCTGAGTAGCGACCTCGGTAAGACCCGCGAGGGTGGGAATTCCGGCCTCCTTGAGCGGCTTGTCAGCACCGATCACTCGTTTGGCCGCATCCCGATCCGACAGCGGCGAGGTCGCCACGAGAACCTCAGGCAGCTCGGTGCGCCGGTAGTAATGGGGCGCGCCCCGCAGGGTCCATACCAACGCCACGTCCGGGCTGGCTTCGAGCTCCGTCGCATCCCGTACCGGAACACCGCGGTTGGCCAGCGCCCAGCTCGCGCCGTCCCGACCGGTGTCTTGCACACCGAAGTCGAAGATGGCTGCATCGGTGATCGCTCGCGCGGCTTCCGGGCGGTCGAGCTGCTGTGCATGGATGCGGTACGCCAGCACCTGAGATCGCTTCATCACACTCCTGATGGCGGCGCCATAGGGCGCGCGTCCATATCGCATAAAGACGATATGTCCAGCCGCAGACACATGTGTCCCGCAGGATCACACCTCAGCCATCGGCAACAAGCCGCGCCCAAGCGTGATCCCAGGGATGTGGCGCCACCTGGAGTGTGATTTCGCGGGAAAAAGATCTGCCCACCGTTAACATCTGCCCCTGTTTTGAGGCCTTCACTAGATGTGAAGACTTCTCATCTCGATATCCAGGCCATGCTTGCTCAAGATGGCGTAATCACTCTCCGCCAACATCCCGAGCTCGCCGGTGCTATCCGCTGGCTCGCGAGACGTGGCGACCTGCAGACGGTCCTGCCAGGGGTCTACGCTCCGCCGCACACGGCCACTGCAATCGACACGCGAATTCGGGCCCTGATGGCGTGGGACCCGAACACAGTTCTGGTCGAAGCGGCCGCAGCTCGAGTCTCCTTCTGGCCCACAATTCGAGTTCCCATGATCACTTGCGCGCTCAAGCACCATCGCCAGGCGCAAGATGGATTCCGCTTCAGCCGCCGACAGCTACCAGCTGAACTTGTCGTCAGCAGTGCTGGTCTGTGCTTTACCTCCCCGGCACTGACCGCGCTGGACTTGTGCGATTCCCTTGGCGGCGACGCCATCGATGAGGCGCTTCGGGCCCGAGCCACCACGCTGAGGCACCTGCACCGGGCGCTGGACTTGACGAGGGCCCGAGTCGGAAACCCGGAGCGACGCCGCCTCCTCCTCGACTCGAAGGATGAGCCGTGGTCAGCACCGGAGCGGAAGTTTCACCGATTGCTACGAGCCGCCGGAATCACCGCCTGGAAGGCGAACCGGCCCTTAGTGATCGGTGGCTCGTTGTTCTTCATCGACGTCGCTTTCCGCCACGTCAAGTTAGCCATCGAGATCGACGGCCGGCTCTACCACAACGACTCGGAGGTCTTTGAGACCGATCGTTGGCGTCAGAATCTGCTCATCCTGGACGGCTGGTGTGTGCTGCGCTTCACCCGGGCGATGATCGACGATCGGCCTGAGGAAGTCATCTTGATGGTGCGCAACGCATTGCAGATGCTGGGTGCCGCTTGACTCCCGCAGAATCGCACGCGAGGCGACGCTACGATCGCAGTGCCACGCACGAATCTCGCGGGCGGACGGCTGCTCGAGTGAGGTTCTGCGGAAGTTGCAGGAGGGTTTACCTGGCGTGAGTAGGGTAGGCCGCTCGGAATCGCGCTCGAGCGGAAGGACGAAACCATGGTCGAGCGTGCTAACTGCGTGATCGCCCTTCGGTCGGAGGGCGTCTCGCTTCTGCTCGACGTCTCAGGCGGGCAGCTGCCCGCAATCGTGCACTGGGGTTCGGACCTGGGGACTCTCGAACTCGCCGACGCTGAGGCGCTCATCCTTTCCAACATTGACCCCGGTGGCGCAAACGTCGTCGACGAGCCGGTCCGTCTCGCAATCTTGCCTGAGCACTGGACGGGCTGGGTGGGTCGCCCGGGCCTGAGCGGGTCTAGAGGCGGCCGAGCATGGTCCCCCAAGTTCACCTCGACGGAAGTCCGGGTCGACGGCAAACCCGTGATCGCCACGGACGGCCCGGCTACGGTGATCAACGCGGGGATGGCCTCGGTGGAGGTGGAGGCAGCCGACGAGGTAGCCCGGCTCTGGCTACACATCACCATCGAGCTGACGACGGGTGGGCTGATCAGGGCACGCGCCGAAGTGATCAACACCGGCGATGATCCGTACGCCGTAGGCGATTGTGTGCTCGCGTTCCCGATCCCGCAGAATGCCCAGGAAATCCTGGATTTCGCCGGGCATTGGGGCAAAGAGCGAGTACCGCAACGGCGACTGCTTACTGTAGGCGCGCATGTACGTGAGGGGCGAAAGGGCCGGACAGGGCCGGACGCAGCCACCCTGCTCCATGTCGGGGTACCGGGATTCACATTCGCCGACGGAGAGATCTGGGCCGTGCATACCGCGTGGAGCGGAAACCACACGCACTATGCGGAGAGGCTTTTCACCGGCGCGCAGGTGATCGGCGGTGGGGAACTGCTGTTGCCCGGGGAAGTGATCTTGCAGGCTGGCCAGACCTACCGCACCCCATGGATCTACGGCTCGTACGCACGCGGGCTCGATGCGCTGGCTCGGCGTTTCCACCGCTTCCTCCGCTCCCGGGAGAACCACCCTTCGGCCACCCGTCCGGTGACACTGAACGTGTGGGAGGCGGTCTATTTCGATCATGACCTGGACCACCTAGCTGAGCTTGCCGAGTGCGCTGCAGCCATTGGCGTGGAGCGCTATGTGCTGGATGATGGCTGGTTCGGGGCCCGCCGAGATGATCATGCCGGGCTCGGTGACTGGACCGTCTCCACGGCGGTATGGCCGCATGGACTGCATCCCTTGGTGGACAAGGTGACCGGGCTGGGCATGGAGTTCGGTCTCTGGTTCGAGCCCGAGATGATCAACCTTGATTCTGCAATCGCGCGCGCCCATCCAGATTGGATCATGTCCACCGGTGACCGGCTGCCCGTCGAGTCCCGCCATCAGCAAGTGATCAACCTGGGACTACCGGAGTGCTATACCTACATCCGGGATGCGATGTTCGACATCCTCACCGAGTACAAGATCAGCTACATCAAATGGGATCACAATCGCGACTTGATCGATGCTGGCAGCGCCCCAGACGGCCGGCCCGGGGTCCACGAGCAGACCTTGGCCTTCTACCGGCTCGTTGACGAGATCAAGGCCGCGCATCCCGGACTGGAGATTGAGACCTGCTCCTCCGGCGGTGCCCGCGTTGATCTTGGTGTATTAGAACGGACCGACCGCATCTGGGTGAGCGACTGCATCGATCCACTGGAGCGGCAGCAGATGAACCGCTGGACTTCGCAGCTGGTCCCGCTGGAGCTGCTGGGCTCGCATATCGCGTCGGGTCGCTCCCACACCACTGGCCGGGTGCACGACCTATCTTTTCGTGCCGCGACGGCGATCTTCGGGCACTTTGGGATGGAATGGGACATCTCGGCTGCGACAGCCCAAGAGCTGGCCCAGCTCAAGGAGTGGATCAGCTTCTACAAAGCCAACCGAGGGCTGCTGATGGGCGGCGACCTGGTGCGCCTCGACTTCCCAGACCCCAACCTCCTCGCGTACGGCGTGATCGCCCCCGATCGCTCGTCGGCGATCTACACCGTCGTCTCGATGGGTCGATCAGAGGTCATGCTGCCTGGCCGCCTCCGTTTCCCGGGTTTGGATCCAGACCGGCGCTACCGTATCCGTCCCATCCCGGTCGGAAGCCCACCATCGGGCTTGAATCCACCTCCATGGTGGCGGGCCATCACGACAGAGTTCGAGCCGTCAGGCGAACGCCGCGCGCTCGGCTGGGGTCTGCCCCCAGACGGGGGCGACGGCCTGGTGCTCTCTGGTGCTGCGTTGGCATCGACCGGAGTGATGGCCGCCGACATTCATCCCGAGCATGCGATCCTCTATCGCGTGGAGGCGCTTGACTGATCCACGGCCAGGGCTGTTGCGATGCTCGGGGCGAGAGGCAATCGCGGGATCAATGTTGCCTGCACCGCGTGATACAGATCCGGCTTACCAGGCCAGACGGTCTCGATGACGTGATTGCTGGCGTCGAGCTGATGGTGCCAGGAGCCGTACGTCCGATCGAACAAATAGCGCTCAGCGTACGCCCACCAGGTCGCGGCTAGGTCGGCATAGCGATCGTCGCCGGTCCGTCTCAGTAGCGCCGCGGCCGCGGCGATCGCCTCGGCGACCACCCAGTGCATCCGGTCTCGGACCATCGGCGTGCCTTCCCAATCGGTGGTGTAGATGAAGCCGTCCGCACCATCGACCGCCCAGCCGTCGACTACCGCACGATCGAAGAGCGCCTCGGCGGCCGGCAGCAGCCAGTCCGGCGGGTCGGCCAGAGACGCCTCGAGATGCAGCAGCAATCTCGACCATTCCAGACCGTGTCCGACAGTGGCCCCGTATGGCTGAAACTGGTCGTCCGGGCGATCCCGGTTGTGCTCGAGCTGCGGCTCCCAATTCGAATTGAAGTGTTCGGGAATCCGCCAGGAATGCGGCTGAGCGAACTCCAGCGCCACCCGGCGAGCAATTTCGAGAGCACGCGCGCGCCACACATGATCACCAGTCACGTCCGCTGCGGCCAGCAAGGCTTCGACCGCATGCATGTTGCCATTGACCCCGCGGTAGTCGTCGAGGTGGGAGAAGTCGCGGTTCCAGGAGTCGACGAACATGCCGGCAGCGTCGTCGAAGAACCGTTGGTCCCAGATGTCGAGCGCTTTGGAGAGCAGATCGCGAGCGCCGGACAACCCAGCGACGGTGCCGGACGAGGCCGCCAGCACCACGAAGGCATGCGTGTAGCACGCCTTTTCGTCCGGACTCTGGCCTGTGGTGTCGATACTGGTCACCCAGCCGCCGCTCGCGTTGTCCCGTAGCCGGCCGGTCAGACCAGCCAACGCCTGCGCCGCCAGATCCGCATTCCCGGATCGTCCGAGCAAATGACCGAGCACATAGACATGAACCATCCGGGCGGTGATCCATGTGTAGACGGGCCGAGTCAGGTCCGGTTGGCCAGTTGCGTCGAGCCAGGCAGCGCCGCCGAGCGGGTGCGGAAAGTGGCCGCCGAAGTTGAGGAGTCGGTCGCATTCGGTGGCGAGCGCAGAGATAGGGATGCCGAGGTCTGGTGAGGACATGCCCTTAAGGTAGCGGCGGCGGCGTGGCTGACAAGATAACCGCTATGACCCAGACCACAGCAGTTGATCATGAAGCAGAAGTCGCTGGCAGGCTGTCGCAGTTGAGCCTGGAGCAAAAAATTCGGCTGATGACCGGCGCGGACATCTGGGCATTGCATCCGATCCCCGAGATTGGCCTGCGGCGTCTTGTCACCTCCGACGGGCCGGCGGGGGTTCGCGGCGAGACCTGGGACGAGCGAAGCCCGTCTGCGAATGTGCCCTCACCTACCGCATTGGCCGCGAGCTGGGATCCGGTCCGTGTCGAGCGGATGGGCCGACTGCTCGCCAGCGAGGCACGCCGCAAGGGCGTCGATGTATTGCTGGCCCCCACCGTCAACCTGCATCGGACTCCGTTCGGCGGTCGGCACTTCGAGTGCTTCAGCGAGGATCCCGAGCTCACGGCCATGATCGGCATCGCGTACGTCCAAGGGCTGCAGGCCGAAGGCGTGGCCGCCACTGTCAAGCACTTTGTAGCCAATGATTCCGAGACCGATCGGTTCAGCGTCAACGCACTGGTCGACGAGCGGGTCTTGCGAGAGCTCTATCTCACGCCGTTCGAGCGCATTGTCGCTGCCGGGGTCTGGGCGGTCATGGCCGCGTACAACAAAGTCAACGGGACGACGATGACGGAGAACCCGCTGCAACGCGACTTGCTCAAGCGCGAGTGGGCGTTCGACGGCGTGATCATGTCCGACTGGTACGCCACCCGCTCGGTGGCAGCTGCTGGTGAGGACCTGCTGGATCTGGCGATGCCCGGACCCGAAAGTCCCTGGACCGAAGGACTGCTTGAGGCGGTTCGGTCTGGTCAGATCTCCGAATCTGCTGTGGACGGGCACGTACTGCGCATTCTGCGACTGGCGGCTCGGGTCGGCGCACTTGATGGGCTCGAACCGGCGACGCCACCGGCGCGGCGCTGGAGCGAGGAGGAGTTGAGCTCCGAGCTGCGGGCAGCCTCGGCGGCCGGCATGGTGTTGATCAAGAACGACGGCACACTTCCGCTCGGGGGGAATTCAGTCAAGCAAGTCGCTGTGATCGGGCCGAATGCGGCGACGGCGCGAACCCTGGGTGGTGGTAGTGCCACCGTTTTTCCGTCCTACGTCATCTCTCCGCTTGACGGGCTGCGTGACGCCCTCGGTGAAGGGATTGAGGTTGTCAACGCATTGGGCGTCCGCAGTAGTGAGCGCATCGAAATCGCCTCGAAGGAGCTGCTGCGGCTCCCGGATGGCAGCGGCCCTGGCGTCGAAGTGATCTTCTTCGATGCAGAGGACCGTGAGCTGGGTCGGGAGCAGCGACAGGCAGCCAGCATGATGTGGTGGGGTCGGGTGCAGGAGGGTCTGACCGCCGGTCAAATTGATCATCTGCAGCTGACTACCCGGTTGCGAGTGCCCGAATCTGGTCGCTACAGCGTCGGCGCCTCCGGTCTAGGCGAATTCCGGCTGGTGATCGACGGCGAGGTTGTGGTCGACGAGGCGATTGAACTCCCCCCTGGTGCCGATGTGGTCGAAGGAATCATGAAGCCGCCACAGCAACGCGGGATCGTGGAAATGGACGCTGGGCGGGACGTGCCGGTCGAGCTCATCTATCGACCGACGGGCGGAGCCGCGGTGCTGGGTGGTGCCGATGTGACGATGCTGACCGTGCAGCTCAATGTCGCGCCGGTACTTGACGAGCAGGAGGAGTTCGATCGCGCGATCGCCTTGGCAGGCGATTCGGATGTCGTCGTGGTCGTGGTCGGCACCAATGAGGAGGTCGAGAGCGAGGGCTTCGACCGGACCAGCCTGGAGCTGCCGGGCCGGCAAGACGAGCTGGTCAGCGCCGTCGCCGCTGTCAACCCGCGAACCGTCGTGGTGGTGAACGCAGGCGCGCCCGTGCTGCTGCCGTGGGCGAACGAGGTGGCTGGTGTGTTGGTGTCGTGGTTCCCGGGGCAGGAGGCCGGCCAAGCCTTGGGCGACGTGCTGAGCGGGGCAGCCGAGCCGGGCGGACGGCTGCCGGTGACCTGGCCGAACACTGAGGAAGGGCTGCCGTCGGTGCAGCCGATGAATGGCGAGCTGCCCTACGACGAGGGCTTGCTAATCGGCTACCGCTGGTATCTCGCGACCGGCCGTACGCCGCTTTTCCCCTTCGGGCACGGGCTGGGTTACACCACGTGGGCCTACGAGGGAATGGCGGTCGATGGCGACACCGTGACGGTCAGCGTCCGCAACACTGGCAATCGGCCGGGTCGTGAGGTCATACAGCTGTACGCCAGCCGACCCGACAGTGCCGTGGAGCGGGCTCCGCGCTGGCTCGTCGGCTCGGCGGTTGTGGACGCGGCGGCCGGAGAGGTGGCGAACGCGGCCATCACCCTGGCTGACCATAGCTTCCGACACTGGGACAGCTCCGCCCACACCTGGACGATCGAGCCCGGCACCTACCAGCTGCAAGCCGGCCACTCGGTCGTCGACCTGCCACTGACGAGCGAGATCTCCCGCGGCTAGCCACAAGTCCTGCCCACGCAGAACTCGGTCGCGTACACCACGACTCGTTCCCGGAGAAAACCTGGGTTAACCCACTCTTTGGACACTTCGCACAGGTCGCGACATGTGCAAAGTGACTGCAACGTGGGTTAACCAGTTTCTGCGCGAGAGAGCGACTCGAAGTTGTAAGCCCAACGGTCCCCGAGCGTCTCGAGGTCGGCCAAGGAGTTGGGCAGCGCAATGGCTCTCAGCGGAGCGGGGCGCGAAGCAGGACCTCGTTGGTGTCAGACTGACGAATCTCCAGGTCGGCAATCTGAGATACCTGCAACGGAGTTGTGCCGCTCGGTCGCATCTGCTTGTTGGGCGTGGCTGGCCATTCTTTGATTTCCGAAGCGGCACCCGACCGGTCGACGACGAAGATCGAATAGGTCTCATGACTGCCACCGGGCCGCGGATCGTTAACTTCTGCGTACACGCATTCCACCTTGATCTGGGTGCCGTCCTGGACCGGGATGACATCAGCGATTGCAGTAATCGCCGATGGGGCGACTTGTGAGAAGGCGACCCG
>Ga0184625_10000614_pt1 | contig 13774 bp, 18 predicted proteins | sample PLM3_30_b1_FD_133151 | JGI IMG/M metagenome (GOLD analysis project Ga0184625, IMG submission 133151) | Groundwater sediment microbial communities from an aquifer in East River, Colorado, USA - PLM3_30_b1 | ecosystem: Environmental > Terrestrial > Soil > Riparian zone | place: USA: East River... | reverse complement strand
GTCCGCGGACGGCGGCCAACTCACCTGGCGTGACGCCCCCCACCCCTGCCTCCTTGGTGGACCGGAGGGCGCATCCACTCACACACCACCCGTCAAGAGCAAACCTGACAGAGTCCTACTAGGAGCCTGCTGAAGATGCCTGCTCCTGTCAGGACGGTAGTTGCTGTGACAGGACCCGAGGCGGCCGACCGGGCAGGTGTCCGATGGCTGTAGGAGAACAGCCCGGGACCGTGATTGGCTCGGATGTCACAGCATGTGTCAGGCCAGGACCCAGGCACCGTCGTGGCGGGCGAGGCCAAGCACCAGCAGCCGTCGCAGGTTGACCGCGGCGACCCGCACCGACCACCACAGCTCGTTGCGCTGGATCCCCCGGTAGGGCACCCGTCGACAGCCGTCAGCGACCAGCCAGGCGATCGAGCGTTCCACCATCGGCCGCCAGCGCCGGTAGCTCTCCTGAAATCTGCGGGTGGTCGCGCAACGCCGCGCGGCGCGTAGCTCGTCCTCGTGACGGTGGAGGCGGATCACGCGGCCACCCTTGGCGGTGGTGCAGCGCCGGCGCAGCGGGCAGCCCCGGCAGTGACGGGCGAAGCTGACCCGGCCGGAGCTGGTGATCGGCGCAGTGACGCCCGCTGGGCACCTCACCATGCCGGCTTGGGTGTCGATGCAGAAGTCGTGGATGGTGAACCCGCCCGGCACCGCGCTGTGGAGCGGGATCGGCTTGATCGTCTGGATGTGGCCGGCAGCGCGCAACGCCGCCCGGGTCTGCCCGGAGCCGTAGCCGCTGTCGCCCAGCACCTCCAAGCCGGGCTCCTCCCCGGCCAGCAGCTCCAGGCCGGTCGGCCCGTCGGGGAGGTTGGCGGCGGTCAGCGCGCACTCGGTCACCAGCCCTGACACTGGCTCGGCGGCGATGTGGGCCTTGTAGCCGTCCCGCCGCTGGGCGTTGGTCTTGCGGGTATGGCGGGCCTGCGGGTCCACGGTGGAGATCACCCGGTCGTTGGCGACCCGCCGGGCGATCCGCCAGCTTCCCGGCCGCTGGCCCGGCTCGACGTCTTGGCCGGCGACCAGGGCCAGCAGCGCGACCGCCTCGGCCTGCTCGGCGTCCAACTCCAGGTCGGCGACCACCGCCAGCAGCGCCAGCGCGTCGTTGACCAGCCCCGACACCAGCGCCTGGGTGGCCTGCGGGTCATCCCAGGCGCACACCGGCTTGCCGGCACGGTCATCGTCGTGGGCGGCCAGCTCGACCTCGCGGGCCGCAGCCACCAGCCGGCGGACCCGACGGATCGCCGCAACCAGCTGCGTCACCGTGTCCTGGGTGGCGACCGCGTCCTCCAAGACGGTGGAGTCCAGCACCCGCCGCCCCCGCCCCTTGAGGACCCCGGTCGCCGCCACCACCTGGCGGACCGCCTCAAAGACGCGCCGTGGCCTGGGCGAGGCGCGGATCCGGTTGCGCCAGTACACCAGCACCGTGGGATGGAACCCCTCGTCGTCCAGCCGAAGCCCGCAGGCGACCTTCCAGGCGATGTCGCGCCGCAGCGCGCTGATGGCCTCCCGGTCGCTCAGGCCCTCCAGGGCCTGCAGCACCATCACCGCGGCGACCACCTCGGCGGGCACCGACGGGTGGCCGCCGCCCTGCCGGACGACATCGGCGAACAGCTCAGGCGGGAACAGCTGGTGGCGGTGGTCGGCAAGAAAGGCGTACACCGACCCGTCAGGGACCAGATGACGGCACCAGCTGGCCGCGTCCATCTGGGCGTCGGAGGCATGGCGTGCCGAGTTCATGAGCCCGGCAGTCTGCCCGCTCTCAGCTCCCGGTGCGAACCACCGGATCGACCCGACCAGCCAGATCGACCGCAACGGCAGAACCACGCCCGTTCAGCAGGTTCCTAGGCGCGCTCCTCGTCGCTTTCCAGCACGGCATCGATGCCTCGCAACACCGTTGGCCAATCCATAACCGCGACCCTAGCAGGCACCTGCTGCAGCCCGGTACAGGCAAATCATGGTCGAGGCCGCCGTTGACCGCCGATCGCGCCCGCTGCCGTCATCACCGTGCTCGACGAGCTGAAATGCATCGGCAGCGTCGTGTTCAGCTCAGCGTTGCGCGTACGATCGCGCCGGTCTCCGGTCCTGCCTGGGCGAGCACGACGCCATCAGGCGTCCAGACGCTCGAACGGCCAGCAGCCTGGGTGTAGCCGCCCCCGGCTGATCCGGCGAAGCTGGCCACCGCCACCCAGACCTGGTGGTCGGTGGCCACGCGGCGGGCCCGCTCGTCTTGGACGGCGGCGTCTTCGGCGAGCTCCAAGACGCCGGCGAGGTAGACGTCGATGCCCAAGGCGGCGGTGTCGGTGGCGTGCTGGGCGATGCCGGTGTCCTTGCAGATGGCCAGCCCGAGCCGCCAGCCATCAACCTCGAGCACGGCCGGTTTGCTTCCCGGGGTGAACCGCTTGGGCTCGGCTCCGCCCAACCACATCTTGTGGTAGGCGACGGTGGCCCCCGTTCCCTGGACGGCCAGCATCCCGATATGGGCTTGGCCCGTCTCGTCCTGGACCGGGGCGCCGACCAGCGCCAGCGACCCCGTCTCGGCGCAAGCCTGGACGATGGGCAGTAGCCGTGGATCCTCGGCGCTGACGCTGGGGCGTCCAGCTCGTATCCGGTCAGGGAGAGCTCGGGAAAGACCACCACCCGGGCGTCCGCGGCGCGGATGGGCGCGGCGTGGGTTGCCGCGTTCGCCGCCACGTCGTAGGAGACAGACGGCGGCTGGGCAACTGCGATGACAAGCGGCGCGCGCATGCCAGCCTCACTCCCGTGGCAACCAACACACCAGATCAACGACCAAGCATAGGCGCTCACGCCGGACCTTCAGCCGGAGACCGGCCGGTCCGCCATCCCTCGACCACGCGGGCGATGCCCTCCCGGTAGGTGGGTACGCTCGGCTCCCAGCCAAGGTCGGCTTTGGCTTTGGCGTTGGAGACCCGCAGGGTGCTGGTCATCATCGCGGCGCCATAGCCCAGCCGATTGTGCAGCAACGCCCACACGTGCGCGGAGTGGCGGCGCACCCCGGTCAGCCGCTCGATCACGATGGCGATGCGGTCAAGAGTCCACAGCGCTCCCGTGAACCCGTTCGCGATGGCGCCGTCCAGCAGGGCCTGCGCGACGGTGGCGAGCTGGGCATCCGACAGCCGTGGTGCGGAGCCGCTGGGTCCGCGGCTGTGCACGGCATCGGTACCGCCGGTCTTCCAGCGGGCGTGCCAGACGCTGAGGGCTTGGGCGGAGACGCCGAGCTGGCGGGCGACCTCAGCCTGGCGGACACCAGCGGCGAACAGCTCGGCCGCGCGGAGCCGGCGAGCCTGAAGACGGTCGCGTGCTCGTTGTGCCACAGGGCGGGGACGGTTGGCATGGCCGGATCCTTGCCTGCCGCCCAGCCCAGCTCCAACTCCGCCCAGGACAAGTCCCTCCTAGACTGCGCCAGTCGATGTCGATCGAACCGGTGCTGCGCTGGGCGGCCAACCAGGTGGGCGCCGGCGCCAGCGTTGTCGCGGTGAAGAGGCTGCGGGCTGGTGGTGGCCCCTGGCGGCTTCGCATCGACCGCGGCGGCACGCCGCTTGAGGTGGTCCTCCGAGTCGGCGACCCAGCAGCCGCCAGCGGCTGGCCACCGAGGCGGCGGCGCTGGCGCTCGCCGAAGACCACCAGCTGACGGCACCACGGCTGCTCGCCGTCGACCTGGACGGCGCCGCCGGGCGACCCGCCCTGCTGATGACCGCCCTGGCGGGCAGCAGCACGATCCCCGCCATCGCGTCGGTGGCGCGGCTACGGGCGCTGGGTGCCGCCGCGGCCAGGATCCACGCCGTGGCAGCTGCCCCCCGTCCCGACCTGCCGCTGCGGGTGCGACCCCTGGCTGATGTGGACTTCGCCGCCAAGCGACGGGCGACCGGGTCCTCGCCGCTGCTGGAGGCCGCCGCCGAACGCGTCAACGAGGTGCCGATACTCCAAGCTGAGACCGGGTTGGTCCACGGTGACCTGTGGCAGGGCAACACCCTCTGGACCGGCGAGACCTGTACGGGCGTGGTCGACTGGGACGCGGCCGGCGGCGGTCACCCAGGCATCGATCTGGGGACGCTGCGCCTGGACGCGGCCATTGTGTTCGGCTTGCCCGCCGCTGCGGTGGTCCTGGAGGGGTGGCGGCAGGTGGCCGGTCAAGAAGCCGACGCGATGGCGTACTGGGACCTGGTGGCAGCGCTGACCACCCCAACCGACATGGCGACCTGGCTGCCGGCGGCCCACGCCCTGGTCGCGTCGACCTGGACACAGCAACCCTGAACAACCGACGCGACGCGTTCCTGCACGCTGCCCTCGACTAGCCTGACCACAGTCAACCTACCCCAAGACCCGCTATATAGGTGGTCCGTGCGATGGTGCAGTGGGCGATGGCGGACAAGCGGTCGCCAGCTGGGTGCGGCTCGATCAGCTCACAGCGGGTGACGATGAGCCGCTGGCCGGCGCTGATGACCCAGGCGCGGGCGAGCAGGCGGTCGCCGAGGACCGGTGCGAGCACATTGATGGTGTAGCCGGCGGTCAGCCCCTCGGGGCCGGCCACCGCCCCGGCGGCGAAGGTGAGGGCATTGTCGGCCGCATAGCCGAGCCGCCCACCATGGGCGAACCCGTGCTGTTGGCGGTGGGCTGGGCAGACCGGAACCCGCAGCTCGACCCCATCAGGGCCGAAGCGGTTGAGCTGGGCCCCGAGCAGGCGGCTGAAGGGCTGGGCAGCCAACGCCACCCGGGCCTGGTCGAGCGATGGCGGCATCAGGTCTCCCCAGGGACTCGGTTCAGCTCCAGAGCTCGTCGAACAGATACTGGTCGAAGGGCACCAGCCAGCACTCGGCGATCGTGCCGTCGGCGATGCGGAACACCCCCACGGTCTGCCAGGTCCGCAGCCGGCCGTCGTGCTCCAGCTGGCCGTCGGCCAGCTGCACCACCCGCTGGTCGTCGGCCAAGACGGCGCGGGAGTGCACCCGGAAGGTGGCCTTGGCATGAGCCCGGCGGGCGGCGAAGTAGCCCAAGACCTCGGCGTGGCCGTGGTAGTGGCCGGCGATCGGGCTGCGCCCAGGCACGTGCCAGGCAATGTCGTCGGCCAGCAGGCCACGCAGGGTCGCGGTGTCGTCGCCACCGGCGTAGAAGGCCGCTTGGGCCTGGTAGAAGGCCTCGAGCAAGCGCGCGTTGGGATGCACCTGGCCTTCGCCGGCACCGCCCACGCCGTCGCCGCTCATCGGCCGGCCGCGGGCGGCCCGGCCGGCCGGCTTGGGGGTCCTTGGCCGGCGGCGTCGCCAAGGAAGCGCTTGACCGCATCGGTGTCGAAATAGAACATCTGGGCGCGGGCCAGCCGCCCCTCCCGGACCTGGTACAGGCCCAGCACCTGGCCGTCAAAGGACAGCCCGGTAGGGCTGTGTCCCCGCTGGTGCCACCGCACCACGACCCGGTCGTTGGCGGCGGCGATGACCTCAGGGTGCATCTGCCGCTCGGCCGGGGTGGGTTGCAACGGCGCCCACACCTCCAGCCAAGACCTGGGGTGCTGCCCGTGGGGGTCAGGCCGGCCGGGCACCCCGTCGTTCCAGGGCAGCGACGGCGGCCAGCAGATGCTGACCTGGGGATGGGTGTGAGCCAGGAACCGGGCGGCGTCACGCTGCTCGATGGCGGCGAACACCTCCAGCACCACTCGAACGTTGGTATCGGCGTTCATATCCGGTTCCTTCCCGTCAGGTCGGTCGGCTATCACCTGCTGTCTGCCAGCCAACCCCACCAGGCTGCCTGGTGGGCCTCCCCGAGCCGGAGGCTGGCCTGGCGGCCAGGTCGATGACTGCGAAGCGGTCAGCTCGGTTCGATGTTCTTCTATGGGGGCCGTCCTCCCGCAGAGGGCAGGAGGGCAACCTCTCAGCCCGAATCCGCCGGCCGGTCACCGGCGGCCATCGGCAGGGCGGGGAGGCCGTCGATGCTGGTGGAGTTGCGCTGGGCGCAGTAGGCCGCCAGGGCGGCGTCGTCCTTGCGCCCTGCCCACTGGTCGAGCAGGTCGCGCTCCCCGGCGTAGTCGTAGAGCGGGACCGCGTACCCGCACGAGTCGGCGATGCGCTCGACCTCGATCACCACCACGGCACGAGCGCCGCGACGGACCGGGAACCGCGCCGCCAGCTCGCCCCATCGCTCTTCACCGGGCAGGACGATCCGTCCCTGCCCATGCAGGCGCAGGATCCGCGGCGGGCCGGAGAAGGCGCAGAACATGAGGGTGATGCGCCCGTTATCGCGCAGGTGGGCGATGGTCTCGGCGCCGCTGCCGGTCAGGTCCATGTAGGCCACGGTCCGCCCGTCCAGGATCCTGAAGGTGTCGGCGTGGCCCTTAGGCGAGATGTTGACGTGGCCACCGGGGCCGCTGGGCGCGGTGGCCACAAAGAACATGCGCTGGTCGGCGATCCAGCCCCGGAGCCGCTCGTCAAGCTGGTCGTAGGTCTTGCCCATCGTCATCCCTCCTATGCGGGTTCGGGTCGAGAAGCTGAAGTGGTGTCAGCTGGAAGTGGACCGTCTTGCCGGTCTTGGCGCGACCCAGGCGATGAGTCCATGGCACCAGCACGCCGTGCAGCAACGGGTGCTTGCCGGCCAGCAGGCGGGCGGCGCGCCGGGACTCGGCGCCCTCCAGGCGTCTGGCCGTGGCCTGGATGGCCGGGCCGGTCGGTCGGCCGCGGGCCGTCGACGGCGCGACCTCCACTCTGGGGTTGTGGCGGATGCGTCGGGTCTTTCCGGCCTTCTCGAAGCTGCGGACATAGGCATGGTCGCCGTCGACGGCCAGGCTGACCGGGGTGCTCACCGGCCGGCCATCCCGGCGGTAGCTGGTCACCAGCACCGTCTTCTGGCGTAGGAACCGGACCAGCATCGGGCTGGCGGCTGGTCCGACCTCACCGACGACCCAGCCGAGCTGGCCCAGCCGCACGACCAGCGCGGCCGCGGTCAGCAGCGACAGGGCGGCCAGCCCCCAAGAGTCGCCGCCGTGGCCGCCCAGGTCCAGGTCGACGGCGTGGTTGACGGCATGGGCGGTGTTGGCAACCAGGAACCCGGCCAGCGCCAGGGCGAGCCCGTCGCGCCAGGCCACCGCTAGCAGCAGGGTGACCCCGATGCCGAGCTGGAAGGCGCCGGCGTCGTGGACGAAGTGGGTGTGGCGGGGGAAGCCGGCGGCGTCGGCGAACCACCCCGGCGCCAGCAGCGCCGCCATGCCGGCGGCGGTCATGAACAGCCCGGCCAGCCCGGTCACGGCCAGGACAAAGCGGCGGCCCCGGTCCATCGGCCGCGGGGGCGACCACTTGCTGGTCGGGTTCTTGATGGTCGTGTGGCCGTGGGTGCTCATGGCGCTTGCTCCTCGCTAGTGTCATCGAACAGGCCGGCTGTCAGCTCGGCCAGGGCGACGACATAGCGGTCCTCGTCGATGCCGGCTGGGTCCTGGCCGAAGATGTCGCTGAGCAGCCAGTAGTGGGTGGTCGCGTTGACCGCCACCGCCGCCAGCGCCAGCCAGTCCCGCTCGGGGGCTTGTGACCCGGCCTGCTCGGCCAGCCAGGCCGCGACCACGCGGTAGACCGGCACGATCTCCTCCTGGGCCATCTCGGTCAGCAGGTCCGGGAAGCGGGCCAGGTCGCGGACCACCAGCCGGGTCAGGTCACGCTCCTGGTCGAGGCGGCGCAGCCCGGCCCGGGCGATCACCTCCAGGCGCTCCGACAGGCCCAGGGTGGCGAAGCTGGCCGGGTCGGCGATGAAGCTCAGCAGCTGCTCACCGGCGGCGATCTGCTGGCGCACGCCCTCGGCGAGCAGGGCCTGCTTGGAGGGGAAGTGGCGGTACAGGCTGCCTGAACCGGGTGACAGGCCAGCGGCCGCCTCGATCTGGGCGACCGTGGTTGCGGCATAGCCCTGCTCGCCGAACAGGCGCATCGCCTGGTCGATGATGCGCTGGCGAGTCGGACGAGGGTCAGGCATTGTACCTCCATAAGCAAGTACTTGCTTGCAGGGTAGCATGATGGTCGACGGGAGGAGCATGCCAGAGCGGTCGGGCGAATAGCGGTCAGGTGGGTAGGCCGACCACCTGGCCGGCTCAGCCTGGATATCCGACCAACGGGAATCGCCGATAGCCCTGCAAGGAGATCCGCATGCACCTCACGCTGAACCTCGCTCTGTGGATCGTTGCCGGACTGCTGGCCGCTATCTTCCTGCTCAGCAGCGCCAAGCTGTTCGTGCCCAAGGAGAAGATGGCCGGCATGGGCGCTGCCACGAGATGGGTCGAAGACTTCAGCCCCGGTGCCCTCAAGGCCATCGGAGCCCTCGAGCTCCTGGCTGCGGCGGCCCTGATCCTGCCCGCCGCGCTTGACATCGCGCCGGTTCTGGTGCCGCTGGCTGCGACCGGTGCGGTGCTGCTGTTTGTCGGCGCGGTGATCATGCGCCTCCGCCGTGGCGAGAAGGCAACAATCGTGATCGACCTGGTCTATCTCGCCATGGCCGCCTTCGTGGCGTGGGGCCGCTTCGGCCCCGAGTCCTTCACCGGCTGACCCAGCGCGGCGTCTGGCTGGGCGCTGTTGCATTCAGTCAGGTCGAGGCGCGCTGAAGCATCGACCGCCATACAGAATCAGATCACCAGAGCGAGTTCGTCGAACGCCACGGTCAGCCGCCGGATCGCTGGTTCCTCCACGGCCAGTTCGTAGTGACCTCGCCGAAGGTTCTGGACGAACGCGTGCCCCGCGGATGATCACCCTGGCGCTGCGGTCCTGCTTGAGCCCTCGCATCGGGCGCAGCCGCGACTCCAAGCGGCCGTGGTCAGCCTCGAGCCGGTTGTTGGCATACTGCTCGGTCCGATGCCAGGCCGCCGGCAGCAGCTCCTCCAGCAGGACCGGATAGATCGCTGCCCGGTCGGTGACGACCTCGACCGGCGTGGCCTTGGTGGTGCCGATGGCCTGCTGGAAGAACCGGCGGGCTGCCTTGACATCGCGGCGGGTCGAGACGAAGACGTCGATGACCTGGCCGAACTGATCGATCGCTCGGTAGACATACCGCCACCGGCCGGCGACCTTCATGTGGTCTCGTCGACCCACCAGCGATCGCCGACGGCGTGCCGGCAGGGACGGGCGGCCTCGGCCAGCAGCGGCGTGAACCGTTGCACCCAGCGGTCGACGGTGACGTGGTCGACCTTGATGCCCCGTTCGGTGAGCAGCTCCTCAACGTCACGGTAGGACAGCCCGAAGCGCAGGTACCAGCGGATCGCCAGAACGATCACATCGGGTGGGAAGCGGAAGCTGGCGAAGGCGGACCGTGACACGGGAGCAGGGCGAGGTCGGATTCTCATGCCGGCAGTCTTGCCGTTCCGCTTACGGCGAACGCAACAGTGCCTCGTCGGTTGGATTGGTCCGTCAGTTGATGAGGACGGCCAGGTCGAGCTGGTGGAGGCGCGAAGGGTCGGCGATCACGTCGATCTCGGTGATCTTGTCGTCCTTGATCGTCAGGCTGAGAGCAAGGAGCAGCCTTCCACGGGGGGCCACGACGATCCCAACGGTGCCGTCGACCAGCGCCAGTCGTGCGGATCGTGCCCGCCGCGAGAACACGCGGGTCTCCTCCGCCACGGCCTGGGCACCCCGGAGCTCTGCCGGGCCCGCTGGGAGCGCGGCGCGGTCGGCGCGGCGCACGACGTCGGGGTCGAGTACCGCGAGCAGCGTGTTGAAGTCGCCGCCGCGCGTGGCGGTCAGGAAGGCGTCGACGAGGTGCCGCTGCCGGGTGAGATCGGTATCGGGACTTGGGGCTGCGCCCTGGACCCGGTGGCGGGCGCGGCTGGCGAGCTTCTTGGTGGCGGTCGGGGTGCGCTCAACGATCGGAAGCGATCTGGTCGAAGGGCACGGCGAACAGGTCGTGCAGCACGAACGCGACCCGTTCGGCGGGAGCCAGCCTGTCGAGGACCACCAGCAGCGCCAAGCCGACCGAGTCGGCCAGCAGCGCCTCCTGCTCGGGGTCGCGCTCGCTCTGGCCGTTCACGATCGGGCCGGGTTGCTGCGGGTCCAGGGGCTCCTCGCGTCGTGACGTGCGGGAGCGCAGCATGTCCAGACACACCCGGCCCACGACCCTGGTCAGCCAGCCGGCCAGGTTCTCGACACTGCTTGTGTCGGAGCGGCTGAGCCGCAGCCAGGCCTCCTGTACAGCATCGTCGGCCTCGCTCAGCGAGCCGAGCATCCGGTAGGCGACCGCCCGCAGGTGGCTGCGGTGGGCCTCGAATCGCTCCGCCAGCCGATCGTGGTCGCCCATCGGTCACCTTCGCTGGTCGCGTTCCGTCATCGTAGCGACGGACTCAGACCCAAGACGGTGTGGCGCCTCGCTGATGCCTCCACACCACGATCTCAACTCCGCGCCCAAACCTCTCCCTCGAAGGGGGCTATTCCCTATGTTTACCGCCTACGTCGTCGCCCTCCTGGCCGCCGCCGCCACCGCCTTCGCGGCCACCGCCGACTTCCTCCGCCCCCAGTGGGTCCTCGCCAACATGACCAGGGCGGGTGTGCCGCAGTCACGGCTGTTCTCACTGGGTGCCCTCAAGGCGGCGGGCGCGCTCGGACTCCTGGTGGGCCTGGGGGTGCCCCTGCTCGGGGTTGCGGCCGCTGTCGGCCTGGTCCTGTTCTTTGTTGGTGCCATCATCACCCAGATCCGTGCCCACTGGTACTCGTTCACCACCCCCGCGGCGTTTCTCCTGCTGGCCGTGGGCTCGCTGGGGTTGCGACTGGCCTCGTTCTGAGCGGAGTCGTCTCCCCCAGGGCTCCAGAAGTCTCGCGTAATGTCTGGTTCATCGGAGAGTGATGCCGAGGGTGGACAGGGGCGGGCGGGGTCACGAGCGTGGTGGCGGAGGCGGCGGCGAGGTTGACTGGCTCGGCCCGGCTGAGCACGCCGATGACCAGGTTGCGCAAGCTCGCCATGACCTGCGGGCCGGTGCCGGTCCGAACCTTGCAGGCGTCCTCGGCGAAGGTCACATCCCGCACCCAGTGCAGGCCGTTCTCGATCGCCCAGTGCCCCGGATGAGTTCGGCGAGCCGGACGGGCTGGCCTGGGCGAAGGTGAGGCTGGTGATCGCATAGACGGTCACGGTCCGCCACCGGCTTGCAGTGTGGATGCGCTGCTAGTCAACTACGTCGTCCGGATCGACTGCCGGCGCTGGGCGGACGGCCGGTTGGTGCTGGTGGGCGACGCTGCCCACGCGATGGCGCCCAATCTTGGGCAGGGCGCTAACAGCGCGATCGTGGACGCGGCGGTGCTGGCCGTCGAGCGGCCGCTGCCCAGGCGCTGGCCCGCTACATGGCGCGTCGGCGGGCCGCGGTCGCATGGGTGCAGGACGCCGCCGACCGACTCGCCCGGCTCAGCCGGGTCGGTCATCTGGTCCTGCGCTGGGGTCGTGATGTGGTTCTGCGACGCCTTGGCCGGCTGGCCACCGGCCCCAGCCGCCAGCAACGCGTGCAGCAGGAAGATCCGGCCTGGCTCTATGCGACCGCCCGGACGCTTCACGAGCAGGGAAGGCCACCGACGCTGAGGGGCTGACGAGGGCGTCGCGGTCGCCATCGTGTCGAGGCCGCCGACGCGGACTCCGGCAATCGATGGTCGCGGACTGCCGGCTGCGTTGGCTGGATCAGCCGGGACCAGTTCAACGCGCTGGCCGAGCAGGTCGACAGTCACCCGCTTGGTTGCCATCAGCCCCCGTCCCGACTGAGTGATCGACGTGAGCCTTGACCCGTTCGTCATCCCGGCCTAGGACCAAGGCGAACATTCCACGAATGAGGCTCCCGATCATCCCCCACCTCCCGGTCCTGGCGAATCCATGGGATCGCCCAGCTCGCGGCCCGGCCGGTGATGGCCGGAACGGTCACCGAGGGGTCGACCAGCCGGTCAACGACAGCCTCGATCCCGAGACGCTGGGCGAGCGTGCGGGTAGCAGCAGCCCGGCGTCGGCGGCCCAGTAGGCGTCGCCGAACGCGGCCGCGAAAGTTAGGTTTTCGACCTTCAGCCGGTTTACTGCTCGCTCTGCTCACAGGGATGTTCCGCGGCGTGACCACCATCTAGACCCTCGTCCCTGACACCCTGTGAGAGTCATCCCGCTGCTCCTACCCCAAGCACCACCCGCCATGGGCCTGAGCGCGTTACTACCGCATGATCGGCGGATGCCCGGATGCCAGTAGTGCCGCTCACAGTCAATGGCGCACACTTGCCGGGCGAGGCCACGCGACGCCCTGCGGCGGAGTGCACGCGCGTTGCCGCCGTGTGAGTCAGCGTCACCTTGGCCCGCTCGGTTCCGGTCGATGGCTAGCTTTCAACGCGCCTACCCTCGCATCTGAAGCACGACCTTGCCGCGGACGCCGCCGCGCTGCTTGGCCTGGAACGCGGTGCGGCCGTCGGCGAGCGCGAACACCTCCCCAACGACGGGCTGCAACGCTCCTGCCTCGACCCGATGGGCCAGCTCCTCCAGCTGCGAGCGGACCGCCTCCACGACGAAGAAGGCGCAGCGCACCCCGCTCGGGCGGTCCAGCTTACCCTGCGGGTCCTCCACGGCCGACACGATCACCCCTCCCTCCCCCAGCACCGACCCCGACCGCTCCAGGACCTCCCCGCCCACGAGGTCCACCACCAGGTCCACCGTCCCGGCCACGTCCTCGAACCGCTCCCGGTCAAGGTCCACAAAGCGCTCGGCGCCCAGCTCGGTGGCCAGCTCCCGCGCCCACCCCCGACCGGTAGCGACAACCTGCGCGCCCGCCGAATGCGCCAGCTGGACGGCGAGACTGCCCACCCCACCGCCCACCCCGTGGATCAGCACGCGTTGTCCCGCGCCCAGCCGCCCGTGGACGAATAGGGCCTGCCAGGCGGTGAGCCCGGCCAGCGACAGGGCGGCCGCCTCGACGTGGTCCAAGGAGACCGGCTTGGCGGCCAGGTTCCTCGCCTCCACCGCCACGTACTCCGCGAGGGCGCCATCCCGGTACCAGTCGGTCAGCCCGTACACCGCGTCCCCGACCGCAAACCCCGTTGCCCCATAGCCCAGTGCCTCTACCGTCCCGGAGACCTCATGGCCCGGGATGACCGGGCGACGATCGTGTCCCAGCCTGTCCACCCACGTGGACGGCCACGCCAGCTCGGTGGCGGTGAAGCTGGCGGCATGGACGCCGATCAGGACCTCGCCGATCCCAGGCTCGGGGGCTGGGACCTGCTCGTGGGTGAGCCCCTCGGGACCGGCCTGCTGGTGGAGCCGCAACGCACGCATCACTCCTCACTCCTCGAATGACCGTCAGGACCTGGGATGGGGTGGGGCGTTTCGCTGACGCGGCCCACCCCGTAGGCACACAAACCGCCGGCCCACGGGGTCCAGCCTGGCCCCGAGCGTCGTTCCTCGGCGCATCGACGTCTGGCCTTCGGACAGCGACGGGCGCAACCCGTTCTGTATTGCCGTGGCGCATCTCGTGCCAGCGCGGTGGGCCGGATGATCCACCGGGTGGTTGGACCTTGTGCTCGTAGACGGCCGTCATCGTCCTCCCCACGCTTGGCAGCCGACAGAGCGTGACGGCCGCCACGGTCCTGGTGGAAGGCGGCCGCCTGCGCGTCACGCGTCGGCCCTGCCGGTAGCCAACCCCTTGCGCGGCCGGCGACCAAGAGGCGAAATGAACACTAACGACAGGCAGGGCCTGTCGATCACGTCGCCTGACCCGGAGGTGCGGTGTGGAGCTGCGCCAGCTGGAGTACGCCGTCGCGGT
>Ga0184625_10000613_pt1 | contig 13790 bp, 15 predicted proteins | sample PLM3_30_b1_FD_133151 | JGI IMG/M metagenome (GOLD analysis project Ga0184625, IMG submission 133151) | Groundwater sediment microbial communities from an aquifer in East River, Colorado, USA - PLM3_30_b1 | ecosystem: Environmental > Terrestrial > Soil > Riparian zone | place: USA: East River... | reverse complement strand
TGTTTCACTGATGGTTCATATTTTCAGTTTGGGTTATATGAAAGGTGAAGAAAGGTTTCCGACTTACTATGCTTTTCTTGGTTTATTTACATTTTCAATGTTAGGATTGGTTGTTTCCAGCAACCTTTTCCAAATATATATGTTTTGGGAACTGGTGGGGGTATCATCATATCTACTGATCGGTTATTATTACGACAAACCCTCTGCTGTTGCCGCTTCTAAAAAAGCTTTTATCGTTACACGGTTTGCCGATCTTGGTTTTCTTGTCGGCATTTTGATACTTGCCTTTTATGGAGAAACGCTCGATTTCAAAACACTGATCGAAAATTTAACATCACAACAGTCGTCTCAATTTCTTGCGATCACTACGGCATCATTTGTTGGAGTAAGTGCATTGACATGGGGATTAACATTGGTATTTATTGGCGGTGCTGGTAAATCAGCGATGTTCCCATTGCATATCTGGTTACCGGATGCAATGGAAGGCCCCACTCCTGTTTCAGCATTGATACATGCAGCAACAATGGTTGTTGCCGGTGTTTATCTTGTTGCAAGGTTGTTTCCATTATTTATTATTACTCCGGTATCGTTAAGCATTGTTACAGTTGTTGGGGTTGTTTCAGCATTTCTTGCAGCCATCATTGCCTGTACGCAAACGGATATTAAACGAGTCCTGGCATATTCCACTATGTCTCAGATCGGTTATATGATGTTTGCTCTCGGTGTTTCGGGCTATAATGGTGAAAATGGTTTGGGTTACACTGCTTCTATGTTCCATTTGTTCACCCATGCATTTTTTAAATCATTATTATTCCTCGGCGCTGGTGTAGTGATCCATTTTATTCATAGCAATGAAATGAAAGATATGGGTGGATTAAGAAAATATTTACCAATAACCAACCTTAGTTTTTTGATAGCCTGTTTGGCAATTGCAGGTATTCCTCCATTTGCCGGTTTCTTCAGTAAAGAAGAAATTTTACTGGCCGCTTACAATTCCAATCAAATAGTTTACTGGGTTGCCTTGTTTACATCGGGTCTTACCGCATTTTACATGTTCCGATTATATTTTTCCATTTTCTGGAATAAACCAACTGAAGTTCATAACCATCATGGCGAAGGACCTTTCACAATGAAATTTCCTTTAATTATCCTTGCATTCTGTTCAATTTTTGCTGGTATAATTCCTTTTGGCGAATACGTTTCATCAGACAGAGCAGCACTTGAATCTCATTTTAGCCTAAAGTTCTCAATCCCTCCAGTTGCATTCGGAGTAATTGGAATTTTACTGGCAATGTGGATGTATAAAAAAGAAAGCACTAAATCTGAAAAGATATCTCAATCGTTGGGTGGTTTATATAAAGCAGCATACAAGAAATTTTATATTGATGAAATATATCTTTTCATCACTCAGAAAATAATTTTCAATCTCATTGGTCGCCCGGCAGCGTGGATCGACAAGAACATCGTGGATGGACTGATGAATGGAGTAGCGACTGCAACAGCATCAGTTTCCGGTTTTATAAAAGGTATTCAATCGGGTAAAGTGCAGAGCTATGCCATTTATTTCTTTGGTGGAATTGTTGCACTGGCAGTTGTGTTTTTGTATTTGTGGAAGTAACTGTTTGAAGTTTAAGGTTCGAGGTTTGATGTTTTAAAACCGAAAACCATAAACAATAAACGATAAACTTAATAAATGAATCTTTCATTACTGATACTTATTCCATTGATCACAGCAGCAGCTATTTTGCTTGTGAAAGGATTGAAGCAGGTAAGAACTATTGCACTGTTTGGCTCCGCTGCGCAATTGATCCTTGCATTTATCTTATTTTATTTCTACAGGCAGGAAAGAGCCGGTGGCAATACTTCCAATTTTTTATTTGAAAATAATTACACATGGTATGAACCTCTGAATATTAATTTTCACACTGGTGTGGATGGAATATCTATTGCCATGATCCTGTTAACTGCATTCGTGGTGATAGCGGGTGTGTTGGTTTCATGGAAAATGGAAAAGCTGAGCAAAGAGTTTTTCTTCCTGTTGATATTTTTAAGTCTCGGCGCTTATGGATTCTTTATTGCTCTCGACCTGTTTACCTTATTCTTCTTTCTTGAAGTGGCTGTCATTCCAAAATTCCTATTGATCGGCATCTGGGGAAGCGGTAAAAAAGAATACAGCGCCATGAAACTCGCATTGATGCTGATGGGTGGTTCTGCACTTGTATTCGTTGGATTAACAGGAATCTATTTCAATACAAACATAGATGGTGTACATAGCTTTGATCTTACCCAGATAGCAGGAATGAATATTCCTATAGAAGTGCAGAAATTATTTTTCCCATTCGCATTTATAGGCTTTGGAATTTTTACCGCCTTATTTCCCTTTCATACATGGGTGCCCGATGGTCACTCATCAGCGCCGACAGCAGCATCTATGTTTCTTGCCGGCATATCCATGAAACTCGGCGGTTATGGCTGTTTAAGAGTGGCTACCTATTTAATGCCTGATGCGGCACATGAATACTCAACAATCATAATCGTGCTGGCTTGCATTGCTATTTTATATGGCGCTTTCGCTACTATGATGCAGACGGACCTTAAATATATCAATGCATATTCATCAGTTAGTCACTGCGGATTTGTTTTGCTCGGTATTGGTATGTTAACAAAAACAGCAATTGATGGAGCGGTGATGCAAATGGTGTCTCACGGATTAATGACAGCTCTTTTCTTCGCAGTCATTGGAATGATATACGACAGAACACATACAAGGCAGGTGGCTCAATTAGGAGGATTGATGAAGATGATGCCGTTTATTTCAACAGTGTTTGTAATTGCAGGTTTATGTTCGCTTGGCTTACCAGGCTTTAGTGGTTTTGTTGCGGAGATGACCGTGTTCATGGGTTCATGGCAAAAGGTTGATGCGTTTTATCGCATTGCGACAATTATTGCATGTGCTTCGATCGTTGTGACGGCTGTTTATATTTTAAGAGCAACGGGAAAAGCCATTATGGGACCGGTTGTAAATAATGAGCATTTATCTCTTGGTGACGCAGGTTGGAATGAACGGTTGGCTGCGGGATTATTGATACTTGGAATTGTTGTAATTGGTATTGCACCATTCTTATTAAAAGACTTGATTAACCCCGGAACAGAAATAATGATACAAAAGATAACAGGAGTTATAAATAAATAGACATGGTGAATGATTTTCTCATATTGATGAAACAAGAGTTGGTGATAACTCTTATCATCTTCGTTTTATTGTTTATAAAACTGGGCAAAGAAGAAACAAAGAATGAGACTCTGATCAATTTGGTAAATATATTATTGACGCTTAATCTTGTTTCAGGATTTCTTTTTCAACAGTCAGGAACTTTATTTGGCGATATGTTCCGCACTACCCAACTTTTTACATTCGAAAAAAACTTATTGAATCTTGGAACTCTGATCATTTCTCTTCAGTCATACAATTGGTTAAAAGAACATAAACATGTACCTGAATTTTACATTTTGTTGTTATCGACATTACTCGGCATGTTCTTTATGATCAGCAGTAATAATCTTTTAATGTTTTATCTCGCATTGGAGCTTTCAACAATTCCGTTGGCGGCACTTGCAAATTTTGACCTGGAGAAAAAACGATCATCAGAAGCCGCGTTCAAGATGATCATCTCATCAGCCTTCTCATCCGGATTGTTATTGTTCGGTATCTCTATGTTATATGGTAGTACCGGGACGTTGAATTTTACCGAACTGCCTGCTCATTTAAATGGTAACGCGTTACAAATTTTCTCTTTCATTTTATTAATTGCTGGATTTGGATTTAAGATCTCAGCTGTTCCGTTTCATTTGTGGACAGCAGATGTATATGAAGGTGCCCCGGTGGCAGTCACATCATACTTATCCGTAATTTCAAAAGGAGCAATATTGTTTGTTCTTGTTTCGGTTTTATATAATGCATTTGCGCCGTTGAGTGAAAGCTGGTACAACATATTGTTTTTAATTTCTGTATTGACGATGATCATCGGTAATTTATTTGCATTACGTCAGCAGAATATGAAACGATTTCTTGCATTCTCATCTATTGCGCAGGTTGGTTTTATTTTAATTGGCATCACAGGATATTCGCCAGAAGGAAGTGCCTCAGTTATTTTCTTCGTGCTTATTTATATATTTTCCAACCTTGCTGCATTCGGAGTCATTAATTTGGTAAGCGCTGTAACAGGAAAGGAAAATGTGAATGACTATAAGGGCTTTTATAAAAACAATCGCAGCCTTAGCTGGGTATTAGCGATCGCATTGTTTTCATTAGGCGGTATTCCACCAACTGCGGGATTTTTTGGTAAATTCTTTTTGTTACTTGCAGGAGCAGGCAGGGGAAATTATTTGCTCATCACCATTGCTGCGTTGAACATGGTTATCTCTTTATATTATTATTTAAGAGTGATCAAAGCGATCTTTATGGATGCAAACGAGGATCCCATTGCGCAAGTAAAAACAAGTTGGTCACCAAGATTGGCAATGATCATTTGTGTGGCAGGTATAGTCATTGCAGGATTAGCGAGTGGAGCGTACCAGTATATTCATTCGCTTGTGAAATAATTTTACGATATGGCAATTAATAAAAATCATGAGTTTGAGGAATTGGGTGGAGTTAAATGCGCCATCGTTGAAAAGAATGCTTCAAAAGAAAGAGTTGCATTTCTAAAAGATCTTTTGGAAACAAATCAATTTGAAGTGGTCGTTGTTCCTTCTCCCCCACCTAAAGCTGCAGCCGCACCAAAACCAGCGGCACCTGCAGATCCAAATGCACCGGCTCAACCACCAATTGAAACTCCTGCCCCACCGCCACCACCGGAAACATTCACCATTGGTGTAACCAATCTTGCTTTTAACCCAACCAATGCTATCTTCGGCAGGTTATTAAGAACAAAAGATGGACATATCGTAACACAGGCTTATTGGTATCAAAAGGAATCATCAAGTCATGACGAGATCCCTTATTACGAAAAAAAACTTTAATCAACTATTAAATGGAAGTCAAGAATTTATTTGACCCTTCTGTAAAACAGGAGATCCTTGATCGTATCAATAAACTTACGTCGCAAACGCAGAGACAATGGGGCAAGATGAATGTTTCTCAAATGCTTGCCCATGTGCAAATGCCAATCCGCATCGCATTTGGTACACACCAGCCTAAAGGAAGCTTTTTGCTGAGATTGATCGGTCCACTTTTTAAAAGCAAATTGTGGGATGAAAATCCTTATAAACGCAGTTTACCGACCGATCCCACATTTATAATGACCAACAGTGAAAAAGAATTTGAAAGTGAAAAATCAGCCCTGCTCGAATTGATAGATAAATTCTCTGAAGAAAGCCTGGTAAGTGAAAAACACCCTGTTTTTGGTAAACTCACAAAAGACAACTGGAGCAAAGCAACCTGGAAACATTTAGATCATCATCTGAAACAATTTGGTGTGTAATTCCTTTCACCACTTTAAAAACTGCAGGCGATCTCTTTTTTGCTTATTCCATTATTTAATCTCATCTTTTAAAAAATGAAGGTGGAACAGCGTTGAATTACGGTAAGCTTCCTCAATGTATCCAGTTTAAATCTTAGTATGGTCTTTGTATAACCATTACTAAACACTTTATGGAAAATAGAAGAAATGAAGCAACCCTGAATCGCCCTGAAGGCGACCGGGTTCTTGATGCACCTTATGTATTTGTAAATATCCCTGAATTTATTCGACAGCTAAAAAGTGAAGAAGCCTGGCAAAAAAATGACCGCAATGGCATCACGGTTTTTAAAACAGGAAGGGTAACTACAGTATTAACCTGTTTACATGCCAAGGCAATTTTAAAAAACAATTTAGTTGATGGCATCTTTACCGTGCATGTATTAGAAGGCATCATAAGAGTTAAAACTCCCGATGGCGATGTTGATATGCAGGCCAATCAAATAATGGCATTGCACCAATTGGTTGATCATTCCATTGAAGCAATGATGGATTCAGTAATACTGTTTACCAATAATGCATCGGAAGTATTAGTATAATATTTAATACCGGTCCCGATGGAAACGAGGCTGTCAGAAATAATAAAGAATAAGATCCGCGAACAAGGACCGATATCCTTCCATGATTTTATGGAAATGGCTTTGTATTATCCGGGACTCGGCTATTATACTTCTTCTCCTGATAAAATTGGAAAGCATGGGGATTATTATACCAGTCCCTACCTGACAAATGTTTTTGGAAATGTAATCGCCAAACAATTAGAAGAAATGTGGCTCCTGGCTGGCAAGAAAGATTTTACTATTGTGGAATATGGCGCCGGAATGGGATCATTATGTAACGATATTCTCGATCAACTTAAACAGAATAAAGAATTTTTCAAAAACCTGAAATATTGCATCATTGAAAAAAGTGAGGCAATGCGTCAAAAAGAAATGAAGATCATTGACAAAGATCTGATAAACGATAAAATTATTTGGTATGATTCAATTGAAGAGATCCCATCTTTCACAGGCTGTGTGTTAGCAAATGAAGTGTTGGATAATTTCTCCGTTCATAAAGTAATTATGAAAGAAAACGAGCTTAAAGAAATTTTTGTCGATCATGAAAACGGCTTTATGGAAGTACTGAAACCTGCGCATGATGGTTTGAAAGAATATTTCACTGAATTAGCCATTGAATTGCCGAATGATTTTTGTGCAGAGGTTAACCTGGAAGCAATTGAATGGATAAAAAGAATTTCAACTTCCTTAGAGAAAGGGTTTGTGCTTACAATAGATTATGGATATCCGTCATCCGAATTATATCAATCCTATCACCGGCTGGGAACAATAGTTTGTTATAATAAACACATCGTAAATGATCTTCCTTACAGTAATATCGGGCTGCAGGATATAACTGCCCATGTAAATTTTTCAGCACTGAAGTTTTGGGGTGCAAAACATGGATTAGATAATTGCGGATTTACCAATCAGTCACAATTCCTTTTAGGTCTTGGATTGACTGAACATTTGAGAAAATTAGAAGAAAAGGAAAAAAATAGTTTTGAAGTAAGAAAAAAAATAATGATGCTTCATACTCTCCTGATGTCAATGGGAAAAAAATTCAAAGTGCTTATTCAACAAAAAGGATTGAACAATCCATTTCTTTCCGGTTTACAATTTTGTCAGCCACTTATTTAAACTACAAACCGTTGCTTTGTGCCACAATTGCAGCTCATTTGTGTCGGCATCATTTTTAGTAATAGTTCATGTTATCTATTTTTTTAACTAAAAAAAGGAAAAACATGTACTACAATCAGTCATGTGCCGCAAAAGGCAACAATTACGGAAATCCCGCCAGGGCGGGATTTATCCGAACTATGCAGCGTGCTGCTGTAAACATTCACAAAACTGATAACAGTTATGAAATGCTGGTGTTTGCACCTGGCCGCATCAAAGAAAATTTTCATATTGATGTAAAAGGAAACGAGCTTACTGTTTCTTACACACCGCCCGATGGCTTTCAAAAACCAAATTGGATCTTGAGAGAATACAGCCGCGGTGGATTTGTAAGAACTTTTACACTCAATGAAAGTATTGACACGGCAGCCATTGCAGCGAAATACACAGATGGTGTGCTGCAAATTAGTTTGCCGATCGTCGCTGGAAAAGAAGATGAAAAGAAAGAGATCGTTATCAACTAAAGATCTGGATTTGCACTGCCGTCTCGCCTAAGGCGAGACGGCTTTTTATTCAGGCCAATTCTATTTCAAAACCTTCCGTTGCTAGTGCTACGGATACATCCGAACTTGATTTGAACGAAGCAAGCATTTCTTCAAGAAATGCATCTGAATGTGACGGATCATGATGGGCAAATAAAGTATGTTTCGCTGAGGTAATAGAGGCAAATAACCCAGCATCATCGATCGAAGAATGTCCCCAGCCTCTTCGTGTTGGATATTCTTCTTTTGTGTATTGTGCGTCGTGTAACAAAATATCAGCTCCTTCAGCCAGGTCATAACCAGAAACCCATTTTGGATTTTGGATCATCCCATGGCTTCCCAGTGCTGGTTCATGATCAGGTATGTATGTAAACACAAAATTTTCCCGCATTATCCTGTAACCAACTGTCGGACCCGGATGAATTATATAAGATGATTGAATGCGGAATGGACCGATATCAAATACACTGTTACTAACCTCATGCAATTCTAATTTGCAGGGAACATCCCGAAGAAGCACGGGGAATAAAGGTGGTGAAAGATAACGGCTGATGCGTGAAAAAAGTGATTGCGAACTACTGGCCGGTCCCCAAATATGAATTTCTTTAGAAGGATCAAACAATGGACTAAAGAATCCTAACCCTTGTATATGGTCTAAATGAAGATGGGTGAGCAATATGTCTATCCTCTTGCTGGCAGGATACGCACCTCCGCATCGTCGAATACCGGTTCCTCCATCAAGAACAAGCAAATGATCATCATACACCACAGAAGCGCAGGATGTATTGCCTCCATATTTCTCTGTTTCGGGTCCGGTCGTTGGTATAGAACCACGAACTCCCCACAATTTTACTTTCATTTTAATTTTTGTTTCCAAAAAATGGCAACTGCTCCTATAAAATTTCCTGACCGGCTAATGATCGGGTAGGAAGTAACGGATATAGGTTGCTTTTTTCCTTTCAGGCTTACGATCTGAAAATTCTTATGATATGGATATTGTTCTGATAATGTTTTTACCAATGGCAGTTCTTCGGGTGGCAATGGATCTCCATTATTATCAAGCGGCTTGAAAACAGTTGACCATTCTTCAACCGGCATTTCCCCGGTATCTTCAAATCTTTTGCCCAATACTTCTTCTGCTGGTTCATTGTAAAAAATAAGATTACCAACTGTATCAGTAATAAAAACGGGTATGGAAAGACAATCTGCCAATTGACGATTCAAAATTATTTCTATTTCATGAGCAGCCATGGCTGTTCTTTTATGACAGAAGTTCCTATCTAAATTAAGAAGAATAGTTTTGATAAAATGGAAACAGGCTCGAAGATTTTAAATTACCGGCACAATTCTTTAATAATGGATTTGTGTTGCGGATACATTACCGATAACTCTGTTCCATCAGCCAGCTCAAGATCTTCAAATTCAAAACCAGGGGAAACTGTGCAGCCAACAAAACAATACTCACTTCCGGGAGCAGGTCGGCTTGCAAACCAACAATTAGCAGGTACCGCATATTGAAATGATTGTCCTTTTTCAATATCATTCCCCAGCGAAATAACTTTTAATTCTCCGTTCTGTTCAATGATATAAATAAACAATGCATCACCCGCATAAAAATGCCAGCACTCATCGCTTTTGATACGATGAAAGGCAGAAAAATTTCCTTTCTCCAATAAAAAATAGATGGCAGTAGAAAAAGCTCTGTTTGCTCCGAATCTTTCCGGTAATGCATCTGCATCTATTTCTTCGTTGCTTTTATAGGTTTGCTTGTACCAACCACCTTCTGGATGCAGTTCCAAATTATATTTCTGAATAAGTTGCTTTGTAATTGACATTTTAAAACTAACTCAAGTATTTTATATTTCTATTGTGGCAGATCTAAAATTTTCTTTTGAATAATTATTGAGTTTATCAACAACAAACTTTACATCTTCTATTATTCCAAAAAGTATTGGTGATTTACGGGTTCTTAGCCATGGATATCCAAGAAAGTAAATACCCGGAAATTCGGGTATTCCATCTTTATGTATCAATTTTCCTTTCTCATCAAACACTGGCAGCTTAATATAACTGTGGTCATGATCAAAACCTGTTGACCATATAATTGAATTGATATTATTTTCTTTAAGATCAAGTGATGCTATTTTGCTCGCGCAGTTCGCATCAACATCCGGGATGTCCGCTTCATCGTAATGTGCCGGAGGCGCAGATAAATTATTTTCTATAATATGGTCGTCGACCATTTTTTTTACTTTCTGAGAAAACTCATCCGCAAATTTTACATGTTGTGCTGCGTCCTGCTGAAAAAAAACCTTGTTTTCATTTGCATCTTTCATTTTACCTAATATAACAGTTCCTTTCTTTGAAAGCGATTGCAAACTCATGCTATCTCTTCCGCTACCGGTTCCGGTAACCTGCGGCGGCCGCAGCTCTAACATTTTTGGATCTTCTATTTCTTCAGCTTTTATATCATAAAATTTTGCTTCTCTTACCCAATAAAAAATATCTCTCCCGCGGTACCATCTCGGGATCCGTCCCACCATGCTGGTAGAGAGATAAACTTTTCTTCTTGCATGTAACAGATCCTCCGCGATCTGGCAACCAGATTGTGCACTGCCAACCACAAGCACAGTTCCACCTGGTAATTGATCTGCATTTTTATATTCACTCGTATGCAGTTGCATTATATCCTTCGAAATACCTTTAGCCAATGAAGGAATTTTAATTTCATTCGCAGCCCCTGAAGCAATCAAAACTTGCTTGCAAGAATATTTTTTAATCTCATTATTACTCGAAACGGAAACAACAAATACTTCTCCTGGTTTTTCGATAGAGATCACTTTTGAATTTTCAATTACAGGCAATTGATTAGTTTTTACATACTGCTCAAGTGCAGAAACAAATGCTGGTGCTGATGAAAATGAGTCAGGGTTTTCCGGATCAGGATCTCCCCCCGGTAAGACATTTAATTTATTGGTTGAATTGAATCTGAAACTATCCCATCGTTGCGATCGCCATGATTCGCCGATCTTTCCCCGTTCAAAAATGATATGATTTAAACAATGCTCCTTTAAATGATAACTGGCGGCTAAGCCTGAATAACCTGCGCCTACAACAATTACATCAAATAAGGTTTCTGTCATAAATAAGTCAACAGGATTGAAAAACTAAAAATACGAACTGTATGGGGTAAAAAATACACACATATGCGGTCTGAAATTTGATGTTATACTAACAACTAAACCTTTTAGAATGGCAAAAACAGTTAAAAATAAAAAAGAAGAAAAAGATAAATCGCAACCGGTTTCAAAACCTGATCCTGAAACTTTGAATACATCTGACCCACAAGAACACATGAAAGGACCTGTTTCTTCTGTTATGCAGAATATTAAAGAAGAAGCTAATAAAAATGATAAAGTCTCTAAAGAAGAAGCAGATAGAAAAAGAGATGAACACCTATGACGATCGCATCAATTTGAACGATCAAATAAAGTTAGGGATAACCCGTATCGTTAATCGCTCTATGATTATGTAGCCAACTGTCCCTAACTTTATTCTCTATGAATCGCATTGATCGCCTCGCGGCAATCCTTATACAACTACAGTCGAGACCATTAGTAAAAGCAAAGGGTATTGCTGAAAAATTTTCTATTAGCCTTCGCACAGTCTACCGTGATGTAAAAGCCTTGGAAGAAGCCGGTGTTCCGGTTATCGGTGAAGCAGGAACAGGGTATCGGCTTATGGAAGGTTATAAACTTCCCCCTGTTATGTTCAACATGGATGAAGCAACTGCCTTACTTACCGCATCTAAATTAGTACAATCAAAAACTGATGCAGGCATTTCAAAACATTATACTGCTGCGTTGGATAAAATACGAGCCATACTCCGTCATTCAGAAAAAGGTCATATCGAAGAAATTGATGAGCACATTGCTGTCATGAATCATCCCTCCATTGTTTATCAGCCGCAGGCAGAATTGCATTTGCAATCAATATTAAAAGCGATTGGCAGTTCTTCAGTTATTGAAATAAATTATACTTCGCTTGAGAAAAATGAAAGCACGAAACGAAAAGTAGAACCTGTTGGTATTTATTATCTCGGCAGTCATTGGTATTTGATCGCTTTTTGCCAAATGAGAAAAGATTACCGGAATTTCCGCACCGATAAGATCACACGATTAACTATTACTGGCGAAGCAAACTCAAAGACACATCCGCCATTGCAAAGTTTTATCAGCAAGATGTCTGCAGACAAGGAAGTAACAAAAGTTGTAATAGATGTTGAGCCTGGTGTTGTAAAATTCCTCGGCGAACAGAAATATTATAATGGTTTTGTAAAGGAGGAAAAAGCTGGTGACTATGTTCGAATGAGTTTTTTATCAGGCTCCTTGATGGGCTTCTCCCGTTGGTTCATGCTCTTTGGAGATCACGCAAAAATCGTTGAGCCGCTTGAATTAAACGACATGGTAGCGGAGGTCGCAGAAAATATCCTGAAAAAAGTAGAAGAAGCTCAAGTAGCGTTGTGATGCTGGATACTGGATGCTGGATTCTAGATCCTAAATTCCAGCAGCAAGCATCTAGTATCCAGCATCCAGTATCCCTGTTTTAAAATTTTTTTGTCCTTTCAAATTCCTACTGACATAGGGCTGTCACAAGTGGGTTGTTTCTTTGAATTCTAAACAAAACACTATGACATTTATTGAATTTTTTAAGCAGCAATTCATCGAAGAAGCCGCCACAACACGCAAAATGCTGGCCCGTGTTCCCGACAATCAATACAATTACAAACCGCATGAAAGGTCGATGGTGATGAAATCTCTCGTAACGCATCTTGCAGACCTCCCTGGTTGGATCCATTTTACATTGACAACAGATGAGCTCGATTTTCAAAAGGGATATGAACAACCGGATATCACCAATAATAAAGAGTTGCTCGCCTATTTTGAAAAACGATATAACGATGGTTTATCTGCTCTTGTAGAAGAAAATGAAAAAACATTGAATGATCCGTGGACAATGAGAAACGGTGAAACGATCTATGCTACTAATCCTAAAATAGATGTGCTCAGGATGTCAATGAGCCAGCAGATACATCACCGTGCACAGCTTGGTGTGTATTTAAGGTTGCTCAATATACCTATCCCGGGAAGCTATGGGCCAAGTGCAGATGAAACGCACTTTTAATGATAAAAAATACGATCGTATAGAAGCTCGTGATCGATTCATGAGCTTTTTATTTTCAAGCGATAGTAATTCTATTAAGCTTTTGTTGTGTCACTCACTTCTAGGTTCTGCAATTCTACTCAGCTAATCCCCCTTAAAATCCTTCTATTATTCGAGGTGTCACCATTCCCCCTTTTACAAAGGGGGAGTTGAGACACTCCGAATTTAGGAGTAATTGTAAGGGGGATTCGAAAGCGGCACAAGGGGGAGTTGAGGCTCTCCGAATTCTGGAGTAACTGTAAGGGGGATTCAGAAGGCGGCACAAGAATTCCAAAAACTCAGTAACTTCAAAAAAGATGTATTGGCTCCCTTACAATAAAAACCTAAAAGAGTTTTCACGCAAGCTGAGAAACAATTCTACACTGGGCGAAATATTGCTTTGGCAAAAACTTCGTGCTGGAAGCATGATGAATATACATTCAACCGTCAAAAACCACTCGGTCGTTACATTGTAGATTTTTACTGCAAGCCGTTAAAGCTCGTAATAGAAATTGACGGAGTTTATCACTTTGAAGAAGAACAAAAAGTTAAAGACAATAAAAGACAAAAACTACTTGAATCAATGGGTTTGCATTTTTTACGTTTTTCAGAACAGCAAGTAAGAAAAGATATGTATATAGTGTTAAAAGAAATAGGGGTTTACATTGCTGAATTTGAGCAGAGATACATTTCGCAACAAAATGTTTCAGCTTATCCCAAATATGTTCAGTAGAATTGATTTAGCACAAGAGTGCGACGCAACAGAAGTTAAATAGTAACGATGCAGCTTAGTTCATAAGATCAACTCTTTGAAGGCGGTACTCTTATATACACCAACTTTATATTCCTTCTTCCAGATTCCCTTTCAT
>Ga0184625_10000612_pt1 | contig 13808 bp, 12 predicted proteins | sample PLM3_30_b1_FD_133151 | JGI IMG/M metagenome (GOLD analysis project Ga0184625, IMG submission 133151) | Groundwater sediment microbial communities from an aquifer in East River, Colorado, USA - PLM3_30_b1 | ecosystem: Environmental > Terrestrial > Soil > Riparian zone | place: USA: East River... | reverse complement strand
TCTCACGTGAAGGAGGGCAGGCTGCCGTGTGTGGGGCAGCCGGATACCTCAGCCGGGAAACCAACCCGGAGACCGCGACCGAACTCGTGGAGGAGATGATGCGCACAATCATCCACCGGGGCCGCGATGATGGTGGAGTCTGGATCGAGCAGAGAGGTCGAGTCGGTCTGGGTAAGGTATTCGCATGATCGGGGGACATATCTATGAAGGGCAGGTGTCCCCCGCAGGAGGCACGCGCTCATTGCGCTCATCGAGCGATTCCTCCTTCTTCGACATCGGCGGCCAAGCGATCGATGAGGGTCTAGCGGATGTGCATATAGCACCAGGCAGAACTGCCTCGGTCCACAGTCCGCGCGATCTTGCCTGTGGCTTGAGGGCACCGCACTGACCCAGTATTAGGCCCAAGGAGGCTGGAGACCTCGACTACGGGGTGGCGAAGGGATGTGGATCGGGGGTAGCGATGAAGGTCTTCTTGGATGTGGGAGCCCATGTGGGAGAGACACTCAAGCCGGCGCTCGATCCTCGCTACCGCTTCGAGAAGATCGTTTGCTTCGAGCCCGTGGAGGCATGCTGGGCGAGCCTCGAGAAGCAGGCCGACGAGAGAGTAGAGATCTGCAGGTTCGGCCTATGGAAAGAGACCACAAGACGCGCGATCTACGGCGCCGGATCCCTCGGGGCGAGCTTGTTCGACAGCCGTGACCAAAGCGGCTCCACAGCGATCGTCGAGCTTCGGAGAGGCGGGGAATGGTTCAAGGACCATATCTCGGAGGCGGACGAGGTCTACCTCAAACTCAACTGCGAGGGAAGCGAGTGCGACATCATCGACGAGCTGCTGGACTCCGATGAGATCAGGAAGATCAAATCGATCCTGGTGGACTTCGATGTCCGCAAGATCCCCTCCACTGCCCACCGCGAAGCGGAAGTGAGAGAGCGACTCGAGAACGCCGGATACAGTCGGGTCCTGCGCCTGAAGGAGCGGTACAAGGGACCGACGCACACGGCCACCATCGAGAATTGGCTACATGACGCGGGGGCGAGACCGGCACATTCCTCGGCTTGGTGGAAGTGGCGATACATGTGGTTCCCGGCGCTGGTCAGGAAGGTCGTGGCCGTCGGCAAGAGCGTGGCCAGGCGGCTGCTCCCGCAGTCGGTGTACGAGAGGCTCCGCGTCCTGGTACAGAGGATCGTGTACGGCTATCCCCCAGATACCGGAGGAGACCACAACTGAAGATCCTGATCCTTCATTCCAGATACTTGTCGGGTTGGGCCTCGGGCGAGAACAGCGTCGTGCGAGACGAGCACCGGTTGAGGAGGCCACGAGCACATGATCACGTCAAAGCCAATTGGCCCGGCGCTCTCACGTACGAGGCTCCGCACAATGAAGCTCTGGTTACCGTCAGCATTCCGGACATCCGAGCCGGGACGCTAGCAAACATGTCGATGATGGCCACCGACTGTTAGCGCAACCGGCATGTAGCGGATGACCCGATCATCGAAAGCATCCCAGCGCCTACCGGATGTCGTGATGTTGCCTATTCTCTGGGCGCTTGGTAGCGTCCCTTGCTCGTTGTCGCGACAAGGACGAGATGGGCATGCCTCGCAATGAGTCGTTGAGTAGGTTTACGCCCAAGTTTCAAAGGTTCGCCGACTTGGCGTCGAAGTCTTGGGCTTACACACTTGGTGCTTTGGAGCAACCGCAGACGCTCCCCTTTCTACTGGCTTCGGCGGCCGATGGAGCTCACCTTGGTCAGTTGATCAGACTGAACAGACATCGACGCTGGATCCAGTCCGCGAGGATTAGGACAATCGTCGACGTGGGGGCCAACACTGGGCAATTCTCCTCGGCTATGGCGGCGCTGCTTCCGGACGCCAGCATCTATGCATTCGAACCCCTGCCCAACTGTTTTGCACAGCTGTCACGTCGACTTAAGAAGCGAGATAACTTCAGGGGATTCATGCTGGCCCTTGGTGATCAGGCAGGTGAAGCGACTCTGTGGAGGAGCAGCTTTTCGGAGTCATCCTCACTTCTCACGATGACGGATCTACACAAGGAGTCGTTCCCTTGGTCAGCAGAACATACGCCACAGACTGTTAGGGTCGATACACTCGACGCCTTTCTACCTGAACTCAAGTTGGAGGCGCGGGTCTTCCTCAAGCTCGACGTCCAGGGGTTCGAGGGGAGGGTCTTGAGAGGGGCGGAACGCGTGCTCACGTATGTTCACTACGTCCTCGCAGAGACATCCTTCCAGCCCCTGTACGAGGGACAGGACAGTTTCGAAGAGATCTTTCTCTTTCTGGGCGATCACGGCTTCGAGTACAAGGGCAGTCTCGATCAACTCTCCTCCCCTGCGGACGGGGGCATTCTGGAGGCCGACGCCCTGTTCGTTCGAAAGTCATGAGCGAACTGCGGGGCACCGTTCTCGTGGTCTACAATCGGTACTCGACCCGCGGAGGTGAGGATGAGGTCTTTGAATCGGAAGTAGAGTTGCTGCGGCAACATCGCTGGGATGTGATTCCTGTCACAGAGACGCCGATACCGCCCAGCAGGACTCAGCTTCTGCGGGCAGCCACCAATATCGTGTGGTCGGTCGGATGGCACCGGAGGCTTCGGGAGTTGGCGCGTGTTCACCGGCCCAGCATCGTCCACATCCACAACACCTTTCCCACAATGTCCCCTTCAATCATCCGCGCCGCCAGAGATGCTGACGCCGCCGTCGTTCATACGGTGCACAACTACCGCCTCATCTGCCCTAGCGCGATCTGCTACAGGGATGCCCATACCTGCGAGGACTGCGTTGGCAGAAAATTCGCTTGGCCCGGCGTGCTACACCGGTGCTACAAAGGATCTCGCCTCCAGACGGCCGGGGTTGCAGCCTCCGTCGCTGTCCACGGTGTACTGAATACCTGGCAGCAGGTCGATGTCTACATCAGCCCCTCGCTATTTGGGCGTGAACTCCTTGCTCGTGGCGGTGTTCCCCCCGACAGGATAATCGTCAAGCCCAACTTCATGCCGTCTGACCCTGGAGTGGGGAAACACGATGGTGAATTCTGCGTGTTCGTGGGGAGGTTATCCGCCCAGAAGGGAATGCTAACGCTCCTGCAAGCGTGGCAACGTCTGGAACATGTTCCCTTGAAGGTTGTTGGGGACGCCGTTCCTGGTCCAACTCCCTTCCTGGATGCCCACCATAGTGCGTCAAGCGTGGAGTTCCTCGGCAGAGCCGACCGGTCGAAGGTTCTCGCACTGATGAAGGAGGCCCGATTTCTCATCATGCCGTCTGAGTGGTACGAGGTTGGCCCGCTTTCCATCCTGGAAGCATTTGCTTGTGGGCTCCCGGTCATTGCTTCTCGATTGGGAGCCATGCCTGAATTCGTCCAGGACGGCCATACGGGGCTGCTGTTCACGCCAGGCGATTCGCAGGACCTTGTCGCCACGGTTGATTGGGCTTGGCGACACCCGGAGGAAATGGCAGCGATGGGGCGTGAGGCGCGAAGACAATACGAGACCCGCTATACCCCGGAACGTAACTACCAGATGCTGGCGAAGATCTATGAGTCTGCCCTCGAGCGACGGATGCCCTAAGGGGCAGCTTCGAGTCGCGTTGCTTTGGACGGCGTATGACTTCCGCGCTTGCCTAGCACGCCCTGCACTCGCCCTCAACACGTGGGCAACTGGGCAAAAGCAGACCGCCTCCGTCCAAGCCGTGCAAGCGCTCGATCGGTCAACCCCTCTACTCATCGCGGCCGGCATCGTCCGTCAGTCCGACCCTCACGCATCGAGTAATCTGCGGTACGCAGGCGGCGCCGGCGACCGGGCCTGAGCTCGCTGGGGACGGAGCATTGGGCAGGAATCCTCTAGATTGCACGCGAAGGGGTCGTTTCTTGGCCTCGCCTGGGAATCGCAAGACTCCGACCTTGTCGGCCTCCACGAGAGTCTTATTCGTCCTTCTCGGAATTATGGTGGCGTGTACGACGGACCCAGAACCCTCAGCGACACCGCAGTCCCCGCCCGAGAGCCAATCCCAAACTCCCGAGACGGGTGTCCCAGCGAGCTGTGTCACCAGTGCGCACTTCGTGCAGCCCGAGGATGCTCTACAAGAGGCGCTCACCGCAGCCGGACCGGGGGCAACCCTGTGCTTCAAGCCAGGCGTCTACCGGCTGAGGCAGGATCTTCATCCTCTGTTGGGTCAGACGCTCATCTTTCGCCCCGGCGCGGTGCTGAACGGCTCTGAGGTTGTGAAGAACTGGACCCACGTGGGCTCGTACTGGATCTCGAGTGGCCATCAACAGAACCTGAGCGAGGCGTCCTGGATGACCGAAACCTCTGTCGCTTGTCCAGTCGTACCAACGGCCTGCATCTACGAGGACGTCTTCTTCGACGGCCGGCCCCTGCGGCACGTGCTGACTCTCTCTGCGCTCGACGAACCGAACGAGGTCTTCTTCGACCGGCCTGCGGACACGATCTACCTCGCTACAGACCCCACCGACCGGCTCGTGGAGGCGACGGTGGCCAAGTTCGCGATCACCTCGCCCGCAGGTGATGTGACCACCGATGACGTGACCATCCGGGGCGCAACCATCGAGAAGTTCGCCTACGCGGGCATCTACACCGAGGCGGACCACTGGACGATCGAGGATTCGGAGCTCCGATACAACCACGGCCAGGCGATCGGCATCTACGGAGGCAGCGGTGAGGTGATCAAGAATACCCGCATCCATCACAACGGCGTGATCGGGATGATCACAGCACGTGTGGACGACTTCACCGTTCAAAATAGCGAGTTCGACCACAACAACTACCTGCACGCCGGCCCCGAGGTCGGTGGCTACGGAGAAGGGGCTGTCAAGATCCTGCTGTCGCACGGTGTGGTCTTCCGGGACAACTGGAGCCACGACAACGTTGGCGACGGCCTCTGGTTCGACACGGACAACTACGACATCCTGATCGAGAACAACGTCCTCGAGGACAACAGCCGGAACGGTCTGCACTACGAGGCGAGCTTCGATGCGACCGTCCGGTACAACACCATCCGCAACAACGGGACGGATTGGTACAGCCACCCTGCCGGGATCCTGAACGCCACATCCAAGAACGTCGAGTACTACGGGAACAGGATCGAAGGCAACCGCATCCGATCCATCATGATCCTGTGGTCCGATCGAGGGCAGAGCGCCACGTTGGGTGAGCGACAAAGCGCCAACCTCTATTTCCACGACAACGTCATCGTGCTCGACGACAACCCCCAGTCTTGGGTTGGGGTCTTCTGGGACCAGGATCCACGGGTCTTCACCTCCAACAACCGGTTCCAGGGCAATACCTACTATGCCCGGAGCGATGGCCAGAGGGAGGGTGAGCGGTACTGGAGGTGGGACGGAATCGATCTCACGTGGACTGGATGGCGCTCCTACGGCTTCGACACGACGGGGTCCTACATCCGGACTTGAGATCGGACAAGGGGGTCGCGCGCGCTACGACGAGCCTAAGCCGCGAATCGCAGGGCGACCGAGCGCGGGCAATGAGACAGATCGCATTGCCTCCCAATCTCCTCAAGATGGAGAACCGGCTCAGAAGTGATGCTAGAGGCGAGCTCGACGCGGTCGACCACTCGTTCTAACGGCCTGGAGACTCGTTGGCTGTACCTGAACACCGGCGTCACGACGAGCAGCTCGGGCCCTCGTTACGTCGATGCAGCGCAGGACGGCGTCCAGATCGGGGGTGAAGACAAACTGATGGAGACTGCGCAGGCGAGCTCAGGGGCTCGTCGAGGAGACCGGCGTGGACTTCTTTCAACGTGCGAGCCAAGGTGGGCGTAGGAGACTCTTCACAGACCTGCGGCTCGTGTCGAGCAGACTTCAGCGCCTCTGCAGTGTGGCTGTGAGCCTCCGCCACCACCGAAAAGGGTGTTGGATGCGCCGACCGGGCTGGGTAACCCGACTGGGATGACGATGCCGACCGCGAAAGCGACGGCTGCCGGTGGACGGACTCTCATGATTGTGGGTTGCTCATGCAGGCCTGGTGATTAGGGCGACGGTGGCGAACCTGCTACAGCGCGCATCCTCGGAAGAGACCCCGCTCTCCAGTGTTCTCTCGTTTGGGCGCGCTCGACCTCGGCAAGACCAAGGATAAATCCGGCAACTGGGAAGAATCTCTCGGAGAACGGCCGAACCACCAACAAATTGTCGATCAAAGCGACCGTCACGCCGGTGACCATCATCCCGAGGAGGAGCCATGCGCTCCGGCGGTACAGGGGGTTTGCGCTTCGGATCACTAGGGTGAATGCCCTGACAAGCTGGAGCCAGAAGAGAACTAAGAGTACGACCCCTGGAATCCCGAATTCCACGAGTAGGTACACGAAGTCATCGTGGGGCGGCACGATCCCGCTCACGTCGCTGCCAAATAGGTCTGGCACACCGAAAAGATCCTCCGAAGACAAGGTCCACATGTAGCCGAAGCCGTTGCCCCAGGGCAGGGCTGGTGAAGCTCGCTCCCAAAGCGCCGTCCACAGCTCCCAGCGCCCACTTGTAATCCCACCTGTTCGAAGCTGAGCAGCGATGTCCCCGCTCTCTGACCGTGAAATCACCTGGCGGGCTGTGGGTGTGAGGAGAGCAAGCCCGATCGCAGCGATCAGGACCAGAACGTAGCCTCGCCTTCGCGACCGAAATGCGATTAGCGCAAAGGTGACTGCGGCAGCGATCCAGGCGGCCCGCACCACCGAAAAAACCACAAGGGCGAGCAGGATCCCGGTCATGAGTAGATGTCCAAGGCGCCTGCTGCCGAACTCCTCAGGCATGAAGAGCGGAACAAGGGTCACGCTGAGGGCAGCAGCAGCCATCCAGCCGAGGTACGTATGAATCACGATCGAAGGACCTTCCGGAAACCATGCACCGCCGTAACCGGCCAAGCCGACGGCGAGGGTGGACATGACTCCCAGCACGAGCGCGGTGCCGAGACTTGCCCCGTCCAGCTCCCCGAGCTGAGCCAAATTGAACGCGAGCAGTCCAAGGAGGATGTAGAAGGTCAAACTCAACATCATTGTCTTGTTCGCAGATATGGCGTTGTCTCCGACGTCCGCCAGGAACAAGTGCCCGGCCACATTGAGGATCACCAGTGCCCCAAGGGCTGTACCCAATCCGAGAGCGAGCCGCTGTCGCGTGACGAGTAACCCGGCAAGAGCCACCGTTATGAGCAGTAGCGCTCGACTAGTGTGAATGCTGGCCGTTACACTCGCTGGCATCGCGATAATCCCAAGCAACAGCCAATCGGGCCTGAGCACAGCCCCAAGGAGCGCCCAAGGCGCGGCCGCCAAGAAGATCGCGTCGATCGCTTCGAGCCGGCCACTCGCCAAGAGGCCAACAACCCCGAGTGTGCAGGCAACAAGCAAGGCCATGACGAATATCAGAGCCGGGCGGGCTCTCTCGATGCGGGGCTGCCGCCGGCTCAATACACTGAGCATCGGACGCGCCTCTAGACTCCGGTCCTTGGAGGGATCAGCCCTGGGGCCCGCATGGGCAACGGCTGCGTGAGGCTTGGACGGACGATCACCTAGCATCCTTCATCATGAAGCACGTCCCCCCGATTCTGCGGCGTGATCCGAGCGAACGCCACCTCCTGTTACATCCTCCGGCGCAGTTAGTGGTTCGATCGACCATTGAATTGGAGGAGACGCTATCCCCGGCCACTGCTCAGGAAAGTCAGACCCGTGATGCCCGATACCCGCGACCGTGAAGCTGAGGTACTGGGTGGGTGGCAAGACGACGCGCAATCCCGGCAGATCGAAGTTGACGACTATGACGTAGTTCCTCCGATTCAGGAAGCGCGGAGGGATGACAGCTGAGCTTCGATACCGTCCTGGGGCGTCGACCTCCGGTCTTGAGCCGTGGTCCGTGGTCTGGAATGCTAACTCGCCCTCCGGCGTATGCACCCCAACAACGAACCTACCCCCCCTGAGGGATCGCAGGATCTCGTAGTCCATCTCAACGCGGATCGGTGTATCGGTGTCGAACACGCTTTGACACCGCCCGGAAGGTGCGACAAGGCGTATGCCGCTGAGCGCGATCTCGTCAGACCACGGACGTTTCGGATCATCGGAGGACCAGGCAATCTCCCCTCCTCCTTCAACCTTGCCGACGTCCGACATGTACGCGGACACGGCAGCATCCGCAGGGCCATCGAAGACCACCGCCCCGCCGTCAAGAATCAGAGCCCGCTGACACAGCGAACGGACGGCTCCCATGTTGTGGCTAACGAAGAGGACCGTGCGGCCGGAAGTCGCCACCGCATCCATCCTCCCGAGGCTCTTCCTTTGGAACGCAGCGTCTCCCACGGCCAAGACCTCGTCCACGATCAGCACGTCCGGTTCCAGATGTGCCGCAACGGCAAAGGCAAGTCGAACCAGCATGCCGCTCGAATAGCGTTTCACCGGCGTGTCGATAAATCGATCGATTTCGGCGAACTCCACGATATCATCGAACTTCTTCTGTATGTCTCCCCGGCGCATCCCGAGGATGGCTCCATTCAGGAACACGTTCTCCCGGCCGGTCAACTCATTGTGGAAACCCGCACCCACCTCGAGAAGGGCTCCGACTTGTCCCCTGATTCGAGCCTCACCTTCCGTGGGCTCAGTGATCCGAGACAGAATCTTCAGAAGCGTCGTCTTGCCTGCCCCATTGCGACCGATGATGCCGACGACTTCCCCTTCTCTGACGTCGAACGAGACGTTTCGGAGCGCCCACAGGTACTCGAGATCGTGTGACTTCATCCGACGCCTCTGCCTCGAGAAGAGGTTGCTGATTCCATCCGAAAGAGACTCTGTCAACCGGCCGTAGGGCGTAGTGTTTGTGCCCAGCCGGTAACGTTTGGCAAGCCCTCTTGCGGAAACCACGACACTGGTCATCTCAGATGACATCCGCGAATGAGCGCTCCAGCCGACGGAAGTAGAGAACCGCTCCTGCGAACAGGAGGACGGCCATCACGGCCGACAGGACAGTCATCAGCCCGGGGCCCTCACCGATACCCAGCAATGACCACCGGAAGCCCTCGATCACTCCCACCATGGGATTGAGCGCGTAGAGTGGCCGGATGGCGGACGGGACGAACGAGCTGCTCGCGGGGTACATCACTGGAGACAAGAAGAACAGAAGTTGAAGCACGAACACCACGGCATACCTGACATCTCGGTACTTCGCGTTCAGGGCGGACATCCCTATCCCAATCCCCAACGAAGCGACGACTGCGATCAGGGTAAAGATCGGAAGCCAAAGGATCTCGAGCGTCGGGACGATGCCGTAATAGACCATCATGCCGATCAGGACGGCCATGGCTATAGCGAAATCGACCAAGTAGGTACCAGTCGCCGCGATCGGCAAGATGAGTCTTGGGAAGTAGACTTTCGTGACCAGGCCTTGTCCACTCACCACGCTCTCGGAGGAACCGGCAAGTGCGCCTGAAAAGAGAGTCCAGGGAACAAGCCCTGCAAAGAAGAAGATGGGGTTGGGAACGTCCGCACCGCCTTCCGATGTGCCCGTGAATCGCCCGAAGAGAGCCGACAAGACAATCATAAGGACGAAGGGCTGGATCACCGCCCAGGCTGCGCCGAAGGCGGTCTGCTTGTAGCGGACCTTGACGTCGCGCCACGTCAGGAAGTACAGGAGCTCACGGTAAGCCCATAGCTCGCGCAGATGCAGGCCCACCCACCCTCGCGTCGGACGGATCAACACATCCTGCATTCAGTGCTTCCTCGTCTGAAACGTCGTACCTTCCCCCATTGGGCTGTGTCTGCTGGACGTCGGGTTCGCAAGCTTAGCGAGGCCATACCCATCACCGCGCGGAACCCGTCCCCGAGTAAGGCGCCCCATGGCAGCGTTGAGCCTTCTGATTCCCGACTTTAACGCCGTGGAGTTCAGTGCTTCGGCGATTCGATAGCCCCGGAACACCGATGATGCCCAGACGTGCTGTGGGCTCAACCTGCCCCACTGCCCTCGGAGGATTTCTGCAAGTTCACCTCGGCGCCTGGCCGAGTCTTCCACGGACTTGTTGCTCCCGTGGATACGATAGGCTGCCCATTGCGTGTCAATCACTCGGAACCTCGCCCCTCCCGCAGCCATGGCGAGGAACAGATCCCAGTCGAATGCGTAGCGAAAGTCGATGCGGAGAGGCCGATGCACGCTCCTACGCCAGAGAGTTGCGGGCTGAAGGATCGGATCGCCGTAGCGCAATTGGGATGCAACTGGCCGCTTCGAAACGGCTATCGCCGAGAGCGGATTCGCGGCATGGTCCACATACATTCCGCCGGCCGTAACCACGTCAACGCCGATCGCGAGCGCCCGGATCGCCTCCTCAACCACGCCTTCGTGTAGCCAATAGTCATCGGCGTTCAGCCAACAAAACACATCGCCCTTCGCCATCGCGAAACCCTTGTTCAGCGCGTCAGCTTGACCGGAGTCCTTCTGGAAGGTCGCCCGGATGCGATAGGTGCCTTCGAACGAGTCGATGACCGAAGCGGAGTCGTCGGTCGAGAGGGCATCGACAACGATATGTTCGATGTGCCGGTACGTCTGCCGCCGCACCGATTCGAGGCACTGAGCGAGGAACTCCCCGTAGTTGTATGAGGGTGTGATAACGGAGACCAGCGGATCCCATTGGGTCATGGGTTCCAAGATACAGGACCGTGCGCGGACCTATCCCAAGCATGCCATCCGCGTCTCCTCGTTGAACTCCGAGTTACTCGCTAAGAGAGGATCGGCAGCCCGCTTGCTAGAAGGAGCAGGATGTGAAGCCAGAACTGGTCTCATAGATCTAGCGTCCACCGAGAAGCTCCTCGGTGAGCTTCCTGTCAAACTCCATGGCGTCGAGACGCCACATGCGCCAGGATCTCGGAAGGGGGATCGGTAAGAGAAGGCGAATGATACTCCCCCCATCCGGATGCAAGTCCACCCTCTTCAAAAACTGAATCAGATTGGGCCAGTTAGACGGATGACTCCGCCTCAGATTCATCCGAAACATGAGTGCTTCCCGCCGCCAGTGGATCAGGAGCCTTGCACGTCGGAGCCGCCCGAATTCCCGGGTACCCAGGGTATCGGTATAGCGCGCCCTTGCTCGTTCGATCTCTCGTCTCAATTCACCCGCATGCACCGTCGAAAGAGTTCCTTCGTGCTCAACTTCAACGGCGAGCACCTCTCGCACATGCGTGTATCCGAATCCAGCGGTTCCCGTCCTAAGCCAGTATTCGAAATCGCCACCGTAGCGCAGACCGTCGTCGAATCCACCGACCGTATCGCTGACGCGGCGACGCCAGAACACGCTTGGCTGCCCCATGCTGATGTATGCGTACGTTCGGGGATGAAAACGAGGGTAGAACTGGATCCTCACCCCGTGACTACGTCCGGCCGGCTTGGACAACACGAGGACATCTCCGAAGGCGAGATCACTTCCACTCGACTCGAGTGCAGACACCGCGCGCTGGACCGACCATGGGAGGTAGAGGTCGTCGGCGTTCAGGTACGAAAGCACCTCTCCCTGGGCCAGTTCAAGGCCCTTGTTGATGGCGGCATACATGCCCGCATCGGGCTCGCTCAGCCAACGAAGCGGCACTTCCGATTGGAACCGACGGAGGACATCAATCGTTCCATCGCTGGATCCGCCGTCTATGACGATGTGTTCGATATTGGGATGAGTCTGGGCTGCCACCGACGCGAGCGTGAGTTGAAGCGTGCTGGCGGAGTTCAGGACAGGAGTGAGTACGCTAACGAGAGGAGATGACGAAGATCGCACCGGAGTGGAGCTCCAAATCAGCTACTCGCAAGAGGGTTTCCTAACGCGAATGTTTCCTCACACGTCGATACTCGTTCACACCCCACCATTTGAGTCTAAAGGCGACCACCCGCCCGGCGGTGGAAAGCAAGATCCGCGACCCTACATGTCGCCGGATCATCCGATGATTCAGACGCAGGACCCGAATCTCGTCGCGCATGTGTTCGATCTGAGTCTGCCGAGATAGGCCACCTCCTCGATGAGCCACCGTCCCCTCGGTTCCTGAATGTGCCCAATGGAGAGGCTCGGCCGCGACTCGCAGGATGTAGTCCCAGTCCTCGTATGTGCGAAGGTTGTGGTTGTACCCGCCGATCCTCTGGTGTACGTCCTTGGCGATGAGCAGCGATCTTGGCGATTCCCGCGTCCTACGAAGGAGCCAACGAACTCTGTCGGGTGGGGCAAGTCGGGAGAAGTCTGCAATGACGAATCCTTGGTCACGGTTCTTCCTTCGGTCTCCGATCCTGACGTCGGAGTATCCGATGGCATCACGGCGTTGACAAACGGCATTGGCCTCCGCCTCGATCTTCGCTGGTAGGAAGTAGTCGTCTCCGTCCAGCCAGGTGAGAAAATCCCCGGTTGCGTCACGCATCGCCAAGTCTCTGTTGGCGCTTACGCCGAGATTTCTTTCCCGAAAGACCGGCCTGATATTAGGGTGGCTGCGAGCAAGCGCCTCAATGAGCGGGCGAGAGCCGTCGGTTGAGGCGTCGTCGGCTAGGATGATCTCGTCAACGGGTCGGGTTTGTCCGATAACACTCATCACGGCTTCCTTCAGCAGTTCCCCATTGTTGTAGCTGACGATTACACAGCTGATCTTCAACGGTGAGCACCTCCCGGCTCGAGCACTCAGCTCACCCGACTAGTTTGATCGAGCCCACCCTTCACCTCGAGTGCTCGGGGTCCACCAGCGGCGCCACATAGTAGAAGGGAATCGACAAGTCGGTGGCGAAAGGCCATGTCCATCGACCGGGGTTGTCTCCACAGAGAGTGGACTCACTCCGTCTAGTCTCGTCTCATCCTGTTAAGTCCTTATAGAAACGAGCCAGTCGATTGAGCCCTTTGAACGCGTTAAGTTCGGCCCGGAACGAAGGTCCTTCCGAGGCAATCTGCCTGTCGAACAGTTTCATCGCGAAGTCATAGAGCTCGAGGTCCAAATGATTGCCTTTCTCAACGCGCGCTCGGACTTCGACTGGCTGTTCCTCCTGCCGAATCGTGTCGGGCGCGACGTTCTTACTTCTGTAAAGGGGGAGCTTCCAGCGCAGTCTCCTGCGGAACAGGATTAGGCTTTCATCGAATCGCTCGGTTAGGCCTACCGCAGAGAACGTTGCAAGGTTTCTCTTGGCCAGTTCCAACATGTTCTCGTGGGAGTCGATGCCCTCGGTTCCCGCTAGCTGCCTCGTCTGTCCGTTTATCGCATCCTGTTCAGCAATCTCGCTGTTCATGAAGTCCGAGACGGTCATCCCCTCGTCGCGCAGGGTCGAGTGAAGAGGGTGACTCTTGTCACGCTTGATGTATCCGTATATGGACATCACTCGCTCTACCGGTTGTCTCAGGATCGTGATGTAGCGAGACCTTATCCCAAGCTGCCTGTGGACGCCGAAGGGAACGTGACCTCGGACCAGGAGTAGTTCCCCCCGTTTCGCGCGTTCGGCAAAGGGCGTGATGGGGTCGGACGGGTCGCGAATCGTAAGGATTTTCTTAGCTGCATACTGACGGTCCAGAATTGCGTAAAGTGTCGTACCCGCTGTCTTTGGGATATGGAGAAAGACAACGCAGCTTGGTCTTGGCAAGAGAGAGTGGCCTTCAACCAACGCGTGGTTTGGTTCGCGGTGATATTGCATCTCCCTAATCTCCCTGCTTGTCGGCTCGTTCCTCGTTCTCTCGATCGTGTCTCGTCCCCTCTGGAGGTCCAGCAGGATCCGGGAAAGACCAGGCAAAGATCCTGGTGACTACCTCCGGCCACGCGTGCACACGGAGCGAGGTTCTCGAGAAGAGCACCGAAGCC
>Ga0184625_10000611_pt1 | contig 13817 bp, 13 predicted proteins | sample PLM3_30_b1_FD_133151 | JGI IMG/M metagenome (GOLD analysis project Ga0184625, IMG submission 133151) | Groundwater sediment microbial communities from an aquifer in East River, Colorado, USA - PLM3_30_b1 | ecosystem: Environmental > Terrestrial > Soil > Riparian zone | place: USA: East River... | reverse complement strand
GAGGCTTGTTCGGTGGTCCCGTGACCAACGATCTTGGCGAGTTCCGGCTGTACAGCTTGATGCCTGGCACGTACGTCGTGAGCGCGACACCCGCCGACACCATGATGATGATGCCCGCCGGCCCTGCCGGTCCCGCATCTATCAGCGCACCAGACGACGGACACGGCATCACCTATTACCCGGGTACGATCAACGTCGACGAAGCGCAGTCGATTACCGTCGGCCTCGCGGATGTGGCGAACGCCTCGTTCGCGCTCGTCCCGCAACGGATGACTCGGATTACTGGAGTCGTCCGCAATTCACAGGGAAAGCCGTTGGCGGCAACGCTGACCCTCCGCACGCAGGCCGGCAGTGGCATGTCGATGCGAATGCTTGCGATGTCAGGCTTAGACGGGCGGTTCACAGCCTCTAACGTACCGCCGGGCGAACATTCCATCGAAGTCAATCCCCGTCCAGGCGAAGAAGAATCTGCGACAGTACCGATAACGGCTGGCGGTTACGACATCGCCGACCTCGTCATCACGACGAGTCCTGGCGCCACAATCTCCGGCCAGGTCACTTTTGAAGGCGCGGCGCCGGCCGAGAAAACCTGGCGCGTCAATGCGACGTCGCCGGATCCGGGCGCTCCTGGACCGATGCGAATTTTCGACAACACGCAAGGCGTGATCGACGAAAAAGGGCGATTTCAACTTCGAGGACTGTCGGGACGGGTGATGTTCACCGTGTTCCCCTCTGCGCCGATGGCGGGACCAGCGCCGTTGTTCGTGAAATCGGTCACCTTCAACGGCGAGAACATTACCGACGTGCCGCTTGATGTGGCTGCCGTCACAGATGGCAGCACGCTCCAGATTGTGATGACCGACAAGCAGACGACACTGTCTGGAGCGGTTCGAAATACGCGCGGACAGCCAGTCATCGACTACACGGTCGTTATTTTTCCCTCGCAGCTGCGGGAGGGCGCAGTGCCCGGGCGTTACACGCGCGCCGTGCGCCCCGATCAACAAGGCCGATTCGAAACGCGAGGCCTACCGCCGGGAGACTATCTGGCTGCGGCGGTCGAGTCGCTCGAGGTGGGTGGCCACTGGGATCCCGCGTTCCGCAAACAGGTCGAGCCGGCAGCGAAGCGGTTCCGTCTCACGGAGGGGCAGGCGGCCACTGTTGATTTGACTCTGACGCCGTAGCACATGAAGCATTCCGTGGCGGCGCTCATCATGGTCGCGTTGGTCGCCGGCGCAGCGGCACAGGCGCCCAAATCGACGGCCCGGATTCGCGGGCGCGTAGTCGCAGCTGCGACGGGACGACCATTGCGGCTCGCAACCATCAAGCTCGTCCCGTTAGGCAACGGGTTGGGTATACGAACGGCAACAACCGATGCGAACGGCCAATACGAACTCGCCGACCTCCCTGGCGGCCGGTATGCCTTCTACGCTAACCACCGCGGCTACCTCGAACAGAATTTCGATCAACCACGCCCGCTCGCGCGGTACCGGCTGCTCGAGCTTGCCGAAGGCGAGCAGCTGGACGGAATCGATTTCTCATTGCATCGAGGCGGCGTGATTACCGGCATCATCAGCGACGAGAGCGGCGATCCATTCCCCGACGTCAGCGTGACGGCTGTACGCCAGCTGCATGGACCATCTGGACGAATGCTCTTTCCTGCACAGACGACGATGATCCCAACGGACGACGAAGGCCGATTCCGCGTCTTCGGCCTCGCTCCGGGCACCTACCTCGTCACGGCGACCGCTGCGCAGACAGACGACTCTCCTTTGGGTTATGGACGAACGTATTACCCGGGAACGATGAACGAAGCGGAAGCGCAAATTGTTCGCGTCGAACTCGGGAGCGATGCGATCGCCAACTTCTCGATGATTCCCGCAAGGCTGGCGCGCGTTGCCGGCGTCGTGCGCGACTCGCAGGGACGTCCAGTGTCGTCCGGCCGGATCACCATGACGACTTCACTCGGAAGCAACGATATGGTCGGGATGGCGATGTTCGACGCGAGCGGCAATTTCAGCTTCGAAAGGGTCATGCCCGGGCGCTACCTGCTGCACGTACGACCGCGAGGCGGAGAGCCCCGTCTCGTCCCCGCCACTGCTGAGTGGGCCACGATGCCTGTCAACGCCACCGGCGAAGATATCCTCGATCTGGTTGTCACCACGTCGAGAGGCTTCGCGGTGTCGGGACGCGTGAGGTTCGAAGGGTCGGCGACGCCGCCGTCTGCGAGGGGATTGAAGTTTCTCACTGGCGAGCTCGACCAGTCGCTCCAACGCATGGCCTACAGCTCAGCAACCGCGGACAACGGCATGGCCGACGCCGAAGGTCGATTCAGAATTGTTGGAGTCAGCGGTAAGGTGCGCATTGTCGGCGGCGGCCCCTTACCGACGGGTTGGTTTTTCAAACGCGCCTTGCTGAACGGCACTGACGTCACGAACTCCGGATTCGACGTCGACCGTGACGTGGGCGGCATCGAAGTGGTTCTGACGGATCGCGCGACGACGGTCACGGGAACCGTGAGAGATGCGCAGCGCAGCAGCGTCAACGACTACATCGTCGCCCTTTTTCCGGTCGGACAGTTCGAACAGTTGGAACGAGCACAACGCCAGCGAACCATCCGGCCCGATCCGGACGGAATCTATCGCATCAGGAACCTGCCGCCAGGAGACTACCTCGCCGCTGCTGTCCCGGTGTTGTCGCTGCCGATCGGGGGCGAATGGGACCCCGCATTTGCCGAACGGGTCAGGCCCAGGGCGATCGGCTTTAAACTAGCTGAAGGTCAGAGCCTGGCTCTCACTCACCAGTTGATCGAATGAACATGATGTTACGGTCGTTGTCGGTGGCACTGCTGGTCGCGGCCGTCGCGACGAGCGCGTTGGCGCAGCAACCCGGCCCCGGCCCTGCCGGTCGCGGCGGACAGGGCCAGCTCCCGGGCGGGAGGGGCGGCCGCTTCGGCGGCATGCCCCCGCGCGACAACATGCCGGCCCCGACTGGAACCGCGAGAATCAGCGGCCGCGTCGTCGCCGCCGACACGGGCTCGCCGATCCGCCGCGCGCAAATCAACGTCAACTCGCGCGAGGTGCAATTCAACCGCAGCGTCACGACCGACGGCGAGGGACGCTACGAGATTGCGTCGCTGCCAGCCGGACGGTATCGGCTTTTCGTCGACAAGTCCGGCTACGTGGCGCTCGAGTATGGGCAGGCGCGCCCGTTCGAGGCCGGCAAACCGCTCGATATCGCCGACGGACAGGCCCTCGAGAGAATCGACTTCAGCCTGCCGCGCGGCAGCGCGATCACCGGCCGCATCACTGACGAGTTTGGCGACCCCATCACAGACGTCCAGGTCCAGGCGCTTCGATATCAGTTCCTCAACGGCGAACGTCAGCTGGTCAATGCGGGACGATCCGCACAGACGGATGATCTTGGCGCGTACCGGATTTTCGGTTTGATGCCCGGAGACTACGTCGTGCGCGCGTCGATGCGCCCGAACATGCCTGGCGGTCCAAGAGGGGCCGATGTCGAGCCAATCGGTTATCCGGGTACGTATTACCCCGGCGTGACCGACGTCAGCCAGGCGCAGACGGTCACGGCGACGCTCGGCCAGGAGTTGAGCTCGATTGCATTTCCCCTGGTGCCCGCGCGCCTGTCGCGGATCTCGGGAACCGTGATGGGCTCAGACGGCCGGCCTCTACCCGGTGCGATGGTGATGATTCGCGCGCGCAGCAGCGGCGGAATGGGCGCTTTGCGGATGAACATCATCAATGGCGGCAACAATCAGGTGCGACCCGACGGCAGCTTCGAGCTGGCGAACGTGCCTCCAGGCGACTACCTGCTCGACGTGCAGCAACGCCCGCAAATGGCCCGGGGCCTGGGGGACATCAACGTGTCGCAGCTGGAGTTCGCGTCGATGCCCGTCAGCGTGTCGGGAGGAGATATCGACAATCTCACCATCGTGACTACTCCAGGCGTGACGGCATCCGGGCGCGTGGTCTACCAGGGCCAGGGCGCGCCGAATACGACACAGTCGATGCAAGTGATCGCCGTGCCGCCCTCCGGCGGACCGTCGCCGATAGGGACGCTGCTCAACGCGAAGGCATTGGGCGGCGGACGAGTGGGACGGGACAACACGTTCGAACTCAGGGGCATCGCGGGACCGCAGATGCTTCGCGTGCAAGGCGTCCCGGCGGGCTGGACGCTGAAGAGCATCATCGTGGACGGCATCGACATCACCGACGCTGCATACGACTTCAAGCCGGGTAATAACATGACCGGCCTGGTGGTCACCATCACCGATCGCGTGACTGATTTGACCGGTACGGTGCGCGATGGGCGAGGACAACCGGTGACCGACTACGTGCTCGTCGCGTTTTCAGAGGACACGAAGCTCTGGGGACCGCAATCGCGATACGTGCAGACGACACGGCCGAATCAGAATGGCACCTTCAGCATCAAAGGACTCCCACCGGGCCGGTATCTTGCGGCCGTCGTTCCTGCCCTCGAAAACGGCTTGCAGAACGATCCGGCTGTGCTCGAACAACTGCGGGCACGCGCGCGCGGGTTTTTGTTATCTGACGGTCAGATGCTGAACCTGAATCTCGAAATGGCGCCTCAGTAAGCGTGTTAGCATTGGGCCTCCATGGCTGATCGAACGAAAAATCAGAACACGCCGAAGGTCGAGCTCGGCGAAGCGCTCGGGCTCGTCGAAACGCGCGGATTCGTCGGGATGGTCGAAGCCACCGACGCGATGGTGAAAGCAGCGAACGTGGTGTTCGTCGGTTGGCAGAAAGTTGATGCCGGCCTGGTAACGGCAATCGTTCGCGGCGATGTCGCGTCAGTGAAAGCCGCCACCGATGCCGGCGCCGCCGCGGCGAGACGTGTCGGCGAGCTCGTCGGCGTCCACGTCATCGCCCGCCCCGCAGAAGACCTCGAAAAAATCTTTCCGATCGGATAGGTCCAGGGCCGGTCCGGGGTCCGGCTAAAGCCGGACACTACATCAGGAATTCTCCCAGGCAGCGGTTGAAGTCGGGCAAGAGCGGCGACGTCAGCGGTGTGATGTCATCAAAGAGTGTTCGCCGGCGGATGCCGCCGTGTGCGAGCTCGAGAATGGCGACGTCTTCGTGCTGCGGCTGCACGAGCCAGTACTCGCGCACGCCGTAGAGCGAGAACCACGCGACGCGCTCTTCGAGCGGGCCTGAATGGGTGAGCGGCGACGTCACCTCGAGCACCATGTCGGGAGGTCCCCACACGCGATCGCTGACGATCGACTCTCGGCCGTCGACGATGAATGTGATGTCGGGACGCAGGATCAGACCCTCGCGGCGATCGAGGACGACGTCAATACCCACCCAGAGCCGGCCGAGCGATCTGGCCGTGATGTACGCATCGAGCGCCGCATGCACGCGATCGACGAGTTTGTCGCGGCCGATGGCAAGCGGCGCCGCGGGGCCTCTTACATTTCCGTAAACGGTGTTATGAACACCAATCCTGTGGGTCATGTCTCCTTAACGACGACGATGACACCACCGAACAGGAAAAACAATCGCGATCTTGTTTACTGTGCAACCGATCGCGTCGTTTTTTTTCGCCGACGCGGCTTCGATCGCATTTTCAGCTTCAGCTCCTTCAGCTTCCCTTCGTTCCCGATGACCAGCAATGGTTGGCTTGGTGCGCGCAACAGATTGAAAAACTGACCGTTATCAGTGCGCGCGTACACATCCGTGCCGTCTGTCAAAAGTGTGATCGCTCCGCCGCCGCCGATGGCATCAAATAACCGGATCCCAAATTTGTTGTGCAGAGTTTCGAGGAGCAGCCGTATTTTTGCGACCGACATGCCGTTTCGGCGCAAGTCTGCGAGCACCACGAGCTCGAAGAGATCCACGGGCGAATATCGCCGCTCCGTGAATCCTCCCGCCTCGGTGCGATGCGATGCGATCGAAGGCTTGATCAATTTTCGCGAATCCCACCATTGAAGCTGGCGTGCGGAAAGACCCGTAATGGACGCGACCTCGCGCGAGCTGTAGTTCTTCTTCAGATCAGGGCGCATGGCTAGTTGCGCGGGGCCACCGCCCGGCGCCGCTCGCGGCTCATCGGGCTGCGGCCTTGCGATCGGCCATGGCCGCGCCGTCGAAGTCTTTCTGAGTGATGCCGCCTTCGTCGTGCGTGCTGTAGAGCAGCGTCACTCTGCGGTAGTTGATCACGATGTCAGGATGATGGTCCGCGGCCTCGGCGTCGGGTACCAGCCGGTTGACGAATGCGACGGCAGCCGGGAAGTCATTGAACGTGTATTGCTTCCTGATCGCGCGGCCCTCGATCGTCCAGTCCTTGAAATTCTTCAACTGCCTCTGCACGTCGTCATCAGACAGAATGGTCATGTCAGTACTCCCCGAACCGCTGGGGCGCAGCCGCCGTCAACAGCGGATCGTCACGGTTGTCGAGAACGAGATCGGCGACGGCTCGAGCCGTGAGCGGCGCGAGCAGGACGCCGTTGCGATAGTGGCCGGTCGCGTACACGAGTCCGGGCATTATCGCCGAGCGCCCGATGATTGGCATGCCGTCTGTCGTAGCCGGCCTCAGCCCCACGCGCGCGCCCACGAACGCCGCCCGCCACAATTGAGGAACCAGGTCGCACGCGCTGTCGAGCAGGTCGCGCACCCCGGCGACCGTCGTCCGTTCATCGAATCCGGCGTCTTCGACCGTGGCGCCAACCAGAATCGAATCGCGGCTCACAGGCACGAGATAGCATCGCGGCCCCCAGACGATACGGCGAAGCGCGGGACCATCGGTCGCGAGCTGCAGCAACTGTCCGCGAATCGGCCGGATCGGCAGCGCTGGGATGCCCGCAACCTCGATGTCCCCCGACCAGCTTCCGGCCGCAAGGACGACGGAGCGGGCGGTTACGGGCGCATCGTGCTCGAGGTGGACGCTGATCTCGTCGCCGCGGCGCTCGATGTGACGCGCCCGCGCCGGGACACGCACTCGTACGCCGTGTTTGATGGCAGCCGCGACCAGCGCGCCTGACAAATCGGCAGCCACGACAAACCCGTGCGATTTAATCAACAGCGCACCCGACACTTCGGGGGTCAGTTGTGGTTCGGCCTCGTGCGCGGCGCGCGCGTCGAGCAGCTCGCAATCAAGGCCGGCCGCGCGCGCCTCAGCGGCAATGTCCTGGAGCTCGTCGAGTGCCTGGTCGGCGGTAACGGCCTGGAGCGATCCAGTGCGGCAGTAGCCAACGCCGATCCCTGCATCGCGCGAGACGCGGTCGACGAAGCTGTCGTACATCGCGAGGCTCTTCGTGGCCAGCGGCAGAAGCGGCCGTCCGAACCCCTCGAGGTAGGGCACGAGCATACCCGCAGCCGCCTGGGTCGCTCCGAGGCCCGTGCCTCGGCAATCGAGGAGCGTGACGGACGCGCCTCGGGCGGCCAGCTCGTAGGCGACGGACGCACCAATAACCCCTCCCCCGACGACCGCGACGTCACAATCTCGCATGCGCTTCCACCAAGATGTTTATCATCTCACGCAGCCCGGGTGCTCCCTTCGAAGGACAATGAGGGTCCCCAGGGGACAATCGAGACCTCGCCATGCGCGAAAAGACCTTAATTTTCACCCATTTCGACGGCCCTATGTGGGTACGAGGCTTGCTGTTACAGTGAGCGAGGAGCATTCCCATGGAAATCAATAGGGCAGCATTTGGCGCCCTGGCAGTCTTCGGCGTGGTGGCAGCAAGTGGTGGCGCATATCTCGCCAGCCGGCATGACGAGGTCGCTATGCAGCCGGTGACGACGTATCCGGCCGCGACCACGAACGCGGTGACCGAGACGGAAAACACCATCTCCACAGCGCCAGCAGCGGCCGTCGAGACCGCGCCAGTGGTGGCGGCTGATCCCTCGCCCGCGCCGGCACGGCCGGCCCGCGTGGCGCCGCGCCCGGCGCCTGCGCGCACGCCACCTGCGCCCACGGCACCTCCGGCATCGCAGCGCGCACGTGCGTCGTCGAATTCCAACGGCAGCGCGTCTTCTCCGGCACCGACCTATACACCGTCGGCCACGGCGGCGGAGACACCCGTGTCAGCGGCGGTCGAGCCGCTGGAAAACACGACCGTCGAACGCGCGGCCGTCGCCCCGGAACCTCCACGGAAGCTGTTTGACGAGCTCGTGATTCCAGCTGATTCGGTGATCGGCCTGCAAGTCGAGAACGCCGTCACCACCGAGCGCGCAAAGGTCGAAGATCAGGTGCGGGCGCGAGTGACGCGCGACGTCAAAGTGCAGGAGCGGGTCGCCATTCCCGCCGGCGCGCGAGCCGAAGGTTCGGTCACGCTCGTCGAGCGCGGCGGCCGGCTGAAGGATCAGGCGCGGCTGGGCATCCGGTTCCACACGATCGTGCTGGCCGACGGCACGCGGCTGCCGATCAACACAGAAACGATCTACCGCGAGGGTGAATCACCTGCACGCGAGAGCGCCGCGAAAATCGGCGGCGCGGCAGTTGGCGGCGCGGTACTGGGCGCAATCTTCGGCGGCAAGAAGGGCGCGATCATCGGCAGCACCGTCGGCGCGGCCGGCGGGGGGGCTGCGGTGGCAGCGAGCGAGCCGAATGCCGCGACGCTTCCGCAGGGTTCGACCGTGACGGTGCGAATGGGCTCGCCGGCGACGGTGACGGTGGAGCGATAGAGAAAGACTGAGAAACGAGAGCTAAGGTTGGGGCGGGTTCAGATTCTGGACCCGCCCTTTTTGTTTTATGGCTTCAGCCGCCAACGCTCCTGCCACTTTCCATCGACCTCTTCCAGAGCAACGATCCCGTTCAACGGAAAGTGCATGGGGTCAGCGTCAGCATCTCCCGACGTCAGCCTTCCAAGCAGCCGCGGCAGGTGCGGAAAATGCCCGGCGAGCAGGATGTGTTTCGATTCGCCCGCAATCGAGTCGACGATCCAGTTTGTCGGGTCAGTGGGCTGCAGGCCGCGCATCGCGGAAAACGTCGCGAGCGGGTTGCACCGCTTCCAGTAGGCCTGCGCGGTTTCGCGGGCGCGAAGCTTTCCGCTGTGCCAGATGACATCGGGCTTTGCACCGTGCTCGGCCGCTTTCTGCGCCAGCATGTCGACTTCGACGCGGCCCCGATCCGAGAGAGGGCGCATCGGATTCACTTCCGGCCCTACCGCATCGCCGTGATGAACAAGGAACAGCAAAGTCTCGCGTCCCCGGTATCTATGGCTCGGTGTCGCTGGGCTCGAGAATCAACCCTTCGAGCATCGGTGTGTCGCTGAGGTCCGCTCGAAGCTCTACAGCTTCGAGGCCGCGAAGCCGCTCGTCGATCGGATCGACCTGCGGAATCATGTCGTCGCCCGCGGCGTTCAGCTCTACGAGCTTTCTCGCCTTGCTCAGGAAACTGCGCTCGACCGAGCCTACCGATGCGTTGAAGGCCTGGACGGTGTCTTCAAGGTTGTCGCGCATCTTCACGAGGTGTCCGGCAAGCACTCGAACGGAATTGTGGAGGTCTTTCCCCAACTCGCGAATTTTCGCGGCGTCATGCGCGAGCGATTCCTGCTTCCATCCGTAGTTCACCGCCCGGAGCAGCGCGATCAGCGTGAGCGGGCTCGCCGGAATCACTCTCTTGTCGGCACCGAATTCCAGCAGACCGGGATCCTCCTGGAGCGCGGCCGCGAACAGCGCTTCGACAGGAAGGAACATGATGACGAACTCCGGCGTCGGAACAAACTGCTCCCAATACCGCTTGCCGGACAGGAGAGTCATGTGGGCGCGAACCTTCGCCGCGTGATCGCGCACGTACTGCAACCGCTCCGCTTCCGTACGATCGGGCGATCCTTCCAGGTACATGCGCGGCGCCTTGGCGTCGACGACGACGCGGCGGTCGCCGGGCAGCCGGACGATCATGTCGGGCGTCAAACGTCCGTTCTCTGTTGCTTCGGAAATCTGTTCGAAGAAGTCACAGTGGCCGAGCATGCCCGCCATCTCAACCGTGCGCCGAAGCTGCATCTGGCCCCAGTCGCCTCTGACGTTGGGAGATCGCAGCGCCTGCACGAGGCTGCCCGTCTGATTTCGTAGTTCCTTGTTGACGGTTCCGAGCTCGGAGATCTGCGTTCTCACTTCGGCGTAGGCTTCGATCCGCTTCGCTTCGAGATCGGCGACTTTGGTATCGAGGCTCTTCAGGGACTTATCGAGAGGCGCAATCAGGTTTTCAATGGCGACCTTCCTCTTGTCGAGCTCCGTTGCGGTGTCGACCTGGAGGTTTTTGAACCGCTCTTCGGCGCGTTTCAAGAACTGCTCGGAGTTCGAGTGGAGAGCCGATCCGGCGAGCGCGGTGAATGTGTCCTTGAGAATCTTCTCTGCCTCGCCGAACGCGACGTTACGGCTTTCCGATACCGCGAGGCGGCTCTGCGCCTCGCTCAATTCTGTGCGAATCGAGCGCAGCTCCTGCTCACCCACGACTTTCCCACTGGCCGATCCAAGGGAACGGCCAAAGAAAAACGCCAGGACTGCGATAACCAGTGCGGCAAGGACGAGAACGGCGGTCATGGCGGACAGAACCTAGTGCGAACGATCTTAGTACAGCTATGGAATCAGTACAATCTTTCCGTAGGCGCCGGGCTTGAGCACGTCCTCATGTGCGCGCGGGGCATCCGCGAGGGGCATCTCCTTACCGATCTGCGGCTTGTACCCTGAGCGCTCCATGCCCGCGACAATCGCCGCGTGCGCGGTGGCCAGCTCGGATGGAAGAGCGTTCCAGTTCGTGAAGCCGACAACCGTCGCGTCCTTTCCCATGATCGCACGCGGGTTGAGCTCGATGGCTCCACGATTGCCGACGACCGCAATGCGGCCGCGCTTGGCGATCAAGTCGAGATCCTTGACGAGATTGACGTTCGCGAGCATCTCGATGACGAGATCGACGCCGCGTCCACCTGTCCTCGCGACGATCTCCTTCTCATATCCAGGCGCGGTGTGATCGAACACTTCGTGCGCGCCCTGCTCGCGCGCAAGCGTCCTGCCGCGCTCGGTTCCTGCGGTGCCGAAGACGCGCAGTCCGGCAGCGCTCGCTATTTGCGTCGCGGCGATGCCAACAGCTCCGCTTGCGCCGTGGACCAGGACCGTCTCGCCAGGCGCTGCCCGGCCCTTGTCGAAGAGGGCGCGCCACGCGGTGACATACGGAACGCCGACACCCGCGCCTTCGGCAAAGGTCACGTGGCTCGGCAGGTGATGCACTTGATCGACGGTGCAGACTGCCTTCTGCGCGTAGGAACCGTGCGCGCGGCCTTCCGCGGTGCCGCTGATATACACACGGTCCCCGGGCTTGAACTCGGACACGTCGCTGCCCACGGCAGAGACGAGGCCCGCGGCGTCGGAACCGGGGGTATACGGCAGCGGAGGCAGCGATGCGTATTGCCCGGTGCGAATATAGGTATCCACCGGGTTGACGCCGGCGGCTTTGATATCGATCAGGACCTGTCCCGCGCCGGCTTGTGGCTCCGGCACGTCTTCCAACTTCATCACTGTCGGAGCGCCGAACTCGCGTACGCGAATCGCTTTCATAGCGCGACAGTTTGACACCATTTGGGAGCGTGCAGTAGGCTAAATGCCTCATGACGCTCACCGCGCACCGGCACCATCACCACCATGACCACCGTCACGCGACGGGCCAGCGGAGCTGCGGATAGATCAAAGACGATCCACGACCGAGCATCCACTGCCCCGCCACAACCGGCGGGGTTTTTTGTTTCTGGGGTTTTATGGACTACTCAAAACTCGACGGGCTGGTGCCCGCGGTGATTCAGGACGCCGAAAGCGGCGAGGTGCTGATGGTCGGCTTCATGAACGACACGGCACTCGAGACGACGAGAGCAACTGGATTTGCGACCTTCTACAGCCGGTCGCGGCAGAAGCTGTGGACCAAGGGTGAGACGTCCGGCAACAAGCTGGCCGTCGAGCAGATCCTGGTGGACTGCGATGACGATACAGTGCTCGTGAAGGTAAAGCGGTTGGGCGACGGCAACGTCTGTCACACGGGCACCCGAACATGTTTTCGCGAGTTTGCGCCGAGACACTGAACAGATGATTGGTGCGATCACCGCCGAGCGACCGACGGTCGCGAGGCACAGGTCGCGGGGGTGGGGCCCCGCGACAAAGTAAAAAAGATGTCAACACTCAAGCTGGGACTACCGAAAGGATCGCTGCAGGACTCGACCGTGCAGCTGTTCGCACGCGCCGGGTTCACGATTTACGTGAGCTCACGATCGTATTTTCCGACGATCGACGACTCCGAAATCGAGTGCATGCTGATCCGCGCGCAGGAGATGGCACGGTACGTCGCTGACGGCGTGCTCGACTGCGGGCTCACCGGCCAGGACTGGATCGCCGAGCACCAGAGCGGACTGACGAGTCCGGCGTCGCTCGTGCCGGTCGCCGACCTGATCTATTCGAAACAGAGCTTCGGCAAAGTCCGGTGGGTGCTGGCGGCGCCCGAAGACTCTCGCTTCAAGAAGCCACAGGATCTCGAGGGCGCAACCATTGCCACCGAGCTCGTGCGCGCGACCAAGGCCTACTTCGATCGGCTTGGCGTCAACGTCAACGTCGAGTTCTCGTGGGGCGCCACCGAGGTCAAACCGCCGGTGCTCGCCGATGCCATCGTCGAGGCGACGGAAACCGGCTCGACGCTTCGCGCCAACCGGCTGCGCATTCTCGACACGGTGATGGAAAGCAATACCCAGTTCATCGCCAACGGCGCCGCGATGAAGGACGAGTGGAAGCGCACGAAGATCGAAAACATCTCGCTGCTGCTGAAGGCGGCGATCGAAGCGCAGGGACGCGTCGGCATCATGCTGAACGTCCGCACTGAGGATCTGAAGCACGTGCTCGCCCTCCTTCCTGCCCTCCAGCGGCCGACGATTTCGCCGCTCAGCGAGGACGGGTGGGTCGCGGTCAACACCATCATCGAGGAACGCACCGTTCGCGATCTCATCCCCAGGCTGAAATCAGCCCGCGCGCAGGGAATTGTCGAATATCCGCTCAACAAGATCGTCGTGTGATGAAGATCCTTTTTTCTACCAACATCAGGGCCGTCGAGCGGCTCCTCACGCCGTCGAGCGGCAGCAACCGCGCGACGTCGGCAGCGGTTGCGCGGATTGTGTCGGGCGTTCGGACGCGCGGCGATGCAGCGCTGCTGGCGTATGGAAAGCGTTTCGATGGCCTCGACGGAGACCTCGAAGTCTCGCGAGAGGAAATAGAAGAGCTTGCAGTGCGAGTGCCGCCGAAGGTGCGCGCGGCGATCGCCGCGGCGGCGAAGCATATCGAGAAGGTCGCAAAGCGACAGCGGCCGCAGGGCTGGACGGTGAAGACCGCGCCTGGCGTGACTGTCGAGCAGCGCGTCACACCGCTCGATCGCGTGGGCTGCTACGTTCCGGCCGGACGATATCCCCTGCCCTCTTCTTTGTTGATGACGGCGATTCCCGCTCGAGCGGCCGGCGTCCGCGAGATCATCGTCGCCTGTCCACGACCGGCTCCGGTCGTGATGGCCGCGGCGAAAGCAGCCGGCGTCACCCGGCTGTTCAGGATGGGCGGCGCGCAGGCGATTGCCGCACTGGCCTACGGCACTGAAACGGTTCCGCGCGTTGACAAGATCGTCGGGCCGGGCAACCAATACGTCGCCGCGGCGAAGGCGCTCGTCGCCACCGATTGCGCGATCGATTTCTACGCGGGTCCCACGGAAATCGTCATCGTCTCGGACAAGGGGAACCCCGAATGGATCGCGGCCGATCTCATCGCACAGGCCGAACACGACCCGCAGGCCCGTGCGGTGTTGATTACCACGAGCCGCCGGCT
>Ga0184625_10000610_pt1 | contig 13822 bp, 10 predicted proteins | sample PLM3_30_b1_FD_133151 | JGI IMG/M metagenome (GOLD analysis project Ga0184625, IMG submission 133151) | Groundwater sediment microbial communities from an aquifer in East River, Colorado, USA - PLM3_30_b1 | ecosystem: Environmental > Terrestrial > Soil > Riparian zone | place: USA: East River... | reverse complement strand
GAGGACGGTGGCGTGTACCTTGCTTTGCGGGCCGCCAGTCGGATGTGGGAGCTCCCCAGCTGGCAGAGCTACTACGGCCTGACGCCATCCGACTGGCCACTCCTTCGGGAGGCTGTCCGAGAGGCGCTTGCCGACGGGCCGATGACCCGGGACGAGCTCGGGGCGGCGGTCACCGCCCGGCCCAAGTTTCGGCATCTGGGCTTTGCCTTCGCCGACGGGGCCGGCACGTTGCTGAAGCCGCTCGCGTGGCAGGGAGACATGAGCTTCGGCCCGCCGCGAGACGGACGTGCGACCTTCCAGCGCCTGGATCGCAACCCGCGCTGGTCGGGCCTGCCTGACCTCGACGAGGCTGGAATGCGTGCGGTCGAGGCGTACTTCCGAGCGTACGGGCCAGCTACGCCTGACCACGTGCGCTACTGGCTCGGCGAGGGCCTGGGCGCGGGCCGCAAGCGGATTCAGTCCTGGATCGCGGGCTTCGGTGACCGCCTCGCGGCGGTCGACATCGACGGGGAGTCGGCCCACGTCCTGCGCGAGGATCTCGACGAACTGGCCGCGACGCCCGCGACGACTGCCGTGCGACTCCTGCCGGGATACGACCAATGGGTCCTCGGTCCGGGCACAGCCGACGCCCACGTCGTGCCGCCTGCCAGGCGGGCGCTGGTCAGCCGTCAGGCAAATATCGTGATCGTCGGTGGAGTCGTGTCCGGCACGTGGTCGCTTACCGACGACCAGGTTGTCGCTGCTTGGTTCGCCGAAGCAGGGCCGCCCGCGCGCGACGCGCTCGCAGAAGAGGTCGCGCGGCTCGCCACAATCCTCGATCGGCCCCTTCAGTCGACTGTCCAGATGGCGTAAGGGCGTCCGCCCTCTAGTCGAAGGGGTTTATCTGACGGAGGTCGAGTCGACCGCGGCGGGACAGGCCGCCCGACCATGCCGAGCGGGCGATAGCAGTCATCGCCCCCCAGGCCGGGCCGCTGAGAGACGACGGCCGGTCATGTGTTGGTGACCCTCGTGCGAACGTAGGGCCTGGCCGGCTTGCCCGGCTCGCCACAGGACCAACAGAGTCTATGCGGCGCGCGCTCCTCGCTCACCCATCGGATGTCACAGTCCGCGCACTGCAGTGTCCGCTGATTGGTGAGGCGGGTGCCGGTCGTCGCCCGTCGCTGCTTCGGTCGCGACACAGGTGGCGTGGCGGGGAGGATGTATCGGTCAGTGCCGAACATGACCCGCTCGACCACACGCTCCTCTCGGAGGAGTCGGCCCACGGCACGGCGTACCACCGCGATCTGCGCCTCGCTAGGCCCGTCCTTGCGGTCGATACCGTAGGTCACGTACGCCAACTGGGGGACCGTGCAGCCGTATCGTGTGCCGTTGACGGATTGAAGAATGATCCGTTGCACCCGTCCGTGCCCTCTGCTCATCGGTAGAGCGTAGCCCTCGGCGTTCCAAGGCATCGACGTGGCGTGGCAATGCCGCGAGTCGCTCGCCTTGCGTTGGACCGAGCGCGGACATGCGTCAGGAAGGCCGCGTTCGTTCACCATGTGCGAGGAGCCAGGCATGAATATCGCCGACCCTGGCTCGCAAGTCGCTGGCCGGCGTCGTTGTGGTCAGCAAACAAAAATACGTGCGTGCAGGGCGAAACGTAGCGGGACCCATGGCATTTAACAGACTCGATAGCCGTCAGGATGGTGCCCGGCCTGTCTCGAAGACACCCTGGTCGCCGTCGAGGAAATCCTGTCCGTACGCGCGGAGGATGTCCGCCCAGAACGCCAGTTGCACCTCGATGCTTGCTGGTCCTCGGAGGAGCTCGAGAATGCGCTGTGGGTCCTCGGCGCGACGCTGCACGAGGTCGTAGCCCCGCACGCGTGCGGTGATGTCGTCGCGGTCGAGTGGGTTCCGCCGGACGGAACGCACGCCCGTGGTATGCACGAGCACCAGGTCGATCCAGGAGTCCCGACGTTCGTAGTCCACGATGATCTCCAACGGGGTCCTCCGATAGACGACCCTCCACACCCAGACCCAGGAGGCGTCCGACTCGGTCAGGCGGAACCCGCACTCGCCGACAAATCCAAAGTGGACATCAACTGTGGCCGCCCACTCGCGGGCGTGGTGCTGGTCGATCCAGTGCCGGATCGTGGTGGCCGGGATGCCGAGTTCGCGGGCCACCGGCGCCACCGTCCAGCCGTTGTCACGAACTCGCCGCACGGCATCCTGGCGATCCGCTTCGGTGTACCTGCGAGCCAACCGCCCCTCCTCATCTCGCGCGGTCCTATCGTCGCAGGCGTTGATCGGGCATGGGCGGATCCGTCCAACTCTGCTCTACCCTCATTGACCAGCCGCTTCTTGATAAGGCGGTTGCCCTCCCCGCTCTGCCCTCTCTTGGCGCAGGCCGGGTGGAACCAGGTGCACCAGCAGCCGTTCCAGACACCGTTGTGCCCGCAAACCATGACTGTTCTGCACACTAGGCGGGGTGAGACGCCGCGTCTACATGGCCGCAGCGTGGTCGCCAACGGCGAGCGGAGGGACGTGCAGGTGGAAGACGAGATGTTCGACGTGGTCGTGGTGGGTGGTGGCGCCGCTGGGCTCAGCGGTGCGCTGGCGCTGGCGCGGGCGCGACGGTCTGTCCTGGTGGTCGATGCCGGGCAGCCGCGCAACGTGGTGGCCGGGCACGTGCACAACTACCTGACCCGGGAGGGCACACCACCGGCCGAGCTGATCGCGGCCGGCCGCGATGAAGTCAGCCGGTACGGCACCGAGATCGTCGCCGGACGGGTCGAGACCGCCGCGAGGGCGGGCGAAGGGTTCCTCGTGAGGCTGGACGGCGGAAACAGCGTGCGGACGCGCCGGCTGCTCGTGACGACCGGGCTCGTTGATGAGATGCCCGATGTGCCCGGGGTGGCCGAGCGATGGGGCCGCGACGTGCTGCACTGCGCGTACTGCCACGGCTGGGAGGTCCGGGACCGGCGCATCGGCGTCCTGGCCACCTGGCCGCTGGCTGCGTACCAGGCCGACCTGTGGCGGCAGTGGAGCCCGCACGTGATGCTCCTGCTGCACGACACCGCGGCGCCCGGCGCCGAGGAGGCTGAGCGACTCGCGGCGCGCGGGATCACCGTGGTGGACGGCCCAGTCGCGGGCTTCGAGCTGGCTGGCGACACGCTGACCGGGGTTCGGCTGACCTCGGGCGAGGTCGTCGCGCTCGACATCGTGGTCGTCGCACCCAGGTTCACCGCTCGGGCAGGCGTGTTGGAATCGCTCGGGCTGACCCCAGTCGACGTGGAGATCGACGGTCACGTCATCGGTAGCCAGATCCCGGCCGACTCCACCGGAGCCACCTCGGTTCCCGGCGTATGGGTGGCAGGCAATGTCAGCGACGTGCGCGCCCAGATGATCACCGCTGCTGCGGCCGGGCTCAACGCCGGCGCGGCGATCAACGCCGACCTCGTCGCCGAGGACACCCGCGACGCCGTCGACACGTACCGGCACAGAGTGCGCACCATGTTCGACGAGTCCGCCTGGGAAGAGCGCTACCGCGCCCGGCCGGCGGTCTGGAGTGGAAACACGAACCCGCAGCTCGTCGCCGAAGCCGCCGAGCTCACCCCCGGCCGTGCACTGGACGTCGGCAGCGGCGAGGGTGCCGATGCCGTCTGGCTCGCCAAACGCGGATGGCGGGTCACGGCCGTCGACATCTCCACCACCGCGTTGCAACGTGGCGCCGCCCACGCCGCGACGGCCGGTTCGGACGTCGCCGGCCGCATTGACTGGACACACGCAGACCTGCGCGACCACGCGCCCGCCGAAAGCGCGTACGACCTGGTGTCGTCGCAGTTCATGCACCTGCCCGGCGAAGCACGGCGGGAACTGTTCGCGCGGCTGGCCGCTGCCGTCGCCCCTGGCGGCATCCTGTTGATCGTCGGACACGACCCCAGCGACCTGCGCACCACGGCGCACCGGATGCACTTCCCGGACATGATGTTCACCGCCGAGGAGGTCGCATCCTCGCTCAACCCGACCGCGTGGGAGGTACTAGCCGCCGAGGCGCGCCCACGAGCCATGGTCGACCCCGAAGGACGTGACATCACCATCCACGACGCCGTCCTTGTCGCCCGCCGCCGACCGGCCTAGGTTGCGGTGTGAAGGCTCAGTGCTGCAGTCCATCCCATGACCATTGCGGAATGGCCAGGCCCTCGGGGACATGGTCGGCAGACTCGTGATAGCGCGCCATGGTCGTCGTCGTGGCCCAGGCGAAGTAGTCGTGCAACACCTGCCGCAGTGGCTCGGCCGCTGCCAGCCCCACGTCCTCCAGTGCCTGGTCGAAACAGGCGATCGCCCGGCGGTCCATCTCCTCGTGTGGGCCGTTGCCGCTGTGGATCCGCACGACTGAGGTCTCGTCGCCGTAGGTATCGGAGTAGGTGGTGGGCCCTCCGAGGGCCTCGGCCCAGTACGCCGCGAGTCGCTCGCTGTGGTGAGGATGGAATCCGTGACTGAACGCGTGGCTGACGACCTCGTCGGCCATCACCCGGGAATGCCACGCCTCGGCCAGGCGGAGCAGGCCATCGCGGCCGCCCGCGGCCTCATACACACTCTGCATGTCCCAAGGATGCCAATGCCGGGGCGAAGAGCAAATCAACCACGCTTTCAGCGGGCACAGTGTGCGCCGTCTTGTTTGAGGTCGGTCGCGCGAAGATTATGTCAGGTACGACAGCGCAACCGAAGATTGGATGATGCGACCTCCTGGTGTGGAGCGGGAAAAGGTACTGGGCTTCAGGGTGCGAGCACAGCAGCTCGACCGTGCCCGGGGCGGACTGGCCGACACCGCGGTACTGAGCATCGGCGTGCAGGACACCGGCCCGGACGGTGGACTGTGGGCATTGGCGATCCGCGGCGTCGATGTGTCGGCTCTGTCCGGCAACGAACTCGCCACGGTCTGGACCATCCGGGGGGCGCCGCATCTCTACCGACGTGATGATCTTGGCTTGGTCGCGGCGGCGATCGAGCCGTTCTCGGAGGCAGATGCCGGTAAACGGATCTTCGATGCGGCCAGGCCGCTGAAGGCGGCCGGGATAAGCAACATCGCAGCGCTGAACGCCGTGGGGGCCGCGATGCGATCCGTCGTGACGAGACCCATGGTCAAGGGCGACGTGTCCACAAAGCTGACCGCGCGGATGGACCCGCCGTATCTGCGGTTCTGCCGGCCCTGCAACACGACGCACCTGTACGAGATGCCGTTCCGGCTCGCCGCTCTGCGGGCCGGCCTGGAACTGCAGCCCGGCACCTCCCCGCCCGTGCTGCAACGCATCCCCCGTTTCGCCTGCGCCCCACAGAGCACCGATGCGTACGACGTCGTCCGTGGCTATCTTCGACTGTTCGGGCCGGCCACGCCCAAACACGTCGCCGAGTACCTCGACGCGCCCGTGCGGGACGTGAAGGCCCGATGGCCGGCCGACGTGGTCGAGGTGTCGGTCGCCGGCGAGACGCGGTGGGTGCTGGCGGAGGACAGGGCTCGACTCCGGGCCGGCACGGCGAAGACCACCCGGCTGCTCGGCCCATTCGACCTGTATCTGCAGGCGAGGCACCGCGCGCTGCTCGTCGACGACCCGCGACGGGCGAAGGCCCTGTGGCCGGTGCTGGGCCGTCCCGGTGCGGTCCTGGTGGACGGCGAGATCGCCGGCATCTGGCGTCCACGCACGGCAGGCGCGAAGCTCACTGTGCGCGTTGAACTCTGGACCAGAGCATCGGCGACCGTACGGAGTGCGACTGTGGCGCAGGCCGAACGTCTCGCCGCGTACCGCCACGTGACGCTCACCGCCGTCGACTTCGGCGACTGACCTCCGGTCCGTGCAGCAACGCGCTCAGGCAGTGATGCTCAACGGCGGTGCGGCGGAGGCCAGCGCGCGCAGCGCGGCGACGAAGCACTCCATCGGCGGCGTGACCAGACCGGCACCGACCTGGCCGGTGCCGGCGACCCGGCCGGCGATGCCGGTGTTGATCTGCGGCAGGATGCCGGTGCGCACCACCCGCGTCACGTCGATCCCCGTCGGCGCGCCGCGAAAGTCCAGCACCGGGAACGAGTAGGCGGGGTTCTCCGAGAGGGTGATCTCGTACATCTCGCGCGTGGTGCGCATCGCGTCCGCTACCGAGCCGCCGACGAAACGCACGATCGCCGGCGCCGAAGCCATCGCGAAGCCGCCGAGCCCGACCGTCTCGGTGATCGCCGAGTCGCCGATGTCCGGGTTGGCGTCGTCCAGGCCGTACGAGCCGAGGAAGAGCCCTTCGACCACCCCCGCCGGCCCGGTGAACCACTCCGAGCCTGTCCCCGAGATCTGGATGCCGAAGTCGGTGCCATTTCGGGCCAGCGCCGTGACCACAGTGGACCCGGCTATGCCGGCGGCGGCGAGCGTCTGCAGCTTGGCCGCCGGCATGACGAGGTTGAGGAAGAAATGGTCGTTGCCGCCGCTGAAGCGCGCCACCCGGGCCACCTCGGCCGACGAGAGCCCACTGCTCTCCACAAGGGACGGCAGTAGGTCGCGCAGGAGCATGAGTGTGCCGGCCCGGTTGCGGTTGTGCCCCTCGTCGCCCATCTGCACCATCTGGCCGATCAAAGCCTTCACGTCGATCGGCCCGGTCGCCCGCAGCGTGGCGGCGAGCGACGGTCCGAGCACGTCGCGCATCCACCGGAGCCGGTCGATCACGTCTGGAGAGTAGGCGCCGTACCGCAACACCTTGCCGAGCCCTTCGTTGAGGGTGCACCAGCTCGTCGTGGCATGAACCTCATCCCGCAGTACCCACACCCACATCGACGGCGACACCACGCCCGCCATCGGCCCGACCCCACCGAGGTCGTGGCACGGCGTCAGCTCAATCGGGGTGCCGTCGGCGAGCCGTCCCCCGGCCAGCAGGCGCGACGCCTCGTCCGGCGAGGAAGCGATGCCTTCCAGCAGCATCGCGCCGATCAGGGCTCCCTGCAGCGGCCCGCTCGCGCGGGACCAGTCCACCGGCGGCCCGGCATGGCAGAACTGCCCGGGCGCCAGACCAACGACGTCCGCCGCGGATCGGACATCCACCAGGGACGCACTCGCGGCCAGCATCCGCGCCGACGCCGCGGCGTTCGCGTCCAGCCGGCGCGGATCGGCGAACACCCGCACCAGGTCGTCCTCGGTGCCGGGGTATGGCGGACGCCAGTCCACGCCGAGGTACGGCGCCGCTTGAGTGGCGAGGGCGGCCGCTAGCGTCTCGGCACCTACGGCGACAACCTGCGGCTCCCCCGCCAACAGGTCGGCCATTGCGGCGTTCACTGTGGACGGCCCCCCCGAGCTATCTGTGCAGCGAAACGCGCGGCGGTCGCGTTCGAAGAGAAGGACCAGGCGCCGGCATCCTGCAGTGCCATCGCCTGCCGGGTCAGGTCCTGCGGATCGTCCGGTGAGCCGACCAGGGAGACGACCACCGCAAGCGGAGTCTCTCGGCCCGCGCGGGCGGACCGGATGGCCGGCGCCAGTTCCGCGGACGGGTCGGGGTGCGCGCCGTGCCCGAGTACGACATCGAGGAGGAGCACGCGGTTATCTGGGTCGGCCGCCTCCGAGGCGATCAGCGAAACGCGCGGGCCAAAGTCGATCATGGGGTGCGGACGGCCGACCGTGTACTCGTCATCGCCGAGGTCGACCATGACGTGCCCACCGGGGGATGAGTCTGGTCTGAGCGTCCACTCCGGACGCAACGGCACGTTCGACCGGATCGGGCCGAGCGTCTCGGCGGCGATCACCATCGCCTCGGTGCACAGCGTCCCCCCGCTGAACAGTCCCCGCAGCGCACCGCCGGCGCCGATGGGCCCGGGCTCGGATGCGGCGGGCGGCGGCCAGAACGGCCACTCGGGCAGGGACCGTACGAAGTGGCGCAGCACCTGCTCGACCACGGCGGTGAGGTCGGGCTGGCCCGGACCGAGCGGCGCGACGATGACCGGGGTGGCGAGTCGGGCCGCATGCGACCGGACCGCCTCGGCCACTGCTGGCGCGGGGGGCTTGCCGATCAGCACGATGAGCTCGGTGGTCGGATCCGCGTCGAGCGCGTCGAGGGCGGCGTGCGTGGACAGCCCGCCCACAGCCGCAGACATGTCCCGCCCGCCGACGCCGAGACAGTGCGAGATCCCGATCGACCTCGTCCCGGCCAGCAGGCTCATGACCTGCTGGGCGCCGGTGCCGGATGCGGCGACCAGCCCGACCGGCCCGGGTGGCACCACGTTGGCGAAACCGAGGCCGACGCCGCCGATGACCGCGGTGCCGCAGTCCGGCCCCATCACCAGCAGGCCCCGCTCGGTCGCCCGCCGTTTGAGGCGAATCTCCTGCTCCACCGGCACGTTGTCGGAGAAGACCATGACCGACGCGCCGGCGTCCAGTGCGTCCATCGCCTCAACGAAGGCATACCGCCCCGGCGTCGACACGAGCGCCACCGTCAAACCGAGCGCCGAGCCGCCGAGGGGCGAGCCACCGAGCGATCGAACCGCGGAGAACGTCGTACGCGGGGGGACCCCGGTGCCCGTACCCTCTGATTCTCGGGGAACCCCGGTGCCCGTACCCGCGAGCTCGGTTTCGAGCCGGTCAAGCACCTGCTTCATCGCGACGTCATCATCGTCGGTCGTGACGATCGCCACGAGTAGGTCGTTGGGTCCCGCGCCGGGCGGGACGTCGACGCCCATGTCCGTGAGCAGCTCGAGGTTCAGCTCCGTCGCCATCGCGACCAGCGCTCTGTCGACGATGGGGAGAGCCGACACGGCGGCGCTGATCTGCATGAGCCGGACCGAGTCGCGGTACACGCCACTGCGTACCTCGACGTGCCTCACGCCGCCGCCACCGCCGGGGAGACTGCGAGCACGCCGCCGGCGAGCCGACTGTGCGCTATGGCGAGTCCGACGAGCACACCGTGCAGGAGCCCGGCGCCGGAGCAGTGCCCGACCGCGAGTAGCGCTCCCGCCGCGCGTGGCAATGCTCCGGCCGTCGGGCCCAGTCCGCTGCTGGCGACGCCGCTGCCGGCGACCGCGTCCAGAAGGTCCGCGAGTTGGGGTACGCACTCGCCGCGGGCCGCGTGCCGGAGCAGCGCAACGGAGACCGTCGTCGTCGCGTCGGGGGCGGCAGCCGTGACCGCGGCGCCGAGAGGCCCGGCGGCGGGCGCGCCGAGTGCGGCCAGACTCACCAGCGCACCGGCGAGCACATCGTCGCCGGTCGGGGTCAGGCCGGGCCCGCGGCCAAGCAGGCGGGCCACCGCCTGGTCGGGCGGGGCGCCCACGGCGAGCGCCTGCACGAGATCCGCCACCGCGGCTCGGCCTTCACCGTCGAGCGGGTCGGCCACCCGACCGGTCAGCCAGCGAACTGCGCCAGCCAGCCGGGCGGGCGGCACGGCGCCGAGGCCGCGCGGCCGGGGAGGACGCCACCACCGGGTCACCCGATACGAGGTGCCGTCGATCGAGACCACGCCTCCGCCCACGGTTCCGATCGTGCCCGCCGGCAGCTGCGGCGGGAGGCATTTCGACTCGAGGATCAGCGCGCACGGGACCCGGACTGCGGAGGCGGAGGCGATGCACACCATGGTGCGTTCGGCGTCTTCGATCTCCAGGTAGGTGGCGTGGGGGGTGGCGGCCACCACCATGCCCGGCCGGGAGGGGCCGACCAGAGCGAGTTCCACGGCGGCAGACGCAGCTACGGGGTACGGCCGTGCCACGGGCGCCACCTCCCCTCGCCACGATGGACTCACGGTACGCAGGCGGCCTAATGTGTCGGCATGGAGAGAGTTGCCGACGATAGGGCTACTTCTTCGGCGAAATCGCTGAGTCGGAGCGCGGCGAACGCCGTGGGGCTATCCGTGCGCGAGGTCCTCGCCGCGCCGTGCCTGGCGCAGGCACGGGTGCTCGCCGGCGCTCGTGGCCTGGATCGGATCGTGCAGCGACTCAACGTTATGGAGGTCCCCGACATTCTCCCCTGGGTCAAGCCGCACGAGCTGCTGCTGACCACCGGGTACCCGCTGCGCGACGACCCCGACGCGCTGGTCCGGCTCGTCGGCGAGCTGGACGACCGGGGGCTGGCCGCACTCGCGATCAAGCTGCACCGCTACCTCGACGAGGTGCCGCCGGGGCTGCTCGAAGAGGCGGACCGGCGCGGGTTCCCGGTGATCGAGTTCCCCCAGGGTGTCGGCTTTGACGACGTGCTCAACGAGGTACTCGGGACGCTGCTCAACCGTCAGGCCGCGCTGGCGGCCCGCAGCGAAGAGGTCCATCGGGCCCTGGTCTCGATCGTGCTCGAGGGCGGCGACCTGGCCGACCTCGCCGCCGAGCTGGCCACGATCCTCGCCGGGCCGGTGCTGTTGACCACGCCCGACGGGCGGGTGGTCGCCCAGGCCGGCGACGCCGACGAGCTGGCCCGCATCACCGCCTCAACCGCGTTCGACGCGACCGGGCGGTTCCGGGTGGAGGCGCAGCCGGCCGGGATGCACGAGGACCCGCCGGGCCCGCGGGCGATCGTCCCGATCGTGGCCGGTCGGGTGGATCACGGGCGGATCGTGACGTTCTCCAAGGCACCGATCACGGACGCCGACGTGCACTGTCTGGAGCGGGCCGCCACCGTGGCCGCCCTGGCGGTGACGAAGGGCCTCGCCGTCGCCGCGGTCGAGGACAAGTACCGGGCCGACTTCCTGCGGGACCTGCTCATCGGACGCATCGATGACTCGGCGGGCGCCGTGGCACATGCCCGTTCACTCGGTTGGAATGTTGACCGGCCCATGGTCGTCGTCGTGGCCGAGCTGGATCCGGGCCAGGTGCCCGCCTCGGTGAGCGGACTGGATCTGCTGCCCGTGCACGAGCGCTTCGCGACGGCCTGGCAGACGGTCATGCGGAGTCGCGACACCCGGGCGCCGGTGGCGAGCTTCAACACCGAGGTCGTCGTGCTGCTCGGCGCGGCACCGGACGGTGATCTCACCCGGCTCGTCGCCGAGCTCGACCGTCTGGTCGCCGGTGACCGCGGCGGCGGACGGCTCTCCTTCTCCCTTGGCGTGTCCCGGGTGGCCGCCGATGCGGGCGAGCTGTCGCGCGCGTACGAACAGGCCCGGACGTCGGTCCGGATCGGGCGCCGGCTGCAAGGCCCCGGTGCACGGGCCACCTTTGATCAATTGGGCGCCTACCGGTTGCTGGCGCTGATCCCGGACAGCGGTGAGCTGCGCGGCTACGTCGCCGACGTGCTCGGCGAGCTGGCCGGCGACACGACCGAGGCGGCCGACCTCCGCCACACCCTGGAGGTGCTGCTCGACACCAGCGGCAACGTCGCGGAGACAGCCCGGCGACTGCACTTTCACTACAACACGCTGCGCTATCGCATCGAGAAACTGGAGCGGCTGGTCGGTCCGTTCACCACGAACGCGGCGCTGCGCCTCGACCTGGCCCTGGCGCTGCGCGTACGCCAGATGCGCGGCGGGTAACGCCTCGCCCACTCCGTGCAGAGTTGGCCATCATCGGCTGGCGAAACATGCCAAGCCCGCCGGGCAGACGTTGACAGTTTTGTGCTTTGAGATTCAGCTCACATCGGCGCATTCTCACGATCAACCGGCGGGCGTCGTCTCCCGCCCTGCCCTAAAGGAGGGGCATATGGCAGCGTTCGGATGGCGCGTCGTGTACGGCGGAAAGACCCCGCCCCCGGGGGATGTTGTCAAGCCCGATGAGCGGCTCTCGTGGCCCAGAACGGTCGGGCTCGGAGCTCAGCATGTCGTCGCGATGTTCGGCGCGACGTTCGTCTTCCCATTGATCATGGGACTCAACCCGCAGCTCGCAGTCATGATGAGCGGTATCGCGACGATCTGTTTCCTCCTGATCGTCAGCGGGCGGGTGCCCAGCTACCTCGGCACGTCGGCGTCGTTCGTCGGCGGTGTCTTCGCGATCCGAGCCCAAGGCGGCACGTCGGCCAACGTCACCGGCGCGATCCTCGTGGCCGGCGTCGTACTCGCGATCTGCGGTCTACTCATCCACTACCTCGGCTCGCGGGTGCTGCACGCCGTGCTTCCCCCGGTCGTCACCGGCGCGGTCGTCATGCTCATCGGATTCAACCTCGCCCCGGTGGTCGCCACGATCTACTGGCCGCAAGACCAGTGGGTCGCGCTGGCCACAATGGTCTTCGTCATGGTCTTCGCGGTCGGCGTCCGTGGCTTCATCGGCCGGATCGCCGTCTTCATGGGCCTGCTCTTCGGGTACGTGCTCTCGTGGCTGCTAGACCGGGTCTCCGGCCCGATCACCTCGGTGCTCGGCGGCGCCACCGAGGCGACGACCCATGACCGGGTCGACTGGACCAACGTGAAGACCGCGGACTGGATCGGGTTCCCGCCCAAGACGGCGATCGTGGACGGCAAGGAGGTCGCGGGCTGGCACTTCCCCGACATCAAGATCGCTTTTGTGCTGCTCGTCCTGCCGGCCGTGATCGCCCTCATCGCCGAGAACACCGGGCACGTCAAGGCGGTCGCCGAGATGACGAAGACCAACCTCGACCCGGTGATGGGCCGCGCCATCGGCGCCGACGGTGTCGCCACCGCGATCACCAGCGTGGTCGGTGGCTCGCCGACGACCACCTACGCCGAGAACATCGGCGTCATGGCGGCCACCCGGATCTACTCCACCGCCGCGTACTACGTCGCGGCCGTGGTGGCCATTATCTTCGGGTTCTCACCGAAGTTCGGCGCGGTCATCTCGGCCACGCCGGGAGGCGTGCTCGGCGGCATCACGGTGGTGCTGTACGGCATGATCGGCTTGCTCGGGGCGAAGATCTGGAAGGAGAGTCGGGTCGATTTCGGCAACCCGATCAACCTCGTGCCGGTCGCCGCGGGGATCATCATCGCCATCGGCAACACGACCCTCGTCGTCAGCGAGAGCTTCGAGCTCAGCGGGATCGCGTTCGGGACGCTGGTCACGATCCTCGCCTACCACCTCATGCGGGCCATTGCGCCACCGCACCTGCGGGAACAGCAGCGGCGGACCGAAGGGCCGGACCCAACCCCGGACGAAACCGTGGCGGTACCCGACCAACGCGGTTCGGCCGACGCCGCACAAGGTGCGTCTGTGTAGTCCGGATCGCTAGGGTGCACCATGCGATCTGACGTCGTGCCGGTCGTCCATTAGCGGACGACCGGCACGACGTCGCAGGATGGGAGCGTGACCGCACGATGAAGCCACCGGCCTTCGCCTACCACCGACCCGGGAACGTGGCCGAGGCGGTGGAGACGCTCGCCGAGCTGGGCGCCGACGGCAAGGTCCTAGCCGGCGGCCAGAGCCTCGTGCCCATCCTCAACATGCGCCTCGCCGCCCCGGCCGCCCTCGTCGACATCAACCGGCTGGGCGCTGAGTTGGCGTTCGTGGAGACAACCGCGGACCGGGTACGGGTGGGCGCGCTGGCCCGTCACGCACAGACCGAACGGGACGAGGCCGCCTTCGCCGCCCTTCCGCTGCTGCGACAGGCCACCCGGCACGTCGCCCATCAGACGATCCGCAACCGGGGTACGACGGTGGGCAGCATCGTGCACGCCGACCCGGCCGCGGAGCTGCCCGCCGTGCTCATGCTCTGCGACGGCGTTATCGAGCTCTCCTCGGCTGACGGCGCTCGGTCAGTGCCCGCGGCCGACTTCTTTCTCGGGCCGCTCGAGTCCGCGCTGTCGTATGGGGAGCTGGCTCTCGCCGCGACGTTCAGCCTGCCGCCGCCGCGCACGGGCAGCGCCTGGGTCGAGGTGTCCCGGCGGGCCGGCGACTATGCATTGTGCGGGCTCGGTGTGACCGTCACGCTCGACGAGGATCGACGGATCTGTCTGGCCCGCG
>Ga0184625_10000608_pt1 | contig 13847 bp, 12 predicted proteins | sample PLM3_30_b1_FD_133151 | JGI IMG/M metagenome (GOLD analysis project Ga0184625, IMG submission 133151) | Groundwater sediment microbial communities from an aquifer in East River, Colorado, USA - PLM3_30_b1 | ecosystem: Environmental > Terrestrial > Soil > Riparian zone | place: USA: East River... | reverse complement strand
TCAGTTCCGGAAACGTCGTCTCGTCGGCGGCGACGATCGTGACGCCGTTGTGGATCACGTGGTACTTCGTGCCTTTGCAGTTGATCTCCAGCTTGTTCCACTCGCCGGGCGCCAGGCCGACGTGTTTTGTCGCCGGAGCGATCGCGTACAGGCTGCCCGTGAATTGGTAGGGTTTGATCGAGCGGTAGCGTCCGTCCGCGTCGTCCAGCACCTGGACCTCGATGCCCGCACCGTTGCCGTGATGGTTGCCGTTCTCGGGGACGCGGATATAGACGCCGCTGTTGCCGCCGGCCTTGAGCTTGTATTCCAGCCGCAGGTTGAAGTCGCCGTGCTGCTCCTTGCTCCGCAGCCACGGACCCTTCTCGCCGGTGCAGAGGATCGTGCCGTCCGCGACCTTCCAGCACAGCTCCGCCGGCTGCCCGCCGCCTTCCCAGCCGGCCAGCGACGTGCCGTCGAACAGCGGTTTGTAACCGCTCTCGTTGGGTGGATCGGCGGCCAGGGCGCTAGCGGGGAACAGGCAGATGGCGCAGAGGATGAGCAGTCGCTGCATGGAATGGACCTCGGCGGGAGAGGAAGGCGGGAGAGTGGATGATAAACGACGCACTTGCCGGAGGCAAACTGCCTCCGGCGTCGGTTTTGGCGGCCGATTCGGTTAAGGCAACGATTCGTTTGCGGCGTAGAGGATGGGGCGGGAGTAAGAGTATGAGTAAGAGTAAGAAGAGGATTAGGATTAGGAGCAGGATTAAGATTAGGACCGGAAGGTCGGAGGACTCAGACGAGGACATGACACCAGCACCGCCCGCTCTTGATTGCTGGTATTTGACTGGGCCAACTGCCGCAGGCAAAACCAAGGTCGGCGTCGAGCTGGCCCGTCGGCTGAATGCCGAGATCGTCTCGCTCGACTCGATGGCCCTGTATCAGGCCATGGACATTGGCACGGCAAAGCCCACGGCTGCCGATCGGGCCGCCGTGCCGCATCATCTGCTCGATCTTATTCCACCGACCGAGGAGTTCAGCCTCAGCCAGTACATCGATGCCGCGCACGCCGCGATTGGCGAGATCCGCAGCCGCGGCAAAGAGGTGCTTTTCGTCGGCGGCACGCCGCTGTATCTCAAGTCGCTGCTCCGCGGGGTCTTTCAGGGTCCGCCGGCCGATTGGGACTTTCGCGCGGCGATCGAAAAGGAACTTGGGTCGCTGCCCCTGGCCGCGCTCCACCAGCGGTTGCAAGTCATCGACCCGCTGCTGGCGGCGAAGTTGCACCCCAACGACAAGCGCCGCATCATCCGCGGCTTGGAAGTCTTCAAGCTAACCGGCGAGCGTCTGAGCCACCTGCAAATGCAGTTCGACGAAGGCCAGCCCGCCAGTGCCTCCAAGGTCTTCGTCCTCGCCTGGCCCCGCGAGGAGCTGCACCGCCGCATCGACGCCCGCGTCGAGCAGATGTTCGCTGCCGGCCTGGTCGAAGAAGTCCGCGGCCTCGTCGCCAAATTCGGCACGCTCAGCCGCACAGCCGTTCAGGCGGTTGGCTATCTCGAGGTGCTGGAATGGCTGGCGGGGACGGGGGACGGGGGACAGGGGACAGGGGACAAGGCCCTCGCCGACTGCGTGGAGCGTGTCAAAGCGCGCACGCGCCAATTCGCCCGCCGCCAGGAAACCTGGTTCCGCTCGCTCAGCGAATGCACGCTCACGCCGATGCAGGGCGATGTGTCGCCCGAGGCCGCAGCCCATACAATCCTGACAGCCGCCGCAGTCCGCGGCTAATCGAGCGGCGTCGCGCACCGCGCTTGCCATGTCCAGCCCAGACCCAGGAACGAAGCGCGGCTGGCGGTCCGTTCGCTTTACGATCTGCGAGCCGAAATCTCGTTCGCCCTTTACATGCGGTGGAGAGGGCCGTAGCGAATCTTCCGCGAAATCCGGCGCAGACCTGCTGGGCCGATTTCTGAGCTACGCTTGCGCGGCGTCCTTGCGTCTCCAAATTTCTCACCCGCGAGCATGATCCCATGGCGTATCCCTGCCCCCACTGCAATCAACCCGTCCGCCGCGCCGCCAGCGAGACGAGCTGGCAGCACGGTCTGTTAGGCGTCGTTATGACTGCGGCCATGGCCGACTTCGAATGCCCCCGCTGCGGCCCCGTGTTGCATGAAGAGTTTTCGCCCGAAGTTCAGCAGCAGATGAAACGGGGATCGTGGGCGCTCGTGGCCGTCGCCGGCATGCTGGCCATGGCGGTGTGCTTTGTCTTGTTCTACGTCCTGCGGTAAGTGTCCCGGCTCTCCAATTCGCTCGCAGCCGGCGCCGGTCACTAGCCTCGGCAACGCTTTCGATTGCGACCAACTGCCCGCTGTCGCACAATGAGGCTATATCCAGTGCCGTCGCGAATCCACCTCCCGTATCCGGCAGCAATGGCTTCCGGCTGTCGGTTTAGCCTGCGGACGTTTCTGGCGCCGATGCAAGCAAGTCTGCCGCCGAACTAGCAAGACCGCGCAGCGCCAATATTCGCCGTGCCGCAACGCGGCAACCTACGTCAGCCCAGGGCAAGCGCAGCGCCGCCCTGGGTAAGGGGGACCTGGCGCGATGAGCCCTGGAAGGGCGATATCCACGGTGCCGCACGTATCCACGATGCCCATCTCGCCCCATTCGGGGCTACGCGCTTCGTTTTCGCCGATGTCCCAGGCCGTTGGCCTGGGCTAACGAAGCTCGGCCCGTTGGGCCTGCATGGCGCGAACTCTGGTCGCAGTGACTTCACGATTGCGACCAACCGCGCGCTGCCGCACCAGGGGGCGATGAGCACGCCAGCCGCGACTCCGACATTTGCTCGCCTAAGCCGCCGCTTCCGGCTGTCGCTGCGGTTCAGCCTGCGGACGTTTCTGGCCACGATCACGATCTTCTGCGTCGTCCTCGGCTGGCGACTGCACCGCGCGAAACTGCAGCGGGAAGCCGCGGCAGCAATCCGCGCCGGCGGCGGCTCGGTTCGCTACGACTATCACCCGCGAGACGAAGTGACGGTCAAATGGGATACTGCAGTCGTTCCGTGGGAGCCCGCCTGGCTGCTTGCGCTCGTGGGTATCGACTTTTCTCACGACGTAACCGACATCAGCGTTGGTTCCCGGCGTGACAGTCCGCCCCCGGTGAACATTGCCTCGCATCTGGCTCGTTTTCCGCGACTGAAGTCGCTCTGGGTCAGCGGCCCTTATCTCGATGACGAAGGGCTGCGGACCGTTGGCCGACTCAAGTGGCTGGAGCTTTTCTATTGGGTGCCCGTCGGGGCGATCAGCGATGACGGCATCGCGCATCTGCGCGACATGCCGCGTCTGAGGAGTATCGACTTCCGCAAGTCGCAATTGGGTAACCGCAGCCTGGCAACATTGGCCAGGCTGCCGAACTTGGAATCCCTCTGCATGTCTGGAAACAAACTCACCGACGCCGGCCTGGCGGTGCTCGCCGACCATCCGAAGCTTAAAAGTCTCAGGATCGGCGGTTTTGTTGAGATGAGTCCGCTCAGCGATGCCGGCGTCGTGCATCTCGCACAAATTCCGCAAATTGAAGATCTCAGCCTGCAATACACCCAAGTCACGCCGGAGGGCTTGAAGCCGCTGCAAAAGCTGCCGCACCTAAAAATGCTCTCTCTCCACGGCAGCAAAGCCGACGACTCGGCCGCCGTATCTCCGCTCTTTCCTGGCAAAGTCCTGTGCAACAAATAAATGCCAGTTGCCGGGTTGAAAAAGGCCCTTCGGCGCTCCATATTTCGCAAGATTGTTGCAATCGCTTGGGCCGCAAGAGGTTGCGATCGAGCGCAGCAGCAGAATTGGGCGTTGGCGGGCAGAAAAACCGGGATGGTGTGATATAATGTTCATCACTGCTGACGCCTGCGGTAAAGGGCATTGAGGCCGCGGATGAACACGGATGACACGGATCGTGATTTGGGAATGAACGACGTGAATTCGTGCCCGCCGCAATGTTCAAGGACTTCGCGCTTGAGTGCCCAGTTGCCTACTGCTGATCCGTGTCATCCGCGTATATCCGCGGCCAAACTCTGCTTCCACCCACGCCGAAAAAGAGCGCCCCGCGTCGAAAAATGGACCTGCTCGCCAGCGCTTTCCTAGCGCTATTAGTAGGACTTAAACGATGGCGGATATTAGATCCAAGAAGCGCCGCAAAGTCTATCGCTTCAATCACTTACAACGAACCAACAGCGATTTCAAAAAGCCTGAGCGGCTCATAGCGAACCCCCTGGTTAGGGCCTGCTCAGGCAAGTTTTGAAATTCGCAGCCGAACCTTGGGAATATTCACTAAGCTAACGGGATCAATCTCTACGGCTGAGGATCGGCGGATGGCGGAACCGTTGGGGGCGGACGACGTTCGACGGCAAACGAGCGCCTCGCTGGATGTGGCGACCCTGGTGGTTGCCCACCATGCGGCGGTGTATCGCTATGCCTGCCGGTTGTGCGGCTGCCCGTCCGAAGCCGAGGACCTGGCCCAGCAGACGTTTCTGATCGCGCAGCGGAAGCTGCACCAGATTCGCGAGCCGGAGCGGGCCTGTTCGTGGCTCTTGGCCGTGGTGCGGAGCTGCTTTTTGAAGAGCATCCGCAAACCGCGGCCGGTGCCGGCCCAGAATATCGAACTGGACGTGGATCAGGTTGCGGAGGAGACTCCCGAAACCGATGAAGTCGATCGCGAGCAACTGGCAACCGCCTTGGCGGAATTGCCCGACGAATTCCGGCTGGTGGTGCTGATGTTTTATTTTGAGGAATTGCCCTATCAACAGATTGCCGCCGAGCTGGAAATTCCGATCGGCACCGTGATGAGCCGTTTGTCGCGGGCCAAAGGACACCTACGAAAGAAGCTGACTGAAAGCAACGGGCAAAAGACGGAGAAAGCGACACCCTCGCTGGCGCGTCGGGTTAGTGTGAACTGATGAACGACATCCGCAAACTACGCGAACAGATCGACGCCTGCCGGCCCGGCAGGGAAGATCTGGCATTGCCCGAGCTGGCCGAATTGGCCGGCGCGGTGCAGCGCGACCGCGCGGTGGCTGCGGAGCTGGAGCGTTCGCAGCGATTCGACCGGGCGGTTGCTGGGGCATTGCACAATCTGCCTTTGCCGGTCGGTTTGCAGGAGCGTTTGCTGGCGACTGTGGAAGCCAATAAACCGTCGCCTGCTCAAGCCCCAGAGCCAGTCCCGCGATGGTGGACTCGCCGCAGCGTCCTCGTGGCAATGGCCTCGCTCGCGGCGGTGGCCTTGGTGTCGGTCACGGTCTGGCAGTTTTCGCGTCCCGTCCGGCAGGTCTCGAAAGACGAGCTGAGCCTGGCAGTCGCCGAATGGGCTGCCGATGGGCAACTGCCGACGGGAGATTGGACGCCCGGAGGCTTGAAGCTCGGCGTCTTCGCGCCTCCCACAGCCATCAAGCAGCCGGTCAATCGTTGGCGTTGGCTGCCTGGCTCGCAGCGTGCCGCGCTGAGTAAGGGCGTTGCGATTCACTACACTCCGCCGGGTTCGCCGCGGGCGATGTTGTTCGTGTTCTCGTCCACGGCCAAAGTGACGCTTCCTGCGTTTCCGGTCGCCATTTCGTCACCCTCCGGCTTCCCCGGCGGTAGGGCGGTGGCCTGGCAGAACCCCAACACCAAGCTGATTTACGTGTTATTCGTGGTCGAAGACGGCGGCCAGCGGCTGGAGGACTTCCTGCCGAAGCTACGAAGCGCCTGACCGGCAAAGCTTAACGCGGACTTTGCGGGCTGGATTGGCGGCACTGATTATCCGCTTGGCGGCGGGCCGAAGTGAGGGATGCGTTCGATCTTGCGCGGCGCAGCCATTGTGCCGCCCTTCGTCGTGTCCTTCGCTCCGGCTGCGTGCCGGTTGTGCCGCCATGAAGACTTCCGCGCTTGCCTCGCTGGCTTTGGTGCTCGTGAGTGGTTCGCTGTGCCTGGCCCAGCAGCCGCTGGCGACCTTACGGCCGCCAACCATACCGGTTGCCGCCGCGCCGGCCGCGGAGTTTGCAACGCCGAACGTGACGCTGCCGAACGTGACGCCGGAAGTCTGGCTATATACACAAGAGTGGCGGCGGCACGACGACCCGGCCCAGGCCGTCCGCCGCAAGGCCGAGGCCCGCACCGCCAGCCGCATGCAGCGCTTGGAGTCGATCAAGTGGTTTGGGTTTTCCAACGCCCGCCCGCAGGCCAGCGTGACGCCGTTCATGGGCGTCTGGTCGCCGGCCTGGTCCGGCAACGGCTACGACCGCTACGACTGGGTCGGGGCTGGCTGGTCCCCCGCGACGACCGTGCGCGTCGAGAATTACGAGATCCGGCGGTAGCAGTCGTGTTGTCACGCGGGGAACGAGCGACCATAATCCGCCCGGCCAGTGGCCACGGATTCTCGGACCTTCTTCCTCGCGCGAGAGACGACATGCACCCGATCCTCAGCCGCAACCTGTACTTCGTCAAAGAGCAAGTCGGTTTCTTCAAGGCCGCCAACAACTACGACGTTCTCGATCCGCAGACCAACCAGATCATCCTCAACTGCCGCGAGGAGCGGTTGGGGTTCTTTACGAAGATGCTGCGGTTCTCGGACTACAAGCGGCTGACGCCGTTTGAGGTGATCATCCGCACGCCCGAGGGGCAGCCGGTAATTTGCGTTAAGCGTGGCGTGGCCCTGTTTTTGTCGTCGGTCGATGTGCTGGACGAAGCCGGCCAACGGATCGGGGGCTTCAAGCAGAAGTTCTTCGCCCTGTTCGACAAGTTCACGGTGATGGGGGCCAACGACCAGCCGGTCTGCACGCTGAAGGGCAATTGGACGAGCTGGGATTTTCGCTTCATGGCCGGCGAGCAAGAACTGGCCAAAGTGAGCAAGAAGTGGGCCGGCCTGGGCAAGGAGCTGTTCACCAGCGCCGACAACTACATGCTGGAGATTTCGCCCAACGTGCCGCCGGACAACCCGATCCGCGGCCTGATCCTGGGCGCGGTGATGTGCATCGATTTGGTGCTGAAGGAATAGGAGCAAGGGCTAGCCGTCGGCGTTGGACCTTCCGACAATGAAGGCATGAAGATCTCCTGCATCCATTGCGGCCAGGAATTTTCGATTCATGCGGCGGACTTGGGCGGCGTGGGCAAGTGCCCGCATTGCCTGGGGCAGATTTCGTTGCCCAAAGCGGCGACGGCCGAGAGCGAGCAACGGCGGGGCAAGCGGCAGCGACCGGCGGGCTGGCTGGACGGCTCGATTTCGGGCCTGCTCTCGCTGGTGCTGCACATGGCGCTGTTTCTGGCGGTCGTACTGCTGCAGCAGGAGGGCGGCAGCGGCGGCGCGGGCGAAGGCGACGAGGTGCTGATCGGGCTTTTGCCGACAGAGGAGCTGGTCGAACGGGCGGAATGGCAAATCAGCACGCAGGAAGTGGCCCGGCAGCAGTCGTCCGACTTGAATTCGCTGGTCGAGGTCGATGTGCCTTCGCCGGCGACAACCGCGGCCAGCGGCGGGGGCGATCTGGCGGCCGGAGCGATCTCGGCCGGCGGCGCCGATTCGGGCAGCTTCGATCTGGGCACGGTCCAAATCGGCGGCGCCGGCGGCTCGGTCGGCGGTGGCTCGTTTGAAGGGATGGTCGGCCAACTCCGCAAGACCGGCCTGGACATCGTGATTTGCTTCGACAGCACGGGCAGCATGTCGGGCGAGATCAACCAGGTGAAGCAGCAAATCGAGCGGATCGGCCAGTCCTTGATGACACTGGTGCCCAAGGCTCGCATCAGCATCTGCACGTTCCGCGACCAGGGCGACGAGTACGTGGTGAAAGGCCTGCCGCTGTCCAACAGCATTCAGGACGTCAGCTCCTACCTGGGCCGGATCGAGGCCGGCGGCGGCGGCGATCATCCCGAAGCGGTCGAGGAAGGGCTGAATTGGTCGAGCGGTCAGAACCACTTTCGCCCTGGATCCCGCAAGGTGATTCTGCTCTTCGGCGATGCCCCGCCGCACCAAGAGAAGCTCAAACGCTGCCTGGAGATCGCGGCCGACTTCAAGCAGCAGCATAAGGGGACCATCAGCACCGTGACCTGCCGCAACGATCAGCCGCTGCCCGAGTTTTATCAAATCGCGACCGCCGGCGGCGGCGAGGCGTTTCTTACCGCCGACCAGAAGCAGATCATGACCCAGCTGATGGTGCTGGTCTTCGGCAGCCAGCATCGGCAGAAGGTGATCGAGGCGTTCAAGCTGCTGGAGCGGTAACGACTACCACCGCAATCCAAACTGCTCGCCACCGCTGGACTTGCCTGCGCCGCCTTTGAGCGGGCCGCTGCGTTTGGGGACCGCTGACTCGCGGGGTGGTTCGTCAACCTCGGGCTTGTCCTTGGTCTTGTCGCCGGCCTTCTCCGGCTTGGCGAGCGTGGCCTTGAGCGAGAGGCCGATCCGCTGGGCCTCGGCATCGACGGTGAGCACCTTGCACTCGACTTCGTCGCCTTCCTTCACGACGTTTTCGACTTTATAGACCTTGTGGTGAGCGAGCTCAGAAATATGGATCAGACCTTCGACGCCGGCCGCGAGCTTGACGAACGCGCCGAACTGGGCGATTCGCGAGACGGGGCCTTTGACGGTCTGGCCGACGGGAAACCGCTGCTCGATGCCGGTCCAGGGATGCTCCTCGGGGTTTTTCAGCGAGAGGCTGAGCTTGCCCGTGGCCTCGTCGATCCGCTCGACGCGGACGCGGACCTTCTGGCCTTCCTGGACGATCTCGCTGGGATGCTTGACCCGTTCCCAACTGAGCTGGCTGACGTGGATCAGCCCATCGACGCCGCCCAGATCGACAAACGCCCCGAAGTCGTGAATCTTGCGGACCGTGCCCTCGCGCATTTGGCCGACGGCCAGCTCCGCCATGAGCTGCTTCTTCGATTCTTCCTTTTCCCGTTCCAACACGGCCCGCCGGCTGAGTACCAAATTGCCGCGGTTGGCGTCGGACTGCGTCACGACGCAGACGAGCTTCTGGCCGATGTAGTCGGCGAGGTTCTCGGTGCGGTAGAGGCCGACCTGGCTGGCGGGAATGAATCCCCGCGTGCTGCCCACCTGGCACTCCAGGCCGCCGGTGTTGGCTCCGCTGATGCGGGCCTCGACCAGCGAGCCCTCGGCAACGTCGGTCCAATCGCCGCCAGCGACCAGCGAGCCGCCAGGAATCGCCAGCGAATACAGATTGTCCTCGGTGTTGAGCCCCGTCACGATCACGTCGATCATGTCGCCGGGATTCGGCGGCGCGGCAAAGCTGCGGACGCTGGCGATGCCCTGGTTTTTGCCGCCGAGGCCAAAAAACACGTCGTCGCCATGGACATCGATCACTTGAGCGCGGTGCCGCGATTCGTTTTCCAGTCGCTCCGACGCGGTTTTCAGGTCGCCCTCGACGATTTTCTCGAGCGACATTCCGCCGAGGGCCGCGGCCACCTCGGCCTCCAGCTCGTCCGACTTTTGCCGGAGGCTGGGAACGGGCACGTGCTCGCGGCGGTTGTATTCCTCGCGCAGCTCGCGCTCGGCCCGCAGCTCCTTATCGACCTGCGAGTCTTCATCTCGGTTCTTTTGCCGCATCGACTTCGGCCGGTCGCCGCGGCCGCGCGGCGGGCGATTATCAGGCGGCCCAGCCGGAGCGGCCGGCGGAGACGTTTTGACCGCGGGCGCTTCGGCGGGCGGCGCGGAAGCAGCTGGCGGCGCTTCCGCGGGGTTCTGTCCGCGCGTGAATCGGGCCAGTGGACCGGCGCCGGCGGGCGGCACTTCGGCAGAGGGCGCGGGCGGAGCAGTCGGCGGAGAGGGGTCGGCAGACATGAGCACTGCGAATACGTGGTTCTGAACGGGCGCGTTGACCGGACAATGTGGCCAGGCAATTCGGCGGAGCATGATGCCGCCCCGAGACGCGCCTGCTACAATCCTTTCAGTTTAGCTGCCTCATGGCGGGCGCGGTAGGCACGCCGCACCCACTCCTCGTATCTCATCGCGAGTTGCACCATGAATCGCTCGGCATCCTCGTTCATTTTCGGCCTCGCGCTCGTCCTAATCGTCAGCACGGGCAGAATCGTCACCGCCCAGTTCAACGAGCTGGCGGCCAAGATACCGTCCACCGCGAATGCCATCGTGCTCTTGGACGGCCAAAAGCTGCTGGCCAGCCCGCTGGCGACGAGCGAAGGCTGGAAGGAGAAGTACGAGCAGTCGTTTGCCTCCGGACTGGTCTCGATCTCGCCTGATACGCAGCAGCTCATACTGGCGTCACAGATCGACTATGAGTACATGCGGCCGGTCTGGGAGGCCGCTGTCGGCGATCTGGGCCGCGAGCGGTCGCTGGCCGACATCTCCCGCGCGACCAAGGGCACGCTCGACCCGATCGGAGATACAAACGCGATCGCCCTGCGCGATGATGCCTTTCTGGTGGCATTCGGTCCCAAGCGGCTGGGCGTGATGTCGCCTGCCAATCGCCAATCGGTTGCCCGCTGGCTGCGCGAGGCCGGCAGCCGCACTCAGTCGGCCCTCTCGCCTTACCTGCAGGGCTCGCTGACCGCGTCGCAGACTTCGGCGATCGTGATGGCATTCGACCTGCAGGACGCAGTACCGCCGGACGTGATCCGGGCCAAGCTCGCTTCCAGCCCGGCCCTGGCGGGCAAGAATATCAACCTGGACGCCGCGGCCAAGGCGCTAGCGAGTATCCGCGGCCTGTCGCTGGAAGTTGCTGTGACCAACGGGACGTTCGGCCGGCTGATGGTTCACTTCAGCGGCGATGCTTCGATCCTGGCCCCGGTGGCCAAGCCGCTGCTGCTCGAGATTCTCGCCGGCCTCGGCGCGTCGATCGACGACATCGCCGAGTGGCAGGTGGAATCGGAACCGACGCGGATCACGCTCCGGGGACCGTTGAGCGCGGCCGGCCGCAAGCGGGTCTTCTCATTGATCGATCAGCCCACGTCGGCACTCATCGCCGCCGACAAGAATGTCGCTTCGGCCGAAACGCAGGAGCAAGCCAAGACAGCCGCCGCCTCGCAGCAGTACTTCAAGGCGATCAACTCGATCCTTGACGACATCCGCCAGACGAGCAAGAACGCCAAGACGTTTGGCGAGAGCGCCCTGTGGTTCGACAAATGGTCCCGCAAGATCGATCGGCTCCCGCTGCTCAGCGTCGATGCTGATCTGCTCGCCTTCGGCCGCGACACCGCGGAGGGCTTGCGGCAAATGGCGACGTCGCTGCGGGGCATCGGCATCAACACGGGCGCTCGCTCCGCGCAGATCTACAACACCGGCGGCAGCGTCAGCGTCTCGTCGGGCTATGGCGGATCTTACTACGCGGATTGGCGCAACATTAGCGCCGAGAAGCTGGCCGTGAAAGCCGAGGAAAAGGCCAAAGGTGCCCTCTCGGCCCACGATATCGCCGGCCAGATTGCCAACGAGACCAGCCGCATCCGGCAAGCGATGTCGCAGAAGTATCAGGTGGAGTTCTAATTCCCGCCGGCAGCGAGATTACAATTCTGCCAGCGGCGATGGATCGGCTTTGACACGCCGTGAGTGCTTCGCGTACAAGCCCTCCTCTCGCTTGCGGGAAGGCGGGATCTACTCAACCGGCGTGTCGCCACAGGTCGCTCCATGGACGGACGGGCTTGGCCTAAATGCTTGATTTCTTTGGGCTTAGGATTGCTCGCTGCGCCGCTGTGGGGCCAGCAGTCAGCCTGGATCGAGCCGCAACCGCCGCCGCCGCCTTGGGCAGTCGCCGGCGGACAAATCAGCGATGGTCCCGGCCAAGGACTGCCGCTAGCACCCGCGCCGCAACTGCCGCCGCCGGGCTACGCAATGCCGGCGATTGGTCCGGCTGACGGCAATGTCGCGCCGACTTCGCTGGAAAACGTGTATGACGCCGCGCCCTTGCCGCTCGATCAGCAAGTGGCCGAATTAGCGAAGCGGCTGGGCACCCTGGAAAAGCCGGCACCAAAATTCCCTAGTCCGGCTGTGGTCTCGGGCGTGTTTCAGGCCGACGGCGTGGTGTTCGATCAGAGCGAGGCCAACAGGCGCCGCATCGACGACGGCGGGGTGGGACCGATTGAAAACGGGGCCGACTTTCGCCGGGCCCGCCTCGGCTTCCGCAGCGCGCTGGCCAACAACATGAACGCGTTCATGCAAATGGACTTTGCCTTTCCCGGCCGTCCAACGTTTACGGACGTCTGGGTCGAATGGACCGACCTGCCGATCCTGGGAACGGTGCGCGCCGGGCAATGGAAGCAGCCGTTCAGCTTGGAAGTCGTCAGCAGCTTTCGCTACACGACGTTCATGGAGCGGTCGAGCCTGTTCCAGGCATTTACGCCGTTCCGGCACATCGGCATCGGGTTTTACAATCACGCGGAAGATTTGATGAGCACCTGGGCGGCGTCGTACATCCGCACCGGTCAGGACCAGTTCGGCGACTCGCTGAGCACGATTGGCGGCAATGGCTTCACGGGCCGCATCACCCAACTCTTGCAATATCAAGAGCCCGATGGACGCAGCTACCTCCACGTTGGTGGGGCGTACTTTCTCAACACGCCGCCGCTGCACGCCATTGCCTTCCGCTCCATTCCTGAGATCTTCGTCGGACAGAATCGTAATGATGCGGCAAATGTCGGCTCGGCTGGATTTGCAATCCCGTTTGTGTTCGATGGCACGCCGTTTTTCGTCAATACGGGCAACCTGCTTCACGTCGATCACGTCCATACCCTTGGTCTGGAAGGGCTGTGGGTCTATGGCCCGCTGTCGGTGCAAGCCGAGGCGATGGCGGCCATCGTCGATCGAACAGTCGATCCCACGGCGACCCTCGACGGGGCTTACGTGCAGGTCGGCTGGTTCCTGACGGGCGAGCACCGGCCCTACGATCGCGTCAACGGCGTGATCGACCGCGTGAAGCCGTTTGAAGATTTCTTCATGGTCCGCACCGACCACGGCCTGGAGCGCGGCAAGGGCGCTTGGGAAGTCGCCCTGCGGCTGTCGCACATCGACCTTGATAGCGGCAACATTTCCGGCGGGAAGATGGACAACCTCACGTTCGGCATCAACTGGTACTGCAACCCCAATTGCAAGGTCGTCTTCAACTACATTCATTCCTGGCGAGAATCGCCGACGACTCCGCCCCACCTTCCACCCGGCGTGCCCGTCGCTGTCGCGAGCGAAGCCAACGCCTTCGGCATCCGCACGCAGATGGACTTCTAACGTGGGGTGGGCCTCTGGCCTGCCCGGACCATGTAACAGTCAAGAACCGCCAATCGGGGACGAATGGACCAGGGTTCCGAAGTCGGATTGCCGCCAGCGACAGCAGGCGGTCAACTGACGTCTGACTCCTGACCCTTGCTTCCTGGCCCATGTCCCGTTTCGGCAGCAAAAACGGCCTGCTCTTGATCGTCACGCTCGCAGCGGCGGGCGTGCTGCTGGTCTGGCTGCCGCCGTTCATGCTCGATCAATACGAGCGGATCAAGCGGCTGGGGCCGCCGTGGACCTATTTCTATCTCGCCTTGGTCGGGACCGGAGCAGCGATCCTGCTGACGCTGGCTGGAATGGTCCTGTGGAAAATCGTCGCGGCCACCTGGCGGAAAAACGCCATTCGCCAGCGCGGAGCCAAAGACCCCAGCCAGCTCTCGGCGGGCGAGAAACAGCAGGAGGTGGGCGACAACCTCGCCGCGGCTAAAGACCTGCAAGACGGCGCGGCCTTGCCGGCAGATGTACGTCAGCGGCTGGAGTTGCTGGTGGCCGGCGTCAAGGAGAAACAGACCAGCCAGAAGCTGGAGATCGTCGCGTTCGGCACGATCTCCAGCGGCAAGTCGTCGCTGCTGAATGCCCTGGCCGGCCGCGATGTGTTTCAGACCGATCCCCGCGGCGGCACGACGCAAGAGCGGCTGGAGATT
>Ga0184625_10000607_pt1 | contig 13854 bp, 9 predicted proteins | sample PLM3_30_b1_FD_133151 | JGI IMG/M metagenome (GOLD analysis project Ga0184625, IMG submission 133151) | Groundwater sediment microbial communities from an aquifer in East River, Colorado, USA - PLM3_30_b1 | ecosystem: Environmental > Terrestrial > Soil > Riparian zone | place: USA: East River... | reverse complement strand
TACATTTACTGACAGCACTGTTTATTTCTGGCGGGTATCGCCGCTTGATGGCGCCGGTAACCCCTCAAAATGGAATGAGGCCTCCTTTGTTTATTTACCAAACAGTGATGTTGGATTTAATCAATCGCATTTTTATCAACATACCAAATCATTCTCAGAAAGGGTATTTATAGATTCCACTGATCGCACTTGGGAATACCATCCAGTATTAAACCAGTTGTTTATACGATCAGGTGTATATCCAACAAGTTCACCAATGGCGGCTGACTATTATATTAATGTTAACGGTCAAAATAGTGTTGGCCCCGGTTGTGATTATAACGGATTAATCATTAATGTTTTCGATCCGGTTTCGTTTCAGCCAATGCAAAACCCTTCCGGAAACCTGTATGGAAGTAATACGAATTGCGGGTTAACATATAACAGGGAATTTAATTTTCTTTATTCTGTCGGTGACACTGCGTCAAGAAGAAAAGCACGGGAGTTTCTCGACAACATTGTACCGGAAGGAGCTTATGTTACCATAAGAAGTAACACGTCGCCTTATACTTGGTGGCCCAATACTTATGCATCAGAATGGAAAGCAGATACTGCCTATTATGGGCCGGGCGTTTCTTTATACCATACATTAAAAAACCAGGGCTTTACATCAATTGATCAATATGATACTACGAACGCATTTGTATTCGTTTATAAAAAGAACAGTTTTGCTACATATACGCCTTCCATAAAATTCGCCGAGAACATTTATGACCGCATATTATTAAGCGTAGCCTGTCCAACACCAGATACATTAGGTTATATAACCTCTCCGGCATTTGGGGTAGCTAAACAATGGAAGCAATTGAAATGGCGGGGATCGACTATAGATGCAATAGCAGGCGATATGCCAACTGTAGATATTATAGGAATAACTAGTGCCGGGATTGAAACAACCGTAATGAGTGGTCTTGATCCGTCGCAGCAGGATGTTGATATATCATCAATAAATGCTACACAATACCCTTATTTAAAATTGCGGATGAGGAATCTTGATTCGATCAATTTGACTCCTTACCAGTTGCGATATTGGCGACTAACCTATGTGCCTATACCGGAAGGTGCATTGACACCAAATGTATTCTTCCAGTTCAAGGACACACTTGATGCAGGAGAGCCCCTTGACTTCAAAGTTGCATTTAAGAATATAAGCGATGCCAATTTTGATAGTCTTAAAGTAAAATTGATCGTGACGGATAAGGATAATGTGCAGCATGTAATTACACCATCGTCGAAATTAAGACCATTGATCAGTGGCGATACATTACATGTACGAAATCCTACAACAACATCGGGTTTAAGTGGATTAAATACTTTCTTTCTTGATGTTAACCCGGATAATGATCAGCCGGAACAGTTCCATTTTAACAACTTTATGTACCGGAACTTCTATGTCAGGTCGGATAAAGTGAATCCATTACTCGATGTAACATTTGATGGCGTTCATATTCTTAACAGGGATATCGTCGCATCAAAACCTCATATTACGATCAAGCTTAAAGATGAAAATAAATGGTTGTTATTGGATGATACGTCAGGTGCAAAAATAGAAGTGCGTTATCCGAACGGAGTTAAACGTTCGTACTTCTTTAACACAAGTGATACTTTGAAATTTACCCCTGCTGGCAATGCGCCGAATTCTGAAAATACAGCTACGATCGACTTTCTGCCTTATTTCCCGCTTGATGGTGACTACGAATTGACGGTAACGGGTAAGGATAAGAGTGGAAATACAGCCGGAAATATTGAATATAAAGTGGGGTTCCAGGTTATCAATAAACCGATGATCTCAAACATGCTGAATTATCCGAATCCGTTTACTACTTCAACTGCCTTTGTATTTACAATTACCGGTTCAGAAGTGCCACAGAACATCAGGATACAGATCATGACTATCACGGGTAAGATCGTACGAGAGATAACCAAGGATGAGTTAGGGCCATTGCATATTGGTAGAAATATTACCGAGTTCAAATGGGATGGTACAGATCAGTATGGTCAGAAACTTGCCAATGGTATTTATCTCTATCGTGTGATAACTAACCTGAATGGAAGATCATTGGATAAATACAGAAGTACGGAAAAAGATAACGAGGATAATACTGACAAGTACTTTAATAAGGGTTACGGTAAAATGTATTTGATGAGATAAAGCCCAAAGTCAAAATTAAAAACTCAAAAGTTCCCGTATTATTTCGGGAACTTTTTTGTTTCGTACTTCGTAAGGTCATAAACCCCATACTTTGATATTTTTGTGAGCTTTAGGAAGTTTTGATTTTTGACTTTTAAATTTTGACTTTATTCAGATGGGTAAAATAGCGATCAATATAGCTACCGGCAGCTTACAACAACAGGAAATGATCGTGGGGATTGACCTTGGAACGACAAATAGTTTAGTAGCGATCATTCACCCTGAAAGCAGGAAACCGGTTGTGCTTAAAGAGCATGATGGCCATGCTTTGGTGCCATCCATTGTTCATTTTAATAATACAGGGTTGGCCACAGTCGGCGATGAAGCAAGGAATTACCTTATCACTGAACCGCAGAACACCATCTTTTCAGTAAAAAGATTGATGGGTAAATCTTATCATGACATTAAGGAAAGATCATCTTTTTTTTCTTATAAAGTAATTGACGATAATACAGAGAGCTTAGTGAAAATACAAGTGGGTGAAAAATTTTACTCACCCGTGGAATTATCATCTTATATACTTACTGAATTAAAGAAAAGGGCAGAACATATTTTAAAAACACCGGTTACAAAAGCGGTGATCACTGTGCCGGCTTATTTCAATGATTCGCAACGACAGGCTACAAGAGATGCAGGTAAACTGGCGGGGCTTGATGTTTTAAGAATAGTGAATGAACCAACAGCAGCGAGTCTTGCTTATGGTCTGGGAATGAGAAATGACGAAACAAAGACCGTCGCAGTCTACGATCTCGGCGGTGGCACGTTTGATATTTCTGTTTTACGCATTAGTAATGGAATATTTGAAGTGTTATCAACAAACGGCGATACATATTTAGGTGGTGATGATTTTGATCATGCAATTGTAAAACATTGGATGGATCAGAAAGGAATAAAAGAAGAAGAATTAAATACACATAAAAGCCTTGCACAGGAATTAAGATTAAAAGCGGAGGAAGCAAAGAAATATTTAAGCAATAATGAAAATTTTAAGGGTGAAGCAGGAGGGGAGACTCTTGAGCTAAATAAAATTGTGTTTGAGAAATTAATTCAATCGTTTGTTGATAAAACAATTCAGTCCTGTAAAAATGCATTGGCTGATGCACAGCTTACTTCAAATGATATTGATGAGGTAGTCATGGTTGGTGGTTCGACAAGAGTGCCATTAGTGAAAGAATCAGTAAGTAAGTTTTTTGAAAGAAATGTGCATGACGAATTAAATCCCGATGAGGTAGTGGCACTTGGCGCAGCGGTCCAGGCAGATATTCTTGCCGGAAACAATAAAGATTTTTTGTTATTGGATATTACACCACTTTCATTGGGTATTGAAACAATGGGCGGATTGATGGATGTACTGATACCACGTAATACAAAAATTCCTTCCAAAGCAGGTCGGCAATATACAACGCAAAAAGATGGACAAAACGGAATGAGAATTTCTGTGTACCAGGGCGAAAGAGACCTCGTACAAGATAACCGTAAGCTGGCTGAATTTAATTTATCAGGAATTCCAGGCATGCCGGCAGGACTTGCCAAGGTGGAAGTATCTTTTTTGATCAATGCCGACGGGATATTAAATGTAAAAGCAAAAGAATTAAGAAGCGGTGTAGAACAAAGCATTGAAGTAAAACCCCAATACGGATTGACCGATGCTGAAGTTGAAAAAATGCTGATGGAATCTATTCAGCATGCAAGTGAGGATATAAAAATAAGAGCATTGGTCGAGGCTAAAACTGAAGCTCAACAGCTGATCGATACTACACAGAAATTTCTAACTAAGAACGTTGAGTTTCTTTTACCTGGAGAAATTGCCAAAACTACAAAAGCAATTGATGATCTTGGATCGGCGCTTAATTCAGAAAATAAAGATTTGATACATCAAAAGACAGGATCATTAAATGAGATCTCACGACCATATGCAGAAAGGGTGATGGATATGGCGATCAGTAAAGCGATGAGTGGAAAAAGTATAAAAGATTCTATCTAGCTTTAAAGCCATCTTCTATTTTATTTCCCCTCGGTGGGAATTTTTCACAATCAAGATCAGTACAAGGTACTGGCGTTAGACCAAAATATTTTCCATCAATTGGCGTATTGATCATTATCCCTTTGCAATCAAAAGTTTTAAACTCTGATTTCTCAATTCCTAGGGGAGTCAGCAATTGATCTTGATTAAAAAAGTTTACAAATCGATATCCAGTGTATGCAAGTATCGATCCTGTAACAATCAGCAAGATTGTTATCAATACATTTTTCCCAATGAAAATTTCTTTTTCTTTGAATACTAAATAAGAAACTACACCAATAAACCCAAGTATTGATCCAAAACCAAATCGTGGATCAGGAGCAGTTACAAACCAGAAAATGATCCCACTTAGTAACGTTATTAAAACGAGTAGCGGTATAAAACCAGATAAAAGTATTTTCTTTATTGACAATAATGCACTAATGAAAGATAATACTAGAAGGATCATAATGATCTTATCTGCAGTTGATCGGTTCTGCCACCAGGTTGGCAACCATTCTGCAGCACTCATTTTATTTACTGCATTAATTTCATCTCTTATTGCCACTCCGGGTTTCTTTGCATAAGCAGTTATATAGTTTTTTACATTTACTGTAAGTTCCGGATCGTATTTCCAATCTACATTGGCTACATCAATAGAAGTTAAAGGAAATACGATATAACCAGTTGTAATAATATTTCTTGCAATAAAAGGTGACAGTGTTACTACAGATATAAAGATTATGGAAAAAAACACTTTAATTTTTCCTTTAGCTAAACCAAGCAAAGCAGGCACAGCAGCCACTAATAGTATCGGGACAACTGAAAGTTTGATCGTAAGAGCCACCAGGCTTAAAAAAGCAACCAGCAACCATGTAGATGCGTCGAGATGTGTCAGATCTTTTTCAAGAAGAAGATAAATTATGACCAAGATGAAAAGGGTGGCAATAAAATCAGGATTTGCGGAAGTGGCCGTTAACCTTACTTGAGTATAACTCCAGATGCTTATCACAAGCAAAGCCGTCCAAAGTAATCCGTAAAGCCTTTTACCCTCTTTAAGAAAATTATAATTGATGCGGTTGATAAAAAATATAAAAAACCAAAATAACACTGTTGCGTTTAAAAGAGTGATCCCTTCCTTTCCTGTAAAACTAAAACCAAATAGTGCAGAATTTACAAACCAAAGTCCCTGGAAACCGAACCGATCATGCAAGTGAACCAAACCAGGAACAGCTTTATATTTCTCGATCCATTGAATTGTTTGTGCATGATAACCCAGCGTGTCAGGATGAATGATCGTCCAGCTGCTCATCACTAAGATCAATAGTAAACAGGCTGATAGTAGAATGATCGAAAAGAAATGCAGATCTTGTAATTCTTTTTTTAGTACAGCAAAAAATGCAGGTGAGTCTTTCTTAAAAAACAAAACAAGGCAGGGAATGATAAATAAAAATTGTACCCACCATTCTCCCAGGGGAATGAATAAAGAAAGAGCACCTGCGATAACTGTAATGGTAGAAAGACCGATAACACAAATGATGCTGAAATGAGGAAGATGTAAATCGTTTTTTTCTGCCCTGATTATTTGTAAAAAAAGAACGCCCCACGTCCAGCAAAGGAATGAAATATAGATCCATGCCAGTAAAGTTGTTAGCATTTGCACACTATCATTTGCGTGAAAGGATGTTGTATTTCAAAATACACCAAATGGCATGAAGTCCATCTGTCCATTTTATTTTTTTTCCATCATCATATGTTCTGCCATAATAAGCAATACCGACTTCATAAAATCTTATATTTTTAATACGACTCGTTTTGGCTGTAACTTCTGGTTCAAAACCGAACCTGTTCTCTTTAAGACGAATTTGTTTCAATACATCAGTCCTGAACATTTTATACCCGGTTTCCATATCTGTAAGATTTAAACCTGTGAAGATGTTCGAAAGAAATGTCAGAAATTTATTACCGATCGTATGAAAGAAAAATAAAACTCTGTGTGGCCCGCTTCCCATAAATCTTGAACCATATACTACATCTGCATGACCATCAATTATGGGGTGTAACAATTTATTATAATCATTGGGATCATATTCGAGATCCGCGTCTTGTATTATGATGATGTCACCATTCACTTGTTGTAAAGCAGTCTTTACCGCTGCACCCTTGCCTGAATTTGTTTGTTGATGAATTGAGATCGCAGAAGGATTTTTTGCGCAGAACTTATCTATTGCATTTGCTGAGTTATCAGTGGAACCATCATTTACAATTATTATCTGTTTTTCAAGGCCATGGTCAAGCTTTGTTTGCAAAACTTTTTCCAATACCGATGTGATCAGTTTTTCTTCATTATAACAGGGTATGATGATGGTTAGTTTTTTCACAGACATTGAAATTATTGGTGAAGATAATCCAGCATCTTCATTTTTCTAAATGAAAACCATTTCTAATATTTTTCCCTCTTGGCTTTAACCTGGGATGAATTTCATATAAACAAGGTAGTTCTGTTCCATAACAACGTATATTCCAGTTGTTGTTTATTAATTCGGGTATCCGGAATGTAATTCCATCGATCACGAATTCTTTTACTGGTGGTTGTGGAAGTTGCAAAGGTGAGATCCAATTCCTGTATTCTTTTTGTTTCAATGGTTTTGAAACCAGGTAATAACTCAATCCTGCGATCATAAGAATTATTAAAGCATTTAATAAAAACTTTATTGATCGGAAATCATTTACAAAAGAACTTAAATGATATTCGAACAGAAAAATTCCAAATAACAAAATGCCATAAACAAATCTTGGATCAGGCGCGATAATTAACCAACTAATAAGCCAGAGGATCATTAACCCCGTAATAACTAATTTACTATAATCATTTTTTTGAATACGCAATTTTATAACAGTGAATAATATTCCGGTAAAAGCAGCCAGCACTAATATTTTATCATAGGGAAAGAGATGTTGAAACCAGGCAGGTAGCCAGGCCGAGCCCAGTGCTTTTGTTTGTTCGATATCAAAATAAGCTGTGCTGACACGATTATAGTATTTAATGAATTCAAGAAGTCTTTCGGTTATCTGGGGATCGGGTTTCCAATCAACATTAGTAAAATCGAAATAGGTTGCAGGATAAAATGGGTAACCGGCAATTATAATGGTTCGAATAAGAAAAGGAACAATGAGCAAAAGGGAATATGCTATCGGTAAAATAAGTTGCCTGGTTTGTTTTTGCTTTATAAATAATATAAAAGCAAATAAGCTTAAAAGTAATAATGGGTAATTGATCAGTCGAACAGTGAGCAAATAAGCGGGCCAGATGATCCATTCTATCTTGGGAGAAGCCTTTTCACTAAAAAACACTTCTGTAAACAATAGTAAAACAATGGATGTAGTAATATAATCATAATTGGTTGTGGTTGCATTCCCTTTTATCAATGCCCAAAATAACAAACAAACAATGAAAACTAAATGAATAGCAAAAGCAGCTTGCGAATTGTTTTCTTTTTGGAACTGATTGAATTTTTCAATGAACCAGTAACATAACCACAATGATATTATACTATTTAGTATAGTAAATCCACCAGTGGTTTTTGAAGAAAAACTAAATAATGCTACACTGCTAAACCAGGAGGAATTAAAACCAAATCGTTCATGAAGGTTTACAATTCCGGGAACCGAGCCATACTCCTGTATCCATTTTATTGATTGGATATGATAGCTTTCTGTATCATCCATCATGGTTGGTCCGGCATTGGTAAGAAGTATTATAGCCCAAAAAATAAAAAACAGTACCAGGGATGCAGAAACTTTGATCTCAGGGATAAAAAATTTTGTGTTCTTTCGTTTAATGATGGATAATAAAATAAGCAGGCCTAATAACCCAATCTTGGTGTAAACATTAATTGGAAAGAACAAGACAATGATCTGTGTTAAAGATGTAAGAAGGATCAAACCGGTTACCAGGTAATAAATGATCGGCCTGGATTCATTTTTTTGGGGAAAGAATTTGTAAAAAAGAATTCCGCTCCAGAGACAGCTTAGCGTAATAATGATTTGATAAAATATAAGGGTTAACATTTTCGTATTTAAATTAGACCTGCTTCTTCAACAGATGTGACTGAGTGATCATGAAAAGTGCCTATTTAGAATTTGTTGTTATTTAAAAGGGTTCAAAAATATTTCTTGAATTTAAGAAAATGTTTTTCAAATAAATGGTAACTAATAACACTTATAACAATCGCCATCACTGTGCATAAAATAGCAATTCCTATTTGTTGCCAGGTACCAGGTTCTTTTATCAATGATCGTATAAGGTTGCTAAAATACGGTGTCATCATTATAGTTATTGGCCAATGAAAAATGTATATGCCATATGAATATTTTCCCAGAAATGTTAATACCGGATTTGTAAAGATGAGGTTAATGAACTTGTTTTCTTTCATCACTGCTTCATAGACAGCTAAGGCAAAAACAAATGAGAAAGTGGTAAACCCGGCAATTGCCCAAACGGGAAAATCAGGACTTTGATTTTTCTTGTACAAATAGAAAAGATAATTTACAACTGTAAGCGTTACTAAAAAAACTGTAAAGTATTTTCTTAATAAATGAATATTGATCTTATAAACGGCAGCAAGCATGGAGCCAATTAAAATACCATCAAGTCTTGTAAACAAGAATGCTCTTTCATAAGATGGAAAATGCTCATTATTTTTCCAAATATAAAAGCGAGCTGCAATTACAATAACCAGCATGAAAATACAGAGGATGAATATCCTTTTTGGTTTTTTAAGCAGTAGTATTATTAATGGCCATATCAAGTAATACTGCTCTTCCATAGCTAATGACCAATAATGATTTAATGCGACACCACTTTCATCACTTTTAATAATAAGGGGCCAGTTTTGTAAATATGTCCAGAACCAAAGTTGGTGCTCCTTGTAATATGACATATCAAGAAGCGAAGGATTGATCGCAGGGATAATGAATAAAAAAAGAATAAGCGAAAAATAATAAAGCGGAAATATTCTTAAAACCCGGCGGGCATAGAAGTTTCTAAAATATTTCTCTGAGGTAAGGGAATTTAAAAGAATATTCGTAATAAGAAAGCCGGAGAGAACAAAGAAAAGGTCAACTCCAAGCCAGCCATAGTTAAAATATTCTATAAAGTTGAAATTGTGATAAAGAAGCACAAGAATGATAGCAATACCCCTCAACCCATCAAGAGCAGGGTAGTGGTTTCGGTCAGCAGTTGGCAATTCAACAGGTATTGAATCGGGGTTAGTAATAACTGTTTATTTATTCAAAGATAATTTCCGGTTGATGTATTTTCCAAGCATATCAAATTCGATATTCACTTTTTGTCCCGGTTTCACAAGGTTCATATTTGTATGCTCAAAAGTATAAGGAATTATAGCGACATCAAAAGTGGTCTCGGTTACATTAAAAATAGTAAGACTTATACCATTAATAGAGATTGATCCTTTTTCAATGATCAATGTAGCAAATTCGGGAATAAATTGAAAACTGAACTCCCAACTGCCGGCTTTTTCCTTTTTATTGATGCAGATTGCAGATGCATCGACATGTCCCTGTACAAAATGACCATCGAGACGGTCATTTATTTTTAAACATCTTTCAAGATTGATCGTGGTGCCTTTCTGCCAATCACCCAGTGTTGTTTTACTTAATGTTTCAGCGATGGCTGTAACCCGGTGCTGGCTACCTTTTACATCCTCAATTGTAAGGCATGCCCCATCGTGGGCCACACTCTGGTCGGGCTTTAATTTTGACGAGATCAGGGACTTGATCCAGAAGGTCTTATTGGCCCCCTTTTCTATCACTTTCTTGATTATTCCCTGTGTTTCAACTATCCCGGTAAACATATTAGCAAATCTAAGGAGTCCAAATGGACAAATTTCATCCCGATAGTTATCGTCACCAAATTCCTTTTATGAAAGCTTTTCCATTTCAATTTCTCCTCCTATCTTTGCTGCCCAATAAAAAAATGCCAAAGGAGGTATATTAACCATGTTGATCATCGATTCAAAAGATTGCGAAAACATAGACAAGGCACTTAAAAAGTACAAAAAGAAGTTTGAGAAAAGTAAGATACTTCTTCAACTTCGTGAACGCCAATCATACACCAAGCCGTCGGTAAGACGCCGCGGTGCTGTATTGAAAGCTGTTTACAAGCAAAAAATTGCCAGCGGAAAAATAGAAAGTTAGTAAAACCTAGTTCAAGATATTATTGATAGCAGTGTGCCACAGCATGCTGCTATTTTTATGCCCATAAGGCTGCTGCAAAAATGAGTACCTTCAATTTGAAAAACGATCTCTTACAATGAATGGTCATCCAATTTCCGACAATCTTGATGTATTTAAAATGAATGTGGCCATCGTTCATGTTATTAACCCAGGTAATAAGTCTGCTGCTAATAAAGATCTTAATGGTGGTTTTGGAACCAAAGATCATTATGGAAACTCTTTTACTTCAAAGATCCTGATGAGGGTTAAAAAAAAAGGAGTGAGGCTTCCTATCATTGGCCTTGCTTTTTTACAGGCTATACTTAAAGAAAAGGGAAGCCATGTTCGCTACTTTGAAAAAAACCTGCCAACCAGCGATGCGAAATTTGATCTCATACTTGTTTATGGTTCCATTGTAGATTATATGTATGAGAACAAAGTAGCTGAAAGTTTACGAATAAGATTTCCGCATACAAAACTTGGATTTGTTGGTCCATTTCCTTCGCAGTGTCCCGAGCTTTTTCCTAATGCAGATTTTATTCTTATCGGCGAACCCGAAGCTTTCTTCATGAATGACTTTACAGGACTCGACCAGTTGAACGGAAAAGTAAAAGTTACCTCGCTGACGGATATGGAAGCACTGCCCAGTCCGGACTATGACGGTTTTCCTGTTTCAAAATATAATTACAGGCCTTTAATTAATAAAAGTCCTTTCCTTGTTTTGCAGGCAAGCAAGGGCTGTCCTTATAGTTGCCGGTTCTATTGTGTGTACGGAGAAGCACAAGGCCCCAAAATAAGACAACGATCTGCAAAAAAGGTAGTTGATGATATGGAGTTGCTGCAAAAGAAATATAAGATCAAAGGGATACAATTCAGAGATCCTCTCTTTGGAGTAAATAAGAATTTTATGTCAGCATTTGTAGAAGAGCTCAGGCAAAGACAAGTGAAAATTGTTTGGGGAATGGAAACAAGGCTTGACTTGCTGAATGAAGAAAACCTTACAAGTATGTATGATGTTGGATTAAGAAATATAAATGTGGGCATCGAAACCTTTGATGTAGACATTGCAAAAAGTAACCGTCGTTTATTGGTTGAAGAAACTCACCAGGATAAGATCGTTGCGTTTTGTAAGAAGAAAGGTATCAATGTAAGTGCATTTTATGTGCTGGCGATGGAAGGAGATACGATGAAGACGATGGAACACACACTTCAACAAGCCATTCAACTCAATACGATCACCGCAAGATTTTCAATTTCCACACCCTACCCGGGTACCGGTTACTTTCATCAGCTTAAAATGGATAACAGGTTGCTGACCGAGAATTTTGAATCTTATGATCAGTTCACCCTTGTATATAAGCAGCAAAACCTTGATCCGGTGCGGGTCAATACTTTTATGGACAGGGCCTATCGCAAATACTATTTCAGACCCTCTTACATTATTATGTTTGCAAAATGGTGGTTAAGATCTTTTTTAAGTAGGACATGATTCAATTACTTTTGAGTAGCTAAGTTTTTGGTTCCTGATCTTACGAAGCAATGACAGATAAAAATCATCCATATATCCAATCCTTTATTGATTACCTGAAATTTGAAAAAAGGTATTCTGCTCATACCATCCGTTCTTATCAAGATGATCTCGTCCAGTTTTTTGATTTTCTTGATAAGCAATTAGGGAAACTTAGTCTTGCTGAAATTTCTTCAAGTTTTGTTCGCAGCTGGCTCGCTTCATTGAAAGATGATGATGTAACTGCAAGAACGATCAATCGGAAAATCTCGACTTTAAAATCTTTTTTTAAGTTTCAATTAAAACAGGGTAAGATCGAGAATACCCCGATGGGAAATATTATTTCGCCTAAAATAAGTAAACGACTGCCTGTTTTTATAAAGGAAAAAGACCTGGTTGATCTAACCAATGCTCTTAATGCTAATACTGAAGATTGGGATAGCCTCAATACAAAAATGCTGATCACGATTTTTTATTCAACGGGTATGCGGCTAAGTGAATTGATAAATCTTAAAGAAAAACAAGTTGATTTTTCAAGAAAGCAATTGAAGATCCTGGGAAAAGGAAATAAAGAACGGATCATACCGGCAGGTGTAGACCTGCTTACCGTAATAAAAGATTACATTAATGAGAAAAGAAAAATATTTGAAAAGACCGAAGATGCCTTGCTCGTAAGTTCTAAGGGAAAGAAATTATATCCAAAATATGCATATAATTTGGTGAGAGGTATTTTAACAGAGGAAGTAAAAACTCTTGATAAAAAAAGCCCACATGTGTTGCGGCATACTTTTGCCACACATTTAATGAATAATGGCGCCAACCTTGATGCGGTAAAAGAATTACTTGGGCATGCCAGTCTTGCAAGTACCCAGGTTTATACACATAATACTATTGAAAAGCTCAAAAACGTGTATAAAAAAGCTCATCCCAAAGCTTGATTTTAACGACGTAACTGCAATAAAATTCCGCATAAATTTTTTTTGGAAAAAGGTCATTTTAAGTTTAACTTGTAGTGAACCAAAAAACAAGCCTATGTAATAAAAAAATCAATCGAAAACTAGTTAGTTCTTTATTTATTGTTCACCTAAAAAATGCGATTCTATGAACGTGAAGATTCAAACAGTTCGATTCAATGCGGACGAAAAGCTAGTAGCATACATTAATCAAAAACTAGAAAAGCTAAAGATTTTCCACGACCGCATTGTTGAAGTAGATGTGTTTCTGAAACTCGATAACGTGATTCATACTATTAAAGACAAGATCGCAGAGATCAGAGTACACGTACCCAGACACTATTTTTTTGCAAAAACAACAACTAAATCATTCGAGGAGTCATTTGATGAAGCGTTTGACTCCTTGTTAAGTCAAATAAAAAAGAAAAAGAAAAAACAAGCAGCATAAATATTTAAGGTCTCGTCAAAGACGGGACCTTTTTCTTTCTCATTATCAGCACAAAAATTCGCTCCAAAGATTTTTCCAAATATCAAATTCCCTTACCTTTGCCTCCCCTAAGAATTAGGGGTAGCTCTTTATTACCATTTCCGCAATCACTGACCAGCATTTGTGGAAACAGTAATCCGCCACCTTAGCTCAGCTGGTAGAGCAACTGATTTGTAATCAGTAGGTCGCCAGTTCGATTCTGGCAGGTGGCTCAGTATATCCGAATATTGCAATTCGTATTTGCGATGGGCAGATGGCCGAGTGGCTAAAGGCGACAGACTGTAAATCTGTTCTCTCACGAGTACGGAGGTTCGAATCCTTCTCTGCCCACGAAAGTTCTTTACTTGATGAGAATTACAACAGCGGGAGTAGCTCATTTGGTAGAGCGATAGCCTTCCAAGCTATAGGTGGCGAGTTCGAGCCTCGTCTCCCGCTCTT
>Ga0184625_10000605_pt1 | contig 13864 bp, 11 predicted proteins | sample PLM3_30_b1_FD_133151 | JGI IMG/M metagenome (GOLD analysis project Ga0184625, IMG submission 133151) | Groundwater sediment microbial communities from an aquifer in East River, Colorado, USA - PLM3_30_b1 | ecosystem: Environmental > Terrestrial > Soil > Riparian zone | place: USA: East River... | reverse complement strand
CTTGGCCAGCGCGACCACCGTGACTTTGTCGCCGCCAACCTCGCGCGCAAGCGACGCGAGATCTTCTGTCGTGGCCACCACCCGCACTGCCGCCGCTGAAGGTCGTGCGGCCGTCACCATGAGCGCCGCCGCAAGGAGCGTGAGTCGAATGAATACTCGCATGTCTAACCTCATTTAAAACGCATGCGCGCCGTGCGCGCCGATTGCAAAGTTGATTTGAAACAGCAGCTCGTTCGCGTCGATGCCTTCGGCATACTGCGTATGCCGGTACTGACCGCGAACGAGCGTGAACTCGGTGGGCCGGAACGTGAGATGGACCGAGCCGCCGGCGTCGTGCAGATCTGCCGCGTCCGCGCGGCCGGATCGATCGCCACGAGCGCCGAGGAACCACCGGCGGGCGAACTGATAATCGCCGCTCACATAGAATCCAGATGCGTTCTGACGTTCGCCCGCAGGCAGGTCCTGCCGGCTCCAAATCACTTCTGTGCGGCCGACAAACTGACGATAGATGGCGCGCCGCAGCGGACGATAGCGGAACGTCGCGTCAAAGCCGATTCGCTGCGCGTTGAAATCGGGAACCAGCGCGCTCGGTCCAAACGCATAGGACGTGCCCAGATCGAGATTCGTCCCTTCGGTGAGATCCCGATAGGCGCGGATGCGTCCCAGATAGTTCAGCTTCGATCGTTCCTCGCTGTGAAAGACGTCGGAATCGCCGCGATAGACTTCGCCGATGGCGTCGACGAACATGAACCTGTTGGGAATGAGCTTCGAAAGTGACAGCCCGGCGTCGGCCACTCCCTCGTCGCCGCCGAAGAGGTTGCGCAAGACGAGCGGACGATCCACCCACGGAAGAATGTGGGTGTGCATGGTGTTCACTTTGCCGAACTGCTCGCGCATCTTGCCGGCCTTCAGCAGCAATCCCGCGGGTAGCGCTGTGAACGTAACGTATCCCTCTTCGACTTCCAGCCCCTCCGGACCTGCTGAGAGAAAGAAATCTGCGCGCGCGTACGGATCGACGACGGCCTGAAACGCCGCCTCCACTTCCGTGAGCGACAGCGACGGCTCCTCGGCCATCGGATTGGTCCCAGCTGCTCCGGCGAAGTTGCCCAACACCGAAATATCCGGGTTGAACACCTTCGAAGAGCCAGCGGGAGTTCCCGGTGCTTGGCCGACCTGCACCGCGATGGACGTGTCGGGGGACGCCGGCGCCACAGGTGCAGGCACCGCCGCCGGCGCTTCAGTTGCCTGACCGGCGCCAGCCACCCGCGCCTCGAGCGCGGCCAATCGCTCTTCGTACTGCTTGCGCAGCGCATCGAACTCGGCTCTGAGCCGTTCGATTTCCTGCTGCAGCGACTGATCCCCGGCCTGAGCGAACGCCGCTGCGGGTACCGCCACGAAACAGATCAAAGCCAGGCAAACGTGCGCCAGACGGATCGGCTTCACGCGAATCCTCCGAAGCCACGCGCTCGGCGCGCAATGGCTCAAATTTCAAAAATATGTGCGCATCGCTCGCACGACGTGTATCGCGCGACGCGAGCGGTTAGATCAGGATGTGATGAGGCGAGCCGGAGGTGCGCGAGCCGGGCGGCTGGAAATGACGACGATTTGGCGGGTGACGAGGGTCGCTTTCGCGACCAGGCCTACATAGATGTTGACGGCCGGCGGCGAGGGAAGAGTCGATCCGTTGAACCGGCCGCTCGAGAGCCACCAATGGCAGATAGCGCAGTGTGGTGCGTGATCAGGGGCCGTGTCTGCCCGGATCGCATGCTTGGCTGGGTCGTGACTGACCGCTTCCTCGGTGCACGGGTCGTCGTTCGCGAATCCATGGAGCAGCTGCGCTGAAAACGGCGCGACCGCAAGCAGCATGACAGCTGCAGACACGAGGGCGAAGCGGAAGCCCCGAAGGACTGTGCCCATCAAATCCAGAGTACTCTGCCTGCCATCGGTCTGCAACTACGGGGTCAGCGGTCGTGGCCGACGTGCGCGAGTGCACATTTTTTCCAGAACCAGGTCGCGAGGCCTCGCGCGGCCGCTATTGAACCTTGTCGAGCCCTTCCGTCAATTCGATGTAGGTGCCCCACGGATCGGTAAAGAATGCGATGGCGATGCCGAGTGCCGGCACGCTGCGGTAGGGCACCGACAGTTTGACGCCGTTGGCTTCCAGTGTTTTGGTAAATTCCGCCAGATTCTTCACCTCGAACCCGATGTGATCGAGCGCCCTTCCCTGCGTGCCGACCACGGGCGTCGGCGAGGACGAAAAATTCAGCGCCACGCCCGGCAGCACCGCGACGGGAAACGCTCCGCCGAGCCGGGACGTCGCACCGAAGGTCTTGACGTACCACGCCTGCATCTCGCTGTTCGCCGGATGGAAGAAGTGCACGTGATGAAGCGCGATGGGCGTTGCCTGTTTCGGCGCCTCGACGAGCTCGACCTTGATGTCGTCAGGCCCCTGCACGAACGCAATCGAAGAGCCTCCCGCCGGCGGCGGGCCGGCGATGTCGTCCTTCACCTGGCGATCGGGCGTCGCTTCCGTAGCGGTGATCATCTGGTAGCCGCTCGCCTTGAGCTTGTCGATCGTCGCCCGAAGGTTGGGCACCGAAAAGCCGATGTGATTCACCGTCGTGCCGCGTGTGCCACCGGGCGCGGCCGGAACCTGGCGGAAGAATATCAGGACGTTGGGGAATTTCACGATCTCGGTGTTGTTGGTCCCGACCTGGATCGCGACGCCGCCCAGCGTGTCGACGAAGAATTTCTTCTGGGCGGCGACGTCTGTCGTGTTCACGTGATGATGGCCGTAGACAACCGGGCCATCCTTTGCGGCAGTGAGCTGAGCGGACACGTCTGCGGGACCAGCGAACAACAGTCCGCAAACACCCAGCAAAACGCAAGAGCGGAGCTTCATAGTTTTGGCTCTATTACTTTGGAACGAAGATATTGGTGACCCAATAGGTAATGGAGCTGCCTGCATTGGGCACGACCCAGTGCACGGTCTTGATCGGAATGTGGTACATCGCGCCGATGACGATTTTCTCAGTCGTGCCGCCCTTTACCGTTTTCTTACCGTCAGGGCCGTCGACGATTTCGCCACCGAGCGTCACCGTGCCCTCGCCACTGGTAAACACGAGGAAATGCGAAAACGCGTCGTGAGTCTCAGGAGCGGCGCCGGGATTACGCCGCTGAATACTGGCGGTGTAATGGCCGAAGTTGCCGAGGTTTCCAGGCGTCGTCAGCTTGTCGCCCGCCCAGACGTCAAACGGCGAGGTGCTGAGGGGCGTCGGTGTCCCACGTCCACCTTGCGCCGACACAACGACAACGCCCACGACTATGCCGACGCAGAGAACGATGCACGAAACGATATTTCTGACCATGCCTTCCCCTCCAGTTTTGGGATGCGATTGAACGAGGCCCATCTTAACCCAGCCGTGGGAAGCCAGAGCGGCTGGATATCTGGATCGCGTAGGATCCGCCCATGAGAACTGCGCTCCTTGCCATCGTCGCTGCTGCGGCGCTGAGCCTCGCGGTTGGTGCCGCGGCGCCGCAGAAAATCGTGTTCACCCGCGTCTTTCCGAACGACGGGCAGATCGGCCTGTTCGTCGCCGCTCGGGACGGCAGCGGCGAGCGGCCGCTCCTCTCCACGCGCGACATGGATTACGACCCGGTGTGGTCGCCCGATGGCCAGACGATCGTGTTTACCTCCGACCGCGGAGGATCAGCGGATCTGTTTCGCGTGAGGCCTGATGGGTCGGGCCTCGAGAGGCTCACCGACGGTCCCGCGTATGACGATCAGGCCGCTTTTTCGCCAGACGGCAAGCGGCTCGTGCTGGTGTCGACGCGCGCGGGCGGACGGCCGAATTTATGGACCCTCGATATCGCGACCCGCCAGACAACGGCGCTGACGTCCGGCGAGGGCGGAGACTTCCGGCCATCGTGGTCGCCTGACGGCCTCTGGATCGCCTTTGCATCGGGCCGCGGCAGGCCGCTGACGTTCGGCCATGGAAGATGGGAACACCTGCAGTTCGCCGATATCTACGTCGTCCACCCTGACGGCAGCGGATTGAAGCAGGTCGGCAAAGGCGGAAATTTCTGCGGCAGCCCGAAGTGGACGGCCGACAGCCGCCGGCTCGTCGCCTATTGCATGGACGCGCAGACAACGCTCGAGACGCGGCGGGCCGTGCCGCTGCCGGGAAACGACACGCGCATCGTGTCGGTGGATGTCGCGACCGGCGCGACGACCGACGTGCCGGCCGGACCTGGCGTGAAGTTCAATCCGTCGGTCCTTTCGGATACGGAGATCGGCTACATCCGGAAGGACAGCGACGCCGCGGGCATCTATTACACGAGTGGGACGCGCGGACCACAGGGACAGGTTCGCGCCGCGTCATGGTCGCCGGACGGCTCGCGGGTCGTTTTTCACCGCCGCCAGGCGGCGCCGACCACGTGGTGGAAAAGCACATGGAGCCGCAATCCCGAGTTCGATCTGTGCCTGACGAGCATCATGCCTTCTTTCGGTCGCGACGGCGGACGGTTCGTCGTCGCCGGCCGGCCACCGGCGGGAGCGATTTTCGGATCGAGCGTCTCGATCGCTACTCCTGGATCGAACGACGTAAAAGTCGTCTATCAGGATATGGCGCGCAACGTGTTGGCACCGCAATGGGCGCCGAACGGCGAGAAAATCATTTTCGCGGTCGGTGCGTTCAATGCGTTCTACAACGGATTCAACGGCCTGTTTCTGAAGCAGAGCGATCGCGCCGAGGGAGGCGCGCAGATCGCGATGATCAATCCCGACGGCACCGGGTTTCGCGAGCTGACGGCCGGGCCGAACAACAGCGCGTTTCCGTCCATGGCCCCGGACGGCAAGCGGTTCGTGTACCGGACATTCGGTCCGGAAGGCGATGGCTTGAAGATCATGAACATCGAGACCAACGCCGCGACGATGCTGACGAAGGGGTACGACAACTTCCCGCTCTGGTCGCCGCGCGGCGATCTCATCATGTTCACGCGGCTCGCCGAGGGGGAATACGACATCTACACGATCAAGCCCGACGGCACTGATCTCAAGCGCCTCACCACGTCGCGCGGCAACGACGCGCACCAGGCCTGGTCGCCCGACGGCGAGCAGATCGTCGTCGCATCGTCGCGCATGGGCTTCAAAGACGAGGGCATCTATACCGATGCGCCGCAGCCGTACGGCGAGCTGTTCGTGATGCGCTTCGACGGAACGCAGGTCCGCCAGATCACGGACAACCAGTGGGAAGACGGCACTCCAGCCTGGCAACCCAGCGGCAAGTGAAGAGGTCTGACGGTCAGACCCCTTCTCAACCTGTCGACGTTACGATGCTCGGGCGGCCGCCACGGCGGCGAACGGATTCTCGTCCGCGGTCGGACCGTAGACTGAGGGCACCGGAATATCGAGCAGCCGCAGATACACCAGCAGCTGTCCGCGATGGTGATACCAGTGGTTCAGCATGATCGCCCGTGCAAACGCCACTCTGGGCATCGCCAGTAATTCGCGGCCGCCGCTCATCAGGCGCCAGGTCGCCGTCATCGCAGTGTCGTCGAAGCCGCCCAGGTGCTGTCTCGCCTTGGCAACGCTCGCGATGAGCGCCGGCACCAGTTCGGTGGCAGTGGCTGCTTCCTGCTGCACGAATGCCGGCGGTTCGGCAGCATCCATTGCACAGAGCTCGGCGACGTTGCCGGGCACCGTCGCGATATGCAGCGCGAGCTGGCCGAGGGACATCGACTTCGGGTGCGGCTTCCACGAGAGATGCGCCTGCGGCACGCGTTCGAGCACGCGCCGGGTGGTGAGTGATTCCTGTTCGAGCTCGGCGAGCAGCGCGTCAATCATTGCCATGACAATCTCCTTTATTCGGCGGCGCCGGTTTCTGCGGCCTTGCGGACGCGCGCATGCATCGCCGCCCAGCCGGTGATGAGCTGCGGCCGGTGATCTTCGGGGAACGGGCCGACCAGCGTGTGCGTGAAAGTGATGAGCGACCCCTCGTCGATCTCGCTCAACCGGTATAAGAGGTTGGAGGTGGCTGCGTTCGACATGAACAGCGGCCCCCAGATTTCAAGCAGCACTGGACGCTTGATGCTCTGCACGAAGCCCCACAGATGGCCGTTGTCGCCGCCAAGGTCACGGAACCAGCGTCCACCTGGGCGCGGCTCGATCACCATCGGCAGCGGCTTGCCGTCAGGCGTTTCATTCATGCGTCCTATCTGTGCAATCAGCGACGCAAACGTCTTTTCGAGCGAAGCGCGTACCACGATCTCCTCGGTGACGATGAACGTCTCGGTGACTGGTGCTGCAGTCGTCATCATTCCTCCTCTGCGTGTGTCTTGATGCGTCGCAGCTGACCGCGCCAGTACTGCGCGAACATGCCGCTCCATTCGTGAATCGTGCGGAGTGTTCTCACGTCGATTCGGTAAAGCGTGCGCCGGCCGTCGCGCCGCATGCGAACCAGCCCCACGTCGCGAAGCACCTGCAGGTGCTTCGACACGGAGGGTTGCCCCAGTTCGAGCGCGTCAGCGATCTCTGTGACGGATCGTTCCTCGCCCGCGATGAATTCGAGGATGTGACGCCGATTCGGTTCGGCGATCGCGTTGAAGGGATCCGAGGTTGTCGCGGCGCGGGCCACGCACTACTTATACATTCCCATATGGGAATATGTCAACCCGTGAAGTTGCAGTGAGTCCGCCGTTGGTCATCCGGTGCGAGGGATGGTTCTGGGCAGGCGGGCCGTCGTCATCATGGCTCCATCCGGCCTTCAGGCCTTGAGGCTCAGATGCACGGCGGTGTACGAGCGCGGCGGCAGCTTGAACGACATCCGGCTGCCGGCCGCGGGCGGGGCCAGCGCCTGCGGCGCGACACGCCGCGGTTGGTCGAACGTGTTGAACGCTTTCAGGTCTGTCCCGGTGATCGTCTCGCACGAGAGCACGCGCTCCGGGACAATATCCTGCCATTCGAGCACGACCTCGCGCTCGCCATCGAGATCGCGGTTAAGCATGAGAACGGCGGCCTGTCCGGCGGGTTCGTCGATCGTGGCAACGAGGTCGACAAAGGGCACGTCCCCGTTGCGCGCGAAGTCGGGCTGCAATCCGGCACCTGTGATGGGATAGGTTTCCGACTCGACCCGCAGATCGAGGACGCGGCCCCGTGCGTACTTGAGCGCCCAGGCGTACGGATAGTAGATGCTCTGACGCAGGACGCCTTTCTCGCTGGTCACGAGCGGCGCGATGACGTTGACGAGTTGCGCGAGGCACCCAATCCGGACACGATCGGCATTGCGTAACAGGGTGTTGACGAAGCCGCCGACAAGGAGCGCGTCCTCGAGGTTGTAGACCTCTTCGAGCAGGCGGGGTGCGGCAGTGCCGCGGCCGTCGCTCGCTTGGGCGCCGCGCGCGCGGTACCACACGTTCCATTCGTCGAACGACAGCCACAGCCGCTTGGGCGAGCGCTGTAGGCCTTGCACGTAGTCGCAGACCGCGGCGACCTCGTGAATGTGGCGATCCATGTCGAGGTTCATCGCCAGGTAGCGCGCGCTGTTGTTGCCCGACGTGCGCCCCGTGTTGCCGTAATACGCGTGAAGCGAGATACCATCGACCTGGTCGTAGCACTCTTCGAGCACTTCGCGGTCCCAGACAAGGTAGGTCGGCATGAAGGTGCCGCTCGATCCGCATGTAATCAGCTGCAGCTTCGGATCGATGACCCGCATCTGCTTCGCCGCGTCACGAGCCTTGCGGCCGTACTCGCGTGCCTGCAGCTGCCCGATCTGCCAGGGACCGTCCATTTCGTTGCCGAGACACCAGTAGCGCACGTTGTGCGGCCGTTCGTATCCGTGCGAGCGGCGCAGATCGCTCCAGCGCGTGCCGCGTGCGACGTTGCAGTACTCGACGTAAGCCACGGCCATCTCGACGGTGCCCGTGCCAAAGTTCATCCCAAGCAGCGGCTCGGTGCCGACCATGGCGCACCAGTCGATGAACTCGTTGGTTCCGAACTGATTCGACTCGAGGGAGTTCCACGCGCGCTCGAGCACCGTTGGCCGCTGCGCTTTCGGGCCGACGCCGTCGAGCCAGTTGTAGCCTGAGACGAAGTTTCCTCCGGGGTACCGAACGGTGGGCACGCCAAGTTCGTTGATCTCGCGCGCGACGTCGGTGCGGAATCCTTTGGCGTCGGCCAGGGGAGATCCGGGCTCGTACACGCCGGTGTACACGGCGCGGCCCAGGTGCTCGAGGAACGATCCGAACAGGCGGCGGTCGAAATCGCTGCGGCCGGGGGCTCTGCGAAGCAACGCGTGCGCGGGTCCGCGACTCTGCGCGTAGCCGATCGCCTGCAGCCACGATGCGGCCGCCACACCCGCGCCAGTGCTGCCCAGTCCTGCGAGGAACGAACGTCGGTCGACGGATCGCATGAAGATGGTTCGGCGCCGGATGGTAGCACATGCGGGCGACACCGATTCGCGTACAGACTTCGACGAACACAGGCGTACCTGTGTCGCGCATCGTGCCGCCGCATGCCGGAAGCGCTACGGGAGTTCTGGTTGGAGAGATCCCGCGCTGTTCAGCGGCGCGGCGAGGCGAATGAGAGCGATGTGCTGAAGAACGGCATCACGTGATCCTGGAAGCGGAAAGCCACATGGCTCGTGTGAGTGCCCGGGTAGATTTCGAACGCGTGCTTCACGTTATACGTATCCAGGATCTCGTGCAGCCTGCTCGTGTCGGTCTTCAAGTTGTCCTGGTCGCCCACGTCGATCGCAAGGGCGCGGTATCGCCGCAGGTTCTCGATGTACTGATCGATGAAGGCGAGCGGGGCGTTGGCGGCCCATTTTGCCAGGACCGCCTGCTGATTCGGGCCGACCGGTAGATCGAAGTATAGCGGCGGGTTCTGCGGGTTCGGCGACCAGGCTGCCGCCACAGCCAGTTGCGTGCGCAGGCCAAACGGCAGTTTCGCCGAGTCGGCCGGCGTCTTGACCGCGGCCAGTGCCTCCTCGCTTGCCGGATTCGACGGCCCGACGCCGCGTGGCGACATGCAGCATGGGCTCATGACATAGAGACTGCCGAACACGTCCGGGTGCTTCATCCCGATCCGGCTCGCGCCGTACCCGCCCATGGAATGGCCGACGAGACCCCGGTTGTCGCGATCCGGTAGCGTCCGGTAGTGTTCGTCGATGTAGCTCACGACATCACGCCAGATGTAGTCCTCGAAGTGGCCGGTGGTGACGGAATTCGAGTACATCGACCCGTTGTGCACGGTCTTCGAATCGGGGAAGACGACGATCATCGGGCGCGCGCCTTTCGCAAATGCCCCCTCGATGGTCTGCGGTACGTGAATCTCCCGGATCCATTGTTCGGCGCCGATCGAATAGCCGTGCAGCGCATAGACGACCGGGTAGCGGCGCGTTGGTTCAGTCTGATAGCCGGGCGGAAGGACGACGATGGCCTCACGGTCGACCGCGTTGCCTTCGAGATTCCCTTCCAGAGCCTTGCCGTGGATCCTTATCCGTTCAACGGTAACCGGGCGTGCGCCGGGCACGACTTCAGGCACGTTGGTGCTCACCTGACCGATGACAGGACTCCAGAGGGCGACGGCAACGCCGAACGAAAATGCGATGGCGCGACGATCGATTTGCTTCCTCGACATGGACCTACCTCTTGAGGGCTTCGGCGATCGCTGCGCTCGCGACCGGTGTCATCAGCGCATAGCCCTGTGCGTTCGGATGCAGGCCGTCACCCGTGTAACCCTCTCGAAGGACACCCTGCTCATCGACGGTCGCGGCGTAGTAGTCCGCATACACCGCTCCCTTTTCGGCGGCGTAGCTCTTGAGCCACGCGTTGAACTTCAGGAGATCGGCGGGCGGACGCTGGACAGACTGAATGCGCGGCTGCGGCGTCGGACCGCCCCCACGCCCACCCGCTGGAACAATGGTGCGATCGCTGATGGGCAACAGCGCGCAGAGAATGACCTTCACGCCGTGCCCTTGCGCCAGCTCGGTCATCGCCATGATGTTCTGCTGGATCATCTCCAGCGTCTGCGGCCCGTTGTTCCGGGCGATGTCATTCGTGCCGGCGAGCACGATCACGGCCGCCGGCTTCAGCGCAAGGACGTCCGGGTAGAACCGCACGAGCATCTGCGCCGTGGTCTGGCCGCTGATGCCTCGGTTGACATACGGCTTGCCGGGGAACGCCTCGTCGAGGCGGTAGCCGTCGGTAATCGAATCGCCCATGAAGACGACGCGGCCAGGCTCGACGGGCCGTTTCATCAGCTCTTGGTTGGCCTCGTGATATCGCCCCAGCTGGTTCCAGTCCTGCAGCTGTTCGGCGAGCGTGGTCGCGGTGTTCAGCAGGCAGCAGTTGGCCGGACGCGGCAGCGAGTAGGGTTCGGCGAGTTGCGCGTGGGTCACCCGGACGCTGAGCAAGGCAGCAATACCGACGATGAGCGTGACATTCTTCCTCAATTCGCGACCGCACCTTTCGTTGGAGTACCGATGATGGGAGGATACAAGACCACCGCGCGCGGCGATTGTGACCATTTGTGACAGCCTTTTGAAACGGCCGGCCTGCTCGCCGTGACGACCTCTCTCGGCTGCAGCTGTCGCGCTATGATGGCTGCTTATTCCAGATCATTTTGCGGTTCCGGCGGCATCTCAATCGATAATCGATTATAGTCGTCGCACTTTTCCTGGAGGCACATATGTCTGGTCGATTTCTTGGCCTGGTAGCAACGCTCGCCGCGTTCCTGACGGTTCCTGTTGCCGGCACGCGAAGCACGTTCGTCCCCGACTGGACATTCAAAGGAAGCAGCCTGTCCGGGTGGCACGTGCTCGGCGCGGCTGACTGGAAAGCCGTCGACGGCGAGTTGGTGGGCACGCCCAGGTCTGCGGATGGTGGCTGGCTGGTACTTGATAAATCGTTTCAGGACGTCCAGTTCGGCGCCGACTTCAAGTGCGTCGGCGCGTGCAAGACCGGTGTGTTGCTGCGCGCCGAGAAAACGCCGACGGGGATGAAGGGTCTCTTCCTCTCCCTCGACGCAGGCGAGATAGGCGGCTATGCCGTGACGATCGACGCCAACGGCAAGATCTTGACCCGCGAGCGCCTGCGGCCCGGCGGCGGCCTGATGCGGATCGCGCCATCCGCGGCCGAGCAGGCAGCCGCAGCCGCCGCGCGCGGTGCCGGCCCGGGGCGCGGTGCCGGTGCGGGACGGGGTGGGAATGCAGGGCTGAACCAGGACCGCCGGATGTTGCCCTCGGGCGCGATGCTGCCCGACGTGGTGGACCCTCCCTCCTCCGAACTGAAGCCGAACGATTGGAATGACGTCGATGTCGTCATTGACGCGAACATCTTCCGGCCGTGGGTGAACACGTCTGGCAACGGCGGCGGCGCGGCCGATGACGACCTAGGTAGTTTCGGTCCGATCGCGATTTATGTCGGCGGCTCCGGCGAAGTGCGCTTCCGCGACGTGTCCTATCGCGATCTGAGTTTGAAGCGCGTGGTGCCGGAACAGCTGTCCGCCAACTACAGCATGCTGCGCCTCACGCCGTTCTACTATTCGTTCGCGTCAGGCGCCGCAGACTTCGACCGCGACGGCAACATGGACATCGTCTCCGGACCGTTTATTTTTCTGGGTCCGGATTTCACGAAGGTCCGCGAGTTCTACATGGCGCTCTCCACAAATCCGTCGACGAGCTTCTCGCCAAACTGGCTCGAGTTCGCCGGCGATTTCACCGGTGACGGATGGCCTGACGTACTGCTGGCGTCGACCTCCAATACCCGCCTGTATGTGAATCCGAAAGGCGAGCCCAGACGGTGGGATTCGTATCTCGGCGTCGTGCCGCCGGCGCCCAACGTCTCGGAAGTGTCGGCGATGAAGGACATCGACGCCGATGGCAAGCCCGATCTCGTGTACGCGAGCGCAGGGGCGATCCGATGGGCGAAGCCCGATCCGGCGAATCCCAACGGACCATGGCTGTCGACCCAGGTTGGCGAGCCAGGGACCTACGCGGCGCACGGCATCGGCGCCGGGGACATCAACGGTGATGGGCGCGTCGACATCCTCAACGTGTACGGATGGTGGGAACAGCCCGAGAAGCCCACGACCGCGATGTGGACGTACCACCCCGAGGCGTTCGGCCGTCAGAATGGACGAGGCGCGCCGGGCGGCGCTGAGATGTGCGTCTACGACGTCAATGGCGACAAGCTCAATGACGTCGTGACGTCGTTGCAGGCGCACGTCTTCGGGCTGGCGTGGTTCGAGCAGAAGCGCGACGCGAGCGGGAAGGTCTCGTTCGTGCGGCATATGATTTCGGACGACTTCGCGTCAAAGAACACCGGCGGCGTCACCTTTTCTGAACCGCACGGCTCGGCGTGCGCTGACATGACCGGCGACGGCCTTGCCGACTTCGTGATCGGAAAGCGATTTTTCTCGCACAACGAGAGCATGACCGATCCCGATCCGTACGGCGCGGCGGTGCTCTACATCTACCGGACGGTTCGCAACAAGCAGGCGCCTGGCGGCGCCGAGTTCGTGCCTGAGTTGGTGCACAACCAGTCCGGTGCCGGCTCGCAGGTGCTCGCCGTGGATCTGAACAAGGATGGCGTGAACGACCTCGTGACATCGGGCGAGCTTGGCGCGTTCGCGTTCCTTGGTAAGGCGCGCGCGAAGAAGTAGACGTCTCCCGATGAAGCTGTAAAGGAGCTTGTGAATGGCTGACGATATCTGGCGGTTCCGGCGATACCTCGTAGCGCCGGTGGGAGTCGTCGCGGTGCTTGCGGCCGTCACGACGGGCCTCGCGCAGTCCTCCTCCGGCAAGTGGTGGACTGGATACGGGAATGGTCCGGATAACTCGCGTTACTTCGCGTCGAAGCAAATCAACAAGTCCAACGTCGATCAGCTGCAGGTCGCGTGGAGCTACCCGTACGGTGAGACCGTAAGCAGTCCTCTCGTCGTGCGCGGGGTGGTCTACGGGCGCGGGCGCAACGGCTCGATCGTCGCCGTGGATGCAAAGACAGGCCGCGAACTGTGGGTCCGCGAGAACATGAACGGGATGAGCAACCGCGGCATGATGTACTGGGAAAGCCGCGACGGGCGCGAGCAGCGCCTCATCTTCCCGATGAACAGCCTGTTGCAGCAGCTGGACGCGAAGACCGGAAAATCCGTTACGTCGTTCGGTATCAACGGCGCCGTCGACTTGCGGATCGGTATCGATGGCCGCGATCCGGAAACCATCGCAAGTATCGGGTCGCAGACACCCGGCGAGGTGTTCGAGAACCTGATTATTGTCGGCAGCGCCCCTGGTGAAGGCTACATGTCGCCGCCCGGCGACATTCGCGCCTACGACGTTCAAAGCGGCAAGCTGGTCTGGACCTTCCACACCGTACCGCGCCCTGGCGAGTTCGGCTACGACACGTGGCCGAAAGATGCGTGGAAGTACATCGGCGGCACGAACAACTGGGGTGAGATGACGATCGACGCGCAGCGCGGGATCGCCTTCATACCCACCGGCTCGCCGACCTACGACTACTATGGCGCCGACCGCATTGGCGCCAACCTGTTCAGCACGTCAATCCTCGCGCTCAACGCGCGGACCGGCAAACGCCTCTGGCATTTCCAGATGGTGCACCACGATCTCTGGGACTTCGACAACAACGCGGCGCCGCAGCTCACGACCATCCGGCACAACGGGCGCAACCGCGACGTCGTCGCCGTCGCAGGCAAGACAGGATGGCTGTACGTGTTCGACCGCGTGACAGGTGAGCCGATCTGGCCGATTGAAGAGCGGCCGGTTCCGCAGACCGACATGCCCGGCGAGCAGACGTGGCCGACGCAGCCGTATCCGACAAATCCGCCGCCGTTCGCGAAGCAGTCGTTTGG
>Ga0184625_10000603_pt1 | contig 13877 bp, 12 predicted proteins | sample PLM3_30_b1_FD_133151 | JGI IMG/M metagenome (GOLD analysis project Ga0184625, IMG submission 133151) | Groundwater sediment microbial communities from an aquifer in East River, Colorado, USA - PLM3_30_b1 | ecosystem: Environmental > Terrestrial > Soil > Riparian zone | place: USA: East River... | reverse complement strand
GGCCGAGATCTTTCCCACGGGCGTGTGCGACTACACCCAGCCGAGCCAGGGCCAGGTCGAGTTCGAGAACACGTGGTTCGACTTCGGCGCCGAGCGGTGAGGCGCAACGGGCCTGCTTGCCAGTTCACAGGTGCACAACTAGTTTGTTGATGATATTCGAAATATCCTTCAACAAGCCGGTGCGCGGCGACGACAACGAAGGGAGGGCGTCGTGGACCGCTACCTCGTCATCTCGGCTGACTGCCATGCCGGTCCGCCGGCGGAGCTGTATCGCGACCATTTGGACGAGCGCTTCCGTGACGAGTTCGACCGCCATCAGCGGTCGCTGGTCGAGCTCCGCCAGGCCCAACGGGTAGCGCGCGACAACGAGGAATTCCGCAAGGGCTGGGAGGCAGAGACGGGTGGTGACGGGGGCCTCACCGCCGCCTACGACTCTGACGTACGCAATGGCGTGCTCGATCAGGAGGGCGTGGCCGCCGAGGTGCTGTTCCCCGACGCAGACGTCCTCGGCACTGGCCGCATCGCCGCCTCGCCGTTCGGGTCGGGCCTGGGTGGCGGCGCCGGCCACGCGCCCGAGAAGGCGCTGGCGGGCGCGCAGGCGCACAACCGCTGGCTGGCCGACTTCGTCGCGCAGTCCTCGGAGCGGCGCATCGGCATCGCGCTGGTGCCCATCCTCCATGACATCGATGCCGCGGTTGAGGAGATCCACGCGGCGCACGAGATGGGCCTCGGGGGGATCATGATCCCGACCCGCTGGTTCGACGCACCGGCGTACCACGACCTGCGCTACGAGCCGGTGTGGCAGGCCTGCGAGGAGCTGGGAATGCCGATCCACACACACTCGGGTGCCGGCCCCGCCGACTACGGCGACGGCCCTGGGGTCATGGCGATCTACACCACCGAGGCGTACTGGTGGGCGGCACGGCCCCTGTGGGTGTTGCTCTGGTCGGGCGTGTTCGAGCGGCACCCCGGGCTCAAGTACGTGTGCGCGGAGAACGGGGCGTGGTGGGCGCCCGACATCCTCCACAAGTCCGACGAGAAGTGGACGGGCGGCCACAACACCGCCAAGTTCGGGAACCTCTTCCGCGAACACCTGAAGATGAAGCCGAGCGACTACTTCCACCGCAACTGCTACCTCGCCGCCTCCACGCCCGGGGTGGAAGACATCGCGCGGCGTTACGACGTGGGCATCGGCAACCTGCTGTGGGGCAACGACCTGCCGCACCCCGAGGGCACCTTCCCCCACACGCGCAAGTGGATCCGGGAGCGGTTCCACGACGTACCGGTTGACGAGACGCGCCGGATCCTGGGCGAGAACGCCGCCGACCTGTACCGGCTCGACCGCGACGCCCTCACCCCGATCGCCGATCGCATCGGGCCCACCGTCGAAGAGGTGCACGGCGCAGGCGTGGGAGGCTAGTGCCGTGCCTAAAAGGGTCACCTTCCCGGTGTTCGACGCGGACAATCACCTGTACGAGACGCGCGACGCCCTGACGAGGCACCTTCCCGACGCTTACACCGGTGCGATCGACTACGTCGACGTGCACGGTCGCACCAAGATCGTGGTGCGGGGCCAGATCAGCGAGTACATCCCCAACCCCACCTTCGACCGGGTCGGCCGACCCGGCGCTCTGGCGGAGTACTTCAAGCGGGGCAACCCCGACGGGAAGTCGCAACGCGAGCTGATCGGCCGGGGCATCGACTGCTTGCCGGCGTTCCGCGACCCGAGCGCTCGATTGGAGCTCATGGACGAGCAGGGCGTCGACTACGCGGTGATGTACCCGACCCTCGCCAGCCTCGTCGAGGAGCGGATGCGTGACGACCCCGACCTGTGCGCCGCGGCCATCCACGCCCTCAACCAGTGGATGCACGAGACCTGGTCGTTCGCCTACGAGGATCGCATCTTCCCGGTGCCGGTCATCACCCCCGGACTGGTCGAGAACGCCATCGCCGAGCTCGAGTGGGTTGTCGGCCACGGCGCCCGCATCGTGCTCATGCGGCCCGCGCCGGCCTGGGGTCGCCGGGGACCTCGTTCGTTCGCACTTCCCGAGTTCGACCCTTACTGGGAGCGGGTGCAGGACTCGGGAGTGCTGGTGGTGCTGCACTCGTCGGATACCGGCTACACCCGCTACACCGACGAATGGGAGGGCACGCATTCCGAAGCGCTGGCGTTCGGCAAGCCACGCCCGTTCACGTCGGCGGTGGAGGCGGCGCATCGCGACATCCATGACGCCCTCACGGCGGTGATCTGCCACGGAGCCCTGTGGCGGTTCCCCGGCGTGCGCATCGCGGCCGTCGAGAACGGTGCCGCATGGGTGCCGGGCCTCCTCGAGAACCTCGACCACGCGCACCGCAACATGCCCCAGGAGTTTCCCGAGCATCCGGCGGAGACGTTCGGCCGCCACGTCTGGGTGCACCCGTTCCATGAGGAGGATCCCCACCAGCTGGTCGACCTCGTCGGCGCCGACCACGTCATCTTCGGGTCCGACTTCCCCCACGTCGAGGGCCTGGCCGATCCGCTGTCGTTCCTCGACGAGGTCTCGGACCTTCCCGCCGACGAGATCGTCAAGATCATGGGCGGCAACATGATCGGGCTCCTCGGACTGTCCGCCGGCACCTGATCGCGTCGAGCACCGGAAACGGAAGAGGAGCCATGCCGGAAGACATTCGAGGGGTCCCGGCCGAGCGGTACTGGGATCGCTTCGAGCAGCGCTGGATCGGTCTGCTCAGCTACCGGTACCTGGGCCGGTCCCACGCCGGGATCGACAAGGGTGGGGCCGACAGCATGCGGCTGCGCCATGACATGCGCAACCCGGCGGGCGGGATCATGGCGGCGCCGCTCTGCATCGCCTCGCCCGAGTCTGGCGGCATGGCCGACGATGCTTTCGTGCCCAACCCCGTCATCGCCTCGCTGCACATACTCGACGACGCCCGCGACGTGCGGGACATCGAGATCCGGCGGGACGTGATCAGGGTCGGCCGCCAGATGGGGTTCAGCCGGTCGGAGATCGTGGACGCGGCCGACCCGGGCCGGGTCATCGCCCTGTCCGAGGGCATGGGCGTGAGCATCGGCGAGCCGCCCCCGGGCTTCGAGCCGGTCGACAACGCGCCGCTCGCCATCGAGGACTCGCCGTCGCTACCGCCGCTGCACGAGGTGTTCGGCGCGCGCCGGCGTGGCGACGGATCCTGGGAGCTGCCTGAGCTCAGCGACGAGCTGTCCTCGCCCGACGCGGCGTTGCACCTCGGGCCGATCCACGTCGTGCTCGAGGCCGCAGCCATGGAGCTGGCAGCGGCCGAGGCGGGCACGGACCGGGTCCAGGTGGAGGGCTGGCACGTGATGTTCGTGGCGCGGGGCAAGGTCGGTCCCTTCAGGGTCAGCGGAGACGCGACCAGCGGCGGCCTCGGACGGATCGGCTGCCGCCTGTTGCTGCACGACGAGGGCAACGGCGACCGCGTGGTCACGTCGGCCTCGTCGACGTTCCGGCCCGCGCCGTAGGGCTCAGCGTTTCTCGTAGGTCACGCCGGCCGCCTCGGCGTCCCACGTCGCAGGCGTCACGCCTTCCTCGCGCAGCGTCCGCTTGAGCACGCGGCCGACCGGTGACCGGGGCAGCTGGGAGCGGTACTCGATGTAGCGGGGCAGGGCGAAGTACGGCAACTGGTCGACGCACCACCGGAACAGCTCCTCCTCGGTGATCGACGCGCCCTGCTTCAGGGTCGCCGTCACCTTGAGGTCGTCCTCGGCCAGCGGGCTCGGCACCGCATGGACCGCGACGTCGGTCAGCGCGCCATGCGCCATGAGGGTGCGCTCGACCTCGAAGCTCGAGATGTTCTCGCCACGCCGCCGCAGGTAGTCGGCCTTGCGGTCGACGAAGTACAGGTAGCCGTCGTCGTCGATCCGGCCGATGTCGCCGGTGTGGTACCACCAGTTCCGGCTGGCCTCGACCGTCGCCGCCGGCCGGCCCCAATAGCCCTCGAACATCGCGTGCGGCCGCTTGGGCCGTACCACGATCTCGCCATCGGTCGCCTTGGGTCGTTCGTGGTCGTCGTCGTCGAAGATCCGGACGTCGAAGTACTCGTCGTTGACGACGCCAGCGGCATTCGGCTTGTTCGACACCCCCATCGGCTGCCACGACACGAGCGACGCCTCCGTCGTGCCGTAGGCGCCGCTGAAGGTGTCAACCCGGAAGCGCTCCTTCAGGATGGCGTCGACCTCGACCGGCAGCGGCGCCGCGCCGATCAAGCGCAGCGTCGTGTTCGCCTCCGGACCGCCAGACTGCGGCATCTCGGGGCGGTCGACGTCGTGCGCGAGCAGGTAGGCCATCGTGCCGAGCGTCGACGTGACGGTTGCCCCGGTGCGATTCATCTCCGGCCAGAACCTCGACACCGAGAACCGCAGATCGATCGCCGCCCGCCCTCCGTACACGAGTGGGCCCAGCACGGCGGTGACGATGGCGTTGAAGTGGAACAGCGGGAGCGGCGTCCACACGACGTCGTCAGCGGTCCGCCGCCAGCAGACGCCGATCTGGCGGGACAGCACCTCGTGGTAGCGGTGGCTGAGCATGCAACCCTTCGACGGCCCGGTCGTGCCCCCCGTGTAGACGAACGTCGCCAGGTCGGATGGGCGAACCGAAGGGCTCGTCGCGACACGCGCCCCGCCGACCCGGTCGTCCCAGGCGGCATCGCCAAGAACGACGGTGTGCTCGAGCGTCGCGAGGTCGCCGGAGACCCGCTCGGCGCGCTCCAGCAACGACGGCTCGACGAGCAGGACCTTCGACCCGGAGTCACCCAGCTGGTGGCGGAGGTACTCGCCCTTGTACGCCGTGTTGATCGGCACGGCGACGGCGCCCGCCAGCACGATCCCCCACCACGCCAGCACCGCCTCCCGTGAGTTCTCCACGAGCGTCGCGACACGGTCCCCCGGCCCGACGCCGAGGTCGTTCAGAACGCCGGCGATCCGCCGGCCCCGGTCGCCGACGTCGGCCGCGCACAGCTTCGTCCCGACGACATCCAGGTACTCGCCGTCGGCGTCCGCGTCGAGCCGGCGGTGGAGGAGGTCAACCAACGTCCGTTCGTCGCCATCGGCGATCCACGTGCGATCGCCGCGGTCACCCACCTTCCGGTCCTCCCCCGTTGCGCGCTTCCACGCCCACGGCGAGGACCCGGCGCAGGACCTTGCCGGCCTCGTTCCGTGGGAGGTGGTCGACATACGTGAATCCCGCCGGCACCTTGTACGGCGCCAGCCGCTCGCGGGCCAGCCGCACGAGCCGCTCGTCGGTCGACGGGCCGCCGGGGCGTCCCGCGCGCAGGACCACGAACGCCCACGGCACCTCGCCGACGCGGTCGTCCGGGCGGGCAGCGACGGCGACGTCGGCCACGGCGGGGTCGGTCCGCAGCACGTCCTCGACCTGATCCGGAAAGACCTTGAGCCCGCTGCGGTTGATGACGTCGGAGAGGCGGGCTGTGAGCCAGAGGAAGCCGTCGTCATCAACGTGGCCGACATCCCCGGTCCGGATGAAGCCGTCCTCCGTGACGCGGCGCTCGTCGCCCGGTTCGAGATATCCCGCCATCGCGAACGGCGAGCGAACCTGCACCTCGCCATCCTCGCCGCTCGCGACCTCGTTGCCGATGTCGTCGACGATCCGCACCGTGATGCCCGCATGCGGGCGGCCAACCGCACCGCGCTTGCGGGACCCGTAGTCCCGCGCGTCGGCGGCGGTCCAGCCGACGACCTCGCCGCCGAGCTCGGTCTGGCCGTAGCCGTTGAGGACCGGGATGCCGAACCGCTTCTCGAACCGCTCGGCCACGATGGCCGGCAGGGACGCGGTGCCGTTGCGGACGAAGCGGAGAGGAGCCAGGTCCGGGACGCCGCTCTCGATCAACCCGGCGATCATCGCCGGGGCGAGCACGACCGAGCGGATGCCGTGGGCCCGGACCAGTCGCGCGAGCTCGTCGGCGTCGAAGCGGGGCAGGACCACGATCGCACTGCCGCGGAGAAGCGCGAAACAGAGGCTGTAGACACCCGACCACAGGTACAGCGGGAACGCGACCAAGTTCGGCATCGGCGGGCGGGGTAACCCATCGGCCTGCGCACGCGAGCGGATCGAACCCACAACGGCGTCGAGGGCCACGGTGAGCCGCGACCCACGCAGCAGCACCGGCTTGGGCCTGCCCGTGGTCCCCGACGTGTAGAGCACCAGTGCGATGTCCGGCCCGACCGTCTCCCGCATGACCGCGCCCGTGTGCCCGAGCCGCCAGCGGAGCGCACCATCCACCTCGATGACCGTCCGTCCCTCGAAGACACCGTCCAGCGCCGCGCCCACGGGTACCAGGACGGCGACGGGTTCGAGCTCGGCCGCCATCGAGGCCAGCTCGGCCTTGGCGAGCCGCGGGTTGAGGGGGGAGAAGGCGGCCCCGGCCCGCCACGCACCGAAGAGGGCGGCCACGATCGCCGCATCCGACGGGAGACACGCGGCCACCACCGTGCCGGCGCCCGCGCCCAACGAGGCCAGCAGCGACGACAGCTCGTCGGCGCTGGTCGTGAGCGACTCCCGCTCGTACGACACGTCGTCGACCAGGAGTACGCCGTCGTGTCCCTCGCCGGCGTGGAGCAAGTCGGCGAACCTCACGTGGGAGGCGCCCACCGCGGCTCCCGCTTCTCGGCGAACGCCCTGGGGCCCTCCACCTGGTCGGGATGACCCCACATCGACACCAGCTCCGCGGCTCCGGCGCGGCAGGCGTCGGTCAGGCCGAGCTCGAGGGCGCCCCACAGGGCCCGCTTCGTGGCGGCCATGGCCGCCGGGCTGTTGCGCGCGATCGTTTCGCCCAGCTCCTGCGCCCGCTCCCGCAGTCGCTCCGGTGGGTCGACGACCTCGCTCACCATCCCCAGCTCGTAGGCGCGCTCGGCCGGCATGCGCTCGTGACGACCGACCAGGGCCATGCGCATCACCGCCTCCACGGGCATCTTGCGCATCAGGCCGATCGCCTCGATCGACACGACCTGGCCGACGGACACGTGGGGGTCGAAGAACTCGGCGTCGGAGGCACAGATCACGATGTCGGCGTCGGCCACCCAGTGGAAGCCACCGCCGGCGCACACGCCGTTCACGGCGGTGATAACCGGCTTCCAGACCTCTTGGTGCCACGCGGTGAAGTGAAGGTCGAAGTCCTCCACGCTCCGGCGGTAGCGCTCCATGCCGACGCCGTCGCTGGCGATCTCGGCGACGTCGACGCCCGTCTGGAAGGCGCGTCCCTCTCCGGTGTGGACGATCACCCGGACCTCCGCATCGGTGTCCAGCTGCATCCACGCGTCGGCGAGCTCGTCGCGCATCCGGGCGTTCATGGCGTTGAGCCGATCCGGGCGGTTGTTGATCAACCATCCGACCGGCCCGCGGCGCTCGACCTTCAGGCACTCAAATGCCACGGGCGTTCTCCTGCCATCGGGGTTCGCGTCCCTGGGACCAGGCGACCGGGCCCTCGGTCTGGTCCGCGTGGCCCCACAGGGCCACGAGCTCACTGGCGCCCCGCCGGCACGCTTCGGTGAGGCCGACCTCGAGGGCGCCCCACAGGGCCCGTTTGGTCGCGGCCAGGGCGGCCGGGCTGTTGCGGGCGATCATCTCGCCCACCTCCTGGGCCCGCTCCCGCAAGCGCTCCTCGCCCACCACCTCCGACAGGATCCCGAGCTGGCGGGCCCGTTCGGCGCCGATCCGCTCCTGGCGGCCAGCGAGTGCCAGGCGCACGATCGGCTCCATCGGCGACTTCCGCACCAGGGCGACGGCCTCGTAGGCCGTCACCTGCCCCAGCGAGACGTGCGGGTCGAGAAACGCGGCCCCAGCCGCGGCGATGACGATGTCGGCATCGGCGACGAAGTGCAGCCCCCCACCCGCGCACGTGCCGTTCACGGCGGCGATCACGGGCTTCCACACCTGGTTGTGCCAGGCGGTGAGCCGCAGCTCGGCCCGCCTCGTCCGCCGGGACTGCTCCCGCAGCGCATCGGGGTCGCCGGCCAGTTGCTCCACGTCGAGACCGGTCTGGAAGGCGGGCCCGTTGCCGGTGTGCACGATCGCCCGCACGGTGGGGTCGGCGTCCAGCTCCCGCCAGGCGTCCTCGAGCTCGGCCAGCATGGTGGCGTCCATGGCGTTGCCCCGGTCGGGCCGGTCGAACACCAACCAGCCGACGGTCCCCCTCCGCTCGACCTGCAGCGTTCTGTAGCTCATGACCGGGGGACCTCCGACCACGCGGTGTCCCGCCAGGGGTCGGGCTCGCGGGGTAGGCCCAGCACCCGCTCCCCCAGCACGTTCTTGTTGACCTCGGCGGTTCCGCCTTCGATCGTGTTGGCCCGGCTCCGCAGCATCCCCTTCACCTCCGGCGAGACGAGCTCGCCGGTCCAGGCCGTCGCCGACGGGCCCAACAGGTCGCACGCTGCGAGCTGGATGCGCTGGTTGAGCTCGCCCTGGTGCACCTTGCCGATCGAGCTCTCCGGCCCCAGCGAGCGACCCGCCCCCGCGGCGGCGCGGACGCGTGCGTTCGTCCAGCGTCGGATCCGCTCCTGGGCCCACAGCCCGACGACCCGCTGCCGGACGACCGGGTCCATCCACATTTCGGTCCGCCGGGCCAGGCCGACGAGGGCGTCGGTGTCGGACCCGCCGATCCGGTCGACGCCGCCAGAGCCGGAGCCGGAGATCATCTGGCGCTCCCCCGAGAGCGTGGCGCTGGCCACCTCCCAGCCACGGCCCTCGTCGCCGACCCGCTGGGTGTCGGGCACCCGGACGGCGTCGAGGAACACCTCGTTGAATTCGGCCTCCCCGCCGATGTGCCGCAGCGGCCGTACGTCGATGCCGACGGCGTGCATGTCGACGAGGAAGTACGTGATCCCCTTCCGCTTGGGGACGTTGGCGTTGGTGCGGGCCAGGCAGACTCCCCAATCGGCCACATGCGCCCAGGTCGTCCACACCTTCTGCCCTGTGAGCACCCATTCGTCCGCGTTGCGCTCGGCCCGGGTCGCGAGCGACGCCAGGTCAGATCCGGCCCCGGGCTCGCTGAACAGCTGGCACCACGTCTCGCGGTTGGCGACGATCTGAGGCAGGTACCGCAAGCGCTGGTCCTCGGTACCGTGCGCGAACAGCGCGGGTGCGCACAGATTCAGTCCCAGGGGGTTGAGGTGGCCCAGGTTGAGCGGGCCCAGCTCCTGCTCGATCCGGCGGGCGGTGACGGGCGCCAGCTCGAGCCCACCGTACGCGACGGGCCAGGTCGGTACCACGAGTCCCGACTCCGCGAAGGCGGGGTACCAGGCCACGTAGTCGGCATAGGACCGGACGTGTCGGATGGCCTCCCGCCCCCCGCCCGACGCCGCCTCCCGCCACGTGGCCGGCACGGCGTCGGCGACCCAGCTGCGCACGGCATCGATCGCCTCCTCCATTGGAGTGCCCGGCCCGATCGGCAGCCTCACCGGCCCGTGAACCCCGGATCCCGCTTCTCGACGAATGCCTGGAGGCCCTCGCGGAAGTCCTCGCTGCGCGACGACAGCTCCATGGCGAAGGCCTCGTCGCGCAGGTGCTGGTCCAACGTGTGCTCCGCGCCGGTGTGCAGGAGCCACTTGGTGAGCCCCAGCGACACGGTGGGCCCCGACGCCAGCTGCCGGGCAAGTGCCTCGGCCGTAACGTCGGTTTCGCCCGCCGGCACGGCCCGGTGCCCGAGCCCCCACTCGACCGCGGTCGTGCCGGTGACGGCGGTGCCGAGCACCAGCAGCTCACGTGCCCGCTGGATGCCGACGAGCCGGGGCAGCAGCCAGGTGCCACCGCTGTCGGGCGTGAACCCGCGCTGGCTGAACGGTTCCCAGACCCGGGCGTCCTCGGCGATGACGAGGAAGTCGGCAGCGGCGGCGAGATGAAGTCCGACACCCGCTACCCAGCCTCGGGCTGCGACCACGACCGGCACCTGTGTGGTGCAGACCACGGGGATGAGGCGGTGGGTCAGCGACGGCAACCGGCGCTGGATCGAGCCGATCCGGGGCTTGTCGCCCTGACGGGCGGTGTTCCGCCCGACGATGTCGAACCCGCTGCAGAAATGGTCGCCCTCGGCGGTCAGCAGGATGCTGCGCACCGACTCGTCGCGCCCGGCACCGTCGATCGCGTCGATGAGCGTGGCGGTCATCTCGTCGTCCAGGGCGTTGCGCTTGGCCGGCTTGTCCAGGCGTACGCGCAGCAGCCCGTCGCCCCGGCGCTCGACGCGGATGTGCTCGCTCGCGGTGCTCATGTCACCCCACCCGGGCCTCGAACCCGGTCGCGATCTCGTCGAGTGCGGCCTGCAGGTCGGCCGCCCCGCCGGGTGGCTCGGGCAGGAACACGGGGCCATGTTCTCGCGAGGGGACCAGCACCGTGGCATGGCCGGGCGTTGTCACCTCGCCGCGCTGGTTCGTGCACGAGATGTCCAGGTCGACGGCCGGGCGGCCGCCATCCGCCAGGTACTTGCGGGCCACCGTGCCGCGGACCCACTGGGTGTCGCCCACGTAGTTGAACCGGCGGAACTCGCAGTCCAGCTTCCAGAGCCAGCCGTCGTCGCCCATCCAGTCAGTGCACAGGTGGATCATCCACGTCTCGCGCATGCGGCCGTAGTCGAAGGTCGTCGGGTTCCCCGAGCGGCGGGCGAAGTCGGGGTCCCAATGCACCCGCTGCATCACGTCGGGAATGTTCTGGTCATCGCGCTGGAAGAACCTCGGTATGCGGCGGCGGTTCGCCGCCGCCAGCCGCAGTGGCTTGACACCGTAGAGGCCCATCCCCATCCCGACGTGCCAGCAGACGATGTCGGTCACGGTCAACGGCCCTTTGACCAGCGGCCCGACCTCGTCGCTCTCCTGCACGTCCTCCCACCAGCGGGGCTGAGCGCCCCGGGGACGCTCCGCCGCGTATTGGGCCTCGATGCTGGCGATCTCCTCGTCCGCATAGCGGGCCAGCTCGACTTCCTCGTACTTCTTGCGCTCCCGCGCCCGTTCCCGTTCGGTGCGGATCATCAGCCGGTACTGCGCCGACAACAGCGGGCCGTCGACCTCCCGGAAGACCTGGCCGGTCCACTCGTGCACCGCCCGGTCGGCAAAATCGCTCGGCTTGTCGAGCACGGCCACAAGCGCGTTACGGCGGGCCACCCGGCCCAGCGGCCGCAAGGGCGCCCACCACTCGCGAGCACTACCCGCATAGAAGGCATGGACGCCCCGCAGGGGGTCTCCCCGAACCAGGTCCCGAGTGGCGTTGTCGAGCACGGCCACCTCGTCCTCGCCGATGAGGGTGTCGCCCCCCACGAGCACCGGCGGGGCGATCGGTCCTCCCCAGCGCGTGCCATCCCCGTAGCCAGGATTGCACCACAGGGGGTTGTCATCGCCGTATGCCTCGGCCACGTGACGAAAGGTGTCCGTCGTGGGCAGCGAGTAGTGGGGTGGCATCGGATGCGGCACGGCTACGCCGACCCTTGCCCGTAGCCGGCTGAGCCCTTCCTCGGTAATGCGCCCGGCATCACTCATGCGTGCGTCAGGGGACGAGCTCCCGGGGCTCCTCAGTCCCGGCCACCGCGCGCTGCACGAGTCCAGCTCACGATCGGAAAGTTTAACAAGTTTCGATAAGCCAGTCGTCTAGTGCGCAGGTCGATCGCCGGCTGCCAGTGGACATTTCGGCCTCCGATCCGTGTGGGTAGGCGCCACCGCAAGGGTGGCCGACGGCACGTCCGAGCGGCACGCGCTTGCGTAGAACCTCGATTATTAGATCGCGTGTTGTGCCGGGCGATGCACCCGGTCATGATCAAGAGCACATGAGCGACCAAGGACCAGAGCTACCGCCTTCCCAATGGCAGGCTCGGCTCGAAGACCTCACCAAACAGCATGAAGGACACGAGGTCGCCATCGAGCTGCTCGACCAGGAGCTCGGGGACGAAGCAGAGGCGGAGATGCTCCCCCTGGCGTACCTCGAGTTCGACCCCAAGGATGATGTCGTCATCGTCGCCGTCGGCGGCCGAGATGGTCGGTACCCAGTCGTGCTGCGCCACATCGTCGAGCATCCGCAGCGCATCGTCGCGGACTCCTACGGTGAGGGTCGATCGGCTATCGACATCGTGAACCGCGAAGGCGACCACACGATTGTCACCATTCAAGCGCCGACGCCTGCCTAGAGATGCGGTCGTGAGCTTCCGCCTAGCGGCGCGGACGGTGCGCCAAACTTCGCCCTCTCGCCGCGCCTGACCGGCTTCCAGAACCTCGAGTTGCCGTTCACGCTCAGCAGGTACTCGAGCCACGCCCGCGGATGGTGCCGAGGCGAGCTCCCAGCCATGATCTGTGCGTATGCGCCTCTTACTGCTCGGAGCACCTGGTGCGGGTAAGGGCACTCAAGCGGCGGCGCTCGCCGAGCGCTTCGGGGTGCCGCACATCTCGAGTGGGGAGCTGCTCCGGCGCCACGTCGCCGTGGGAAGGAAGCTCGGACGCAAGGTTGCCGCCTATCTCGAGCGCGGTGAGCTGGCTCCAGACGCTCTGGTCTCGGCGGTGGTGGAGGAGGCGCTCGCCCGCGCTGGGCCGGGCTACGTCCTCGAGGGCTTTCCGCGCACCCTTTCGCAGGCCCGGGCGGCCGACGCTCGCCATGTCGACGGGCTCGCGGACGCAGCGGTCTTCCTCGAACTGCCCGACGACGTGGCGAGGCAGCGCATCGCACAGCGCACGGCCGCCGGACGATCGGACGACCGTGACCGCGAGGTGGTCGAGCGGCGGCTGCGGACGTTCCACGCCGAGACGGATCCGGTTGTCGACTATTACCGGGATCGCGGCCTGCTGGTGACCGTCGACGCGACCCAACCGCCCGACGTCGTGACGACCGCCATCCTGGCGGCGCTCGCCGGCACCTCCTGATCCTGAGCTCACGCGATCGCGGGGTCCTCGCCCGGGTGCGGCGGTGCGACGGTCGAGTGCGTGCACCGCGTCGATCCGCGCTCGGCTCGACGACCTGGACCGAACCGCGGTATCCGACGGCGCCCTGGTGACGCACGCGACTCGGTAACGGCGGCCGTTGGGCGCCCGCCAGGAGATCCCCGCTAGGAAGCTGGCTATCGGCTCGGGAGCGATCGCGGTAGCCCGAACGACGGGAGCACGCTGTTGTCGAAGCGGGTCAGGGCGCAGATCCGGTCGCCGGTGAGGGTTAGGACGTAGAGGCCGATCCCGTGGCGGATGCCGGTAGCGGCGCGCAGGTAGGCTCCGAACGCCGGCTGACCGTTGGCTCGCGTCGGCACGAGGTCAAACCGCCGGCCAGCACCGAACAGGCTGGCGCAGAAGCGGGCCACCACGTCTCGGCCCTCGTATTCGAAGGGCATCGGTGGCATCGAGACGAAGACGTCGTCCGTCAGCAGGGCCACCAGCGCGTCGAGATCGGCGGACTCCCACGCGCGTACGAACCTCGCCACGATCGCATCCTCGGAGGGCAAGTCCGAGGCGGGAGGCGGTTCGCGGTCGGCGACCGGCGGCCGTCGGCGCTGCAGGCTGGCACGCGCGCGTTTGAGGGCGCTGTTGACCGAGTCGACGGTCGAGTCCAGCATGTCGGCCACCTCGTTCGCGTGGAATCCGAGGACGTCGCGCAAGATGAGGACGGCGAGCTGGCGAGGCGGCAGGACCTGAAGGGCGGTCACGAAGGCCAGGGACATGGATTCGGTCCGCTCGTAGCGAGCCTCCGGGCCTAGCGGCACGTCGATCCCCTCGAGGAGGGCGTCGGGAAATGGCTCGAGCCATACGACCTCGCCGAGCCTGGTCGGCTCGGGCGGTTCAACCTCTGGAATGTTCCACGCCTCGGCGGGTCGTCGGCTGGCCGAGCGGCGAGCGTTGAGGCACCGGTTGGTGGCGATCCGGTAGAGCCAGGTGC
>Ga0184625_10000601_pt1 | contig 13881 bp, 12 predicted proteins | sample PLM3_30_b1_FD_133151 | JGI IMG/M metagenome (GOLD analysis project Ga0184625, IMG submission 133151) | Groundwater sediment microbial communities from an aquifer in East River, Colorado, USA - PLM3_30_b1 | ecosystem: Environmental > Terrestrial > Soil > Riparian zone | place: USA: East River... | reverse complement strand
TTAAGGATGTTTATATCTGCGGGGCTGCAGGCCAGGCAGGGCAGTTGTATCTGCAAACACCATCTGGCTTTGTTCAAAAAACTGAATCGGCTTTTGATGCCTTCTCAGATTTCGAAGAGGTGGCATGTTTGCTTTTTGATTGCGACAATGATGGAGACCTCGATCTGTTTGTGGGTTCGGGTGGCAACAAGGTTTTAGCAGGTAGCAGGGAACTTCAACATCGCCTATATAAGAATGATGGGAAGGGGAATTTTGAAATTGATGTGCAGGCATTTCCGGAGAACCAGCCTAATACTGCGGTGGCTACCGAATATGACTTCGATCATGATGGTGACCTGGACTTGTTTGTGGGAAGCAGAAGTGTACCACAACATTACGGACTTACGCCAATGAGTCATTTGTATGTGAACGATGGGAATGGAAGATTTAAGGAATTTGATGCGGCCCGGTCTGCAGGAATAGAGAAATTGGGAATGATCACGAAGGCCATCTGGGTTGATGTGGATGGTGATAAACAGAAGGAATTGGTAGTGGTGGGTGAATGGATGTCTCCCAGGATTTTTTCATATAAAGATGGCGCCTTCCATGAAATGAGGACCAACCTTGAACCTCTTCATGGCTGGTGGCAAACTGTTGCTGCTGCTGATCTGGATGGAGATGGGGACGAAGACCTGGTGCTGGGGAACGTGGGAGAGAATTTTTATTTGCATCCTGATGCAGAACACCCGGTTCGGATGTTCCTTAATGATTTTGACAGGAACGGCACTTCGGATGTTATCATTACCAGGTCAGTGAATGAAAAGGATGTGCCTATCTTCATGAAACGGGAATTAACGGATCAGATACCTTCACTAAGGAAAAAGAACCTCCAATATAAAGATTATGCAACTAGGTCGGTTCAGGAATTATTCAGGCCTGAAGAATTTAGGAATACGGTAGTAAAAGATTTTAATTACGCCAGTTCGTGCATTGCATTGAATAATGGTAAGGGAGAGTTCACTATCCAGAGACTACCCGCAAGCGTGCAATTCTCTTCTATGAATGCTGTCCTCTGCACGGATATGAATAATGATGGTTTGGTGGATTTGGTTATCGGCGGGAATGAATTCGGTTTCCTTCCGCAGTTCTCAAGGCTGGATGCAAGTTTTGGAAATATTCTTCTCAATTCTGGAAAAGGTAGTTTCACAGAAATGCCTTCAGCATCCACTGGAGTGAAGTTGACAGGACAAGTGAGGGACATTGTTGCGATTCCTACTAAGGATACTCCATTCTTGTTATTTCTACAGAACAATGAATATCCTGCTTTATTCAAGCTGAAAAAAACAAGCGGAAAAAAAAAGATCCCATAAGATTTCATGAAGTCTCTCAATAATATTATTTCCTTCATATTGGTGTCGGCTCCTCTGTTGTTCTGTCATTGCCAGTCAAAGAAATCACCTCAATCGGCGTTTGAAGTTCTGGAACACGAGAGGACAGGACTTGATTTTAATAACAAGCTTACTGCAACCTCCACATTCAACATGCTTAAGTATATGTATTTCTATAATGGAGCAGGAGTTGCTGCCGCCGATTTTAATAATGATGGATTGATCGATCTTTTCTTTTGCTCAAACCAGGGTCAAAACAGAATCTACTTAAATAAAGGTGATCTTCAATTTAGGGACATAACCACGCAGGCGAAGATTCCTGATGATGGTGGTTGGTCAACCGGTGTTTCTGTTGTGGATATTAATAACGACGGATTGGTCGACCTCTATGTTTGCAGAGTAGGGAAGTATGAGCACCTGAATAGTCATAACTTATTGCTGGTATGCAAAGGAATTGACAAAGAAGGAATTCCTTACTATGAAGAAGAATCTGCAAAGTATGGATTGAGGTTTTCCGGTTTTAGTACACAGGCTGCCTTCCTGGATTATGACATGGATGGTGACCTGGATCTTTACCTGCTGAATCACTCCCTTCGATATAACAGCACCTTTGCCAACAGAAAGACTTATGCAGGCACCTACGATTCACTATCCCTTTCGGGCGATAGGCTCTACAGGAATGAAGGTGGTATTTTCAGAGATGTTACAAGGGAGGCCAATATAAATAGTACAGTGATTGGTTACGGGCTTGGAGTTGTGGTTGCTGACATCAACCTGGATGGTTATCCCGACATCTATGTAGGTAATGATTTCCATGAAAACGATTACCTATATATCAATCAAAAGAATGGAACATTCAGGGAAGAGCTTACGGAGCATTTCATGCATACGAGCCAATTCTCCATGGGCGTGGATGCAGGAGATATCAATAACGATGGATATCCTGACATTATTTCGATGGATATGTTACCTGGCGATCCTGAAATTCTCAAAAGATCTCTAGGTGAGGATGAATACAATACTTTTAATTACAAGATCAATAATGGATACTATTTCCAGTACACAAGAAATAACCTGCAGTTGAACAGGCGAAACGGAATGTTCAGTGAAATTGGGGTATATGCGGGCGTATTCGCTACGGATTGGTCATGGTCCGCGATCTTCCAGGATTTCGATAACGATGGCCGGAAAGACCTTTTCGTTTCCAATGGCATTCCAAAAAGATTGAATGATATCGACTACGTGAATTATGCTTCTAGTGATGAGGTTCAACGAAAGATCAGAAGTAATGAGATAATGGATAAGGATCTTGCGATAATCAACAATTTTCCCCAGATCAAACTTCCCAATAAATTTTATTTCAATAGAGGTGAGGCTGCGTTTACTGATATTGGCGAGAGGATTCAAAATGACAAGCAAACTTTTTCTAACGGGGCTGTTTGTGCTGACCTTGATAACGATGGGGATGTTGACGTGATCGTGAATAATATTGATGAATCTGTGTTAGTTTACCAGAATAAGCTGTGTGATGTAAGACCTTTAGGTTTCCTGGAATTGCAATTGAATGGACCTTTGTTGAATAAAAATGCCATAGGCGCTAAAGTGGTTCTGTTTTCTGGAAGGGAAATTCGCACTTATGAAAAGAGCCAGGTGCGCGGCTTTATGTCGAGCATGGAAGTGCCCATACATATTGGTACCGACAATGCCAAAATAGATTCATTGGTGCTTATCTGGCCCGATAACACTTACCAGGTTTTGCAATGGAAAAATAATTCGAGGAGCGTAGTTGACTATCGACCTGGCTTACCAAAATTCAATTATCACATTTTTGCCGACCATTGGAGTAATCCCACACGGTCAATGGAAGACCTCACCTCAAAAGTGAATCTGAAGTTTCTGCATGTTGAAAACCGCTTTAATGAATTTGACCGGGAGGCTTTGATACCTCACATGGTATCCCGGGAAGGGCCGGCTCTTGCAATAGGCGATCTAAATGGGGACGGATTGGAAGACGTTTTCTTTGGTTCTTCGAAGGGACATAAAAGTTCAGTTTTCGTGCAGCAGACTTCCGGTCAATTCAAAAAATCTGATCAACCTGCGCTAGACCTGGATAGTACCTTTGAGGATGTTGATGCCTGCTGGGTGGACGTAAACAATGACCATAGGACTGACCTGGTGATTGCCAGTGGAGGTAATGAATATTATGGAAGAGATGATTTTTTATCGCCTAGGGTTTATTTGAATGACGGAAAGGGAGAGTTGAAAAGATCATTTGTTGCCTTCGACAGCATTTTTCTAAACGCTTCTTGTGTTGCGCCTACTGACTTTGATGGCGATGGTAATATTGATCTCTTTATAGGCGGTCGCACGGTACCCTGGGAATATGGTCAAATACCCAGGTCATATCTTTTTCAAAATGACGGGAAGGGAAAGTTTAAGGATGTTACATTAACTCTTGGCAAAGAACTTTCAAAAATTGGAATGGTTACCAATGCGAGTTGGATTGATCTGGATAAAGATGGAGACATGGATCTTGTGCTTACCATGGAATGGGAAGGCATTGTTGCCTTTATGAATGAAAAAGGTAAGTTCACTAAAAACCTCATCACTAATAAGAAAGGATGGTGGAATTTTGCTCTGCCTTGTGACATTGATAGGGATGGTGACATTGATTTCATTGCCGGGAATCTTGGCTTGAATAGCCGCCTTAAGGCATCAGATAAGGAACCGGTGCGATTATTCTATTCCGATTTTGATGAAAATGGAAAGCACGAACAGATACTCACCTATTACCTGGCGGGAAGAGAAATTCCATTTGCCAATAAAGATGAACTCCAAAAACAATTACCCTACTTAAAGAAAAAGTTCTTATACGCGGGGGATTTTGCAAAAGCATCATTGGAAGAATTGATTGGATCGGAGAATTTGCAGAAAGCGGAAAAATTGACTGCCAATTATTTTGCAAATGCCGTACTAATCAATGATGGCCATTTAAATTTTACAATAAGCGAATTACCCTGGGAGGCACAACTTACCAGCTATCGCGATGCGGTGGTGGTGAATGCAAACAACGATGATCTTCCTGACATTCTGTTAGTGGGAAATTTCTATGAGAATAATATCCAGATGGGAAGATATGATGCTGATTTCGGCACCATCCTGCTTAACCTGGGCAAAGGGCATTTTCAATGTGAAACAATTAATGGCTTGGTATTAAAAGGGGAGTCCCGTCATATACGCCCAATGAAAATAAATAGTAAGGAAGCCTTTGTAGTAGCGAAGAACAATGATAGCGCTAGAGTGATAGGGTTTAAGTGAACAGTTGAATAGAAGTTAAATGGAAGTTCATTAGATGATTGGTTGAATAGTAGATGCAAACAATGAGGCTAACCAACTAACCAACGAAATAACTAGTCAACAATTCAACTATTGACTGTTCACCTACCTAACAAGTACCACCGTTCCCTTCTTACTGATCCTCTTTCCGTCGAGAGTTTCCATCTCAAGTGAATAAATATAGATTCCGGTGGGTTGAGGAGCATTGGAGAAGGTTCCGTCCCAACCTTTATTTGCGTCAGTTGTGGAATAAATCATTTGTCCCCACCTGTTAAAGATGCTAAGCCTTATGAGCTTGTTTTTATTTAAAGAAGGTAGCTTGAAATAATCATTATGTTGATCGTGATTGGGGCTGAAGGCTGATGGAACAAATACTTCAAATTCGCACTTCTGGTAAACTTCAATAGTGTCTGCACCTGTTCCGCATCCATTGGCAACGGTCAAAATATATCTCCCCGGTTGCCTGATCGTTCTGGTAGAATTATTACTCATAATTCCATTCCAATTATAGTGCGAGTAGCCAATTGGTCCTTTTAACACCATGGAATCCTTACCATCAAGACAGGCAGCCGGCCCAAGGTCAACCGAGGGGGTTTTCGAAAACCTGATGTTATAATAAACAATACTATCACAGCCACTGGCAGTTTTGTAAGAGATCTGGTAATTGCCTGACACATTAACTATATAATCATCGGGCAAGGCATATGAGTCTGAATTGCATACATCCAAATCAATAGCGGTGTCAATGACTTCAGTGCAGCAGGTTTTTTTACAATCGACAGTTCCTATCATATGATAATCCCCAGCGCCTACAGCTATTACGGGATACCAGACACCTTGCACCTGGTCCACCTTAAATCCTAATCTCCATTCCTTAAATACTGCCGATGCATTTTCCTCCACCAGGCTAAAGGGAGTTTGAACACAATCAACATTTCCCAAAGAATCCGTTTTAACCAGGGTTAAATCAGTGCTTCCACCGTTGTGCGTAAATGAGAAGAAGTAATTTCCATTTGATGTTGAAATAACTGACTTGGTTTCCTGGCTTCGCCCTGTCTTCGCATATCCCTTTTGCCACTTTATGGTTCCGGAAGCATCCAGGTGCATCAGAAAGCTGGCATCAGCATTATCCATTAGCACTACCCGTTCCCCATGGCCTGCATCAGATGCTGATGAAGCAAATAGTGTAGGACTGAATGCCGCGGGAGCAACTTCGCGATAAGAGGTTATTTTCTTTGGCCGGCCAATATTGTCCGTTACAAAATTGATCACCTTACTCGACTTTCGGAAGTAAATGGACGCCGTATCTGAATAGGAAGCGATGAAACTCAAATCACCATTCGGCAATTCTGTAAGATCCACTATATTTTCAATTGCTTTTGTACCTGACAAAGAATCTGCATACATAAAAGTTCTTTCCCAATTGCGCATTCCACCCGCGCTGTCAAGGCAAGCTATATAATATCCATATTTTGTGTTCGCCCAATTCACCAGATCCATCGCTACAATATGATTTGCAACAACCAGGTCGCCATTTCTCAGCTGCTTAATTGACATCGGACCGTATCCTATTCTGAAATCTGTTTAATAAAGCGTAGTTGTCCATTTGATATTGCCATCCTTGTCGATCCGCAGAACAATTGTTGAACTGTTAGTGTTACTATAATCAAGCGTTAGAATATAATCCCCAGTTCCTGTGCTAATGATATTATTGATGTCTGAAGCGATATTGGTGACGAACGTTTTTCCAAACATCTTCGACCAGATCATATTACCGTGTTTGTCAACCTTCATAAGGTATCCATATTGAGTATAGGGAGGAGGTGGAACCTTGGTAGTATCCACATTCCCGATATTACCGACTAAAAGGTAATTCTCTCCATCAGCCGGGATTACCTTATTGAAACGTATATAGTTGTAGAAGACCGAACTATAGTATTTAGTTGAAAGAATTGTTCCCTGCGAGGATAATTTAGTGAACCAGCCATCTAGTGCTGAATGTGAGCCCTCACGGATAACACTACCTGCAAAAATGATTTCGTTTTTTGGGGTGTAAATGGCCTTGCCGATGTTTTGAACGGTGCTGGTTTGATATTTAATGACGAAATAATCCTCCTGGCATGTTTGTGCGCCTGAATGAAAAACGATAAAAAGCAAGAGCAGCCCTATTGCAGTTCTTTGCACTATTCAACAGTTTTCTGTAATGGTTCTAAATTTACCCATAAGCAGTTGAAGGACAAAATGATAATAGATATTTTCGACCTTCATTATCAAAAAACCGGATAGTAAATCCTGGTTACCCATTTGCTGGTATCAGGTTCCCTTATCCTTTCTGTGACCAGTGATTCAAATGGGAGTGCAGGCGAGATGCGGTGATAGTCTTGCAGGTATTCTTCATATTGCGCATAGGCAACTTGTATAGTACGAGGTCCGCCCCTCACTTCAGTCACCAGGATTTTGCCTGGAGCCATTCGCTTATAGGCAATACCATTTTGAGCTAGAGCTTCGCGATTAACCGGTATGGCCACCATAGTTGAATATTCATCCTTTCCCAGTTTCAAAACATGGAGCATGGGATAATTCACTTCCTTCAAGCCCCTCTTCTTTATATAGTCGCGGAGCGCTTGAATCATTTCATAAATAACAGGAAGCGAAGGATAAGATTTGAATTCAGATTTAGAAGTTATTAAAAGTGTGTCTGTAACCCGTTCCTCAACAATCTGAAGCCCATACGTATTCATCGGCTGTTGGAGATATGTCTTCAAAGAATCCAGTAGGATTTGGATACTTTGCTGAATTTCCCTTTTTGCCTCATACTGCTGAATTCGCTTGAAAGGTGAATAGGATGCTTTACCAATTCCCATCCAATCCAGTTTGACTGAATCCACGTTTAGTGGAATGATATTCACGGAGGTCAGGAAACTATTTTGCTTTTTACTCACTCTTACCTCTAAGCCCTTAAATAATTTATTTGTAATGACAAACGTATAGTTCTTGAACTCGAAAATGGAATCACCCGCTGATTGTTTTAATGGCCACCATTTTTTCCAGTCGGAGTCCCTTAAGATCCTTGTCGTCACCGATGGGTTGGCATTGATGCTGATAGTTTGCTCAAACGAAGGTTGGGCAGGCAGTAAAAAATAAGTGGCAAGTAAAAAGAGGATTGCAAGAAGGAAGAGCGCTAACAGTATTTTTTTCATGGTCAGATTGTAGCCAATTTCATTTTAGGACCTTAATTTATTCAAATATTCTCTATTATTTAACTCACATTACGCTGGTTGATGATAATGAAATCAATAATCTCCTCCAACGGACGATCTATCCTGCTCATCGCATCATTTATGTCATCCCTGCTCACCTGTGCCGCAAATGAGGGTGTCTTTAATTTCTTGATGACACTCTTCACATCCATTCCTTCGTATCGCGTGGGCCTGATGAGTGCAGCAGCGTGTATAAAACCTGAAAGTTCATCGAAAGCATAGATCATTTTGTCCATGTTGTTTTCTGGTTCAACTCCAAAATGACGAGGTCCATGAGAAGCGATGCAATGAATCACTTCAGGATCGATCTGTTTTTTCTCTAATTCTTCAATGATCACCTTGCAATGTTCGGTAGGATATTTGTCCCAGTCTGCATCGTGGAGCAAACCAGCCAATTCCCATTTGCGGGCTGTTTCCTCATCTGCATGCTCTCTCTGAATGGCCCAGGCTCTCATCACGGCACCCACCTGTTTCATATGCAATCTCAATCTTTCATTTTCCACCCACTCGTTCAATAATTGAATTGCATCTTCGCGCGAAAGTAAATTTCCCTTATTCACGGGATTTCCAAAAGTTGACCTGCCGAGTGGTTGAATAGCCATTGTGGTGAATTGAGTCGCTAAAATAAATGAAAAGACACCAATGACAAGGCACAAGGGACAAGGTACAAGGCACAAGTAAGAATCAAGGCACAAGGCTTAAGCAAGCAAGATAAGATTCAAGGTGGAAGCATGAAAGATTCAAGATATGGCCGATCCAAATGTGCAGTAGTTGCCTATGAATAAGATGGGTAACGCTTTGGTCGCCCTTTCAATCCTTCAGTCTTGGCTTTCTTTCTTGTTCTTCCTTCCTACTTAGACCTTCCTTGTGCCTTGTACCTTGTGCCTTGTGCCTTCTTCTTGTTCCTTGTACCTTGTGAGCTTCTTCAAGCTTTGTGACCTTCCTCTCTAAAAGAGAAAATGGAAATTCAATCTAAAGGTCCATAATGGCCAATCGTGCATTCTTTGAGCTCGTCTCGGCCAATAGAGGCACTAACGAATGAATATAAACAGCTACGATTTCAAAACCGATGCAAAAAATTAATTAAAAATCAACGCGTTACAAAGGTGAGAGGAAAAATAATTAGCTTTTTTCTTGGCTGTGAGGGGGAGTTCCCCCTACCTTTGCGCTCCATTAATTAAAATGCACCGGGATGGCGGTGTGTGAACTAAAAAGACAACAATGAGCAAATTACATTTCACTACTAAACATGCAAATGCGGCTACCGTGAAACGCAACTGGTACGTTGTGGACGGTACCAATCAAACCGTGGGACGCATGTGTGCTAAGATTGCTGCAGTATTGCGCGGCAAGAACAAGGCATACTATACGCCCCATGTGGATTGCGGAGACTTTGTGGTTGTGTTGAACGCCGATAAAGTCGTTTTCACCGGTAACAAACTCGAGGAAAAAGAATACCTCACCTACTCAGGTTATCCTGGTGGTCAGAAAGCGGAAACAGCAAAAGAATTGATGAAGCGCAGGCCAGATGCAGTGATAGAAAGAGCGGTTAAAGGGATGCTTCCAAAAAATCGCCTGGGTCGCAAAATGTTCAAGAAACTATTTGTGTATGCAGGAACTGAACATCCGCATAAAGCGCAGAGGCCAGCAGATCTGAAATTCTAAACCTTCGGGATAAAAATCAAAAATTCCAAACAAATTATAATGGAAAAACAGAAAAACGCAGTGGGTCGCCGCAAGGAAGCAGTTACTCGCATCTTCCTTTCAAAAGGTGACGGAAAGATCATTGTCAATGACAAGGAATACAAAAAATATTTTACGCTTGTCTATCTACAAAACCAGGTAGAGTTGCCAATGAAGACGATCCAGGCAATGGACAAATTCGACGTAAAGATCAACGCAACAGGTGGTGGATTGAAAGGCCAGGCAGAATCTGCCAAGCTCGGCATCGCGCGTGCTTTAATTGAGGTGAATGCTGAATTTCGTCCTGCTCTCAAAGCAGCAGGTCTCCTGAAGCGTGACCCACGTTCCGTTGAGCGTAAGAAGTTCGGTAAGAAGAAAGCAAGAAGAAGCTTCCAGTTCAGTAAGAGATAACAAGAAGCTGTTAGCTGTTATCCGCCTCAGGCGGATATTAGCTAAACAGTAAATCAACAATATTCATTTTCTAAAATCAGCTAAAAGCTAAAAAAAAATGGAACAAAACACATCCCTGCAACAACAATTGCTCGAAGCAGGTGTTCACTTTGGTCACCTCAGGAAGAAGTGGAATCCAAAGATGTTGCCCTACATCTTTGCTGAGAAAAAGGGTATTCATATCATTGATTTGAATAAGACTACCGAGTGCCTGCAGGAGAATGCCGCAGTGATGAAGCAGATTGCCCGCTCTGGTAAGAAGATCATGTTCGTTGGAACAAAGAAACAGGCAAAAGAAATTGTTACTGATTGTGCAAAGAGGGTGAACATGCCTTTCGTAACGGAGCGTTGGCTTGGTGGAATGCTCACCAACTTCAATACCGTTCGCAAGAGCGTAAAGAAGATGCAGAGCATCGATAAGATGTTGAATGATGGAAGTGCCGACAGCCTTACAAAGAAAGAGCGCCTCACTTTGCAACGCGACCGTGATAAAATGGAGAAGGTCCTCGGAGGTATTTCACAACTGGGAAGAGTTCCAGCCGCCTTATTCATTATTGATATCGGCCACGAACACATTGCTCTGGCCGAAGCCAAGCGCCTGGGCATTACAACGTTTGGAATAGTGGATACCAATTGCGATCCTAACAAGGTTGACTTCGCCATTCCTGCGAATGATGATGCTACCAAATCTATCGCCATCATTACCCAATACATTACTGCAGCCATAGCCGAAGGATTAGCTGAACGCCAGGCATCGAAAGATGAGGAAGTAGAAGAATCAGCCGGTGCTGATGAAAATGAAAAGAAAGCTGCACGCTTGCAGGCAGAAGCTGAGCAGGAAGGCGGCCGCGGACGAAGAGGCAGGGGACCTGAAGGCGGTGCTGGTGGTGGCCAGCAACAAAAGCGCAGAGTGCCTAGCAGTCCAAAGCGTACGAGTGCACGTTAAGGTAGCGAGGTATTAGGTATTAGGTCCCGATAGCTATCGGGATGGAATTAGGCCTCGAACAGCGTGGTCCTCAATTTCAAAATCCAAAATTATTATTATGTCAACAGTAACTATATCAGCCCAGGATATTAACAAGCTGCGCCAGATGACGGGCGCAGGAATGATGGATTGTCGCAAAGCATTGACTGAAACCAATGGAGATTTTGAAGCGGCAATCGACTGGCTGCGTAAGCAAGGCCAGAAAGTAGCAGCAAAGCGGAGCGACCGTGAAGCGAAGGAAGGAGTAGTGATTGCCAAGACCACTCCTGATAATAAGACAGGACTTGTGGTTACCGTAAGTTGTGAAACAGATTTTGTAAGTAAGAATGCCGATTTCGTAGCCTTTGTGCAGAGCATTGCAGATGCCGCCATCAAGAACAACGTAAAATCCATCGATGAACTGAATACTGTTTCCATCAATGGAGCGAAGGTGGCAGACCTCGTGAATGATAAACTTGCTTCTATTGGAGAGAAAATCGGGATCAGCAGGTTTGAGAGAGTGGATGCACCTTATGTGGCATCTTACATCCATGGTGCTTACAGGATGGGTGTTCTGGTAGGATTGAATAAAGCTGCAGCAGATGCAGGAAAAGATATTGCGATGCAGATAGCCGCTATGAATCCTGTTGCAGTGGACGCTAACTCAGTTCCTGCAGATGTGATTGCCCGAGAGAAAGATATTGCTATAGATCAATTGAAGAATGATCCAAAGATGGCTGGCAAAACTGCCGAAATGTTGGATAAGATAGCCGCCGGCAAGTTGAATGCTTTCTTCAAAGAGAGCACACTAACTGCCCAGGCATTTGTAAAGGATGGAAATAAAACAGTAGGTGATTATTTAAAGAGCACCGATCCGGATTTGAAAGTTCTGGAGTTTAAGAGAGTAGCTCTTGGATAATCAAAAATAGTAAGGCGTCAGATTGACGCCTTTTTTTTATTTCTAGTGCGAAGCAAGGTTACTGCAAACCACGCAAGGCTGCTGGCCCATAGCATCAACCCGAGTTTGAAAAACATATTGCCAGTGGTCTTGTCACTTGAGTTGATAAAAAACCATGCTCCAATAATGATGACAATGGACGAGAGGAAAAGGCCAATGATGGATTGCCAGAAGAGGAATTTATGCATGATATTAGGTGGCAGGTTTTATAATTAAAAGGTACCGATTTTTTTCGGGTCGGAACTTCAGTGAAAAATCTTTTCTTTGCACCACACCAAACCTCCGGGGTTTTTGGAAACCCCGGAGGTTTAAAATAAGCCTAATGCTTCCAAAATTCAAGCGTATTCTGCTCAAGCTTTCCGGCGAAGCTTTGATGGGTGAAAACAGTTTCGGATTGGATCCTGATGTGATAGCGCATTATGCCCGCGACATCAAGACTATTGTTGAATTGGGTGTTCAGACGGCAATTGTAATTGGAGGAGGGAACATTTACCGGGGGATGAATGAGGCAGAAACAGGTATTGAGCGAGCACATGGGGATTACATGGGCATGTTGGCTACTGTAATTAATGGAATGGCCTTGCAGGCAGGACTTGAGAAACTTGGAGTGTTCACAAGATTGCAGAGTGCCATCAAGATGGAACAAATTGCAGAACCCTATATTCGGCGCAGGGCAATTCGTCACCTTGAAAAGGGTAGGGTGGTGATCTTTGGTGCAGGAACAGGAAATCCATATTTTACTACAGATACCGCAGGCTCCCTAAGGGCCATCGAAATCAAAGCCGATGTGATTTTGAAAGGAACTCGCGTGGATGGAATTTATTCTGCCGATCCCGAGAAGGATCCCAAGGCTACCAAATTCGAGAAGATCACCTTCCAGGAATGTCTCGCCAAGAATCTTCGGGTGATGGATATGACCGCGTTCACGCTCTGCATGGAAAATAATCTCCCGATTGTTGTTTTCGATATGAACAAGACCGATAATCTTCGCCGAGTGGTGAGTGGCGAAAAAGTAGGCACCATGGTAACCACTTAATTCAATTCATCAGGAATTCCTTTCGCTATGATGGTATAGGGATATTTCCCAATCGTTGCCTTCATACATTTGTAAATAAAAATGTAACGTAGAGATGGAAAAAACGAATGCTATATGGGAGATTCGAAAGGAGTATAAGCAGGAATCTTTGTCGGAGAAGGACGTTAACCCCAATGCAATTAAGCAATTTTCCTCCTGGTGGGCGGAAGCGCTAAAAAGTAATATAGATGAAGCAAATGCCATGACTTTGGCCACAGCCTCAGGCGACGGATTACCTTCTGCCCGAATAGTGTTGCTAAAAGAGTTTGATGAGAAAGGATTTGTTTTCTATACCAATTACAATAGCTTCAAAGGCCAGCAGCTTGCGGAAAATCCAAGAGGATGCCTGGTTTTCTTTTGGAAAGAATTGGAAAGACAAGTACGAATTACCGGACTTATTCTAAAGGTTGCTGCTTCAGAAAGCGATGCCTATTTCAAGATACGGCCCGAAGGCAGCAGGATCGGTGCCATAGTATCCCCCCAGAGCCAGGTGATTCCTAACAGGGAATGGTTGGAATCTGAGGTAGAGAATTTGGTTAACAAAGTATCCTCCACCGCAATTGAACGTCCGCCACATTGGGGTGGATACAGGCTAATGCCAGCCATCATTGAATTCTGGCAGGGCCGGCCAAACCGCCTGCACGATCGTATTCAATATACCCTCCTGGAGGATGGCAGTTGGAAGATTGAGAGGCTGGCGCCTTAGGTGACTAGTTGATTTGTTGAATAGTTGAATTGTAGCCTGACTAATCAACTAATCAACTGTTCAACTCTTCTCCTTCTTCTCC
>Ga0184625_10000599_pt1 | contig 13893 bp, 14 predicted proteins | sample PLM3_30_b1_FD_133151 | JGI IMG/M metagenome (GOLD analysis project Ga0184625, IMG submission 133151) | Groundwater sediment microbial communities from an aquifer in East River, Colorado, USA - PLM3_30_b1 | ecosystem: Environmental > Terrestrial > Soil > Riparian zone | place: USA: East River... | reverse complement strand
GAAGGCGGCGTAGAAAGCCGAGATCGAGGGATAAGCCTTGGCGTCAAGCTCGAAACCGTTTTTCGTGTCGAAGCCGCGCGCCTTCATGATGTTCCAGACCAGCGGGTTGAACACCGGCAGTGTCAGGCTGGAAACTCTGATCACCGGTTTTTGCTGGGCGTGCGCGGATGCAATGCCGGCTGCCGCAATCGTCAAAGCAACGGTGAATGCGGCGAGGCCGCGACGAGACACGCTCAGCATGGACACTTCCCCCTCGTGGTCGCTCAAACCGTGATCTTGCGCGTCACATGGCTTGAAGGCGAGCGCGACTTTACTCTGCTTTCATTTGCGTGCAAATAATTGATCATAAGTAGCCGGAGGACGTGATGCCGCACATCACTGCGCGAGATGGAACGCGGCTCTACTACGAAGAGGCCGGAAGCGGTACGCCGGTGATCTTCATCCATGAATACGCCGGCGACTATCGCACCTGGGAGATGCAGCTGCGGTTCTTCTCCCGCGCGCATCGTTGCATCACCTACAGCCAGCGCGGCTATCCACCGTCCGACATACCGGAAGATGGTGCGAAATACAGCCAGGACATCGCGCGCGATGACGTGGTCGCAGTGCTGGATGGGCTCAAAGTCGACAAGGCGCACGTCGTCGGCCACTCGATGGGCGCGCTGACCGCGCTGCATGTCGGTATTCATCATCCCAAACGTTGCATCTCCGTCACCGCTGCCGGATGCGGCTACGGGTCGAGTGCCGATCCGAAAAAGGTCGAGGAAATGCGGGCGGTTTCGCGCGAGACCGGCAAAACCTTCGCGGCCGAAGGCATGGCGGTTGCCGGTGCGCGTTATGCCGATGGCCCGCAACGCCAGGCACACAAGAATAAAGATCCGCGCGGGTATGCCGACTTTGCCAGGATGCTGTGTGAGCATTCGGCCACCGGCCATGCGCTCACGATGATCAATCTGCAGGCTAAGCGACCGACGCTGCAGGAAATGGAATCGGATCTGAAAAAGTTTTCTGTGCCACTGCTGATCATCGTCGGCGACGAAGACGACTGGGCCCTCGACGGCAGCATTTTCCTGAAGCGCACGGTACCGACGGCAGGCCTGCTGGTTATTCCGCGTTCAGGCCATACACTCATCCCCGAGGAGCCGATGGCAATCAATACGGCGCTTTCCGATCTGTTCACGGCGACTGAAGCCGGCCGCTGGCTCGCGCACAAACCACCGAAATAAATCTGGAGGAACACGATGGACCTGAAGCTCAAAGGCAAGACCGCATTGGTCACCGGCGGCAGCGAAGGCATCGGTAAAGGCATTGCCCGCGCGCTGGCAATGGAAGGCGTTGACGTCGCGATCTGCGCGCGCCGCAAGGAGCCGCTTGAAGCCGCGGCGAATGAGCTTGCCAAGGAAACGGGACGCAAGATCACGGCCATTCCTGCCGATCTGCGCAAGGACGCCGATGCCAGGAATTTCATCGAGCAGGGCGCCAAGGCGCTCGGCCGCGTCGACATCATGGTCAACAATGCGGGGTCCGCCGCCGGCGGCGTCATCGAGCATCTAAGTGAGGACGACTGGGAGAAAGGGCTCCAGCTCAAGTTCATGGGTTACGTGCGGTGCCTGCGTTACGTGCTGCCGATCATGGTCAAGCAGGGCGGCGGGCGCGTTGTAAATCTCATCGGCAATGACGGGGTGAAGCCGTCGTACTGGGAAATCTGCCCAGGCGCCGCCAATGCCGCGGGTCAGAATCTCACGCTTTCGCTCGCCGGCCAGTATGGCAAGAACAACATCAGCTTTGTCGCCGTCAATCCGGGCCCGGTGCGCACCGAGCGCTGGGCAGGGCTGGTCAACGCGATGTCGCGTGACATGAAGATCTCATACGAACAGGCCGACAAGCTTGCACCCGCCTCCATCCCCATGGGCCGCATCGCCGAGGTCGAAGAGGTCGCAAACCTCGTTGTCATGCTGGCCTCGCCTCTTATGGCGATGGTCAACGGGACCATGATCGAAATCGACGGCGGGCAGGACAAGCCGCTGATGGACCGTTTCCGCGATAGGCCGCAGGGCTAAAGGCGCCGACGGCAGGCGTCGCTTGACAAGCTTGGGCAAGCGGTCGGACTATTTGCGACAAACAAGTTCGCCGGCCGGAGGCGACAGTAGCCAGACCCATCACTCGCGGTCCCGCGCCCGCGGCGCGGTCGCCCGCCACGCAGGGAGCGGATTCATGATCAAGCGTCACGTGCAATATCTTGCGGCTGCCGGTCTTCTCGCCGCCGGCCTCGTTTCGCCGGCGACGGCGCAGGACACGATCAAGATCGGCGAACTCAACAGTTACAAGGCGCAGCCCGCCTTCCTCGACCCTTACAAGAAGGGTTGGGAAATGGCGATCGAGGAGATCAACGCCAAGGGCGGAGTGCTCGGCAAGAAGCTTGAGGTGATCTCGCGTGACGACGGCGCCAATCCGGGCGAAGCCGTGCGAGTGGCCGAAGAGCTGATTACGCGCGAAGGCGTCGCGTTGATTACCGGCACCTTCCTCTCACATATCGGTCTTGCGGTGACCAATTTCGCCGGCCAAAAGAAAGTATTCTTCCTCGCCGCTGAGCCGCTTACCGACAAGATCACCTGGCAGAACGGCAACAAATATACCTATCGCCTGCGCGCCACGACCTACATGCAGACCGCGATGCTGATGCCCGCGGCGACTGCCGCAAAGAAAAAGCGCTGGGCGCTGGTCTATCCCAATTTCGAATATGGCCAGTCGGCAGCCGAAAATTTCAAGACGCTGATGAAGAAGGCGCAGCCCGACGTCGAGTTCGTGACCGAACAGGCGCCGCCGCTGGGCAAGATCGACGCGGGCGCCGTGGCGCAGGCGATCGACGACGCCAAGCCGGACGCGATCTTCAATGTGCTGTTCGGCGGCGATCTCGCGAAATTCGTGCGCGAAGGCAATACCCGTGGCGTCTTCAAGGACCGCACGGTGGTAAGCCTCCTCTCGGGCGAGCCCGAATATCTGGATCCGCTCAAGGATGAAGCGCCGGTCGGCTGGGTGGTCACCGGTTATCCCTGGGACAAGATCAAGACCAAGGAGCATCTCGCCTTCGTCGACGCCTACAAGAAAAAATACAACGACTACCCACGCCTTGGGTCGATTGTCGGCTACGTGACGATGACCTCGCTTGCAGCCGGTATCGCCAAGGCCAAGTCGACCGATACCGAGAAACTGGTGGAGGCCTTCAAGGACCTGAAGGTCGAAAGCCCGTTCGGTCCGTTCCGCTACCGGGCGAGCGATCACCAGGCCACCATGGGCGCCTATGTCGGCAAGATCGCGCTGGAAGGCGGCAAGGGCACGATGTCCGACTTCCAGTATGTCGATGGTGCCACCGTGCTGCCATCCGACGCCGAGGTCATCAAACTGCGGCCGACCGAATCGAATTGATCTTGACCGAAGCGCGACGCCCTTTTTCCCTCTCCCTATGTCTCGGGAGAGGGGTGGCGTGCCAATTCAATCTCTCCCCTGAATCGGGAGAGATAACGTTGTCATGACTTTCAGCGCATTCCTGTTTCAGGCGCTCAACGGCCTCTCGACCGCGTCCGGCCTGTTTTTCGTCGCGGTTGGCCTCTCGCTGATCTTCGGCGTCTCCCGCATCATCAATATCGCGCATGGGTCCCTCTATATGCTCGGGACCTATATTGCCTATTCCTTTGCGACGCGTGTCGGCGGGGCGCTCGGTTTCTGGGGTGGAATTGTCGCTACGGCGCTCATTGTCGGCGCGATCGGTGCGGTGATCGAAATCGTTTTGCTCCGGCGCGTCTATCGCGCTCCTGAGCTGTTCCAGCTGCTCGCCACCTTCGCACTGGTTCTCGTCATCAACGATGCGGTGCTGTGGCTCTGGGGCCCCGAGGATCTGCTTGGGCCACGCGCACCGGGCCTGCGCGGATCGATCGAGGTTCTTGGACGCCGATTGCCGACTTACGACCTGTTTCTCATCGTCGTCGGTCCGCTGGTGCTGGTGGTGCTGCATTTTGCGCTCGCGCGCACGCGTTTCGGACGCCTGGTTCGGGCCGCGACTCAGGACCGGGAAATGGTAAGCGCGCTTGGCGTGAATCAGGCCGTTCTGTTCACCTCGGTGTTTGCGCTTGGCGCCGCACTTGCGGGTCTGGGCGGCGCATTACAGGTTGCGCGCGAACCCGCCAACCTCGCCACCGATCTGATCGCGATCGGCGATGCCTTTGTGGTGGTCGTGGTTGGCGGAATGGGCTCGATCACCGGCGCCTATCTCGCCGCAGTGATCATCGCCGAAGTCAAAGCAGTCTGCATTGGCCTCGGCGTGGTCGATTTCGGTTTTGTCACCATCAATTTCTCAAAGCTTACGCTGGTTGCGGAATTCCTGGTGATGGCCGTCGTGCTCATTGTACGCCCGTACGGTCTGCTGGGGCGGCCCCAGGGGCAGGTGCGCTCGATTGCCGAGCCCGAGGATCCGATCCGCCCGGCGACGCCTGCGTTGAAGATGCTCGGCGCCGCGACGCTCGTATTGCTCTTGTGCCTGCCCCTGATCGCGCAGAGTTCGCCCTATCTGCTCATTCTCGGCATCGACGTATTGATCGCGGTCATCTTCGCGACCTCGCTGCACTTCATCATGGGTCCGGGCGGCATGCATTCCTTCGGGCACGCCGCCTATTTCGGTCTCGGCGCCTATGGCGCCGCGCTGCTGGTGAAATGGCTGTTCGTACCGATGGGTATGGCACTCATTGCCGCGCCGTTTGTCGCTCTCGCGGGCGCGCTGCTGTTCGGGTGGTTCGCTGTCCGGCTTTCCGGAGTCTATCTCGCGATGTTGACGCTCGCATTCGCGCAGATCGTCTGGGCTCTCGTGTTCCAATGGGAGGCGCTGACTGGCGGATCCAATGGCGTTATCGGCATCTGGCCACCGCCGCCCTTCGACAAAGCCTGGGTTTATTTCCTGCTTACGCTGGCGTTCGCCGTGACCGGCGTGCTGCTGCTGCGGCGCTTTCTGTTTGCGCCTTTCGGCTACAGCATGCGCGCGGGCCGCGATTCTCCGCTACGCGCGGAATCAATAGGCATCGATGTGAAGCGGGTGCACTGGCTCGGCTTTGCCATTGCCGGCTGCGTTTGCGGCGTGGCCGGCGGGCTGTTCGCCTTTGCCAAGGGCTCCATTTCGCCGGAGACGATTCACGTCGGGCGCTCGATCGACGGCCTGGTCATGGTGCTGCTCGGGGGCATCCAGACGCTGACCGGCCCGATTGTTGGCGCTTCCGTGTTTGCCACCCTGCAAGACACAGTCATGCGGCAAACGGAATATTGGCGGGCACTGCTTGGCTTGATCATCCTATTGCTGGTGCTTGCCTTTCCTCAGGGCATTGTCGGCGCCTTTTCGTCGATCTGGCGCAGAGCCGGAGCCAAGCCATGAGTGTCCTTGCGGTCCGCTCATTGTCCAAGGCATTCGGCGGCGTCCGCGCGGTCAATGATGTCAGTTTCGACATCGCGCAAGGCGAGTTCCTGGCCATGATCGGGCCGAACGGTGCCGGCAAATCGACGTTGTTCAACATGATCAACGGACAGCTCAAGCCAGACTCCGGCAAAATTCTATTTGAGGGAAATGACATCGCCGGGCTTGCGCCGCGCGTGGTCTGGCGGCTCGGCGTCGGCCGCACGTTCCAGGTTGCAGCCACCTTCGGCTCCATGACAGTCGCTGAAAATGTGCAGATGGCACTGATCTCGCATGCGCACGAGACCTACCGGCTTTGGCGGCCGGCCGCGGAACTGCACCGCGACCGCGCCCTCGACCTGGTTGCGCAAGTCGGCATGCGCGACGCCGCCGACCGGCCGAGCCGGGAGCTTGCATATGGCGACATCAAACGCATCGAACTCGCCATCGCTCTCGCCAATGAGCCGCGCCTCTTGCTGATGGACGAGCCTACGGCGGGAATGGCGCCGCGTGAGCGCAACGAACTCATCGCGCTCGTCAAGCGGTTGGTCATCGAACGACGTATCTCCGTTCTGTTCACCGAGCATTCCATGGACGTGGTGTTCGCTTTTGCCGACCGGGTCATCGTGCTGGCGCGGGGGCGTCTCATCGCCGACGGAGATGCGGCGTCCATCCGCGACAATGCGCAAGTACAGGAGGTCTATTTCGGGACCGGCAAGACCTTCGCGGGAGCGCATCCATGAGCGAAGCGATGCTCCAGGTGGGTTCCCTGAGCGCCTGGTACGGCGCCGCGCGCATCCTGTACGACCTGAGCTTCGAGGTCGGGCGCGGTGAAGTGGTGGCATTGATGGGCCGCAATGGGGCCGGCAAGTCGACGACCATCAAGGCGGTGATGGGCCTCGTGACCCAGCGCAAAGGCATGGTGCGCTTCAATGGCGAGGACATTTCGACCCGAAAACCGTTCGAAATCGCGCGCCGCGGGCTGGGCTTCACTCCGGAGGACCGCCGGATTTTTGTCGACTTAACGGTGATGGAGAATCTTGATGTCGGCCGTCAGCCGCCGCGCCGCTTTGCCGACGGAAATCCTGCGCCGTCGTGGACGCCGGAGCAATTGTTCAAGCTGTTTCCCAATCTCGCCGAAATGCCGGACCGTCTCGGCGGGCGGATGAGCGGCGGCGAGCAGCAGATGCTCACGGTGGCGCGCACGCTGATGGGCAATCCTCTGCTTGTGCTGCTCGATGAGCCGTCGGAAGGCGTGGCGCCCTTGATCGTCGAGCAGATGGCTCACACAATCCTGGCGTTGAAGAAGCAGGGGCTATCGATCTTGCTGTCGGAACAGAACATCCACTTTGCCCGGCTGGTGTCGGATCGTGTCTATGTGCTGGAAAAAGGTCAGATCCATTGGCAGGGCTCTGTCGCGCAGCTCGACAGCAACGTCGAGGTTCAAAGAACTTATCTCACGGTGTAGGATGGCGTGCTTGAACGGAATGCAGGCATGAAGACATTGAAAGTCGAAACGGCGCAACCGGACTCGCCGGCGCAGGGCGGCTATGTTCTCGATGACCAGGCCGGCTTCCTCATGCGCATCGCAATGCAGCGTCATACATCGATTTTTACATCGCGCATGGTCGACGGACTGACCCAGACGCAATTTGCCGCGCTTGCCAAGCTATATGAGGTTGGCCCGTGTTCGCAGAATTATCTCGGCCGGTTGATCTACCTGGACGCCGCGACCATCAAAGGGGTCGTTGATCGCCTGCACCTGCGCGGGTTCGTCACTGCCCTCAACGATCCGAACGACCGGCGCCGCCGCGCTGTCGCTCTTACCGAACGCGGAAGGCAATTGACGGAGGCCGCCGTGCGGGTTGCCGCCGAAATCACTGCAGCGACGCTTGCGCCACTGACGGCGGAAGAGCAGCGCCAGATTGCCAAGCTGCTGCGCAAGCTCGGGTAACTTACCAAAGGCCTTTCAGGCGCCCTCCGTCGAGATTGACCGACACGCCTGTGATGTAGCTCGCCCGTTCAGAACAGAGAAAAACCGTTGCATTGGCGAGTTCTGCCGGCTTGCCCATGCGTCCGAGCGAATTTTTTTTTGCTGCGACTTTCCGCGCTTCCATTTCCGTGGCGACGCCAAATTCCTTTTTCATGCCTTCCGTATTGCGCACCCAGAGATCGGTCTCGACCCAACCCGGACAAATGGCGTTGACCAGGATGTTGTCTTCCCCGAACTCTTCCGACAACGACTTGGTCAGATTTAGCAGGGCGCTGTTCGTCATGGCGCTGCCGAACATGTAAGGGTCCGGCTCCTTGCCGGCCCCTCCGATGGTGTTGACGATTCGACCCCATTTCTGGGCCTTCATCATCGGATAGACCGCGCGGATCGCGCGCATGAATCCGAATAACTTGGTTTCCAGTTGAGTCTTGAGCTCGTCGTCGCGGATGGCCGAAAAACGGCCGGAATACATCTGACCGGCGTTGTTGACGAGAATGTCAACGCCGCCGAGCTTCTGCTTCGCGGTCTCCGCCATTTTCGCAATGTCGGATTCCTTCGTCATGTCGGCGACAACTGCGTGAACTTCGCCTCCCGTGCGCTCGGCCAGAGTGTCGCGCGCCTTATCGAGTTTCTGCTGGTTGCGGCCGGTAATCAGTACGCGCGCGCCTTCTTCCAGAAATTGGCGCGCGGTCTCGAAGCCGATTCCGCTTGAGCCGCCCGTGACGATCGCGCGACGACCTTTGATTCCGAGATCCATCTTACTCTCCCGTTGACGCCCTTGAGCGCAGCATAGAGTATCGCTTGCGCCAGCAATGCAACAGGAAATCGGGGAACGCAATGCAGCTCGGCCTTCGCGACAAGGTCGCTGTGGTCACCGGTGCTTCGCGCGGTATCGGCAAGGCAGTGGCGCAGACGCTTCTGGAGGAAGGATGCGCGGCTGCAATTTGCAGTCGTAACGTCACGCAGCTCGACGCAGCAGTCGGTGAACTTTCGAAAAAAGGCCGCGTGCTCGGCGTTCGAACCGACGTTACCGACGAAAGCGCCGTGAAGAGTTTCATCGATACGGTGCTTAAGAAATTCGGCCGGATCGACATCCTGGTCAACAATGCCGGCACGCATCTGCGCGGGACCGTCGAGAGCACTACGCTTGACGTGCTGGAGCGCCAACTGCGCGACAAGGTCTTCGGGTTTTTCACGATGATAAAGGCCGTTCTGCCCACCATGAAGGCGCAGCGCGACGGACGCATCGTCAATATCGTGGGACAGGCCGCACGTCACCCGCACCCGGACCGCTTTCCGTCCGGAGTCACCAATGCCGCGCTGATGGCAATGACCAAGTCGGTGGCCGATTCTGTTGCGCGCGATAACATTCGCGTCAACGCCGTATGCCCGCAGTATATCGAATCCGATTTGCTGGCCTCGCTGATCCAGAAGGAGATGCGAGAGCGCGGCGTCGATCGCGCGACCGCGGCGGCGGGGTTCACCCGCGCCAATCCGCTCGGCCGTACCGGACGCCCCGACGAGGTCGCCGATCTCGTCGCGTTCCTCGTTTCGGATTGCGCCGGGTTCGTCGCCGGCAGCGCTGTCAGCATCGACGGCGGCTATCACCGTTACGTGTTCGGGTGAAGCGTCATGCAACTCGGATTGACCGGTAAAGTCGCGCTTATCACCGGGGGGACCAGCGGCATCGGACTGGCCATCGCGCAGGCACTTGCAGTGGAAGGCTGTAGTGTCGCGATTTGCGGGCGACGCAAAGCAAAGCTCGATGAGGCCGTGGCCGTACTCAACTCGCCCAATGCAAAAGGCTTTGTCGCCGATATCTGCAAGCCGGCCGATGTTGCCGGCCTGATCGACAATGTGTGCAAGGCCTTTGGCGGCATCGATATCGCGGTGAGCAATGCCGGCACTCATTTACCTGGCAGTATGGCGCAGGTCGGGAGCGACGCACTGCAGCGCCACTTTGAGACCAAGGTGATAGGTGCGTGGGAACTGGCGCGCAGTGTTGTGCCGGCGATGAAACGGCGCGGCGGGGGGCGCTTCATCGTCATTATTGGCCAGGCCGGCAAAGTGCCGCAGGCCAATGGCATCGCGTCGGCGGTGATCAATGCAGCGCAGCACGCGTTCGTCAAATCGCTCTCCGACGATCTCGCTCCGCACGGCATTCTCGTGAATGCCGTCTGTCCAAGCCGCATCAAGACCCCGCTCACCGAAGGCCTCACCCTCTACAACGAGCTCTATTACGGCCGTAGTCTGGAACAGCAAGAGAGCAAGTGGGGGGCTGAAGTGCCGCTCGACCGATGGGGCACGCCTGAGGACATAGCAAAGGCGGTCGCTTTCCTTGCGTCCGAGCGTGCCGGGTTTATCGTCGGCAGCAACATCGACGTCGACGGCGGCCACCAGCGATCGATCTTTTAGCCAAGGCGGATCCATGATCGACCTGCGGCACGTCTCCAAGACCTTCCGGAAACGAGACGAATTGGTCGACGCGGTACGCGATATCGACCTGACCATCGCGCAAAAAGAGATCGTCGCCATCATCGGACCAAGCGGCTGCGGCAAGTCCACGCTGCTCAACATGATCGCGGGCCTCTACGTCCCGACCAGCGGCTCGATCGTGTACAAAGGCGCGCGCGTGTCGGATGTGAACACCGACGTCGGTTACATGACGCAGAAAGACAATCTGCTGCCCTGGCGTACCGTGCGCGACAATATTGCGTTTCCGCTCGAGCTCGCCCGCGTGGCGAAGTCCGAGCGTGCGGACCGTGCCGATCAGGCAATCAAACACGTCGGACTCGACGGCTTCGCGCATCGGTATCCGCATGAGCTGTCGGGCGGCATGCGCAAGCGCGTATGTCTCGCGCGCATGCTGCTCTACGGGGCGGAGACCGCCTTGCTCGATGAGCCCTTCGCCGCCCTCGATGCGCAACTCAAGCTCGCAATGCACGACCTGCTGCTGAAACTGGCTGCCGAAACAGGGCAGACCATAGTGCTCGTCACGCACGATCTCATGGAAGCTGTAACCCTTGCCGACCGCGTTGTGGTCTGCACACGTCGTCCGGCGATGCTGGCGCTCGAGCAACACATTGCGCTCAAGCGCCCTCGCGACGTGCTCAACGTGCGCTTTACCAACGAATTCAAGGAGCTTTACGACACGCTCTGGGAGCGGCTGCGGGTGGAATATCACGAGGAGAAAGTATGACCGCGTCTGATGCAGATGCCGCTTCGGACCGATTGCGCGACACTATCGCAAATGCCGGTGCGCCTGCGCTTGGCAGTGGCTTCATGGTGATCTGCCAAGTCGCACTCGGTCTGGCACTCTTGCTGGCGTGGCAAGGCGCGTCAGGTCGACTGATCGACAATTTCTTTATCTCAAATCCCATCGATGTTGGGACGCGGCTGGCCGGCTGGATCGGCGACGGCTCCTTGTTTCTGCACGTGTGGGCGACCGTCTATGCCACTGTAATGGGCTTCATCATCGGTGCGATCGGGGGCGTCGTTCTTGGAATCTGGCTCGGCGTCTCACCCTTCGCCAGCCGGCTACTGAGCCCTTATCTCAACGCGCTCAATGCGCTCCCGAAGGTCGCCCTGGCGCCGCTTTTCGTGTTGTGGTTCGGCCTCGGGATTGAATCCAAGATCGCACTCGCCGCCGTGCTCGTGTTGTTCCTCGTCTTCCTCAATACCTACGCCGGCGTGCGGGAGGTCGACCAGGATCTGATCGATGGAGCGCGGTTGATGAAAGCGACGCGCGCGCAATTGATTACGAAGGTCATCATTCCGTCGGCGATGTCATGGGTATTTGCCGGGCTGAAAATCTCGGTGCCATATGCGCTCATCGGCGCCGTGTTGGGCGAGATGATCGCGGCCAATCGCGGTCTCGGCTATCTCGTTCAGTTTTCGGGCTCCCAATTCGACTCCGCCGGCGTATTCGCAGTGCTGATCGTCATCGCACTACTTGCCGTTGCACTTAATTTCCTGGTCGAAATCGTGCAACATCGCATTCAACAATGGCGGGTCGTCGGCCACTGACAAAAACAATCGGGAGGACGCGCGATGAGGTTCTTGAAGTTGACGGCGGTTGCCGTGGTCACTTTGCTTGCCGGCGCGGTCGCGGCCACGGCCGAAACGGTGAAAATCACGAACATCGGCCACGGCTATTTCTCCGGCGCGCTTTATGTCGCGGTCCAGGAGAAATTGTTCCAGAAGTACGGGCTCGAGCCGGACGTATCCTACGTGCAGGGTGGGCCGCTTGCGCTGCAGGCCGTGCTCACCAAGCAAGCCGACGTCGGCATTCTGTCGTATGAGCACGTCCTGACCGTTGCGGTACAGGGCAAGCGCATCGTTTCGTTTTTCAATATCGCGAACCGCCCGGTCAACAATGTGATCGCAAGCGACAAGCTGATGGCGGGGTCTGAGAAACTCAGCGTTGCCGAGAAGATCAACAAACTGAAAGGCCAGCGCGTCGCAATGCCGTCCGCCAACGGCTCCGGCGAAAAGATGCTTGGTGTCCTGGCAAAAAAGTACGGGCTCACGCTGCCGGGTGACATCTCAACCGTCTACCTCGGTGCCGAAGCGCCTTCTTATGTCGCCGCCTTTCAAAAAGACCTGATCGACGCGGCGTTGCCCTTCGAACCGGCAGGCGTACTGGTGCAGCAATCCGGCAAGGGCAAGATCTACCTCAACATGATGAACGGCGAGATTCCGGAATTTCGCGACATTCTGTTCATGACGTTGGCTACGCACCCCGACGTTATGAAGGAGAGGCCGGATATGCTGCGCAAAGTCGCGCAGATCTTCGGCGAAGCGCAGAAAATCTTGAAGGATGATCCCAAGCGCGGCATGGCGATCATGGCGAAGGAATACCCGAGCATGACGCCGGAGACCAACGAAGAGGCCTACAAGACGGTCAGCCAGATCTGGACGCGAGACGGCCATATGACGGAGGCGCAGGCGCGCGGTACCTTTGCCTATCTCCAGCCGAAGGGCGTGGCCGAAGTGGATTTCCCCTCGACATTCACCAACGAATTTCTACCCAAGCAATGAGCAAGAAGATGTCGGTGTTCAGGATAGGCGATGCCACCATCACGCGCGTCGAGGAGACCAATCTTCCAAGCTATCCGATACGGGACATCTTCTCCGAATTCAGCGATGCACATCTGGCCGAGCACAAGGCCTGGCTGGCGCCGCATCACTATGTGGCCGATACCGGACTGATCAGGCTGGCCGTTCACAGCTGGCTGTTGCAGGTCGGCGGCAAGAAGATCCTGATCGACTCGTGCTGCGGCAACAACAAAGTAAAGCCCGGACGGCCTTTCTGGCACATGCTCAACGAGCCCTATCTTGATCGGCTTGCCGCCGCTGGCGCCCGGCCGGACGAAATCGATCTGGTGATGTGCACGCATTTACATCACGACCATGTCGGCTGGAATACGCAGCAGAAGGATGGAAAATGGATGCCGACATTTCCCAATGCCCGTTATGTCTTTTCCAAGCCCGACGTCGAGTATTTCTCGAAGATCGATGCCGATCCGAAGGAGGGGCCGGCCGAGCTCGGTACCTTCCGCGAATGCGTCGTGCCGATTCTCGAATACGGTAAAGCCGATCTGGTCAGTGGCGGTCCCTATCGACTCAACGATTTCATCGAAATCGATTCCGCGCCGGGTCATTCGCCCGGCCACGTATTCTTCAAGCTCGAGAGCAAGGGCCAGCGCGCCGCCTTTATTGGTGACGTCTGGCATCACCTGCTGCAGGTCTACTATCCCGACTGGAATTTCCCGAAGAACTCGGATGCGGCGCAGGCGCGCGTCAGCCGCCGCAAGGTGCTCGACTATTGCGCCTCAAGCGGCGCGCTGGTGTTCCCGGGCCATGTCGGCCTGCCGTTCGCGGGCCATATCGAAAAGGCGCAAAAGGGATACCTGCCGGACTTTCCGGCGTGACCGATCAGTATCCGTAAAGCTGCGCGGGGTTATCAACCAACGCCTTGTTGCGCGCTGCCTCATCGGGAATCCAGTCCAGCAGCATATCGAGCATCCAGGCGTCGTCCGGTACCGCCACCCCCGGCGTCGGATGCGGCCAGTTGGTGGCCCATAGCATCCGCTCCGGTGCAGCCTTGGCCAATGTCTTGGCGAGTTTGCCGACATCGTCATAATTCGGCGGCCCTACCTTGGACACTTCGTAAGGCGCCGACAACTTGACCCAGGTACGGCCGCCGTCGACCAAGCCTTGGAGGACTCGAAATCCCGGATGATCGAGCGGCACCGGCTCGAGGAATTTGCCGACATGATCAACAACGAGCGTGCTCGGCAGACGCTTAAGCATGGCTTCATGGTTGGGCAGGTCGCGTCCGTCGAGTTGCAGTTGCACGTGCCAGCCAAATGGCGCCACTCGTGCCGACATTGTTTCGAGGATCTCCCAGGGCAGCGGTGCGCCCGCGAGCATGAAGAAACGGATACCGCGGGCGCCGAACGTG
>Ga0184625_10000598_pt1 | contig 13895 bp, 9 predicted proteins | sample PLM3_30_b1_FD_133151 | JGI IMG/M metagenome (GOLD analysis project Ga0184625, IMG submission 133151) | Groundwater sediment microbial communities from an aquifer in East River, Colorado, USA - PLM3_30_b1 | ecosystem: Environmental > Terrestrial > Soil > Riparian zone | place: USA: East River... | reverse complement strand
ATCAATTATTTGCTGGTGTTCCTGCAGGCTTTCTTTGCCTAATTCGGCCATAGCTCCAAGCATCAAAATTTTATTCTCTGATTTTTTCTTTGCAAAATTTTCAATAGCCAGTTTCATACTGCTTGGATTAGCATTGTATGCATCAAGAATGATTTTATTTGAATCTTTTTCGATCAATTGTGAACGGCTGTTGGAAGGGGTATAATTTTCGATGGCCGATTTGATTTTGTTTTCGGATACTTCAAAGAATTTTCCAATCGTTACCGCTGCCAGTACATTCGGTAAATTGTATTCACCCACCAATTGTGTTGTAATAACGCCATCTTCGAGTCCTTGTGTGATCTCAACCTTCAAAAAAGTTTCACTCGGAATAACTTTTCCTATTACATGATCATTATCCTTTGTTCCATATTTTATAATGCCACTGATACCCTTACTCATTTCCTGTAAGTAGTCATAATCCCACATTACAAAAGCAAAGCCATGTGTAAGGGTTCGCAGAAAGTCAAACAATTCACCTTTGCCTTTTCTTACCCCTTCTTCGCTGCCAAACCCCTCCAGGTGAGCTTTCCCGCAATTTGTAATTAAGCCATGTGTAGGCAAAGCGATTTGACAATAGCCGGCAATTTCTTTCAGATGATTGGCGCCCATTTCGATCACAGCCATTTCTGCATCCGGTTTAATTTTTAAGATGCTTAAGGGTATGCCGATATGGTTATTAAGATTGCCTTCTGTTGTATAGGTTTTGAATGAAGAAGAAAGAACTGCATGGACCAGTTCCTTGGTTGTCGTTTTTCCATTGCTTCCTGTAATTGCAATAATTGGGATATTGAATTGCTTCCGGTGATACAACGCTAATTCCTGTAAGGATGATAATACATCGGGTACTAAAATAGTTTTCCCTTCTATCTCATATTCTTTTTCATCGATCACAACATAAGCAGCGCCGGTTTCTATAGCTTTCTTTGCAAAAGAGTTACCATTGAAGTTAGGACCCTTTAATGCAAAAAAAATATCCCCGGCTTTTAATTTTCTTGTGTCTGTTTGTACCGAAGGATATTGTTGGTAAATCTTATAAAGTTCTTCGATCATCATAAGCAAATGTAAAGGCATAAATTAAAAAACCCCGCCAATGATGACGGGGCTTTAATATTATGAAATGAAAAGCTTAGCGTTTTTGACGTTTGCTCTTCCACCAGTTACCTGTTTTTCTTTTATTACCTTCTGTGCTTCCCATGCGGCTCATAGCACAACGGAAACCAACAGTTGCACTTGCTTGATCTTCTTCCATGAAGCGACGAGTACCAGGGCTTAGCCAGTAAGCATAGTCAGCCCAGCTACCGCCTTTATACACTCTTGACTTATCACTCACAAGTGTGGTGATGCCATAACCATAGTTAGATTGTGATAAAGAGTCACCATCAATAAAGTTGATAACATTACCACGCTGATAGTTTCTGCGCATCATGCTTTCTTTATCAGTAACGTCAGTATATTTTACACGACCCATACTATCTCTTGCAAAACGGGTTGTAGGATCGGCTGATGAAGAATCTACAACAAGCATCTTCTGATATTTGTTACCACGATAGGGCGCAACGTCATCAGCATCAAGCAATGTAAGTGGTCTGTATACATCGGCTACCCATTCGCTAACGTTACCTCCCATATTATATAAGCCAAATCCATTTGGATAAAACGCTTGTACATCAGCTGTATAGATCGCATCGTCATTTAAACCACCGGCCACACCCGCATAGTCACCATTACCTCTTTTAAAGTTTGCCAGCATCATACCTTGCCAGCTGCCATGACGTGTATCACGCATACCATTCGGGTTATGGCTCCAGGGATAAATTTGTTTGTTCATTGTTAACTCTTCGCCACGCTTCTTTTCACTAGTACTTGGTCTTGGGTTTTGTGCGATATATCCCAATGCCGCATATTCCCATTCAGCCTCTGTTGGTAAACGATAATCAGGCTGAAGAATACCATCTTCCATTGTTACCTGTGTACGCGGCGTTCCCTGCGCAGTTTTTAAAGTACTCTTCTTACCTTGTTTTCCTGGTTGGGGAGCATAAAAACCTAATAAATATGATTTAGTCGTGAAATTATCTTCACCTTGTTGTGCTTGTAAGCCTTGTTTTGCAGCAAGTCCCTTATCAAGAAGTGCACCTTCATTAACACGGTCACTTCTCCACAAACAGAAGTCATAAGCCTGCTTCCAACTAACACCCACAACCGGGTAATTGTTGAAACTTGGGTGACGTAAATAATATTCAACCAACGGTTCATTGTATGCTAACTCACTACGCCAAACAAGTGTATCTGGGATAGCGGCATCAATAATTTTTTGATAACTAGGGTCATTTGCAGGGTCAAAAACACGGCCAAGCCAATAAAGATATTCACGATAGTGAACGTTGGCCACCTCAGTTTTATCAATATAAAATGACGGAACTGTTTGACGACGGGGGATATTATTAAAATCGCCTATCACATCTTCATCAGTTTGGCCCATTGTGAAGGTACCACCGGGCACAAACACAAGACCTGGGCCAGTTGCCTGTTCTTTTTCTTTGGATACCTGGTATCCACCCATATTTTTGTCGTTGTAATTCCAGCCGGTTACATCCGACTTGTCGTATTTCTTTTTGCCAAATAGTCCTTTGCCTTTACATGAAGCTATCAGGACGGCGCAGGATAAAAGGATGATTAAGTTTTTCAGTTTCATAGTTTTTTGTATAAACCTTTGAATTGGAATAAATTTAACGCCGGTTGGGATAAAATATTGCATCTTGATAAGATTTTTAAGATTTTATCTACCGCATCTGCGAATATAGGCAGATTATAATGATTTTATTAAGCAGAAATACTTTTTACGACCTCGTTAAAGCCCCTGATTTTTGCAAGGAAATCATGGGGAGATTTACAGTTATAGCCTTATCGTTAATCTGCCTTTTTGCAACTAATGTTAGTGCTCAAAGGGTGTATAAAACCAATTCTGTTTTGTCGTCAGGCATTTGGAGTAAAGTAGCTGTAAAAGAAAGCGGTATTTATAAAATAGATGTTCCTTTTTTGACGACACTTGGTTTTAATACTTCAAATATTTCATCTGGTTCGATAAGACTTTTTGGAAATGGAGGCAATATGCTTAGCGAAGCAAATGCAGATATTCCCGTTGATGACCTTGCTGAAAATGGGATAATGGTGGTAGACGGCGGGGATGGCATATTTAATGGAAACGATTATTTTCTATTTTATGGAGCAGGACCTCACCGTTGGATAAAGGATTCATTGAATAAAAGATTTAGCCATCAAAAAAACCTTTACTCCGATTCAACTTATTATTTTATTACGATCGGGGGATCGGGAAAAAGAATTACTTCATTACAGGTAAATACTCCGGCAACATTAACGATTAATTCATTTAACGAAAGAATTTTTCATGAGCTTGATACAATCAACCTTTTATCAAGCGGAAAGGAGTGGTTGGGTGAAGAGTTTGCGGATGCGCCGGGTAAAACACTTTCGAGGTCTTTTTCAGTTAGTATACCAAATCTTTTTTTAAGTTCACCCGCAATATTGATCTCGAATTGTGTAGCCAGGTCCATAAATGTTCCGAGCCGTTTTGATGTCCGGGTTAACAATCAATTGGTGCAGCAGATCAATGTTCCATCAACAGGAGCCGGGTTATATGATCTGTTTGCTCAACAATCACAACAGCAATCGGATATTTTGTTATCCCAGGAAGCATTACAGGTCAACTATACTTACCTGCCCGGTGGTTTTAATTCACAGGGTTGGTTGAATTTTTTTGAGATACATGCAAGGAGAAATCTTGTTTTAGGCAGTAACGGTCAATTGCCTTTTCGTGACTGGAACAGTGTTGGAAATAATATCTGTGAGTTTATAATAAGCAATGCCACAAGCAATACACAGGTTTGGGATATTACAGATCCTTTTTCAATAGTTAGAATGCAGGGAAATTTTTCTGTAAATGAGTTTCGTTTTGTTAATGATGCATTACGGTTGAGAGAATACATTGTTTTTAATCATACAAATGCATTGGTCCCTGGAAATGCTGGCCGCATACAAAACCAGGATCTTCACAATTCACAACAAACAGAATTTTTAATTGTTACAAACAATTTATTGCTTTCACAAGCAGAACGATTGGCTGCTTTTCACAGGCAAAGAAATCTGAAAGTGACTGTGGTGACCGCTGACAAGGTTTTTAATGAGTTCTCCTCAGGTATGCAGGACCCGGCTGCAATTCGTGATTTTGTAAAAATGTATTTTGATAAAGCTGGCAGTAACCCAACGAATCGTCCAAAATATTTGTTGCTTTTTGGTGATGCATCCTTTGATTATAAAAGCAGGATCACAAATAATACAAACCTGGTTCCTGCCTATCAAAGTAAAATTTTTCTAGATCCGCTTAGCACTTACACCAGCGATGATTTCTTTGGGTTTTTAGATGACAATGAAGATATCAATTCAGGGCTAGTAACTAATCTTCTTGACATTGGTATTGGCAGAGTGCCAGCAAAAAATCTTGAAGAGGCAAAGAATTATGTCGATAAAGTAAATAGCTATTATAGCAAAGAAAGTTTTGGGGCCTGGCGAAACAATGTTTTATTTATTGCAGACGATGAAGACAACAACCTTCACTTGCAGGATGCTGAATTAATAACAGGAACGGTGTCTGCAAATGCGGTTTTCAATATTCAGAAGGACTACCTTGATGCTTTTGAACAACAAAGTGGCTCTGCCGGCAGCAGGTACCCAACTGTAAATGAAACGATCAACAATCAAATAGCGAACGGGACATTAGTTTTTAATTTTATTGGTCACGGTGGTTCGGCACGACTTGCAGAAGAAGTGATACTTGATCAGCCAATGATAAATGGATGGAGCAATACTAACCGGCTTCCTTTGTTTGTTACAGCAACTTGCGATTTTGCACCTTATGATAATCCATTCACCAATTCACTCGGCGAAAATATTTTACTAAGACCGAAGACTGGCGGCATTGCCATGATGACAACAACACGACTTGTGTTTTCATTTAGCAACCGGATCATGAATAATAATTATATGCAATTTGCAATGCAGCCCGATGCAAATGGTAAATACAGAAGTCTTGGGGAAGCAGTAATGGCGGCTAAAAACTATACTTATCAAAGTTCAGGCGACCTGATCAACAACAGGAAGTTTACATTGCTTGGCGACCCGGCTTTGACGCTTGCATTTCCACAGTTCAAAATAAAAACTACAAAGCTAAATTTCATTGATCCTATATTGCGGACCGATACTTTATCTGCGGGAGAAAAAGTGGTGGTCGAAGGGGAGGTAACCGATAATAATGGTTCTCCACTTTCGTCTTTAAATGGAACCGTTTACCCGACGGTATTTGATAAGCCACAAACTATTACTACAAAAGCAAATGATCCGGGCAGCCAGCAAACATCGTTTCAACAGCGATCAAATATTTTGTTTAAAGGAAAAGCTTCGGTCAGTAACGGCAAATTCAGTTTTTCTTTTAAAGTCCCTAAAGACATCAATTATCAATTTGGCCAGGGAAAAATAAGTTACTATGCCGAGGATGGAATAAAAGATGGGAGTGATTTCTTTAATGGATTTATTATCGGCGGATCGGCAACTTCAGTTGACCTCGATCAAGACGGTCCGGAAATAAAAGCTTGGTTAAATGATGAAAAATTTGTGAATGGTAGTATTGTTAATCAAAGACCAGTATTGATCTTAAGGCTGGTTGATTCATCAGGGATCAACACTTCGGGTACCGGCATCGGCCATGATATTACGGCAATGCTGGATAATAACAGCAATCAAATATTTAATTTGAATAATTATTACGAAGCGGATATAGATCAATACGGGCAAGGGTTTGCCCGCTTTCAATTACCCGAACTAGAGCCCGGCATTCATTCACTGAAAATAAAAGTATGGGATGTGCTCAATAACTCTTCAGAGTTTATACTTGATTTTTCGGTGGTGAATGATGATGAACTGGTGATCGATCATGTTCTTAATTATCCTAACCCCTTTACAACCAAAACACAATTCTGGTTTGAGCATAATAAACCGGGTCAGGATCTGTTCGTCCAGATTCATATATTTTCGCTGACCGGAAGGGTAGTAAAAATGATCGAAAAAACAATAAACACAGACGGAAATCGTTCTTCTGAAGTGGATTGGGATGGCAGAGATGATTTTGGTGATAAAATTGGAAGAGGAGTATATGTGTATCGCCTCAAGGTTTTTTGCCCGGGTTGTAAACCGCGGACAGTCACCGAAAAACTAGTGATCTTTTAAGAAGTATATCTGAACAAAAAATAAATATTTTAAAACTGTAATTTTTAAAATTCCTCTATATTTACAAATAACCTAAACTGTTACTAATGAGACCAACTGCATTTAAATTAACTGCTGCAATCTTCATTCTTGTTGGAATTACCCAATCGACCAGGGCTCAGGATCCGATCAATGTTGTTACCACTGCCGTTCCTTTTTTGCGCATTTCTCCGGATGCACGTTCTGGTGGTATGGGTGAGTTAGGGCTTGCAACTTCACCGGATGCCAATGCATCTTTCTGGAATCTTGCAAAAGTTCCTTATAATACTAGTAAAGGCGGCATCTCTTTATCATATACTCCATGGCTAAAAGATATTCTTAGTGACGTTTATCTTGCATCAGCAGCGGGATATTATAAATTCACTGAAGAACAAGCTATATCTGGTTCATTGCGTTATTTCAGTCTCGGTAATATTCAGTTTACTGATAACCTTGGTAATGATCTCAATACTTTCCGCCCCCGTGAATTCGGAGTTGATGTTGGCTATTCAAGGAAGCTTAATGATAGGTCTAGTATCGGTGTTGGTTTAAAATATATTTATTCAAATCTTGCCCAGGGGCCCGCTGCTGGTAATAATTATAAAGCAGCAAGTGCTGTTGCCGGTGACCTTGCTTATTATTACCAGGGACATAACGACCTTGGACAAGGCTGGGCATTTGGCGCGGTTTTGAGCAACCTTGGTTCAAAGATCTCCTATACTGATAATGCCGATCAAAAAGATTATATCCCTGCCAACTTAGGATTAGGTACTACTTATAAAAGAGTTTTTAACTCTGCCAATTCATTAACTTTTGGTGTTGATCTGAATAAATTACTTGTTCCCACTCCTCCTGCAGATCCAGCTACACCGCAGCAATTAGACGAATACCGCAGTAAAAGTGTAATGAGCAGTTGGTTCAGCTCATTTGCCGATGCACCTGGCGGGTTCAGTGAAGAAATTAAAGAATTCCAGTTATCAATTGGTGCTGAGTACTGGTATAATAATCAGTTTGCACTACGTGGTGGTTATTTCTATGAAGATAAAACAAAAGGAAACCGCCGGTATTTTACAATGGGTGTTGGTATAAAGTATAATAGCTTTGGTCTTGATTTCTCATACCTGCTTCCTTCGGGAAGTGGTGTTGATCGTAATCCTTTATCAAATACATTACGTTTCTCATTACATTTTAGTTTCGATGGAGAAGCTTCATCTTCAACTGGTAATTAAGAATGATAAATAATTAATAGTGACGTCTCGCCTTAGGCGAGACGTCTTTTTTTATATTTGAATAAATAAAGAATTGCATGTCTTATCGAATTGGAAGCGGAGTTGATTTTCACCAGTTACAAAAAGGAAGAGAGCTATGGATTGGCGGGGTGCATATTCCTTTTAAGAAAGGAGCTTTAGGACATAGCGATGCTGATGTACTGCTTCATGCAATTTGTGATGCTTTGCTAGGCGCTCTTGCATTAGGTGATATTGGAGTTCATTTTCCTAATACCTCCGAAGAATTTAAAAATATTCAGAGTATAATATTATTACAACGAACAATGGACCTGGTTAAACAAAAAGGATACTCAGTTGTGAATATTGACAGCACAATTTGTTTAGAGGAACCGAAGCTGAAACAATACACTTCAGAAATGCTAAGAATAATTGCAGGGGCCACCAATGTTTCAGAAAATGATGTTTCAATAAAAGCAACTACAACTGAAGAAATGGGATTTATAGGAAAAGGAAAAGGCATCATGGCATATGCTACAGTATTGCTTCAAAAAGTTTAACTAGTTATTCGTAGTGTAGAACCACCTTTATGCCTTTGAAACTTTAACTTTGCCCGAATGTCGCCAATCAATATAAAGATCGTAAATACATCTGCGAACCCTTTACCACAGTATGCAACAAAAGGATCCTCAGGAATGGATATAAGGGCGTCATTGGACATACCGGTAACTCTTCAACCACTTGAAAGAACTTTGATACCGACAGGATTATTTGTTGAAATACCTAATGGATATGAAATTCAAATAAGACCAAGAAGCGGCCTGGCTATCAAACAGGGGATCACCTGCCTGAATACACCCGGTACAATTGATTCCGACTACCGTGGAGAAATTAAGGTCATATTGATCAATCTTTCTTCGGAAGAGCAGGTTATTAATCATGGTGACAGGATAGCACAAATGATAATACAGAAAACAGAAAGAGCCGAGTTCGAGCAAGTAGAATTTTTAAATGAAACGGAGAGGGCCGCAGGCGGTTTCGGCCATACAGGAAAACAATAGGAATGATAAGGTTTATTTTAATACTAATTACAGGTGCATTGCTGGTATCATCATGCCGGTCTACCCGGAAGATCCAATCGGCTATTTCTGTAAAAAAAGATTCAACAGAAATTGTAAAGCCAACATCTGACCCGCACCAGGATTCAATTAAGTTTATAAAAGATAATTATTACCAGCTTCTCGCAAACAGGATCGAGTTTCAAACTTTTTCTGCTAAGATCAATACAGATTACGAGGGCAGTGATGGAAAAAAGTATGATGTCAATGTCTTTATCAGGATGAAAAAAGACAGTCTCATTTGGATATCAGTAAATGGTGCTTTAGGAATAGAAGGTATGAGGGTATTAATTGATAGGGATTCAGTACGCATATTAAATAAACTGGATAAAGAATACCAGGTACGATCGTTAGAATATCTGACAGAGGTTGCAGCATTACCACTAGATCTGCGTACCGTGCAGGAACTAATTATTGGCAACCCTGTTTTTCTTGATACGAATATTGTTTCTTATTCCACGGATGGGAATAATATCTCCTTATTAAGCGAGGGGCAATGGTTCAGGCACCTGATCTCAATGAATAATAATGATCATCTTGTATTGCACAGTAAACTCGATGATGTTGACATATTAAGAAACAGGACCTGTTTTCTTACCTACTCTGACTATGAAACTGGTAAGGGAGCGAAATTTTCCACCAATCGTACTATATCTGTTACGGAGAAAAACAAACTTGATGTAAAGCTTAATTTCAAGCAATATGCTTTTAATGAAACGTTAAGTTATCCGTTTTCAGTGCCAAAAAACTATAAAAAGAAATTGTAAATAAAATTTAATTTGCAGCTTGTCGTTTTAAATTGATCCCAACCCTTTATTGATTTACCACAAAACAACAGGTAACCATGAAAAAAAGAATCTACCTCTTCTTCGCTATTGTTTTTTCTTCCTGTTTTCTTTTTGCCCAAACAGAAGATAAATCTCAACTGGAAAAAGAAAGACAGGAGATACAAAAGGAGATCAAAGAGATCCAGGGTGAATATGATAAACTAAAAGGCAAAACCAAGCAAATTGTCGGGCAATACAACCTCATTGACAGGAAAATAAAATTGCAGAATAAATATATCAGCAATATCAGCAAAGAGCTTCGCATGATCGATGATGATATTTACCTGAGTAACGTGGAGATCTATCGTCTTTCAAAATTACTGGATACATTAAGGGCTCAATATTCACGCAGTGTGGTATATGCATATAAGAACAGGAGTAACTATGATTTCCTGAATTTTATTTTTTCTGCAAACAGTTTCAATGATGCGATCAAACGGATCACTTATCTTAAAAGCTATCGGGCTTATCGTGAACAACAGGTAAATACCATTAGAGAAACACAGGCATCAATTGCAAAGAAAAAGCAAGACCAGCTAAGTAAAAAGAAACAGAAAGACGATGCGCTCGAAAATCAAACAGAACAAGCCAAAAACCTTGAAGGACAGAAGAAAGAAAAAGATGTAGTTATCAACCAATTAAAATCACAGGAAAAAGATCTTGAAAAGAAACTTAACGCAAAGAAAAAAAGAGTAAGGGAAATAAATACAGCAGTTGATGCGATCGTCAAAAGATTGATCAAGGAAGAGCAAGACAGGCTTAAAGCGTTGGCACCCAAAAACACAAATCCTGATAATCCAAAAACAGGCCCTACAACTGGAGGCAAACCTGTAAAGACGGAGAGCTATCTGGAGCTAAATGCAGAAGCAAAAGCCTTAGGAGTAAGTTTTGAGAACAATAAGAACAAACTTCCGTGGCCGGTTGACCAGGGCTATGTATGCATTCATTATGGTTCTTACACTATTGAGGGAACGAAATTAAAAGGTGATAATCCCGGTATTACTATCTGTACTCCGCAACCTGGTACAAATGTAAAATCAGTATTTGATGGAGAAGTAGTAAGCGTATTTAATATCGGTGATACAAAATCTGTAATGATCCGTCATGGAAAATATTTTACCGTGTACAGCAATCTTTCTTCAGTAAGTGTATCAAAAGGCGCTGAAGTGAAAAGGAATCAATCGATCGGTAAAGTAGCGGTTGATGAAGAGGATGGAGAAGGGGGCAAACTTGAATTTCTTTTAATGAACGAGAACAAAAAATTAAATCCCGAGGTGTGGTTGAATAAATAGAAGTACTTAACTGTTGTCAATATATAGAAGTCATCCCGATAGCTATCGGGATGACTTTTTGCTTTAAAGGAATCTTTCATAAAGATTTTCATAAAGAGGAATGATCTTGCTGATATCATATTCCTGTGCATGTGCAGCCGCTTTTACTTTGAATTTTTTCAGTACCTGGTCATCACGTAAAATTTTTATCGCTTGCTGCCCCATTGTCTTTACATCACCCACATCACCCATATATCCCGTTTCGCCAGGAATATTTATTTCGCTCAAACCACCGGCATTGGTTGTAACGATAGGCACACCGGCAGCCATAGCTTCTAATGCTGCCAAACCAAAACTCTCATATTCCGATGGCAATAAAAACAGGTCTGCTATTGCTAAAATGTCCTCCATTTGCTCCTGCTTACCTACAAATCTTATTTCATCACAAAGATTCAATTCCCGGCAGAGATCTTCGGCAGCAGGTCTTTCGGGTCCATCACCAACAAGCATTAACCTGCTTGGTATTTTATCATTTACTTCTTTAAAGATCTTTATTACATCCGGTATGCGTTTCAATTTTCTAAAGTTAGATGCATGCATTATAACTCTTTCACCGTTTGGAGCGATCATCTTTTTAAATGCATCGATCGGCTTGCGGGTAAAACGACTTACATCTACAAAATTCTTGATCACATCGATCTCTTTTTGAATTTTGAAATGCTTATACGTTTCGTCACGAAGATTGTCTGACACAGCCGTGATTGCATCACTCTCATTAATAGAAAAGGTTACTACAGGTGCATAGGTTTTATCTCTTCCTACAAGGGTAATATCTGTTCCGTGCAGGGTTGTAATAACCGGGATATTCTTTCCTTCTTTTTTTAAAATTTGTTTTGCCATATATGCGGCAGACGCATGTGGTATGGCGTAATGTACATGCAGCAGATCAAGGTTATTGTTTTTAATAACATCCACCATCGTGCTGGCAAGGGCCGTTTCGTAGGGCGGATAATCAAACAGCGGGTAGGTAGGAACATGCACTTCGTGGTAAAATATATTAGGAGTAAAAGAACCCAGTCTTACCGGTTGCTGATAAGTTATAAAATGCACCTGGTGACCTTTCTGTGCCAATGCTTTTCCAAGTTCAGTTGCTAATACTCCTGACCCTCCGAATGTGGGATAACAAACAATTCCTATTCTCATGGTTTTTGTGATGGTCATAGTCCCCGAAGGTAAATACTTAAATTTTATTTGCTGTTGCCGCTTATATCAATAATTTGTTACAAAACCGGGCATTCTTTATTTTCAGCCTCCGGAAATCCTTTTGATACACAAAACACAACACATGAAGAAGATCTTATTTATTGCCATTGCATTTTTATTTCTTAAGAACGGTTTTTCACAAAGCGAAGATTCGATCACGATAAAGAAAATTTCTGATGAGATACTGACAAATGGAAAAGCCTATGATAATCTTCGTTATTTAACCAAACAAATTGGCGGAAGGCTAAGTGGCTCATCACAAATGGTAAAATCCGAAAAATGGGGTGTAGGAGTAATGAAGGAAAGCGGCGCTGATAAAGCATGGCTGCAGGAATGTATGGTGCCGCATTGGGTAAGAGGAGGAATAGATAAGGCGACTTGTTATTATGGCGGCGACCCAAAATTTGTAAAGTCTTTAGATGTTTTGGCATTGGGAAATTCTGAGGGAACAAAAAATAAGGAACTGAGAGCAAGGGTCGTTTTAGTAAACTCCTTTGAGGAACTGGAGAAGAAGAAAGATTCTTTAAAAGGAAAGATCGTTTTTTATAATTATAAATTTAATCCTACATATGTCCAGACATTTCGTTCTTATGGCGAAGCTTCCACTTATCGTGGCAGCGGACCAGGCCGTGCAGCAAAATATGGAGCGGTAGCAGTAATAGTAAGAAGCATGAGTCACAGCGTTGATAACAATCCGCATACCGGGGCAACAAGATATGATTCGGCTTATGCAAAGATCCCTGCTTTGGCAGTTGGTCTAAGAGATGCAGATTGGTTGAGCAAAAAGATCGAGGAAAACAGGATCATCAGTCTTACTATAAAAACGAATGCACATTTTCTTCCCGATACGATCGGGCACAATGTGATCGGTGAGTTGACGGGCTCAGAATACCCCAATGAAATAATTACTATTGGCGGACATCTTGATTCCTGGGATCCCGCTGAAGGTGCTCATGACGATGGGGCTGGTTGCGTGCAGACGATGGAAATATTAAGAGCATTTAAAGCGATCGGTTATAAACCAAAGCGGACGATACGTTTTGTTTTATTTGCCAATGAAGAAAATGGTTTACGTGGCGGTAACAAATATGCAGATGAAGCAAAAGCAAAAAATGAGAAACACATTTTTGCATTGGAAAGTGACGCCGGTGGATTTACGCCAAGAGCATTTGGGTTTACCATGAGTGAAGAACAGTTTCAAAAAGTGTTACTGTGGAAACCATTGATCGCACCTTACGGTTGCAGTGAGTTTAATCGTGGCGGCGGTGGCGCTGATATAGGCCCGCTCAGACGAGCATTTCCAACAACTGCATTAGGCGGTTTATCTCCCGATTCACAGCGTTACTTCGATATTCATCATGCAAGAAATGATGTTTTTGAAAATGTAAATAAAAGGGAACTTGAATTAGGTGCAGTGAATATGGCGGCATTGATCTATTTGATCGACAAATACGGATTATAAGAGGATGAATTTTATGTAACCAACCTTTGAATTATTATTAAGCTTTTGTTGTGTCACTCAATTGTGCTTTCGGTAATTCTATTCAGCTTTTATTTCTCGCAGCGATGGCAATGAGGCGGCGACGCAACGTTGTGTATTTTCTTTGCGAACGCTGCGTGAACTTATTGAAGTAAATTCTTAATTGAGGTAGCTACAGAAGAAAAGGGAAATGACTCGACAATCTTTTGCATCTGTTTTTTTATTTCTGCAGTGCCAAGATTTCCAATTGAACCTTCATGTGTATGATGAACTGAGGTATCGTATTTAAAATTGCCAGCTTCAATATCAAGTCCCACTTTTTTATAAGCATCTCTGAATGGCATACCCGTATT
>Ga0184625_10000597_pt1 | contig 13908 bp, 15 predicted proteins | sample PLM3_30_b1_FD_133151 | JGI IMG/M metagenome (GOLD analysis project Ga0184625, IMG submission 133151) | Groundwater sediment microbial communities from an aquifer in East River, Colorado, USA - PLM3_30_b1 | ecosystem: Environmental > Terrestrial > Soil > Riparian zone | place: USA: East River... | reverse complement strand
CCGTGTATATCGGCAAGCTGGTCGGCATCGTCGCGCTCCTGCTTGCGACCGAGGCCGTCATCGTGCCGCTCGTCGCGCTGCTGTTTCAGGCGCGCCTCGGCGACCATCTTCTGCTGATCTCGGCGCTCCTGCTGTTCGGCACGGTCGGCTTTGCGACCGTCGGCACGCTGTTCGCCGCGATGCTGGCGCGCGCCAGGAGCCGGGACGTGCTCTTGCCGATCCTGTTGTATCCGGTCACAATCCCGGTGATGATCGCGGGGGTCCGGGGGACCGCCGCCCTCCTTGCCGCGGAGCCGCAGCTCGACATGGCGAGGCTCTGGGTGATGATGCTGCTCTCCTTCGACGTGGTGTTTGTGACCTTGTCGCTGTGGACGTTCGAAGCGCTGATGACCGAATAGTGAAAGTGATGGCCCGATAACCATGCGCAAAGCCGTCGTCCCGCTTCTCGCCGCCGCCGGGTTGATCTTCATGACCGCGCCGATCATCATCGCGCGCGCGCGTTATGAATCGACCATGGGCCTGGTGCAGAAGATCTTCTATTTCCACATGCCGCCGGCGATGTTGATGCTGCTCTCGGCGATCTTCTGCGGCATCGTCAGCGCGATTTTCCTCGTCAGGCGGCGTCCGTTTTACGACTGGATGGCATTCGCCGCCGCCGAGCTGACGGTGCTCTACGGCGCGATGGCGATGGTCACGGGACCGCTGTGGGCGCGAAAGGCGTGGGGCGTCTGGTGGGTGTGGGACGCGCGGCTCACCATGTCGCTCTTGATGTGGATGGTGTTTGTCTCCTACCTGCTGCTACGCCGTTATGGCGGACCTGGATCGGAGACGCTGGCGGCCGGGCTCGCGCTCTTCGGCATGGCGACGGCGCCGTTTGTCTATCTATCGGTGAACATCTGGCGCACGATTCATCCGCTGACATCGGTCGTGCCGACGCTGCCGGTCGACTTCGCGTTCGCCCTGTGGTACTCGTTCGCCGGATTCCTGCTGTTGTACATTGCGCTGATGATGCTGCGGATGACCATCGAGCGGCAGCGCACGCTGCTCGATCATCTCTATCTCGAGAGCGAAGAATGAAACGAATCTGCCTCGCCGCGCTGCTGCTGATGAATACGGTCGCGTTCGCGCAGCCCGGCCAATCCGAGTTCAAGCCGGTGACCGAAATTCCCGCCAGCGAGCAGTTGCCGTCGGCGCCGCTCGTGATCGCCGCCTACGCGTTCGTCTGGCTGGCGTTCGTGTTTTACGCCTGGACGATGTGGCGCAAGCTCGGCAAGGTGGAGCAGGAGCTCCGGACGCTGTCCGCGCAGATTGTGAACAAACGGCCATGAATTTCGCCAACATGACGTCGGCGCACTTCATCTTCATCCCCGTCGTCTTGTTCGTGGGAGTGGTGATTGGCTGGATCCTCGGCTCGCGCGCCGCGCAGGATGCAATAGCGATGGAAATGAAGAAGCGCGAACGACGGGAGGCTCGGTAGTCTTCCCTGTTGCAATTTCTTCAACGCCGTGGCGCTGGGACGCCGCGGAAAAGTGCAATGTGTTCTCGCCTGACTAGTTAAATTTTCTGGATTCGCCATTGCACCTCCGTATCTAAGGAGGTGCAGAATGGACCGCCAAGCGCTGGATGGAATCACGCTCGTCATCATTCAGGCCGCAATAGAGGTACATCGGATCTTAGGCCCCGGCCTGCTCGAAAGCTTGTATCGAGAATGCCTGGTGTCCGAACTCCAGGAGCGCAGGCTCAAGGTGATTGTTGAGACCTTGGTACCGATCTCCTACAAAGGGAAGCCTCTCAACGGGCACTACCGGATCGATTTGTTGGTTGAAGACGCGGTGATCATCGAACTGAAATCGGTCGAGGCCGTACTGCCCGTCCATTGCGCGCAGGTACTTTCATATTTGCGGCTCACGGAAAAGCGCGTAGGGTTGCTAATCAATTTCAATGTTAGCTATCTGAGGCAGGGCGTCCGCCGTATTGTCAACAGGTTCTGATCGAGCCCTTGTATTTCCCAGCGCCTCGGCACCTCGGCGTTGAGAGCGGACTACCTGCCCATTCCGAGTCTGTACGCCAGCATCGGTGGCAGGCCGGCATCGAGAATCTTCTTCTGCGCCGCTTCGATCGGATACGCCACCCGATAGAGCGTCACCACCATGCGATCGAGATCCGCAATCGCATATGCGGCGCGCGAATCGCCGTCGCGCGGCTGGCCTACCGACCCGGGATTAATCAGGTACTTCGAGCCGGCGTCGAGGGTGACGGCGAATTCCGGGTGCCCCTGCGGCGCCTCGATCTCGAGCCGCCGCTGGCCGTCCATCCTCGCGGTGAGCGCGACGTGGGTGTGGCCGTACAGGCAGAGCGCCGAACGCGCCGCGGCGATCGAACGCGCGGCATCGATGTCGGCCACCACGTACAGATCTTCGTCGAGCGGCGAGCCGTGGGAAATCTCGATGGCGCCGTCAACAACCAGCGGTCCGGCGGGCAGATCGCGCAGGTAATCGAGGTTCTGCGGCGTCAGCGAGTCCCTCGTCCAGCGTGCCGCAGCTTTGGCCATCGGATTGAAGTCCTCGGCGTTGTCGAGGCCCGAGGCCACTTTGTCATGATTACCCCGCACGATCGCCCTCGCCCCGAGATTGCGCACGCAATCCACGACAGCGTTGGGATCGGCCCCGTATCCGACCAGATCGCCAAGCACCAGCACCGCATCGTAGCGCTGCGCCGCCGACGCGCGGAGCACCGCATCGAGGGCTTCGAGGTTGCTGTGAATATCGCTGAGGGCCAGATAGCGCATCGCTACTCGAGCTGCTCGATGAGCTGTTCGACGAGCTCTTCACTGCGCGCACGCGAGGCATCGAGGCGCAGCTGGGCCTGCTGGTATGCGAGCCGGCGGTTCTCGTACAGCATCGCCATCTGAACGCGGTCGTTGGCGAGCGGCCGGCGTCCGTCGGCGGGAATTCGGGCGAGCAGCACATCGAAGGGCACGTCGAGCCATACCGACACGCCGTCGGCGTTGATCGCCGCGCGGTTTTCGGGGTCGATGAACGTGCCGCCGCCCGTGGCCACCACGGCGTGGCGCTGCGGCAGCAACGACCAGATCACCTGCCGCTCGACCGCGCGGAAGTAGGGCTCTCCCTCGCGGGCAAAAATCTCCGTCACCGTTCGCCGCTCGCGCGCCTCGATGAGTGCGTCGACATCGTCGGCTCGCCATCCAAGACGGCGCGCCAGCGCCTGCGCCAAAGTTGTCTTTCCAGCAGCCATGAACCCGACCAGATAAATTTTGTCCGTCTTCAAGAGGGGATTACTCGCCGCCCGGCGCTGGATGCGACGACCCCGAGGCCGTCGAAGGGCTACAGAGCGATTCCAGCGTAGAGAAGAACTCAGGATATGAAATGGCGACCGAGTCGGCGCCGCTGATCGTGGAAGGGGAGTCCGCACCGAGCGCGGCAATCGCAAATGCCATCGCCAGCCGGTGGTCTCCGGCGGCGTCGGCCGTCCCGCCGCGTAGACGGCGCGAGCCCCGCAGGTGGAATCCGTCGCTGAACTCCTCGACATCTGCTCCTAACGCCTGAAATCCGCGCACGAGCGCGCTGATACGATCGCTTTCCTTGACCCGCAGCTCCGCCGCGCCCGTGACGTGCAGCTCCCCCCCGAGGCTGGCCCAGGCAGCAAGGGCAGGAATCTCGTCGATGAGATATGGAACTTGATCTGCTCCTAGTGTTAACGAACGAAGCGTCCCGTACCGAACACGCACGCGTCCAGAAGGCTCACCACCGGCTTCGCGGTCCACGTACTGGTCGACGACCGCACCGCCCTGACGGAGCACGTCGAGCAGCGCGATGCGCGTAGGATTGAGCCCTACGTTGTGAATCTCCACGTCCGAGCCCGGAATGCCTGCCGCGGCCGCCACCCAGAACGCTGCCGAGGAAATGTCCCCAGGGACGATGAACTCCCCGCCGCGAAGTGTCTGACCTCCATCGAGCTCAATCGTGTTGCCGCTCGCCTCGACGATGGCGCCGAAGGCGCGCAGAGCGAGCTCCGTATGATTTCGAGTGGCAACAGACTCCTCGACGACGGTCCTTCCGCTGGACTGGAGACCAGCCAGAAGGACGGCACTCTTCACCTGGGCGCTCGGCACTTCGGTGCGGTACCGGATCCCACTCAGGGCTGCGCCGTGAATCGTGAGCGGCGGCTTTTTGTCGTGCGACTCGATCCGCGCGCCCATCAGCTCGAGGGGCACCATGACGCGTCCCATCGGCCGCCTCGACAGCGACTCGTCGCCGACCAGGACTGACGTAAACGAATGGGCCGCCAGAACGCCGGACAGGAGCCGCATCGTCGTGCCCGAATTCCGCGCGTCGAGCGGCGCCGCCGGGGCGCGGAGACCGCGCAGGCCGCGGCCTTCGATTTCTACGGTCAACCCGCGCTCGGCGGAACGGGTTCGCCGAATGGCGACGCCCGCGCCGGCCAGGCAGTCCAGCGTGGCGGCGCAATCGGCGCCCTGCGAGTACTGCGCAATCGTCGACCGTCCCGCTGCCAGTGCGGCCAGCAGGGCGTAGCGATGAGAAATGGATTTGTCGCCGGCAAGCCCGACCGTCCCCGTGATGCGGCGGGCAGGCCTCACCGTCGTTGCGGCGATCGAAGCCATCGGGAGACTATACTACGTCGGACACGATGACCTGCGGGTACCGGGATGTGCATCTCGAGATTCACAGCACGATTGAAGCGCTTGATCTTGTGCAGGCGGTCACGGAACACATCGCCCGCCGGCTGGGCTTCGACGAGGAATCCCTCCACTGGACGGCGATGGCCGTTCGTGAATCCGTCGTCAACGCCATCACTCACGGAAACGGGAGCGACCCTGCCAAGATTGTGTTCGTCGACTACTGCGCCACGCCCGAAGCCCGGCCTGCCGAATTCATCGTGTCGGTGCGCGATCAAGGCCCTGGCTTCGATCCAGACACGCTGAAGGACCCTCTCGCGTTCGAGAACATGCTGAGCACGAGCGGACGAGGGGTCTTCATGATTCGCCAGTTCATGGACGACGTATCGATACGCCGCATGCCTGAGGGCGGGATGGAGGTGCGGATGATGAAGCACATCCGCCCGAACGAATGACGCGGGACCCCCTGTTGCTCTCCACGGCGATCGAAGCCGTGATGAAGGCCGGCGAGATTCAGATGAGCTTCATCGACACCGGATTCGCGGTGTCGCACAAAGGCACGATCGACCTGGTCACTGAGGCGGACGTCGCGGTCGAGACGATGTTCCGCAAGATGATCGCCGAGCGCTTTCCCGACCACACCATCCTGGCCGAGGAATTCGGCGAGGACGCGGCGACGCAAGGCGCGTCGCACTGCTGGATATTCGATCCGATCGACGGCACCAACAACTATGCGCATGGCCTGCCGATCTTCTGCTCGTCGCTGGCACTCGAGATCGACGGCAAAGGGGAGATCGGCGCGATCTACGATCCGACGAGGAAAGAACTATTCGTTGCCGAACGCGGCGGCGGAGCGCTGCTGAACGGCCGGCCGATCCATGTGTCGAACGCGTCGACGCTGGTGGAATCGATGCTCGTGACCGGATTTCCGTACGACATCCACCAGCGCATCCCCGAGATTGTTGGATTGTTCGGCGAATTCGTCGGCAAGGCGCGCGCAGTGCGACGCCTCGGGTCGGCCGCACTCGACCTTTGCTACGTGGCGGCGGGCCGCATGGACGGATTCTGGGAACAGGATTTGAAGCCGTGGGACATTGCCGCCGGCACCATCATCGTCGAGGAAGCGGGTGGCAAGGTGACCGATTTCGCCGGCGAGCCACATGCCTCGCGCCGGCCGCAGCTCCTCGCCACGAACGGAAAGATCCATGAGGAGATGATGGCGATCACGAGGGAGTTTCTCAGATCTAGAATCTAAGAACTAGATTCTAGTTTTTAGTTTCTAGATTCTAGTTTTTGGCTTTGTACAGCGCCACCCCGCCGTCCGCACACAGGCGTGTGAAGCCCGTTGTAAATGCAGACGACTCCCGGGCGCGCTTGGCCAATACGTCGCCGCCTTCGGCGCGCTCCTCGATCAGAATCCATCCGACCCGACCCTGCGGGGCCTCAACCGCTTCCTGCCAGTAGGGAAGCGTGCCTTCGTGCACGAAATCGCGGATGTTGATGCCGGCGTGTGACAGCTCCTGCATGTAGTGCGCGAGCGAGCCCATGCTCGCGAGGATGCGTTCGCCGTGATATTCGCGCGCCAGGCATGCCGTGACATTCTGCCGCGCGCGGCTGAAAGGCACATCCCACTGTGCTTCCTCGACCATTGGCGCGTGGGCGTTCAGCGGCCTGCTCGCCACTATCAGCCACACCGCCATCGCCACCGCCGCGGCGTCGCGCCACCGGCCCCTGAGCATGCCCAGCGCGATGCCCGCAAAGACGGCCGCGCCCACTGAGGGGGCGACGATGTAACGCATGCGGAACGGGTGGCCGTTGAAGAATGCGTACGCCGGCAGCACCATGAAGGCAACCAGCGCGAGGACGGCGAGTTGCCCTGCATCCGCCGGCCGCCGTATGGCGCGCGCGAGCACCAGAAGCACTCCTCCAAGCGCCAGCAGAATCAGCGGCGTGCCGATCAGAAGCCGCATTCCGTAAACGACGGCCATGAAGGCTTTCCACACATTGCCGGTCGCCACATTGTCGGGCACGTAGAACCCGCCGGTCACGAACCAGGCGCCGGTCGTGAACCAGCTGTGGAAGAAAAACATGACGATGGCAAGGATCGGATAGATGGCAAGGTCGGCTGTCGACCTGATCGCGGCGCGTAAGGTGAAGCCGCTCCGCCACAGGGCAATGCCACCGAGCACAAGTACGGCGGCGGTGACGAGCCACGCTTCGTACCGGGTAAGGCACGCGAGGATAAGGCACCAACCTGCCTTCGCACGCGCCCGCTTCGTCTCACGTGCGGAGGCGGGCGTCGTGCTTACCTCGACCCAGTCGTAGACGAGGCTGATCGACAGCAGGACCAGCCCGAACAGCAAAGGCTCGGTCATCGGCGTCGATTGCAGATAAAGCACATCGGGATTGAGAGCAAACAGCGCGACCGCGATCGCCGCCGCGGCTCGAGAGGTGGTGACACGAAGCACGAGATGCGCGATGGCGTAGCAGGCGAGCGCGAACGACGCGATCGATATCGCCACGGCTGAGGCGCCGGTGCGGTAGAAGACATCGATCTGCACCGGCAGCAGGTTCAGCAGGTGCGGCAGCGGCAGCCAGACGGCGCCGATCTGCGAGTACTCCGGCGTCAGGCTGTCGAGCACCCGGCGCGCGACGACCAGATGCGCCTTCGCGTCATAGTGGCTGAGCGTGAGTCCACGCCGGTAGTAGAAGATTGCAGCCGCGGTGCCAATCAGCAAACCGCACGCGGCGAGCAGTTTCGGAAAACGATCGGTCACTTCGAGCATAGAATAGTAATCTCTCGATGGCGCGAATCACAGCATGGATTGAAGCCTTCGCGCTCAGCGTTGGCGGGCCGGGTCTCTTCATCATCGCCTTTCTCGATTCGTCGTTCCTCTCGTTTCCCGAAGTCAACGATCTGCTCATCGTACTGATGGTCATCAACCATCCGGAGCGCATGCCGTTCTACGCGACGATGGCCACGCTGGGCTCGGTCGCCGGCTGCCTTGCGCTCTACTACGTCGGCCGGCGCGGAGGCAAAGCGCTGCTTCAGAAGCGATTCAAAGGCGGGATGGTGGACCGCGCGTCGGCCCTGATGCGCAAGTACGGTGCGATGGCGCTAATCGTCCCCGCGCTGCTGCCGCCGCCCGCGCCGTTCAAGATCTTCGTGCTGATGGGCGGTGTGGCGAACATCCCTGTCAGGACCTTCGTCATGTCGATCGCGGTCGGCCGCGGCGTCCGATATTTCGGCGAGGGGATTCTGGCGGTGCTCTACGGCAAGCAGGCGCTCGATTACATCCATGAGAACAGCCGCACGGTCGGCCTCGTGCTGGGCCTCCTCGTGCTCGCTGCCGGTGCCGGGTACTACGTCTGGAAGAAGCGCACGCAGCCGACCTGAAGGTCGGCCCTACAAGTGGCCTAAACGCCTGTATAATGGCCACTTAATCCGGGGGGGATGGCAACCCTGGACCAAAAAATGACCGTCGAGCTGTCCGTCGTCATTCCGATTCGCAACGAATCGCCCAATATCGACGCGCTGTATGTCGAGATGACGGAGGCGCTCGAGCGTCTGGGCCGTCCTTACGAGGTGCTCGCGATCGACGACGGCAGCACCGACGACAGCTTCGATCGCCTCGTTCGGTGCCAACAGCGCGATCCGCGCTGGCGCATTATCCGCTTCCGCAGAAACTTCGGACAAACCGCGGCGTTTTCTGCCGGCTTCCGCCACGCCCGCGGGCGGCTCATTGCCACGGCCGACGGCGACCTTCAGAACGACCCGCGCGACTTGTCCGACATGATCCGCCGTATCGAAGAGGGCAGCGACATCGTCTGCGGCTGGCGGAAGGATCGCAAGGACGCATGGCTGACCCGCCGGCTGCCGTCGGAGCTCGCCAACAAGCTGATCTCATGGTCGACGGGCGTGAAGCTGCATGACTATGGCTGCTCGCTCAAAGTGTTCCGGTCGGAGGTCGTCAAGCCGCTGAAGCTGTACGGCGAGATGCACCGTTTCCTTCCTGCCATCGCCAGCGAAATGGGCGTCACGATTGACGAAGTCGTCGTCAACCATCGCGCGAGAAAGCACGGGCTCTCGAAATACGGCCTGTCGCGGACGTTCCGCGTCGTCCTGGATCTGCTGACCGTCAAGTTCCTGCTCAGCTACTCGACACGGCCGCTCCAGATGTTCGGTCTCATCGGCGTGCCGATGGGATTCGTCGGATTCGTGATTGCGGCGTACTTGTCCTACGAGCGCCTGTTCGACCACGAGTCGATCGCCAATCGTCCGCTGCTTCTGCTCGCCGTGCTGCTGATTTTCACGGGCATTCAGCTGGTCACGATGGGCCTGCTCGCCGAGATCATGGCGCGCACCTACCACGAGTCGCAGGACAAGCCGATTTACGTGATTCGCGACGTGCGCGAGTCCCCCCAGCCCGAACCGATCCCGCATTCATTGAGCGTCTAGTGGTCAGCGTAGTTCTTTTTTCGGGTGGACGCGGTTCGGACGTCCTGTCGCGGCAGCTCATCGGCCATCCTGAGGTCGCGCTGACGATTGCGATCAACGGCTACGACGATGGCGCGTCGACGGGAGAGGTGCGGCGATTTCTCGGCGACAGCCTCGGGCCTTCCGACTTTCGCAAGAACGCGTCTCGCGTCGCGCGCGAAACGCGTTCGTGCCCGGCCGGCATCATCGAAATGCTCGACACCCGGCTGCCCGACCCGTGCTCACGCGAAGACGCGCTGCAGGCGCTGGAGGGTGTCGCCGCCGCGGGCGGCGCGGAGATGCGCCAGCGAGTCGACGCCGTCCGTCATGAGCTCGAATCTGGCCGCGCCTTCGAGTTCTCCGACTGTGCGATCGGCAACCTCGTGTTTGCCGGCTGCTATCTCTATCGCGGCCGCCGCTTCAACGACGCCGTCGATGACTATTGCGCGCTGCTGGGACTGCCTGCGGGACTTGTCGAGAACGTCAGCGATGGCACCAATGCTTTCCTGGTGGCGCTCGAGCGCGATCGCGGGTTGCTGGTCAGCGAAGCGGAGATCGTCGACGGGAAGCAGCAAAACCGGATCTCGGATGTCTTTCTGATCGATCGCGCCTTGTCCGAAGACGACCGCGCTGCGCTGGCGCGGCTGTCGAGAGAAGAGTGCGCCAGGTGGCTCGAGGACCGGTCCAGACCGATCCCGCTGAACAGGCGGCTTCGCGAGCGCATTGGATCGGCCGACCTGATCATCTATGCGCCTGGAACGCAGCACTCGAGCTTGTTTCCGTCCTATCTGACGAAGGACCTGAGCAGGGCAATCGCCTCGAATCTGACCGCGATCAAGCTGCTCGTCACCAACATCCAGGCCGATGCCGAGATCTCAGGCAGCAGCGCCGTCGACATCGTCGAGCGCGCCGTCTACTACCTGAAAGAAAAAGGGAAGCTGCCGCTTCCGGTGCCGACGCTCATCACGCACTACATCATCAACGACCCGAACATCCAGGAGACGGACGCTGACGCCGGATATGTGCCGCTTGGACATCTCGAGACGCTCGAGGATCCGCGCCTCGTCCGCATCGGACATTACGAGGACGGCGTCAGCGGCAGGCACGACGCGTCGAAGGTACTGACGCCGTTTCTTGAATCGTTCGTGACGCAGCGCCGCCGCCAGCGGCTGGCCGTGTGGCTGTATGACGCGGCCTCACTCAACAAGCTCAGCCAGTCGGTCCTCGAGATGCTGCGCGCCGGCATTCAGGATCTCGCGGTCGATGTCACCGCCTTTTACACCGCCGACACCGATCTGGACGACGCGTTCATGCAGCCGCTGCCGATCGCCCTTCAGAATCTTCGAAGCGGATCGATCGCGCCCGGCAAGGCATTCGTGCAGGCGCTCGCCGAACGAGAGTTCGATTATGCCGCGCTGTTCGAGTCGTCCGGCATGTACCGCGGAGAGGATCTCGTCAGCGTCATATCGCCGCTGATGAGCGGGCGGCTCGACGCGGTGTGGGGAAGCCGCCGGCTGTCGCTGAAAGACATCGAAGCGTCGTATCGTCTTCGCTACAACCACAAGGCGCTGCTGGGATCCTTCAGCTACATCGGCAGCCACCTGTTGAGCGCGGCCTACCTCGCGCTCTTCGGCCGCTATATTTCCGACACGCTGTCCGGCGTGCGGGCGGTGCGGACGGGATTTCTCACGAGCCTGCCGGTGGCGCCCGACGACAAGCTCGCCAACCAGTACCTGTTGTGCGCGCTTCTCAGCGAAAAGGCCGACGTGCTCGAAACACCGGTGCAGTTTCTTCCGCTCTCACCTGGCCGAGTGCGCCGGACGACGCTCGCTGAGGGCCTGCGATCGCTGGCGGTGATCGCGTGGCAGCGGATGACGCGCACCAAACGCGGCATCGCGACCACGGCCACAGCGGCCGACTTGAAGCCGCGAGCGGCGCGGAGCGGGGCTGGAGGCCCTCGCAATTAAGGACGTGACACAGCGTGCGCACGCCTGACACGGTCCTCATCATCCCAGCCGCAGGGGCCGGCACCCGTCTTCAATCCGCGACGCCAAAGGTTCTGGCGCCCGTCAGCGGCCGCGCGATGATCGACTATCTATTTGATCGCTATCGAGCGGCCGTCCAGCGGTTCGTCCTGGTGGTGCATCCGTCATTCGAAGCCGCGGTGAGACGGCATGTCGAACAGATCGCGCCGTCGTTGGACGTGCGGTTCGCGAATCAACAGCAGCCGACCGGGATGCTCGACGCGATTCTTCTCGCAGCCGAAGCGGCCGCGCACCGGCCTGCGGACCGCGTATGGATTACCTGGTGCGACCAGATCGGCGTGCACCCCGACACGATTGCCACGCTCGGCCGGTTGTCTCGCGCCGAATCGAGCGCCGCCGCGATTCTCCCGACCTCGACGCAACCATCGCCCTACATCCATCTCGAGCGTGACCCGAACGGACAGATTACGGCGATCCGGCAGCGCCGCGAAAGAGACGAGATGCCGCCGGTGGGCGAGAGCGACATGGGATTGTTCTCGCTTTCTCCCGATGCCTACTTCCGTTGGCTTCCGGAGTTTGGTCTCGAAGCGGCGCAGGCATCGGCAACCCGCGAGCGCAATTTCTTGCCGTTCATACCGTGGCTCGTCCGGCGCGGACACCCGGTTGTCACATTCCCATCGGCTAACGAGCTCGAAGCCATCGGCATCAACACGCCTGACGATCGACGGCGGCTCGAAGCCTATCTGCGGACGCTGGAGCACCAGTGAAGCGGCTATCTATCGTCATTCCGGCCTACAACGAAGAGCGTTTCATCGGCACCCTGCTGGAACGGATCCGCGCGGTCGATCTGACGCCGCTTGGCCTCGACAAGGAAATTATCGTGGTCGATGACTGCTCGAAAGATGCCACCGCCGCAATCGTGGGACGGTTCGCGGATGTGACGCTGTGCCGGCACGAAAAGAACGCGGGCAAGGGGAGAGCAGTGCGAACCGGCATCGCGCGCGCCAGCGGCGACTATCTGATGATTCAGGATGCCGATCTCGAATACGAGCCGCAGGACTACGGGCCGATGGTCAAGGCCCTGCTGTCGAAACAGGCCGATGTGATCTATGGCAGCCGCTACACAAAGGGTCTCTTCGGCAGCAAATATGCGCAGCAATCCTGGCCGGCATACCTCGGCGGGCGCAGCTTGAGCATAGCGGCGCTCGCATGCACCGGCCGTTATCTGACCGACACCGTCACCGCGCTCAAGCTCTTTCCTCGAACGCTGCTCAACGAGCTCAACCTGCAGACGACAGGGTTCGAGCTCGATCACGAAATCACGTCGAAAGTACTGGCGCGCGGATGCCGGATTATCGAAGTGCCGATTCAGTACTTTCCGCGGAGTCGCGAAGAGGGAAAGAAGATCGGCGCCAAGGACTGGGTCAGGGGGCTGCGGACGTTCTGGCGATATCGTCGGGGATAAACGCGATCCAAGCGCCCAGCAGCCTGCGGTCGCGGCTCTGTTCGATCTCGGCAGGAACGAAACCATCGGCGCTGGTGATCGTGAGCGGGATGAATCGCTCGCCTTGCCTGGACGGGACCGTGACGCGTTCGGTCACACCCGGCGTCAACTCGAGCGACTTCGACCAGCCAGGCGTCGCGAACGTGACGACGTTCGGCCGCGCTCCACTATGAACGGCAAGAAGAACACCGGAATCTTCCTCCCTCACCTTCAGCAGCGTCATGCGCACAGTTGTCCGCCCCCTCACCCAGAAGCCGTCCGCCTCCGGGTACGCGGAGCTGTCGTGAAAAAATATCCGGACGGGCGCAAATACGGCAGCGGAGAGGACTGTGCCGGCAGGAAACCGCTTGCGCGCCTCCACCACGTCGCGCGGACTGACACTCAACTCAGCGATTGTTCCCTCGACGGCTCTCGGCGCACGGAAGCCGACGAATTCGGCATCAAGCGGCAGGTCGAACTCGCGCTGGACGCGCTGGCCGCGGCCCAATGTCAGCGGCCAGGTTTCCAGCGGCCGGCCTTCCCGGCCGACCTGCAGAGCCATCGACGCATCTGGAACGGTCCCGGCTGAATCAGAGCCCTTGAGATCGAGCACATACGTACCGGCCGGCAATCGAAACCGCGCGTTCAGGACGACCCTGACAGGCTGGCGATCGGTCCGCTGATCGGGAACGGCGGATAGCCGGAACAACGCGGGCAGCTCTGCGGGGCTGACGTGTGAAAACGCGTCGTAGCGGATGGCGATGGGGCGCGCGATCGGATCGAGCGTCTCCAGCATGGGAAACATCGCGCGTCCTTCGACGTCAAAACGCTTCGAGGCGTCCGGCACTATCGCGGCGCTCGCGGTGGCGAGCGCGACAAATCCCAGCACCGTGCCTAACGCCGCGGCGAGCGCTGCGCGTCCCTCGGACGCCGCCGCCCGTCGCGCGAGCAGCCATGAGACGACCACGAACCCGGCCAGCCATAGCAGAACACGAATCGATGAAGCGCGAGTGACGCCGGCGACATAACTGGGCGCTTCTCGCCACAACTGCCAGGTCGGCGACATCCACACCAGCAGTGCGGACGAACCATCGCCGTCCTGCACAGCGGGGACGCCCGGAGACGGCATCACGATAGTCAGCGTGATGGCGGCGCTGATGAGCAGCAGCACCTGCGCACCCGCGCGTGCCGGCGAGCCCGGCGCGAGGCGCTCGTACAGCCATGCGATCGGCACGCCTAGAACGGGCAGCAGCAGGAAGACGGGCCGGCCCGGCATCATCGATCTGCTCCACCACGGATCGACGGT